>Ga0179593_1273848_pt1 | contig 32908 bp, 67 predicted proteins | sample CZODoug2_1_08_16_FD_185931 | JGI IMG/M metagenome (GOLD analysis project Ga0179593, IMG submission 185931) | Vadose zone soil fungal communities from Angelo Coast Range Reserve, California, USA - CZODoug2_1_08_16fungal (PacBio error correction) | ecosystem: Environmental > Terrestrial > Soil >...
ATCAGAAAAAAACAACCAGAAAAGGTGGGAATTCCAAAGCACAGAAAAGAGCTCGTACCGGAACGAAAAAAGGGGTAAGTGCAGAAATCCTCCCACCCCCCGACAGATCACCCCACAACGAACAGGACCAAGCCAAGGGACGCAGAAAAATCAATGGCAGAGAAGAAACATGACTACAAGTAAAAAAAAAAGGAAAATGGGAGGCACCCGTTTTACCGGACGGTACGCCCAGGGCGGCCCTTAGAAACAAGTCACGAAAAAAACGTGCTATAAAAATGTGTCTGCACCAATGCAAAAAAAGGTAAATCACCGAAACTCAGGGGAAAAGCGTCAAAATTAGTGGAATTCGGCCTAAAAAAAAAAAAAAAAAGAAAAAAAGAGAACTCTTTGCCGCAAAAACCCACGATACCAGTAAGGGGAACCAACTAAACAGACTGGGCGGGACTGTGACGGTGAAAAACCAAACACGAAAGAGTAGCCAACTGAGGGAAAAAATAAAAACGAAAGGATAGCCTTTTTGGGTAGGGGAATGGTCAAAAAGACGGTAGCCAGTCAAAAAAAAAAAAAGGGGAAAAAAAAGAGGAACCTCCGAAGACACGGAGTAAAGGAAGATATAGACCGCATTTGTGTGAAAATAAACGCCCCCTACACCCCCCAAAACAGGGGAAAGAAAAAGAAATTGAAGCAAGAAGGGAAGACGGAAGGGGGTGGACGTTTCCTCTCGAGGAGGTTTCGGGGGGAATACTTCAAAGGAAGCGTGTCGTTCTAAAGAAACACATCGGCCGGGCTGGCCGAAAAAAGGGAGATCTGGATCCCGCGGCTGAATTTCAGAAAGTGAGGAACAAAAAAATGTGGACGACCAAAAAAATGAAAGCGGGTTATGGGTCAAGACGAGGACTTTTGGCCAAAACGAAAAGGGAAAGGTTCTTTGAGGACGTGAGACGGGACAGGGAAAAAAGGGAAAAGGCCAAACGCAGCCAACGCCTATAAAAAAAAACAGCTAGCCACAAAGGGGGGTCGGAAGACGGAGGGGAAGGAATCAAAGGGTCCGCCCCGCTGGAAAAACCGTTTGCGAAGATGCACTAAAGTAAAAAAGAAAGGGGAACAAAAAGAAACCAAGAGAAGAACCCCCTCAAATACCTTTTGGGGGTGAAACCGAGTTGGATCACTACCATAAGAAAAAAGGTGGGATTCTTCCATTCTCCACAATTGGGAACATTGCACATCGGCTCTTAAACGGAGAGAAGAGAGAGGTCTCGCCAGAAAGTGAAGCTCCTGCCTGTCAAAAGCAGCAAACAACACAATCCCCCTGCGTCAGAGGAGACAAAAAGAAGAGGGAAGATTAAATTGGTTTTTCCTCCGAACGGTACGGGATTGGAATCTTTGACGCTGGAGGATCAAAAGAACGTCCGAATTACTACGAACAACTCGAGGAGAGGGAAAAAACGGATATTGGCAGTGGGCAGGAAAGAGACGGGTTCACCATTGGGGGAGACAAACTTAGGTGTTGGACGCCGCGCCGAGAAAGGGCAAACAAAATGGAAAAGAGAACTCCTCAAGCAGGGTGCGCTGGGTGGGGGCCGAAGTTTGTTTCACAAGGGGAAAGGGAAAAGAATAAGGGAAAAAAGTTGTTTCACCCGGCAACGATACGGGGGGAGAAAAAAAAGGATTCAACACTGGGAAAGGTGAATTTCTTTCGTACCGTTCATAAAAATATAAAATTAAACTGGTTAAAGGAGGGGGGACAAATTACCCATCGGCGCCGAAAGGATTCAAAAAGGGGGCAGAGAACAAAAATGCGAAAAAAAAAGAATAAAGAGCACATAAAATAGTAAACAGACAAGGTCCATGAGAAAGGGGGAGAAACACAAAAAAAAAACCACAAAGCCTGGCACCAAAACAAGGAGCCGCACCAAATACATCCATCGCTGGGGAGCAGCATTGGGGGGGAAAGACATGGAGAAGCACCAAGAATACAATGCATGGGGGGGGCAGTAGGTTGAGGAGAAGACAGGCAAAAGAAGGGTCAGTAGTAATGTCCGATGCCAAAATGACAGAAAATTCCCAGGGGGCGAAAGAAAAAAAACGGGAGAAGTCCGTCAGAATTTCCGTCTTCAATGCACGGTCAAAGGGGGGGGAAAAAGACACGTAAATTGACGTTAAGCGGCAAAGAAAGTACGGAACGGGCAAAAGGCAACGAAAAACGATTCACCCACAAAGAAAAATACCAAACTAGATTTTGCCATATGTTTTTGCCCGAAAAGGGGAACAAAACTCAGGGAAGAAGTCAAATAAAAAACCTGACAAAAACGCGCCCAGGGGGGGGGGGAAGATACGAATAGGAAGCGTAAACGCGGAAACAAGCGAAAAAAAATCAAACTCAGTCGCGAGGGCTGTCAAAGGCAAAGGTTCATGGAAAAGGGGAAAACCAGAGAGAGTCCGGGTGGCTTTGTCGGTAAGTGGGGGGGAGAGGGTTCCACAGAGCAGATCAGACCGGGAAAGGGGCTTACAGTAAAAAAAGCCACTGGGATCGTGTCGGGAGAAAGGAAGGCAAAAAAAAAATGAAGCTCTCACGGCTGAGGGGGCTTCGAATCTTCGTGAGGGAAAAAGCACACATCGCAAGTAAGGAAAGGTGGTAAAACAAATGCTTTTCCAGAGCCTGCACAATCAACCTGGCGTAGTTCAGGGGGGGCCCCGAGAACCAAAAAAGGGCGCCTTGAAACTCGCCTATTAGAAGACGTCATGCACTCGAAGGGTCCAATGGGAAGGAGCGTCAATATATCGAAAAGGAAAAACGCGGGGGGGACCAAGGAGAGAAAGGGTGAGAGGTGATAAGTGATGAGCCCAGCCCAGGCAACTTCCCGTGAAAAGTTGGGTCCGGATCAAAGAAGAGGGGACACCAGGCCGGTTTTGGGGGGAGGAGGAGAGAGGACTTGTCCAGAAAAAAGTAACGAAACAATGTTTTGCGCTCAGAGAAACAAAATCCAAAGGGGGGGAGAGCCAAACAACAACCCACGGAGGAGGGGGAGACCGGGGGCTTGCGAAAAAGAGGAAAACCCTGTTGAGGAATTTGTTTTGAAAAGGGCAAGAGATCGAGAGAAACAAACACCGTAACTGGGAAGAAAAAAGGGAAACAAAAAACAAACCCTTTCCATCCAAAGGAAGAAAAAGGATGGGGAGGCCATCAAAATGTTAGAGCGGTAACTCAGAAAATTCAATTGATAAAACGAAAATCTCGAAGAAACTACGAAGAGGAACAGAGACAGAGGCGGTAATCAAGAGCAATTTTTTGGGAAGAGGAAAGAGGAAAAAAAAGACGTGTTTTGGTGAAGGAAGCGGGGAAAAATTGAGAAGCTTAAAAAACGGTGGACTAAAAAAGGGGGAAAAGAAACGTTGTGCGCGCCCGCAAGACGATCGAAATAACGAAAGAACGGGATCACTGTAAAGGACACGGACAAAAAAGGAGGCAAGTGGGCAGGGCCGTCACAAAAACCAACTCCGGCTAAAGCGGAAAAATCGCCGCAACAGAATTCGAAAATGAAGTAAAAAAAGCACCTACGAAAAGGAGAAAAGGGGAAACGAAAGCCCATTGTAAGTAAAGCAGACAAGGAAACTATGTGGTTGGGTGGACAAGCTTTTTCATCAGGGGCGGTACAAGGAACAATGCATCATATCCCTGAGATGGAAAACAAAAGAACACAAACCCTGGACGCGTGGTGTTGGGGGGGGGATCAGTTTGGTCGTGAAGTACCTGATGTGGGGGGGCACGACGCGGGTAAGGAAAAAAACAAGAGGGGCAATCAGAGGGGGGAATTTGCTGGGAGGGTGGGGAAAAGGACGGGCCTGGGGGGGGGGGACCGTCGTAATCCGGTGAAAGAGGAAGGCAGACTGGGGGGGGATCTCCACCAGAAAAGGGACCGGTGGGGAAACAAAGAGAAAAAGAAGTACTTGGCATCAGCAAACGGGGATTGGCCGAGGGGGGCAAGTTATCGAAAAGGGGCAAAGAGAAACGGACGAAGAAGCGGTGGCGAGTTATTCGCAAAAAAAATAAGGAAAAAAAAGATGTTTGATGCATTGAAGCGCATGGGGGGGGAAAAGGGAAGAAAAAAAGCTTCACAGCTGAAGGGGGGGTCTGGAGAACTCAAATTTGGGGCCGACCAGGCTTATGGTTGTCGGAGGGAAGGGAAAAAAACTGGATAAAGGGCGCCGAAGGGGAACGGCATGGCCATAAACAGGTCTCAGCAAAAAAAAAAAAGTAGAATGGGAATAAGAAGAAAAGAATAAAGGGGGAAGGGTCAAAGGCCGAAACAATTTAAGGGATTCTTCCTGTCACAGGTGAAAAAAAGTTTGTAGCGAGAAAAGCAAGGTGGGTATACGGGGGTGTAGAAAAGTCGAGCGCACAAAACGGGGCGTCATCAGAAGGGGAAAAAGAAACGAGCGAAACGTCAAATGTTGGCATCAGACTCGCAAGTGTCAGAGAGTTTCCAGGAACGGGGAGGGATGGCATAAGCCACAGTAATGCAAGAGAAAAGAAAACGGTCCAAGCCAGAATTACCGAGTCAATGAGGGGGCTCTCACAGGGCGTGGAGAGGGAAAGGACGGCATCTGTTCGAAAGGCACAGGGCATAGAAAGGGGGGAAAAACCAACAGCTCCAGCTGATTTTTCTCCAAAAAAAAAAATGGGATAAGCACACCGTGGGGGGGGACAAGGGGCCGTGGGAGGAAAAGGGTGAAAAGGAATTAAAGGGGGAGGAGGGGAAGGATAGGGCCCCTTTTTGCTTTATGAATCTGGCCGAACGACAGCGGGGAGGGGGACCCCACGACAAAAAAAGTCAAACAAACCCGGACTGGGGGGGGAGGGAAATTTCTATCATTGTGTTGGTCCAAAATCGGGGCGTTGGGAATGGCTGGGGCTGTGGGGAGAAGACAGGAAGCAACCATATCCCTCCAAAGAAAAATCTGAAAAGAAAGAAAAAAAAAAGCGAAAAAAAAAAATAAAGCACAGGGGGGTGCTTTACAAAACCCGGTGGAACAGACAAAAAAGGGGCCAGACGGATTAATGGCCGCAACCGGAGAAGCCGAGGACTTCACGCAACGACGGAAGCCGGGGTGTAAGAGACGGTAAACAAAAAGAGGGGGAAATAGAAAAACTCCCTCCCAGAGATAAGGTAATAAAAGAAAAAACTCTGAAAATATCAATGGAGGTAGGGGGGGGGGGCGTTGGTGGGGGAAGAGCGGGAGTGGGAAAAAAAAGAAGAAGCTCCTCCCAGTGGTAGGCACGATGTGAGGGGGGGAAAAGGCTACCTGCGAACACAGTTTTAAGAGACAGAAAAGGGCGACCCGCGCGGGCGGTTGCCCACAAAGGAAAGGAGCAAAATTTTTTCGTGGTAAAGGCAGAAGAGAGGGAGGCTGAGGGTGGTGAAGGGAACGAAAGAGGAGGGGAAAGGGGGAGAGAGATGGAGAGGGAGAATGAGAGAGAGGGAAGGGGAGGGAATGGGGGAGCGGCGGGGATTATGGAAGGGACGGATAGGGGGGGGGGCTAAAGAAGTAGAGAGGGAAGGTTAGGTTAGATAGGGAGGGACGGAAGGAAGTAGGAAGGAAATGTGGGAGAGGAAAGTAAGAGGGACGAAAAAAAAAAGAAAAGAAAGAAGGAAGGGGGGGGAGGAGGGGAGAAAAAGGTAGGGTAAAGAAGGGAGGCGGGAAAGGGAAGAGGGGAGCGGGAGGAAGGCAAGGGAGGGACGGGCAAAGTAGGGGAAAGGATACGGAGAGGGGGAAAGGGAGGGGGGGGAAGAGAGAAAAACGACGGGTCTGGGGGGGGGAGACAGGGGATGAGGGGGGAAGGAAAAAGAAAGAGGAAGAGGAAGGTGGTAGGGAGGTACGGTGGGGAGGTTGGAGCGGGAGAACAGAAGTGGAACAAAGGAGGTGAGAGGGAATGATGAAGAGAGGGGAGAGGGAAGGGTGGGGTGGGAGAGGGGTGTAGAGTGAAAGGAGAAGGAGAGAGGAATGGTAAGTAAAAGAGAAGATGAGGGGAAGATGAGGAAGGAGGAAAGGCGTGAAAAAGTGGTGGGAGGGGGAGGGGGGAGAGGGGTGTGAGAGGGAGGTGGAGAGCGTAGTGAGGGAGGAGGGTTAGAGGGGGAAGGGGAGGGGAAGGGAAGGAAACGGTGGGGGGGAAGAAGCGGGAAGTGGGGGAGGAAAGGGGGGAGCGGAGAATAAGAAAGGGAGACGAAGGCAAACAGGATGGAAAGAAGGGGGGAGGAGGAGGTGGAGTGGGGGAAAAGAAGGGAAGAAGGGGAGAAGGCAGCGAGGGGGATGCGGGGGACGGGGGAAGAGAGGACGAGGACTCTTAGGGGGGGAGTTTAGTCCTGGGGGGAAAACTGAGCCGAAGGAAAAGGAAAGCGTGGTTGAAGGGGCGCAATTATAGACAACAAAAAAAAGGGGAGGTGCGACAGAAAGGCGGGGGGGGAACGGGCAAAAAAATCATGGGGGGTTCGTGATTTCGCATTGTTCTGCGAGGCCCGAGACGAACGAGAGAAGGGCTGTCGGGAGCGAGGGTGAAGGATCTGCAAAGAAATGTCAGAATGAAGAACGCAGGGAGGGGCTGGAAAAGGAAAGGATGATCATCACTCTGGTTGTGAAGCTGGGGGGAATCTGGCCATTTTGATTTGAAGGGAACGCACAGCAAAAAAACGGCAAGTGAAGTGAGAGGAAAGCCCGATGCATGCGGGAAAGCACGAAAAAAAAAAACGGAAGGGGGAAAGGAAAGAGCAGTAAAAAAAGCTCAGAAATAGGGAAAAAAATCTTGCGCGTTCATCACAAACAAAGTTCAAAAAAGAAAAGAAACCTCGCGTGGAACTGTTTGGAAAGAAAACAAAGAAAAGGGAAAGATAGAGAAAAAAAACAACAAGTGAGATCACAGGACCAATAAAAAGGATTCAAGGCCATAGTCACGAGCAGAAAAAAAAAAAAAAAAATGAGGGGAAACAGAGAAGAAAAACAGGCCGCTAAACCCCCGAACGTCCCACGCATCGAGCAACTTTTTCTCAACCAAGGAGCCAGCACAGGGCGACAAATCACGAAAAAAACACAAGAGGGAGAAAAAAAAGGAATTGTTAACGCAGGTACCGTTCAAGGGAAAAATACCGCCTTAAACGGCAAACGTGCTATAGGGTGCCCCAATGCACAACCATTAATCACACGTAACGGGCGCTTATGCGGAAGGAAGGAAACGAAAGGGGGACTTCCCGAAAAAACACCCCGACTTACGCCCCAGGCAAACAGACTGCAAAAAGGGGGAAAAAAAAAGAAAGAAGGGGTGCAAAAAAAACGGCGAGAAAGGGGAAAGGGAGTCCCAACTGCGTTGGGAAACGAGTGCGAGGCTCCGCGTACTGCCCGGGGGGGGGGAAAAAAGGGAAAAAAACAGTCAAGAGGAAAGCCACGTTCTGCAACTCTAAGCCCCGGGAGAGAACGAAAGACGCACCCGAAAAAAAAAAAGGGGGGGAAAAACAAAGGGTAAAAAATCATCGGGAAACGATTGGTTCTTCCTTTTCGACTAGAGGGAAGAGGGGATGCAAAGCGTGAAGGGGCGAGAACAAGAAACAAGTCCACACTGTTCAACGTAGTGAGCAAATGAGGGGAATAAAAAAAGACCATTAGAGTTCCTAGATGTCCGGGTCCGACCCACATTTTTGACTCAGAAAAGAGAACTTGAGCTTGGGGAAAAAGCAAAGGGAAAAGAAAGGGACGAGTTTTCAACCAGGGGGGGAGGAGTATGGTCTCGGACGGATGACCAAAGCCAAGCAGCCAAATAAGGGAATAAAAAAAAAAAAAAAGGGGAGCAAGGGTTTACGAGCGACAAGGGCCAGAAAAAATGTTCAAACACCTTGGTCTCCATATGAAAAGAAGAAAGGGGAAACGGCGATCATCGACGAAACAGCAATCAACTTGGTAAACCTCTGGATCACGCCGATCACTGCAAACAAAGGGCAGAAGTCCAATTTGAACCCTTTAAAAAAAAGGGAAAAAGGAAGAGCAAAACAGAAGGGAGGGGAAGAACCGCCCAACTTTTAATAAATGCCTCCGGATGGGGGTGGAGAGATGAAAGCCCAAACCCGCAACAGACGAAATGGGTCGAAGATGGCCCCATCCTCCTGAGGGAAAAAAAAAAAGGTCCAGTGCTGTGGGGTTTTTGGACAAAAAAGGTGGCAGAAGAGGGGGAAAAAATCAAACAGGGAAAGGGGCCTGATGAAAAGTAAAGTCCCTACAATCCGTCAACCACAAACTTGCGAGGATGATGACCAAGGGGGGAAGGGTGGGGGAGAAACAGGTCCGTTTACAACATTGTGAGGACGTCAAATTTGAAAAAGGGCAAGCTCAGTCGATTGACAACCTAGAAAAGAAAACGAAAAAAGGGCAAAGGGTCAGGGAAACCTTTGTTTCGAAGGAAAGAATAGCAGAACCTTGGGAGGAAAAAGAAGGCGGAATGTCCTCTTCCATCGGAGGGAGGGGGGTAAAAAAAAGAATCAGTTCCAAAAAAGGTCCGGGCCTTGAAACGAAACCGTTATGGGGCCTGCCTACATGTAGGTGGAGACAGAAATCAAAGGGGAGAAAAACGGACAAAAACAAGACCTGGCGGCCCAGGAGAGAACACATCATCCTTAAAAAAAAGAACGGGGCAGGGGAAACTCATGAGAAGGTCCCAGACAAGAGGTGGGGGGGAAAAAGGGAGCAGAACTGAAGGGGAAAAAAGAAAAAGGGGGGAGGATACCGTAGGTCGGGAACCAAAAAGAAGCCGCGCAGGCAATCACGCAGGAGACGGAAATGTCCGTCTTTCTAGGAAGGGAAGAAAAAAAGGGGGCAGAAAACGGGGGAAGGGAAAAGGACCTCTGTCAAAAAAGGGATAAAAGGACTAAACGGGCAAAAAAGGCAAGAAAGGGTCAAGCGTCCCAAGAATAACAAAAAAAGGAAAAAACCATAGGGGGGGTTGGGGAAAGAAACCAAAGCGGGGAGGGACCAAGAAGACTTCACTTAAAAATGGAATACACAAAACACTCGAAAAAACCCAGGGGGGGGGGAGGAGGTAATGCGATAACACGAGATGGACAAAACAACACAAAATCATCCCTTCGCAAAAGGACATTCTGAAAAGAAGACGGAACAAGGAACTCATGAGGAGGGGGGGAGGGGGGGGAGAATTGGGGGTGAAATCTTTGTGGTCCGCTGCATATATCCTTATTGTGATGGAAACGTTAACCAAAAAACGCAAACTGTGAAACTTCGGACAGGGGAAAGATCTGTCAACAAGATGAGACAAAAAGGCTTTTCCTTCTTTTCGGTAAGCCGTCGTGGGCCCGGCCAAAAAGAAAGAAAAAAAAGAAAGGGGTAGGAGGGTCGGTAACTTAGTCCCAAGAGAAAAAAAAAGCACCCTCCGCAAACGTAGAAACCTGACTGGAAAGGGAAAAAGATGGCCCTCGGAAGAAAACGAAAGCAAAACTATAAAAAAGGAGAGCAGGAGGGGAAAAAACGGGAAAGGTTTTTCAAAAAGTGAGAGAGCGTCACTTCGAAATTCGCGTTGGGCACGATACAGTAAAGGGTAAGTGGCTTGAAGACACTTCGGCGCAGGTGGAAAACGGGGTTGGGAAAGAAAACATAAAGAAGCCCGGGCCGGTTTTTTTTACTATCAATTCACTGGAACTCAAAAGTAACAAAAGTTTTGTACGCGCGAAAAAAAAGGCAAAAAAAAGAGCTCTCTCAAACCACACAAAAAAGGGGGAAAAGAAAAAAGAAGAAGAAGAAAAAAGGGGCTCTTCTTCGCAACGGAACCTGGTGTGCTGACTTTGCCAGGGACAAGAAAGATAGATCAACAACAGGGGAAATAAAGCAAACCGAAGGTCCGAACAAAATTTTAAGGCCTAAGCAGGCTGAAGCAATAAACCTCAAACTGTATCAAACCACTTAAGAGAATGTCGAAGGAAATAGGGAAGAGAGGCAAATCAGCAAAACGGAGAGAAAGCAAAGGGGGGATCGGACAGCTCGCATCTTGATTGTGAAGTACTTGAAGAAAAAAAAGGAAAAAGCTTGACAGGCGATTTGCGAAAAAAAAAGAGAAAAGATAACGGGTAAGAGGGAAAAAAGGGAAGAAAAATTATAAAAAAAGTCCTAAGCAAGTTGGCGGTTTACAGATGAAAAGCAACCAAGCACGGCTTATCGTAATCGTACATAAAACAGGGACCGAAAAAGACAAAGTGAGCGCAGGGCGGTACTGTCAAAGGGGAGAAAATGGGACGCGCTGAACGATGATTTTGTGATCATCTTGTGTTCATCAAAAGCGTCTACGAAAGCAAAGGACAGGATCTTTCAAACAAAAACTGGGCAGATTGGGTGGGGCTCAGGTGAGGAGGAAGGAGGTGGACAAAAAGGGAAAAAAGATTGGCAATGACTAGTTTGGAATTTCGGGTCGGGTGAATCTGGGTTGGTCGTGCCGTTGGGGGAATCGTTTAATATGGGAATGGGAAAGGCCAAGTACGTGTGCTCAAAAAAAAAAGGGAAAAAAGAAAACTAAGATTCTCGGGAAAGTTTAAAGTCAGCGGACGAAGAAGTAAGCGCCATTGGCATCGAACAGAAAAAAAAATAGGGAGGGGCGGACTGGGGAAAAACGACGGCAAAAAAAGATTTTGGCACTGGCTAGCCTGAGGCAACCGCTGCAGCAGAGGATGCAGTGGAGGGAAAGGTTAAAAAAGGGAAAAGAGTATGGGGGGGAAAAAAAACGGGACCTGCCAGGAAAAATTGGCTACTTTCGACTAAATTGGGGGGGAAAGGAAATGGGGGAACCATGCACTTGCCTCCATCCCTGATAAAAGGGGGGGAAAGAAAGAAAAAGAGGGACAGTCACTCCGTCCGAAAACCGGGGGAAGGAAAAAAAAAAAGGGTTCGCGGGGGACTGTGTCCAAGGCAACGAAAACGTTTAAGTGGCAGGAACAAAAAGAAAAAAAAAAAAAAAAAAAAAAAAAAAAAAAAAAAAAAAAAAAAAAAAAAACCAAGAGAAAAAAAAAAAAAAAAAAAAAAAAAAAAAGAGAAAAAAAAAAAAAAAAAAACAATGCAAAAAAATAAATGAAAGATGAACAGAGAATAAAAAAGGAGAGGAAAAAAAATAAAGTAAAAGAAGAAAAAAAAAAAAAAATAAAAATAATAAAAAAAGAAAGAAAACACAAAAAAGGGGACAAAAGGAGAAAAAAGAGAAAAAAGGAAAAGAAAAAAGGAAAAAAAAGAAAAAAAAAAAAACGTCTTGAGGCCAAGGCAAAAAGTTAACATCAAAAGGGGGGAAAAAATACACGAGCGCAACGGCAAGTGGGGGGGCCCCATCATAGGAAAGGCCAATAGGGGGGGGGGGGAGAGGTAGGAGAAACGTTATTTATAATCAAAAAACCAAGAAGCAATCATCAGTCAAGGAAGGCAGATTAAAAAGTCTGGAAGGACGAAAGAAGCCAGGGACGGGTCTGCACTTTTCGGAAGGCTAAAGGAACGAAATACAGTGGCAAAAACCCCAAGGAGAGGGGGAGGCTAAAAAAAAGTATGTGAGAGACACCGGGTGCAGTAGACAGAGGGGAAAATCCCGAGTGACCAAAAGGATTTCGGGGCCCGGAAGAAAGAGGACAAGGGGGAAGGGGTAGTGAGAAAAGGCGAAGAAAAATTTTTAACAGGCAAAGGGAAGAAAAAAAAAAATCTCATAAAGTACTTGGGGAAGGGGAAAGGAAAAAGGTGGGTGTGTCATCGGCGTTGGGAGGCAACGTTGGGGGATGTGGGATCGCCTGCCCATACCAGAAAGAACTAAAAAAAAAACAAAAAAAAAAGGCTGAAAGAAAAAGAAAGCATGTTGTTCCGGTACGTCCAAGGGGGCCCAGAAACGTGAGGAACTGCGCGCCAGGGGGGGGGCCAGAGGGGGAGGAAATCCGAAGCGTTTGGGGGGGTTCACTGCGAAGCCCGACTTGGGAAAAAAAGTAAACTCAAGAGAAAGACCTTAATACCACTAAGCAAAAAAGGGAAAAACAATGAAGGGCCCCTGTGTGGTGAAAAGTTCCGCTGGGAGTTCAAAAAGGAGGGACCAGAGCGACTCCCCTTGTCTTCCGGGAAGGTTGGGGGGAAGAAAAAAGGGGTTTTGACAGAAAAAAAGTGGAAACATAAAAAACAGGCTCTCGCCGGATTGAGAGAAATGGTCTCCAGGGTGAAACGGCAAGGAAAGAAGGGAGGGGGGGAACGGAAGAAGGCTATGGGCCAATAATAAAAAGGTTCGGTGAGGTAATGTGGGGCCAAAAGGGGGGTACGCAATATATCACGTGTGGAAACGGAAAGGGGGGAAAAAAGAGACAAAAGTACGTAAAAACAGGGGTGCGTGATTGACTCATTGTGCTTTGACGAGTCAAAGAACGAGGCCCTCGAATAAAAAGGGTCGGGTGGGGAAGAGGAAGGGTGGATGAGAGTGAAAGAATTGAAAAGAAAGTAAAGCAAAAAAACGGAAAATGCTGGATGAAATAAAAGAAATCATCAAAACAAAGTTGCATTCTGAGACTGGGGGCCATTTGTGGTGCGGGAAACAGGGGCCGCGGCAATGGTGAAGTTGGAGGGAAGCGGCCCGGGAGGAAAAAAAGCAGGAGCAAAAAAAAAAGGAAAAAAGATGCTCGTAAAAAGCGTCATAGCCTACATCAGGAGCGGCAAAGGGGGGAAAGGCAAAACAGGAAAATGACCGCCACAAGCCCCTAGAGGGTAAATCAAAAAAAAGAGCAATGAAAAAAAAAGTTGGATGATAAAACATACCTGTATCCTTCCAAGCAATAGCAACCGCGCGGTCACTGACTAAAGTTGAGGGGGGAAAAAAAACGAAAAAAAGAAGCTACAAAAAAAAAAAAAAAGCATGAAGAGCCACTGTTCTCGGCCTCGAGCACAAACAAAAAACAGAACGGAAAAAGGGGAAAAAAAAGAAAGGATTTAGGGGAACCGCTTCCCTTTATCAACACCAAAGGAGACAAAGGGGGATAAAAAAGAAGGTGCGCCCGCCATGGGGCAATGCCAAAAAAGGGGCGAAGGAAAGGGCAGTGCAACTGAGGCTCGCGTCCGGAAGGGAAAACAAGAGAAAATTGGAAAAATAAATGGCCCGTCACCGGAGAAAGGAAACAAAAAAAAAAAAAGGTAGCAACCCGGACCGGATGATCCCTGTTTGGAAGGGAAAAAAACAAAACAAGAAAAAAAAGGAAGAAGGGGCAAACTCAGAAGCACCTTGCCAACTCACATCAAAAACAAAAAAAACAGAAAAAAGGGGGAGGAATCAAGTAAAGCCGCATTTGAACGAGGGAGAAAAACCAAAACAACAAGCCCAAGAACCAATTGTTGCATCAGATTGACTACATGTGGGTAGACGGTTTGGAGACCGAGGGAAAAGGGGGGGAAGCGGGAAAAAGAAAAAAAAAAAAAACGCAGGGGCCTTCTTTCGCAAAGTATCTGGAGCGCAAAAGCGGCAGTTCCCTCAAAGGTAGGGCATAAAATGGGTGAACGAAAAACAGAGTGATCTTGTATGTTCATACGGGCAGGCCAAAATCGAAATGGTCTTGGGATGAGAATGGGCTTCGGGAGAGTGGGGGGGGGGAAGAAAAAAAAAAAAAAGCCCACCAAAGCGAAAAGACCAAAAACAACCCATGGCGAAAAGGTCTCCAAAAGGACGGGGATGGGAGATGCGCAAAAGCCGCCTCTGGGACAAACCGGTGAAAAAAAAAGAAAAAAAATAGAAAGGGGGGAAAAAGGAAAAAAAGTCAAAACAACCAAACATACTGCGCAAATGAAAGGAAAATTGGAAAACCGCGGAAAAAAAAAGAGTTGACAAAAAAAAGGGAGAGGAAAAAGTTACCATTGCAAGTAGACGAGGGAAGGGGAAAAAAGAAATGAACGTGGGAATGGGGAAAAAAAAGGTCCACAAATAAAGGGGAAAAAAGGGAATCAAAGTAAAAAAAAAACTTTGTGCTGATAGTGTAACCAAAATAGACGACGCCGTAAATCTGTCACTTGGTTTCCGTGCGGGGAAAGAGGGGACCGTAAGGGGAGGGAGGAAATAAAAAAGAGAATCCCCCCTAAATACAACGGGGGCCCAAAAACGGAAAAGATTGCGGAACACTTTGGTTTCCGTTGTGAACCTCAGTTCGGGGAAAAGGGACAGAGGGAACCCGTGGAGGACCCTCCGAGAGAAATGGGGGAAAAAAGGAAGAGCGGAGTGCGACCGTTTGCCCACCCCGGGTGGACCGGTTGGGCGGGGGGAAGAGAAAAGCAACGAACCCTTTTCCGGAAACCGAGGGGCGACATTGGGAAAAAAAAAAAAAAGGGGGGGGGGAGCGGGTAAAAACATGAGGAGGGGGTGGAAGAACAAAACCCAGCATGCGCCCGAGACGGATGCAAACACGGAAATGGAAAAAGGAAAGAAAAAAATGGAAGGCCGCCTGGAAAAGGTCAGGTGAAGGGGAAAAAACGAAATAAAAATGGACAGGGGCGTCACATAATCACCATCTCAGGAAAGAAGGAATCAAACTGGGGCCCTCATCCAGAAGGTGGAAAACAGGAGGGGGGGGGAAACGGGGTCTGTGGGGCCAAAGAAAAAAGCAGAAGGGGAAAGAGTGGGGAAGTCACCGTTTGCGATCCAGGGAGATGCCGAGCTGCATCACTTGCGAAAAGGAAAAGAAGAAGAAGGGGAAGGAAGGTGACAAAAAAAAAAGAAACTTGCTGGGAAAGAAAACGTACTTTACGCTGGAATTCCTCAGTCAAAAAGAGTACGACGGAAAAAAAAAAAAAAAGGGCACGAACCGATTCAACGCACCAAAAAAAAAAAAGTGAAAAAAAAAAAGGGGGGTGGTGCAGAAAGGAGGCCAGGGACAAAAACACCCCTCAGGTTACTTCAGAAAACCGGGGAAAAAAAAAACACAAGAAACAAACAAAAAAAAAACCAAAAAAAAAAAAACGACCAACGTGGGGGTGCCGAAAAGGCAGAAGGAGCAACATGCTCACACAACAATGCCCATGTCCTCGTAAAAAAGAAAGAAGGAAAATGCCGGGGGGTGTCGTCCCGTACCGGGGAAAAAAGAGTGAGGGGGGCGGTGAAGGGTTATGAAGGGGGGTGACAGCGGAGATTGAGACCAGGAGGGGAAGGAAAAGGTAAAAGAAAAATGTGCTCTTTACGGGAAAAAGGAGGAAAAAAAAAAACCATACAAGGGGGGAAAAACTCAGCGCTGGAAAGTCTTCACTATCGGAGTTGGGAAAAAAACGCACCGCAAAAGCGCCCCCGGAAAAAAAAAACAGGGGGAAAGGAAAAAAAGCAAGGGAAAAAGGAAAAAAAGCGGCTTAAAACTTCTTGAGGGGGTTGTTCTGGTTTTTCCAAAGAAAAAAAGGGAGAGGGACGACCTCGCCTATGCAGATCAAAGGGAAGAAAAGGAACACGTTCAAAAGTGGCGTCCAATCAAGGAAGGTCAAGGCGTCAAAAAGAAGACAGGTTGGGGCAACAGTGTTCGAGGGATGGGGGCAGCATTGGCTTCTCCGTTAAGGGGGGAGGAACAAAAAGAGGCAAAACTGCTCTTAGGCAAGACAAAAACCCAAAGGAAGGGGGTGGGGGTGGTATATCGAACTGCGGGGGGACAAGAAACAGACCAAAACAACGGGGTCGCAACTGTCATCTCCAAAAGGATTCAGAGCGAAAAACAAAAAAAAACTGACTGAGGAGTTCAAAGGAGAGATATCCGGAAATGCAAACCATCAAAAGTGTATTGAAAAAAAGGTGGACGGGGCAGTCTATAGATATCAAAGAAACAAAACAACCGTCCGGGGCCGCCGAAGATGGATCAAAAAACCCAAGGAAAAAAGAAAAGACTAAAGAAGAAAAAAACTGAAAATGTCAAGAAAAACGCGAACTTTCTATTGCACTAAAAGACTCGAAGGAACAGAAGACGAAGGCAATTAGCGAGGTATCAAAAAAGAAGAAAAAAGAAAAATGAAAAGAAAAAGCGCTTGAAGTGGGAGGGAGAATGAGAAGCTTTACGGAGATGGGTCGGCCGCACGACGAGAGGGACCGCGGAGATAACATGCGGAAATACCTGACTCTCCGAAAAAAAAAGGGAAAAGGGGGAAATCAAGCCACGTCACGAGAAAAGGAAAGAGGAAACCTATTCACCAGTGGGGCAGAAAAAAGAAGATCAGGGAGGTACAGGGCGAAACCGGACATGAAGACGCGAAGAAGTGGGGGGCAAGAGGGTGAACACATCAAGGAAAAACAAATAAAGAAACTATATCCCCGGAGCTTAAACCAACACTTTTCTCTTGTGGGTTTGGCGGAGGAAAGGGAAAAAGTACCATGAGTGGGCCCCCTTCCGGCAGGGGAAGGCAAACAAAGGGATATAGGGAGGCTGCGGGAAAGAAAGTGGAAGTTGGGGAAAAAAAACCCAATTCCACTTAATAGGAGAAGTAAGGCAAAGTGCGGGTTCTTCAAAGGGCAACCGCAAGGGAAACCGTGAAGAAGGTAAAGGGGGGGGGGGACTTAGAGCAAAAAAAGTATTCATCGCGGTCCAAATTATCCGGGCAACAATTTGGGGGCATCTACACTGAAGGAAGAAAGGGCGGGGAGGAGGACTGGTACAAAAAAGGGCAAACATTTTAAAGGAAGGGCTTTCTCCCTTCAGGAAAGAATCCGCCTTCAAAAAAAGGGAATGATTGTGGCGCTCAAAAGGGGCAGGGAAAAAGGGGGGGGGAATGACCTGGATAAGGAAAATTGGAAGGTGTCAAACGGCAATTCCAGAACTTCGGGAAGCAAAACGGCCTCAGGAAGTAAAGAAGTAATAAAGAATATTGAAGGCGGACCGGAGAAAAAGGGGCAAAAAAAAGGTGCGCTTTGATTAGGGGGGGACAGTAAAAGAAAAAAAAACCGGAAGGACACAACAACAAAGGGAAACTCACCACAAAAAAAACAGGGTACTGCACAGCGCACCGAAAGAAAAAGGAGAGGAGGGGTTCAAAAATCTCAGAAGGCACAAAAGGGGGCATCGACACCGGTGAAAAAGACACTATCAAGGAGGCAAATTTGGTCAAAGCGAAATGGGGGGAGAAAGAATAGTGATGGGGGATCAAAACATCCCCCACCGTAGGGCAAATATCAATCCCTCAAAACGAAAACCAAGAAGAAAAGAAGAAAAGGGGGAGGGGGGGTGACCTCGACGCAGTCGTGGAAAGAGAAAAAAAAAGTGAAAAAAAATAAAGGTAAGCATCGACAGGCTGGGGGCAACGGTCATCGACGAATTGACATGGAATGGAGAAACGGGGGTTGGCAGGTTGCCCGTGGATCCCTATGTCCCAAAAAAAAGAGGGAAAAAACGAAGAAGCGGAAAAAGGTACGTGGGGTGCATCAGGAGAGGTTGTTGTAAAACAGCTTCTTTCCGATCATCGACATAAACCGTCTTGAAAGAAAAAAATTGGCAGAGACAGTGTTTCCGGACGGGGGGAGCGGGACTTGGGGGAAAAAAGGAGCACATATACAGAAAAAAAAACATTGCGAACGGCTGAACATCACAATATAAGCTTGGGTTTTGCGGGGTCGGGGAAAAAGGGGTGCCCAGAAAGTGAAGGGAAAGGCCAAGCACAAAGAGAAAAAAAAAAAAAAAAGGAAAAGAAGCAAAGGGGGGGAATAGGCTCGCACGCCCAGGTTTAAATATAAACTCAGCCCCACGAAGAACGTAAACAGGTAACCTTTCCATGATTGCACAGGGGAGGTGGAAAAGGGGGGGAGGGAGGGTATTGACAAAAAGAAAGAAGAACAAACGGAAGGCCAATTTCTTGCTTAGTTGTTGAAAAAAGTTTGGCAAGGGAAAGGGGGGGCCTGCGACGCCCACATTTTTTTGAATATCTTAAAAAACAAAAAAAGAAGCAAAGGTCAACCGGGAAAGAAGGGGGAGGAGCCGGGGACAGAAGCCCTAAAGGAATAAGAAAATGAAACGGTGATTAGGGGTGGAAAGGGCAAAAAAGAAGCACGGTTTGCGAAGGGCTGTTTCTAAGAACGAGAGGAAAACAGAAAAATTAAAGGATGAGTTGACGCAAAAGCCGAAGAAACTCGAATGCGGGACTGGGAGGGGGGAGGGGAGGGGGGAGAATGGCAAAGAATTTTTCGTCAAGTGAAGCGCGCCTATGGAAAATGGAGCTGAAAACAAGAAACTGTATCATACCAAAGAAGGGGGGTGAGAAGGATCTTGAAAAAAAAGTGATGTGGACTTGAAAGCACAGGAGGGGCCGCCCCGGCAAGTGGGGTGGGAATATTAACGGCCCTGAGTTTTTCGATCTCCGAACTGGACGATGCAATGAGACTCAATCAACAAAATTGAGGAAAGAAAGAGATGCTAGTTCAAAAAGGGGAGGAGGAGGAAAAAAGATTACAGAGTCATCTCCACCCTTCACAATGCACACGGCGGAAAGAGGGGAGGTCAAATCAAATCCAAATGGGGAAAAGAAAAAAAAAGAGGATAAGAAAAAAGAAAAAAACAGGACAGGAAAAGAAAGGGGAGGGACGCAAGAGACCTTTACCTCACGAAATTCGGGTGCAAAGAACTCCACCCTCAGACAAAAACGAACAGTCCACGCATAAGCAGAGACGAAGACAAAAAGAAAAAATACGAAAAGCTATGGAGAATAAAGAACCCATGAATGTCAGGAAGAAGGAAGGATTACCTTACGCCGTGAAAACGAAAAAAAAACCGGGGTGAACAAAAGGGAGAGGTTGGGGAAAAATGGAAGGGTTGAAAAAAAAACATTAAATCAACACGTAACCTTCAGAAGGGGAAGTGGGATTGCCTTCGGCCAGAAGAGGGACTGTACACATAGTGCAAACTCTGGGCCCCGAAAAAAGAAACTGCAACCGGTCAACAGAGGAAAAAGACGTTAAGTAGCACCAAGCTACGGGAAGTTAAAAGGGGGAAAAGGAGGGTTGAAACTGGAGAGAAAGGTAAACACGAGGGGAAAAAAAAAGAAGGGACCCTTGCAAACATCCACCTAACCTAATAACACTGGTATGAAAAGAATAGCCGCGAGTTAAGCAAAGCGCAACCCTCTAGAAAAATCAGAGAAGAGAAAGTTAGTAGATTCGAAACCACATGTGGGAATCATCGGGGTGAAACGAAGGGGGAGTACTGTTTCTACTCGTAAAGAAATAGAAAGGGAAGGGGGGGGTCGATTCAAAAATCGGGCAAACGGCGAAGAAAACAAAAAAGGCCGGTCGGCGCAATTAAGACGAAGGGAAAAATAGAAGGGAAAAAAAATCAAGGGGGTCCCTTGGAAAAAAGGGGGAAGAAAGAAAAAAACTTATCATGGGGTATGTCAGCAAAAAGGGGACGGGGCGTCATGAGAAGTTTCTTTTTGGAAGGAAATGGGGGGGGAAAAGAAAGACAGGAAGAACACCAAAAACAAAGGCAAAACACCAAAAAAACCAATGCTAGGACAATGTTGACCGAACAAGTACCGGGGGAGATTGCCCCTCTTCCACGTACGAAAAAAAAAAGGGGCAAAAGCCGTTTCGAAATAGGCACACTACGTAGAAATGAAATAAGGGATCGATGTCTATGAAATAGACAAGGACTTTGACGGGGGACCCCTAATAAAAAGATCCCAGATTGACCTTGTGGACCTGCAAGAGGGATCACTCCCTACTTCAACAGTAAGGGGGAGATTCAACAAATTGACGGAAGGTCCCTTGGCACCATTCGGGGGACGAAAAGGTTGGAAGAAACGGGAGCAATCAGCGACGCGCGCTGGACAAAGGGAGAAAAGGAAGAAAAAAAGGCGGGTGGAATAAAGGGAAAACTAAAAAAAAAGAGTTCCGAGAGGGAAATCTCAAATCTGGGGAACGAAAGATCAGGGAGTGGTTTCCGAAAAAAAAGAGTGGAAACAAAGGGGGAAAAAAAACACGGGGCCCTGGGGCTGATTCTCAATCAATTGGAACGAATCCCCACCCCCTCGACCCAAAAACTGCCAAAAGAAAAGCAAAAAGTTTCCAAAAGGGGGGAAGTGGTCGTTCGTTACCACAGATAGTAAAGGACGCACTTTACAGGATTACTTTTCCAAAAAGGGGCCGCGATAAAGTTGGAAACACACTAATAATGACGAGAAAGCAGAGGTCGGCTTTCCCTTACCCGGGTGGAAAAAAATAGAAAAAAAAAAAAGGGGGGTTCGGGGTTAAAGTGAGGAAAAAAAACAAGTTACAAAAGATGACGTCCTCCTCAGGACAAGAGTCAGGGGAGGACTTCTTTTCTTTTTCCTTACCTCTGCAAACAAACGAATAACCAGGGAATTAATTGGCACAAAAAGAAAAAAAAAGGAACAATGGGGGGGGGGGGGAGAACCTGGATCAATTTCACAGGCCAACAAATCCCATACGCCTGGGGGCGGACAAAAAAAAACAAAAAAAATCTTTCATCAGAGCGGGGGGGGGGCCCGGAGTCTCCAGAAACATGCAACATCTTGGTTGGATATAAACCAAAGGGAACGACTCAGAATAAACGAAGGGGGGGAAAAAAAAAGGTCGCTCACAGGGGGAGGATGCCAATGTCTGCGGGAAATGCAAATCGCTTCCATCAACGGCGCAAAGAAAGGAAAAAAAAAAAAAGGAAAAAGGGAAGTCAATGAAACAACTTGCCCCTGGAGGGGGGGAGGAGAAAAAACGATCAGACCCAGCCTCTTCCAAAGAATTACAAAACGGGGAAGAAAAACGAACCGATTAACCTTCAAAAAAGGAAAAAGAAAAAAGGAAACAAAGTTGAGTGCCCTTGACCCAGAAGGGCAGCACCCACCCAAAAAAGGAAAGTTAAAAATTGTTCAAACATAACCTTTGAAAAAAAAAAACAAGACCGGACAACCCCCAGTGGTGTGAAAGGGGGGGGGGAATAAATGCCGTAGAATAACCTCTAATGGGAAAAAAGAAGAGTCAACAAAGAAACATCGTCGCGCGTCTTTCAAATGCGGGGTGGGTAAAAAAAAGGGAAAGAAGGGGAAACGCCGCGGGAAACGAAGAAAGGGGCATAGGGTAGTGGGAAATCTTGTTCCGAATTCAAAAAGAGCCCGGAGGGGAGTTGAAGGGTACCGCCACGTGCTCGTCTGAGGGAGGGGGGAAAACAACGGGAGATTCACGCGAGTGTCTGGTCTAATGAACGTCAGGCGCAAAAAAGCTAGAAAAAAAAAAGGAAGGATTCAAAAAAGTGGGAAAAGGGAAAGGACTTCAGAAAAATCAAAAAAAGGGCACAGCTCCTTCACAAGCACGACTGCAGGGAGCGTGAGGGGGGAGAGAAAGACCCACCAAAAAGAGAAAAAAAAAATGGAGAAGCCAGAGGGAGAATCAGGGGAGGTCTCAGAAAAAAGGCCTTCGATATGGGGAGGGCAATCGAAGGAAAACGCGTGACAGGGCAAGAGGAGTGGAGAAGGTTGCTTTCAGCCTGCTTCGACCGAAAAGGGGTGTTAAAAAGACAAAAGAGGGCGCCCCGGGCCAAAAGGGGTGGGGATAAAGGGTCTCACCAATTGCCAAGGAAACCCAGGTTGTCCGCCGCAAAGAACAAAAAAGGAAGAAAAGGAAACGCTCAAAAAACAACAAAGGAAGAATGATAGAGAGGTACCGGTTTCGAGGCAGAGAGGGAACCAACCTGGGGGAGGGGGGAAAGGGGTGGAGGGCCAAAAAAGATCAGGGAAAACCAAAACCTAACGAAAAACCTAAAGGATGTAAAAGGGAAAAAAAAGGTCACGGCGAAGCAGGAAAAGGAAAACCTCGAACGCAAACTGTTTGTAATCGCCACCCTGACGGAAGGGGAGAAGAGACTCAAGAGAACTAGAACGTAGGAGGAAAGAGAAAGAAAAATGGGGGGGGTCGTTAAAAGAATCTTAACTCATTAGGGGAAAGTGGGGGAAAGGGAGCAGGGAGGTTTAAGAAAAGCTTTACGGCGAGTGAAAAAAAAGAAAGGACGAAACGGAATAATGCAAACAGAGAAAAAGGATCAACGACAAAGTGGCGTTGAACCTTACAACAAAAAAAAAGGCCAATATCCTGAAGCGGACACCGATCATCAAAAGAAAAAAGCCAGAGACAAGGGAAAGGGACACGAACCGTCATTAAAGGAGACAAGGGCAGACGAGGAAAGTTGGGGGAATTAACATCTGTTCATAGGGGAAGCCTACAAAAAAAAGAAGCCAGGGAAAAGAGAAAAACACTGAAACCGGTTGGTTTTGGAGAAAAGTGGGTGGGAAAAGGACCGGATGTGGGCGCCGCGGGGTTAGAAAAAAGGGGAAAGATATGGGCCTGGCGGGGGGGGAAAAAAAGGAGGGGCAAAAAAAAAAAAAAAATGGGCCTTCTGTAATCAGGAATAGAAAAGGAAGGAAGGGTGAAGAGAAACCCCGCAAAGGGGAACCCGTGAAGAAGACAAAAGAAAGAACTATGATGGGGGCACGCGGCAATTAGTCAGGAAAGTTGAGAGACCGACTACGCAGAGAGTGGGACAGTAGAGGGAAAAACAAAAAAAGATTGGCTGACCCTGGCCTTTCAGCATGGGGGCAAAAGAGAAAAAGGGGAAAGAAATGATGGGAAAAAGAACACACCAGGGGGTTCCGCGGCATTGACCGTTATAAGTGGGAGAGAGGGGCGGAAAAGGGGAAAAAAAAAGGCCCCGCAAGCCCCTGCTCGGCGCAGATTGGTAAAAAAGAAGAGAAGAATCCCGCATCGGGAAAAAGGGGTTTCTCAAATTCTGTGCCACAGGTCCACCCGAACGGGGGGAGACAAGCAAAAGAAAAGAAAGGGAGGAGGATAGGGTTGTCAAAAAATGACAAAAGAAGAGGAACACGAAGGAACATGTAAAAAAACGCCGGGAGCACTTACAAAGTTGGGCATCAATCTCGAAGGGGGGCGAGGATTCGGACGTGATGATCATAAGAACGGAGAAAAGAAACCAATCACGGGGAACGAGTGAGAAAGGAAGGTGACTAGCAAGACGCATTTGTCAGGACGGCGGCTGAAAAAGAAGAGTCGAAAGCACGTGAGATAAAATGGCGGCGAAGTCTGCAGGAGGAGGGAAAGACGAGGGGGGGTTAGAAAAAAGATGTGGGAAGTATGCTTGAAAGCCGAGGTTAACAAGGATTGGGAGGGGGCAAAAAGGGAAGGAGAGGGGAAAATTTTTTTCCTGTAGGGCATCTGTCGAAACGGGGGGGGAAACGGCCAAAGAGAAAAAAAGGCGTGGGCCGAAAGAGCAGCAGGGTGTTGGGTTTTGGATCGGACGGTGGCTGCAGGTGGGCTGGTTTGACACGCCGAATACCCATAAAAGAAGGAAAAACGGAAAAGGCCGGAAAAAGAAAAAAAATACCAGGGTAACCCAGATTTTGTTCTGTCTCACAGGGGCTGGGGAGGAATCCGCGCGGGAAGCCAGGGAGTATGGGAAAACAAGGAAGGAGAGTGTGGAATTCGACCGACACCCCGAAAGGGTGAAAAGAGAATAAAAATCGAACGGGGAATACCACCTCAAGTCCGGCCCGAATGATGCACAGGGAGGGAGGGGGAAAGGGGGGGGGAAGATGAGGGTTTGCAAAATGAAAAAAGAGAGCGACCCTTCAAAGGGTATTGACGGAGTTTGGAGTTTTTGCAAAAGCACGGAGGGGGGGGAAGCAAACGACGCAGGGGAATAGAAAACAACGGCTCTCGCCTGGGCAGGGGGAGACGAGGTCCAAAAAAAAGGGGAAGGCAGATGTGGGCGGGTAGCACAGGTGGTGAACTAAGAGGAGGCCGAAGCAAAGAGAGAAGGTGATGGTGGGATTAATGGTTGGGAATGGGGCGCACATTAATGAAAAAGGGGGGACAACAAAAGAGGGTGGATAAGAAAATGGCAAAAGGGGTTAGGAAGCCATGCCCAATTTGGTTGGGTTATTTGGGGTCAGAAGTGGGGAGGAAAGACGAGAACGAGGGAGCGGCATCGGGACAGGGGGGGAGGGGGGAAAAAAAAACAAAGGATTTCAAACAAAAAGACAGGTGGAAGCTATCAAAGAGGTGGCTGGAAATGCCGGCAGGGTATGCACTTGAGAATAAAAAGAAGGGCCATGTCGGATCTTGCCATTGTGTTGATTTGCGGAACGCAAAAAGGAAGGGAGGGGAAAAGTGAAGGTGGAGATTAGCCGCCCGAAATTCGTCAGTCAAACAGGGACTAGCATCTCGAGCAAACCCACAACTTAGGAAAAAAAAAAGGGGGGGGGAAAAGAGAGAGATTCTAGGAAACAATCATGTAGAAATAGGAAAAGAAAAAGACATAGAACATCACAACATCAAAGGAAAACAATGAGGGGACGGGGGCCCAGGTGTGAACCTTCAAATAAAAAATGGAAATAGAAAATAAATGGCAAAAAAACCATTATTGGGGAAGGATCAACATAAAAAAAGACGCATAGAAAAACGAAAGACAAAATGAAAAAAATTTCCACTGACGAATTCTTGGCATATCCGAAAAACTCAAAACAAACAAAAAAAAAAACCATCGAGCAAAAAATGGGTCTACGCAGGGGTAAAGACACCAACAGAAGCAAAATGCAGAGAAAAAAAAGAATGGAAGCACAATACAAAGTGACGCAACTCTCGTCTGAGAAAAAATCATGTCGCAACGTGAAGAGATAAGGGCGCCCCCATGGAAAAAGAAAAGGAAATCAGATAAGGCAAATCAGGCAGACGGCCAGCAAAACCCCAGATCCACGAACAGACCGGGAAGAACACAAGGAAAAGTCCCCTCAAGTATCAAAGCCCGGCGAGAAAAAGGCCGGGGGGAAGAGTAAAAAAAAAGCGAAAAGTCAAAAAAAGGGAAACAGCGACCCGGGGGCAAAATACACCTCCTATACACGTGGGGTAAGCAGATAGGAGCAGCATTTTAAACTAAGCGCCCCTCCCAAAAAAAAACGGGGAAAAAAAACCTAACCGACCAAGGTGGGAAAAACATCAGCCCATAAGAAAAACGGGAGGAAGGGACTTGGCTCAAAAAGGGGAGGTTTCTAGGGGGGACAAAGGAGGGAGTGCGAAGACAAACAAGAAAAGGGAGCAGTGCTGGCTCCCGCGCGGCCATTCCTCACGGCACTGGGAAACGGGGGAAAAAAAAACAAGAAGGGAGAAGGGGGGGGGGGTAGGTGGGGAAAAAAAAAACGTACGGCAGACAATGAAAATTTTCCGTTGGAGGATATAGAGCGATGGGCCAAAAAAGAAGCCAACGCAGCCAAAAAAAACAAGAAGAAAAAAAAAATGACAGAAGCAGGGTGCAAACACCAAGGGGGTCCTGGGAGGGATATGCTCGAAACGACCCGCCTGGGAAAAACACCGTTGAGACAGTAAAAAGAAAAAAAGGACGAGTCACCGCCCAGCGAAACTTTTGAAGAGGAGCAAGAAGAAAAAAACAACAACGTGTGGGTGCTCGACCCATGACCAAGAAGCGAGAGGTTGGCAAGACAAATAAGCCAGACTCGGCCCGAAAGAAACAACTTTATCACCTGCTTCGAGATGCAGGCAAAAAAAGCAAAAAGAAGGGCAAACCCAAACAACGGGCGAAAGCTGCATTGGGGGGGGGTAATCAAGACGGAGGATCATGGGACCCAGGAAGTTCTTAGGATAAGAAGTGTCCCCCGAATCACTCCTCGCCCACAGAAAAAGAGGGAAGGACACACGGGGACGTGGGTGGACTCTTCGGTGCACACACAGTTGGTCACAGGGGAATGGAAGCCCTTAGAAAAAGAAAAAGAAAGGAGGAAACAAAAAAAAGCTCCAAAAAAAGGGGAGCCTTGGCCTAAACCGTTTTTCGTTCGTGGAAAAAGGAAAGAATCAAGCGAAAAAGTTTCGGCAACGTATGAAACGGGCGGGACAGGCCAATCGGGGCTGGAGACACATCTTGTGTTTTCAGGTAAAAACCCTCTTCCAGACCAGATCCGTGCCGGGGACGCCGGGGGGGGGCCAGGCCAAACAAGGTAGTCTCCCTATAAAGCACCATTGCCTCAGGAAAAAGAAGAGGGAGAAATGGGAAAACTCATAATCGCTGAAAAACCGGAGCAGAAAATGGGGGAAAAGCTAAGGTCCAGAAAAAACCCAGGGAATACAATACGGGTTGGCAAGGAGAAGCCGGCCGCAAAAGAGGTTACGGAGAGGAGGGGTGAAAGTGAAGATGAGACTGACTTCTGGCAGACAATACCGGGGAAAAAGAAGGTGAAAAGAAAAAGTTCACCGTCCTTCTTCACGGTCCCCCATTGCGGTGCAGAAAGAAGGAAAGGAAGACTTCAGATGACGAAAGGACAAAAAAAAAAAAAAAAGATGACAACCATCCAAGAAAAAATCCAAAACTAAGAGGTTTGGGTAAACAGATGTTTGTGCCCCTGTACGGGGGAAACAGATGGGGAACGAACCAACCATCAAGGGGTAATGCAGAAAAAGGGAAAAGCCAAAACCAAAAACAACAAAAAGGGTTTGGGGTGAAATATAAAAAAAAAAAATTAGGGCAGGCTGGAGAACCGATAGGGAAAATAGATAAAAAAAAGAACCACTCGTCGCGCCCCGGCCTTCATGCAGGTTCAAGAAAGGAAAGAAGTAGTTGAGGTCGTGTAAAAGGTGGGGGGCGTGGTGTCCACCATTACGGCAAATAGACAGGAGTTTGCGGTGAGGGGGAAAGACCAACTTCTACGGGGGAAGATCAAATGTAAGGAACAAGAAAAAAAAGGAAACAGCCGCCGGCTGAGAATAGGTCGAAAGGTGGGGAAAAAAAAACAACTCAGAAAGGTAAAAAACTTCTTCAATTTCTGCCAAAACTGAAAAAAGTCAAGCGTGAGGAGAGGAGGAGGGGGGTCACGATCCAAAAAATGATCTATACTTCGAAGAAAAGAAGAAGAAATGGAGTGGGGAAATCGCGAGCCTTGCGAGATTTCTGTGAACAGAGGACCGATGAGACGATCAAAACAGTTTCAAGGGAGAGGGGGATTGAAAACTTTCGGCCGGAAGGTTGTCCGTATCCAATCCAAGGAGAAGGCAAAGGCAGTGGTGTAGAGAAGGGGAAAATTTGCCGAACACATGACGCAAAACCAAGGGGGGCCGCCCGCCATCGCCACGTATCAAAAAAGAAAAAAAAAGGGGAAGGTAAATAGAATGTTGTCGGGCCGAAACGCCGGAAAAAAATGGGGGGATACTTTGCTTGCAAACAAGAAAAGAGCGATATCAACCAACAAGAAAAAAACCGAATGGATCCGACAAACCAAGAAAGAAAAAAGAATCAAGGCCTGAAAAAAGGAAGACTGAAAATCAACGGGAAAATCGCCTGAACGACAACGGGAAAGGGAAGGGGGGACGAAGGAAAACTCCGGCGATACAGAGGAGGGAAATCGTCAGAAGAAGAAAGGGGGTGACGAAAAGAAAATCCACCAGCGTGAAGTTGAAAAGGGATATTAGACATAGTTTCCGGCAAAGAGTGAAGGCAGGGACGACGAATCTAAGAAGAAAGCCGCGGAAGAAAAATCAAAAAAGAAAGAGGGAAAAACGCCGACGAGACATGGAGGTTTTAAAAAGAATCCGTATGAAGAGGGGAAAAGGCGTACACCGGGGAGAACCAAAGTTAAAGGGAAGAACGACGCGTCCGGTACGGGGGAAGACCGGCATGAAGCCGCGAAAAGGGAAGTGGGGAAAAAATCTGTTTCAGCCTTGTCCAGACACGCATCCAAAAAAGATCCCACAAGGTGAGAGGGGGGGTGTTTTGAGACAAGGTTTAATGAGGGAAACGGAAAAAAGGGGGCAAAGCGGGTAAAAAGGGCAAACATATGGAAAAAGCTAGTTGGTGGATTGCTGGGGCGGGTGAGGGAGGGGGAAGGGGCCCGTGTCGGAGAGGGAAGAGGAAAAGGCAATACGTGTTGCACGGCGCCACACGCATGGGTACCGTGAAGGAATCACGTGGGAAACTGAAAAGGAATGAGGCAAAAAACTTTGAAGCGCGGCACAGGATCGCCATTGGCATCGAGGAGAAGGAAAGAAACGGGCAATCCGCGAAATCATAAGGAAAAGAGGCTTTCCAGGGGCTTTTCGCAGAGGCCAAGCGATCCGCCAGGAAAAGAGGGAGAGGGTGAAAGCAAACTCCATTGTGGCAAAAGGCTTTTTATGGGGTGGTTTCAGGAATACAAAAGAAAGGCGAGAAGCCCCATGCACCTAAAGGCGCAAAAAAGACGGCGCATATGGAATAGAAAAAAAGAAGAAAAAGTAGGGGAACGCCGTCATCAAGAGTGAAGAAAAGGGTTGGAGAGAATTCTTTACGGCCACCTAAACCGTTACGGCAAGCGCACTCAAGGACTGAGAGAGGGGAAGCAGGAGGAGGAAAGGGAAAATAAAGAAAGACAAGGTGAGAAAAACGTGACAACGTGTGTCATCGCTAAAGGGGGGAAGAATTCAGGGACGGTTAATGATCATCAGCCAGTAGGAAAGAGAAAGAGCCGAAGGAAAACCAAGCAGAGTTAGCGTAGCGGACGCGAAAGACCCATTACGGGGTGGACAGGCTCGGAAATGAATAGGGAAAAGTGGCGACGACGGTAAGCTGAATGGGCAACAAAAAGAGCATGGCATGGAAGGAGACTACACGGGGGGGGGGGTGGCAAAGTGTGAAAAATCACCTATGGAGAGAAACAAACAAAATAAAAAAGGTGGGCGCGAGCAATATCGGTCACCCTTTTGTCAAAGGAAGGAAAGAGGAAACAAAAGGGTACATACCGGCTGCCCGGCATCAGAAACCCGAATTGAGAATTGGCTCGCAACAGGGGGGGGTTTTGACTAGAGGGGGCAAAAAAAGGGGTGCCTGCGTTGGCTTTTGGAAATGAACAAAAAAAAAAAGATAATAAAGACTTCTACACAGAAGCCAAAAAAAAACAGGATGAAAATACCAAGATCAAACTTGGTTTTTCAAGTTTCCTGGCAAAAAAAAATGGGGGAAAACACGTGGGAGTAATGGAACGCGCGGGAGCAAAGTAAGAAAAAAGGAAAAAAAAAAAAGAAACAGCCGTTGGGTGTTTGACGTCGAGAACGCCCCGCTGTGGGTAGAAACTACGTCCGAAAAGAAAAAAACCGGGGGGAAGACAAGAGGTCCCCCGAATGAATGCACAAAGGGAGGTAGGTAAAGGTTTGGGGGGGCGGGAAAAAGAGAAGAAAATGCTCCAAGTCCGCAAAAAGTGTCAATTCGAGGGTTTTGCAAGGAAGGAGTTGTTGGCCCCTGCGACGCCCAGTTTGAATGGAGAAAAAAAGACGGCAATTGGTCTCGCGGGCTGTGTCCTAACAGGATACTTTTCACAGGAAGAAAGGAAAGGACAGGGGGAAAACGAAGAAAAAGGCCGATGGAACCAAGGTGTTTACTTGGGAAAAATGAAGTGTTTGGCATGGAATAGAGAAAAGGAACAAGATGTTTGTCCTAATACTACAGCGTAGGAGCAAAGAGCCATGAAAAAACGGGGGGAAAGGGGTATGAAAAAAAACATTGGTTGCAGGGGGAGGCAGAAAATAACAAGGACTCGGGTGAAAAAGAACGGGGGAAAGGGGGCCGGGGGGAGCTTAAAAAAAAGGGGGGAGGATCTGCAAAGGGGAAGGAAGATGGAACTATGGTCTGGAATGACTTCAAGGATGACTTCAAAAAAAAAAAACTGTTTTTTGAGGGGAAGGGAAAATTGAAAAGGGGGGTTGTGGGGGAAAAGAAAAAAACGAGGGCCGCTCCATGTGGAAGGTTGAGATGAGCGCCCACCGAATAGGGGGAGGCTTGGGGACGTCTAAACAAAAACGGAAGGATGGATGAGAAAGGATAAAGAACTTTAACACTTCGGAATCGAAAAATCGGTCTCTTTCAAAATGATCTCCAACTTCACAAGGAAAAAAAAGAAAGAAGTGAAACCGTTGAACACAACGTGAAACCGCCCAAGAAAAAAAGGGGGCAATCAACAGAATGCAAAACCACGAGGTGTGCAGGAAATACGGAAAAAAAAAAGGACAGGCACCATAGCACGAGAGCGCTTCACTGCCGAAAAGAGGAAGATCCAAAACGAAAAAAAAGAAAAAATCCAAAAGAACCTTGAAAACGTCAACGATCCTCTTTCCTCGGAAGAGAAAAAAAAAAAAACAATTCGACAATCACGAAAACCATGAATGGCGCCCAGTTAAAAAATGAAAAAAAGTAAAAATCACGACAGAGAAAACAAAAAAAAGGGGGAGGGCACGTGCTCGATTGCTCACCCATGAAAAAATTAAGAAACGTAAGAACCTTTCCTTCTAAGAAGAAAGGAGGGACAAAGCTTCCGGCAAACCCCGACTGACTTCCCCAGCCCAAAGGGTAAAAAGGGCACCGAAAAAAAAACAGGACACCAGGTTAGCCAAGCAAAACGGCGAGAGAGTTTTTAAGAGAAAGAAAAAAAGGAGACAGCAAACTCAGCCCCAAGGTGCAAACATCACCGAAAAAAAGAAGAAACTGGAGGAAGAGGTCAAAACAGAAGACGCAGGAAAAAGTGGAAAGAAAGGGAAGCCTCCCCCCAAACAATGGGAACACGACCTCCATTTGGCGAAAAAAAAGAGGGAAAGAAAAAAAAGTGGGGGTTATAGAATGTTGACGGAATCGGGTAGAGTGTTCCACTAAAGGGTTAAAAATTAGTGTCAAATCCTTGGCAGGCGAAGAACCCAAGGCCCCAAAAGTTGTGCCAGGCCGTTCGCCAAGTAGTCGTGGCCTCAAAACAAAACGGAAAAAATTGCAGAAAGAGGGCCAACATGGGTACGACACGGAAACAAAAAGAAAGAGGGTGGGGAAAAAAAAAAACAGTACGGCCTTTGGAAAAAGAATTTACTTGTGATGAGAATGGGGGGTCAACATAGGGCAAAGAAAAAAAAGAAGACAACGGCCGAGCACACCACAGGGCGAGCCAATGTTTCGAAAAAGGGGTACGGGGAAACTACGGGAGCGCCCGCGGGGGCCAGCAAAAACCGTTGTTAAAGAATTACACTAAAAAAAAAAAAAGGGGGAAAAAAAAAAACAGCACCCAACAAAAAGAAAGAAGGGGGAAAAGCGGGAAACAACATAAGTCACAAAAACGTTTGTCTCTCCCATTTGAACCAAGGGTGGGAAATTAGGCCCTCTGGTCCAAAAAGAAGAAGGAAAGTAGCACGAGCAAAACTTTATATCTTAAAAAAAAGAATCCAAAGCGAAAGGAGGAAAAAAGATGGCAGCAAGCCGCACGCAAGCAGGGAGGGGAGACGGCAAGCACGCGCAAAGCCTGCGGGGGGGGGTTCACCGTCTGATGAGATGCAAAACAAGCGGGGGAGGGGAGCAAAAAGGCACTGGTCCGAATGACCCGTAAGAAAAAAAGGAAAAACGAATCACTGACCACACGTTAAAGGTGTGGGGGAACCTTTGCTGTTCCCAAAGGGGAAGTGGAAAAGAAATTTGAAAGACAGCCGCGCGTTAATGCAAAACAAGAGAAAAATCCTCAGCAAAAGTAGTTCAGCAACCTTGCCCGTAAACCCAAGGGGGAGAGAAAGGAGAAACAGAAACTCCCTTTTAAAAACAAAAAAACGATGAAAAAAAAAAAAACCTACCCCTCTATGGAGGGGGTGGAGGAGGAGTGGTTACCTTACCCATATTTACAGGGCCGAGCCGGGCCCCTGCAAAGGGGGGGGGGAAGGACAAGGCAGGGGGTAGTCGAAACCTTAAAATTCCATGAAACAAAAAATCATAAGAATTTGCGGACCCATTGGGTGAAGCAATAAAAAAATCATAAAGATGAAGCCGGGGGTAAAAAAGAGGGGGCAATCAGCAGAAGCCAGGAAGAACACATCAGTGGCAAAAGTCAGAGCCCAGCACGAAGTTTTTCGCCGAAAGGGGGGATAAAGGACCAATTTGCGAGAAAGGGCCGAACAATGGAAAAAGAAAAGGGGAGAAGAAGTTGAATGGGCAAGCTCCGCTTCCTTCACGTGAAAAAAAACTGTGCGGGGGGGAGGGAAAGAAAAAAACACTACCTGACCTTCCCGGAGAGGAAAAGAAAGAACGGGCCCAACAAAAGGCCGAACCGGAGGACACCCGGCCCAAAAGGAAAAAAGATGGCGAAAAAATAATTGGTTGTGAAAAAAAAAAAACAAAAACCAACACAGAAAGTTCAGGTCCTTGTACCCATAAACCTTGAAATCAAAAAAAACGCAGCCCCACGATTTGTTGTGAAGAAAAATCAGGATATGGCAATGCGGTGGAGGGAAAAAAAAGGCGCCAGCCTCGTGGGCCGTCCTGGCAAACATGCAGGGTGGCGTCCCTTACCACCAGCCGCGTTCGGGAAAAAAGAAGTGGGTGTCGGGGTCACGCTCAGATTAGAAGGGGAAGGGGGCGGGACAGGTCACCGCCACGGGTTCCTCCAAGCAGGAGAATTCCTTCCAGCAATGATCAGAAGAGGGAAGACGTCATTCGAATCAGGAGGGGGCGACCAAAAAGCAAAAAGCACGAAAAAAGAAAAGCCGATAAAACTTAAAATGAGTCAACCAAGCTGAAATGGCACAGGCACGAAGGGGGGAGGAAGCTTTTCTTTCCGATCAAAAAAATGCTCATGAGAGAAGGAAAAAGAGAAATAAAGCGTGAAGGAAAGCACGAGTGTCCAGGAAAAAAAAAAAGAGGGGCGTCAAATAGAAAATTCACCGCCGCAGCTTACAGTTGCAGAGAGGAAAGAGGAAAAACCAACCGGCTGTCCGGCCTGTGAAGGGTTTTTTTGTCGAAAAAAGAGAAGCTGGGCACGGAAAGCCAAAACACGGGGTTGGATATCAGATCTTCGGGGCCCGAAAGGAAGAAACCTGTTGTTTTTTGGTCGGAAGAAAAAAAACGCCAACGGG
>Ga0179593_1696661_pt1 | contig 32898 bp, 48 predicted proteins | sample CZODoug2_1_08_16_FD_185931 | JGI IMG/M metagenome (GOLD analysis project Ga0179593, IMG submission 185931) | Vadose zone soil fungal communities from Angelo Coast Range Reserve, California, USA - CZODoug2_1_08_16fungal (PacBio error correction) | ecosystem: Environmental > Terrestrial > Soil >...
AAGAGGAAAGAAGAAACAGTCCAAATTCCTCAAAACATCCCACTACTAAACCCGTTTCATTAAAACACAAAAAAAAGCCCGCCAGTTCAAGAATACCTCTATTGGGGAAAAACGACACAAACAGCGAACAATTGTCAAGCATGCGAAAACACACAATCATAATTCTTGGCCAGAAGATTTCTGGTGGTCAATTTGTGGCTTATGCTGTGGGCGGAGGGCGGACATCGCCAAGGTAGGAGGCAGGGCAGTGAACGTATCTGACAGGCCTCCAACAACTGGGGGTATTGCTTCGGTGGTTTGGGGTTTCCCAAAGGATTCAAGGACGGGGGGGAAGAGGGCGAACGCCTTGGAGTATTCTCCCTCCTCAAAGGGGGGGGGAGAAGATCCATTTGCGGGCTGAGCAATTCGTGGAGAAAAAGAGCTTGGGGGGGTCTGGCGTGGTCAAAAAGGCTATTTGGGGGATTGGAATGCAAGCCGAAAGGTGACGTGCGTTTGGAGCCAGCCATAAACCTCGAAACGCCCAGGCGGAGGTCGCCCTTATTCGAGAACCACAGCCATGCAAAGCGATGCCAGTCAAAGGGGGGTCTCCGCCCTTACGAGTCTGGAAGAAAATCCGATTCTATCCTCCGAACCGAATGGGCTGAGTTAAAAATCCCGATTGGACTAGCCTTGCGGGAACGTTGCTCATCCGGGAATCGGATGGGCAAAAGGTTATTCGCCCCATAGGAGGAGGAAGTATGTCGAAAGCCACAAATCCTCATTTGAAAGTTCCGATCGCTTAAAAAGGAACTGGGGGACTGGCTTTAGTAGGGACCTCAACGCTGGTAGTGCCGGGGACCGGGGACAGTTAATGGGGGGTTATTTTATTAAGAGGAATAACACTCGCACCTAAAGGAAAAAAGGAAAAAAAACGGAACAGATGGTCCGAGAAGGTGGAAGGACAGTTATCAAGATGAAAAGAAAGGTAACATCTAAGTACCGGTTTGTGCTTGACGGAAGTCGTCTTCTCTCACGTCCAGGTCGTTAGCTGACATGGCAGGCCCGAAGAGACTGCTCCAAGGAAAGGGAAGAATGCGCAGGTCAGGGAATTCGATTTGATTGTTTCCGCAGCGTTTGGAACTTCGATTTGCAGAAGTCAAGCTGTCAGGCTGTGTACAGGCCGAACCCTAAACTTGGTTCACACCTGCAAGTTAGCTGGAACGCAGCAAGTCGCATCCGGCCCCGGAGAAGAAACAAAGGGAGGGGCTGATTTGGCAGGAAAAGGGGGGAAGTAGGGGAGTGTCGGAGGCACAGCAAGAGAGCACCATTAAAGGTGAATTAACTCCGGGTTGCCGTCACAGGGGTAGGCGATCGGGAAATTTACATGTACGGGCCTTGGGAGGGTACCAATGTCAATACGTCGAACGGTACGGGGAAGCGCAACCTAGCAGATGAGGAGGGAGAAAAGGAAAAACTGCATGGGAAAGAAAAAAGCGGACATCTAAGGCGGACTTCGTTTGACCGGGGGGTAAATCAAAAGCTGGGCTCAAAACGATCACTCATGAGAAACGATACTGGGGACCATTCGGGAGGGGGCAAAAATGACAAGGTGTCGTTCATAGGGAAAACATCACCAAGGGACGCGCTGTCGGAGGACGGGTTCAAGATTAGATCCTATTCATAATTAGGGGGGGGACGCGCCTACGAATCATAACGACGATGGATTAGGGGGAAGCGGGGGTGAGAGGTAACAATCAGCGAAAAACAACGGAGGAGTATGAAATAGAGGGGACGATCCCGCAACTCTGGAAACAATCCGTGATGAGAGTCGTGTCCCCAGAATTATGAATTATACGTTAATCTGGAAGGAAGGGTTTCCTCGAAGGGCCAACAGAGGAGTGGGAGGAGTTTGTAGGAGGGGGGGGGACAACGAAAGGTTAAAAACCTGAGAAGTAAATAGTTGGCATTAAAAAGGGGAATCGTAAATTATGGGGGGGAGGGGTGGAGAAAATAGAGGACGCCTGCTTGGAAAGAAGGTCATTGTACGAAGAAGCTTATATTGGCCAAGAGCGGGGTTGGAGCAGGGGGGAAGTTTAGGAATAATGCCTCTGGGGAGGTTGCGCATTCCCTCGACCAAAGGAAAGGGTTGGGGAGAGGGAAGGGGTACCAAATAGTATGCCTATAGAGCAGGAGCCATGTAAATTGGAGGTCGACGACCATACGGCAAAAAAGGCGTTAGAAACAGTAATTTATAGACGGAGGGGGGACCATTGCCAAGGACAATCAGGACCGCTTGAAGACGAAAAAAGGGTTCCTCAATATTGAGTGGTCCGCCTGAAAGAGGGCTGGTTCGTGCAGTAATTGAAAGGGAGGGAGGTCGACACAACCATGATCCGGTGCCAAGAAAATGCTGCATATAGAAGAGGTGGGGATGGATGTGTGCTTCAAAACCGAAAGAATTAAAGAGGAAAAGGTCTTCCCAGGTCACAGAAGGGAGAAAAGGATATGGGCTGCTATCAGAGAAGGACAATGACTTCTACCTCAAAGAAAGGAAAATTGAAACAACTTCCTGTGTAAGAGGGTACGGGAATAGTCCTGATAAATACATAGTAACAAGAGGATGTGCAGATGGGGGAAGTGGGGGTCTCGGGGGAGCAGAAAAGATAGAAACTGTGTCGTGGGAAGGTGCCTTAAAAGGGGGATTGAAGTGATGCCGGGGGGGGAGACAGTTAGTTCGCAGAAATAGGGAGGGGCAACTGTGAAAGTAATGGGGGTCAGGAAATATGCATAAATACGAAATGTGAACGACAAATCGGGGGGGGGGAGTAGGCTAAAAAAAGCTGGAGAGGGATGAGACATGGGGAGTCTATACCATCTGAGGGGGCTTAAGTCGTGATTAGAATAGGTCGGGGGTAAAAATCGGAAAGGGGATTATACAATAGAGGGAATAGAAATCTGGACGCCTTTGCATAGGTGGTCGTGGTCGCGAATAAGACCCGACCGGGACAAGGAGGGAGGAAAGTTTTGGGAAAAACTCACTTGGTGGTAAAGGCTTGAGCCCAAATATCCAGGGAAGAAAAAAAGTCTCGGGGATGTGGGGGAACGAATTGGGAGCGAGCAGAGACTAAAAGGACTTTGAATAAGTAGATAAACCCTTTCTTAGGGGGATTGGGTAAAAAAATAAAACCCGCGGGGGAGATGTACGAAAGAGGGAAGAATAACATAAAGGCTACCTTTGGTACAGCATAGAACAAGAAACGAAAATCTTACAAAGAAAAGGAGTTGGATTTTTACACAATCGATTTGGTGGGGACAAAGTATAATAAAGTGGAGGGGAAAGAAGTGTGAATGAGGGCGTAGTGGGGAGGGGAAAAACTAGGTTGAGGTCCAATGGTCGACTGCACTCTGAAAGCTCAATCACGAATGGGGTTGTAAAAATATAAAAAGGAGGGATGAGGAGAGACCCTTGAGAAAAAAAGGAAACGGGAAGGGGGAGGGGAACAGGAGATCTTTAACCTGGTTTTTACCCTTGCAGGAGGGTGACCTTGAAAGGCAAGATCTAGGATTTGAGATGAAAGGGAGAGCACTGAATCAGCTGGTCTCCATTGAAAAAAACAGGAGACATTCCAGAGGGGCTGTCGACGACAAAACCAAAAAAGAGCCGAAACATTGAAGGGGACGAATACCATGGGGGGCAAAGGGGCGCGCCCTGAATGGGGGAAAGGAAGAGCTGGAGATTCAAATGAATCACAAATCAAATGAGATTAAAGAAAAAAATCGGAGGTCTAGAAAAGAACCAGACAGGAGATCTCAACAAAGAGGGAGAAAAAGTAGAAAGGGAGTTTTGTCAAACTCCGGGAATTAGGGGAAAGCGGGCCCGAATTGGGTGGTGGTGACCTGAACAAAAAAGAATTCAAGGACCGGAGTTAAAGAAAGGGACTTCAGGGGACAAGAAGTGTAATGCCGCGGGGCTGTCAGGGCGCCCGGTCAGCCGGGTCCGGCAGGTGTGGTTGGAACAAAAAAGTAGAAAGAAAAGCGGAGAGAAAGTTCTAGGGGGAGATCTCGAATGTCTACGCTCATGGACTGGGAGAGCAACGTACCCCCCGCAAAGCTTTTAGCTCTCTCCGAAAAAAGGGAAAATTGCCAGGGGGGGGGGAACACCGGAGGTGAGAAAAGGTGAAAGTTGGGATTTGGAAAAGAATCGTAGTAGGTGGATTCCATGAAGCTTAAGTATCGAAAAGAAGGTTACAAGAAGAGTGGTGCTACTCAAAAAAGGGCCCTACAAATTTCAAAGAGGTTCAAACCTCTAAGGAAAGGGGGGGCAGGAAAAAGGGGGAAGGCAGACACATTGGGCCATGGTTCTTTTCAGGGGGATCGGATGGGAGACCAGGCGCGGGGAAAAGGGAAATAGTGGGCACAAAAACCCCAACCCCGGGGAATAGGATCTTAGACCTATAAAGTGGGGGTGGGGAGTTGTTGGGGTCAAAAAGCTCGGAAGAGTGAGGACCATAGGAAACTGGAAGAGCTTCCCCTCCTAGAGTGTGGGGGAGACTAGCTAAGGGACTTTTGCAAATCTTTGGGTGTAGGGGAGCTGGGGATGGCGGGGGAACGGGGTAAGTGGCGGGGGAGGAAGCAAAAATAGCGGGCCCAAAGGGCGGAGTTAAAGGTGGACTGGGAAAGACCCACAATCAAGAAGATGAAATACGAAATGGAGACTGAGGTATCAAGTCTAGGGAAAAGCAGTAGGACAAAGAATCTGGAAAAAGGAGGAGTTCTAAAAGAAGGAGGGGACGAGAAGTTCAGAAGAAGGAGCTTGAGGAGAAGTTTATATACCAATGAATGGTTCAGGGAAGGAAATAGGCAAGAAGGAAAGTGTCAGAAAGCTGGAGGGAGAGGCTGTTCTAGTTAGTACGGCACCTTCAAGACCCAGTTAGAGGGAAATGGTATACAGGTCAAAGAACGCGCGAAAATAGATAGACAATCCAAGAGAAGGTTTCAAAGATTGAATTGGAATCGGTACGGCAGGAGTGGTTCGAAAGGGTCTATCTCTCGTTCGAAAGAACGCTGGGGAAGAATCGGCCAAGATAAGAATGAGGAGAAAGACAAGATGAGGCGAGGGAATTCTGGGGGGGGGTCAAAAGAAACAAGATTTAGAATCAGGAAGGGGCACCGGGAAGTGGTGTCTCGGCACAGAGCCATAAACGGAAGAACTGAAAAGGGGAACCAGCAAGAGAAGACCTTCTAATTTAGAATTTTGTTAGGAGGAGAGTTGGGGAAGGCAGGTAAAACGATTCCTCTAATGAAAAGAACGAGGAAAACCGCAAAGAGAGGGAGTCAAAAGTGGAGGAGGGAAGCTAGTCGGAGGGCGGTACCAATGGAAGAAAAGAATAGGGGGGGACTAAAGGGGAGGGGGGGAAGGGAAAACACTATATTATGTCTGCGAAATCTAATCGAAGCGGAGGAGGAGAATGAGGTGGTCCAGAAGGAAGAATTGCATATTGGCCAAAAATTGTACGATACTACAGGAAAAGCTGGGGGACTTCGGGGGGTCACAAAATATGGGAGAAAGACTCAGGTGAACCGGAAGACTCAAGATAATCATATAGAGAGGGGGGGGGGGGACTCGAAATACAACTACTCAAGAGGTTCATCTGAGATAGTAGAAAGACTCTCAGAGAAAAAGGAGGTAGGGGAAGGACTACAAAAGGTAACTCCATAAGATGCAGGAAAGGGTATTCATGATTGCGATTCAAAATTATATTAAAGGGGAAAGGATCCTTTAAAAAAGAAAAAACCCAAAGAGAGGGGGGGGGGTAAAGGAGACTACAAAGTTTGAAAAAGTCTGCCCAGACGTGGCGGTATTGGGGTGACTAAAGGGAAAACTTAAAAAAGGGAAGACATGGTCAGTGAAATTCCGAACTTAGAAATTGGAGGAAGGTCTCAGGAAAATTGGGTTGCAAAAGAATTGCAGAAAAAGAGAACGTACCTTCACTTGACGGGACGAAGCTCTGACAGGAGCCTGGAGGGGAGGGCTACTAAGAAAAAATTTGAGGACTCCGGGAGTTTCTATGAAAAAAAGAAGGGTGGGCCTAAGTAAGAACTCAAGGCAAGCAGAGTTAAAAGGGGAAGGGGAAGTACGGGGGGAGACCGAGATGCCTTGCTGCGGAACCGCTAGGAAAAACAAGTGGGGGGGGGGAAGATCACAAAAAGATCCCGTGAAAGGCACTGCTGGGGAGGGAGTCTGGGGGGGAAGAAAAAAATCGGGGAAAAAAAAGAAATCGCCAAAAAAGAAAGGGGGGGAAGGAAAAAGGGGTGTCAGTAAAAGAGATGGAAAGAGAAAGAATAGCTGCAAAGAGGATCACTGGGGGATGGGACTTGAAAAACGAAGTTAAAAGGAAAGGATTGGAGGGTAAGGGAAAAGCTAATGTAAAACATATGACAGAAGGGGGCATGTGGATCTTTCTGGAGGGGGAGAATTTTATTGAAAAGGGGTAAAAGGGGGGAGGGGCTTGAGGGGGAGGGGGCGTGCATACGTTGAGGCAAGAAGGGTCTCCTCGAAAAAAGGACTTTAGGAACCCTACTTGAAAGGAATCACTGAGATGCGCCTCCGAAAGATCAACAGGGGGGGCCCTGAGGGTTCCCGGCGAACTCACCTCGAAGAAGAGGGGTCTTGATCGGGGGCAGGGTGGGTTGAGCCTCAGGAAAAGAATCGTTGAAGTGTCAAGAGGGCTTGAGGATCCTTGTGGTTTGGAGGAGAGATCACTGGCACTCGATGGGACGGTCGAGAAAAGGGGGTGGTCCGGAGGGCCAATCCCAACAGGGAAAACAACTACCCAAAGGGAATGGAACGATGGTGCTATCGGCACGCAAATGAAAAGAAGAGGTGATTGAGGGGGAAGTCGGGAAAAAAAATAAAAAAAGTCAATAAGGAGCAAGAACGATCACAAATGACCCTCGGAGAGGGGACCTATAATCAACCACAACTCACTTGAACTCCAAGGTTCAGGGGTTCGAACGTGGAGAAAAGGGGGGGTTGTTTGTCGGAAACGAGTTTGTACAGGGATTAAATTAACAGGGGGGGTTGTGGTAAGAGAACTGAAGAAGGGGGGAAACTTCAAGATACTGAGGAAGAGACAAGTAGGGACGCGGTTCCTTCAAAGAGGTTAAAGGTAACGGGAATATGGAGAGAGATGGGGAGGAGTTGCGGGAGGAAAATGGGAACTTAAAAAATATAGAAAGGTGAGAAAAACCTATTCAGAGAAGAGAACCAGTTCTCCGTGGTTGGGACATAAAAAGGGAGGGGGGGGGGGAGAAATGGATAGACCCGGAAGAAAAAATCGAATAAAAAGGGGGGGGGACGAAACCTCAAAGATGGTTTTCCGAAGGTAATTGGGGTGTTTCAAGGGTAGACATTAGGAAAGCAGGAAGAGGCGGTGTCTAAAAGCCGGGGGAAAAAAATCAAGAGGAGGTAACAAAGAAGTTGTAAGTTCTGGGGGGTTCGACATCTAGGGTCTTGCGGGGGGATGAGGAAGAATTACTGCAGAAAATCATTACGGGAGAATGCCGTCAAGAATTGTGGAGGGACAAACAAGGGAGAGGCTGCAGGGGGGGGGAGCCCCCGTAAGAGGGGAAAGATTTGAAGGGGAGACCACTTTGGAAAGAGTAGAAGTGAGAATTAGGGAGGGGGAACCGAGTGAAGAAAGGGGTCTAAAGAAACCGGAAAGTAAACAAAAGAAGACATCTCGGGGTTAAAGGGTTTTGGGGGAGAAGGGAAGGGATCAGGGGGGTTGGAAAGAAAAAATCGTGGAGGGAGGATCCTCAATGGCCGTCAAAAAAGGGGGATCGAGTTCCGAAAAAAAAAAGGGGGGGAACCACGACGGGTACTGAAATATGGTGGCCGAAAAAAGGATACTTGGAAAGGAAGGTCAAAAAAAAAGGGGATTTGCCAGGAGGACAATTGGGGGACTGGGAAGATTCGGAGAAGAGGAGAAAGATCGGAAATCAAGGGGTGGCTGGGGGGTGGTTTTTGTAAAAATCTTAAGAACTGGGGGATTCAAAAAAAGCACAGGAGAGGTCAGTTAGGGGGAAAAAAGAGCTGGGGGAGGGGGGTCACCTTCAACATTTGTTGAGGGAATATGAACGTTCACAAGAAAAAGTTTCGGGGGGAAAAAGTCCAATAACCAAAATACGAGAGGGGTCCTCTCAAGGAAGCCGAGGAAGATTCTTAAAAGCTTGAGGGAAAAAAAAGGTACTAGAAAAGACTGCAACAAAATAGGGAGATGGAAGGAGCAACCATGAGCGTGTCGGGGTCATTAGGTGGGAAGTCCTCAGAGGAAGGGCGCTGGGGGCTTCTCAGGGGAAGCACTCGGGGGGAAAAAAAAGACCTTGCAACATGACCAGGAGGGGTTTATTTCGGAGGAGGTGAAAACCTAAGAAATCCGGGGAAAAAGGAGATCAATGAGGATCCATGTACTAGGAAGAAAAAAAAGTACCTGAGAAGGTTCGGTTGAGGCGTAATACTCTCGTTAAAAAGACGTCAGAGCCTAGGAATCTAGGGGAAAGAAACGATGAAGGGAGAAGGGTCCTTCCGGGGGGCCTCCGAAACACTGGATTGGGGAACAAATTCCCAGGGTTGAAATACTAAAAGTGCCAATTCCTAGGGCAATTATCGGGAAGCAGGAAGGGTCAGGAACTTGGCGAGGGGCTGAAAAAAGTTGAGGGGGGGGAAGGCAGTTTACACAAAGTCCTACACAGGGGAACCGCCGTTAAAGAAGGGGGGGGTCACGGGAATACATTTAAGGGGGGCATCGGGAGGAAAAAATGGTCCTCATAAAAAAAGGGTCGAAGAGAGGGTCGTATTATGGTCTGAGAAAAAACTGCAAAAAATAATCAGATCTGGGGGGGTTGACAGGAAACAAGGGGTGATTGGCAAAAAGACTCACTAATGGGATGCCACGATATCGGGGGAGAGAGGGGGGGGGGGTCAAATAGGGGGGAGTGAGAGGACATAGAAGAGAGGGTCAAAAAAAGATTAAGAGGGATTATGTGGGGGAAAAGAAGATAAGCCTACTATCGCTTATTTCATATCGGGGAAGGTTCACAGGAAAAGGATTAGGGGGGGGACTAGAAAAAGACAGGCAAAAGACGTCGGGGGGGAAGGAATTCTGGAGAAGGAAAGGAGTAGAAACTAGGTTATCTTTAAGAGTTTCCACAAGATCAGAATACCTAAAGGGAAGGGGGAATTATTAGAGTACGGCCGTAAGTTGGCAGGGAGATGAAAATTTTCGGGGGAAAATCGAATAAGGGAAAAAAAAAAAGCCAAAGGGTAGGGGGGGGGGGTGGGGGGGGGGGAAATAATTCCAGGAAGGGGCCTCAAGGAAACATTGTCTCATCATAATCTGCTATGGAAAGATGGGAAAAAGTCGACAAGTAAAAGGGGGGGGGTATCAGGGCCATTTGGGGGGAAATCCAGAGGATTAGAGAGACGTGTACGAGGCCGGGAGGAGGGAAAGTTCTGGGTTCTCAAAATTACTCGGAGGGGGGGCCATTTAATAAAGAAAACGCTTACCCTGGGAAGGGGGAAAATGCAAAGAGTTTGTAAGAGGGAGTTTCTTGCGGGAACACAGCTACTTTCAGTAGGGCTTGGGGAAAAAAAGGGTCCATTCAATGGCCCGGGGAGAAATATCGAGAATGGTGCGAAAACAAGAAAAAACACGAAAGAAGAGGGGGGGGGGGTCGGAAGTCTCTCTGGAGAGGGGATCGAACTGCATCGAGGTCCGGAAGATAGAGGAGAAAGGACAGAAAGGGGAAGTTAAGGGGTTGAAAGGTAACAGAGGTCTGTTAAGGGGGGTTTGGTAACGAGGAGGTCGCTCTAGGGGGAAGGTACCCTAGAAAAAAAAGAGTTTAAAGAAGCTGTGGGGGAAACGCCAGAAGGCGAAAGAGGGCTTTGATGCGGGAGGCCATACATCCGGAAAAGAAGTACTCATGAAAAAAGGGGATCGAGGAAAAAGGCCAGGGCTGGCAGACACAGAAGCAAGTACTAATTATGATATGAGAATCAGGATTTATGGTTGGGGGAGAAGGCACTGGGGGTCGTACTCGATAAGAAAAGAGGATGCGTTTCATCTATTGGGAAAGGCAGAAATGCGATTAAAAAAAAACAGTGGGGAAAAGGAAAAATCCCCGAGGTCACTGTTGGGGTCTCCATACTCGCCGGCACTGGGGGGGAGAAACACTGGAGGGGAGGAAGAGTGAGCGAACTTTGGTAAAAAAAACCAAAAAAAAATGCGTGTTGAGGGGAAAGGACGAGATAAACGAAAACGAGGGGGATACAGAAAGAACCAAACGCCAGTAATCACCCCAAATTTGAAAGTTCCGGGGGGCATGAGGGCGAAGATTCAAGGGTGACTCGGGGAACCTTTAAGGGACTTTAGAAGGTCAGAGGCAGTAGAAAGTAAGGGGGCTATAGGGGGGGAAAAAAAGAGACAAAGGAGAAAATAGACAAACCACGTAGGAGGGAACGTTGACGAAAAAAGTTTGGGGGAGGGGGGCTCTTTCAAGAGAAAGAGCCAGAAAATAAGGGGGAAGCAACGATTAGCACTGATATCCAGATGAGTGAAAAAAAGGCCAGGATAGAGAAAGGCCTACAGAAAAAAACGACTTAGACGACGAGCAAGAAAGGGAATGATTAGATCGTCCATGTCTGAAAGATGTGACAAAGCTTGAGGCCGACAAAGAAGCAACAACAAAAAGAGCTAATGTTGTATGTTTGGGAAAGAGCCGGGGGGGACAGGGCAAGAGGTGCTTTTACGGAGGCAGTCATTAAGGCCTGCCGTTTCTTTGGGAGCAAAAAAAAAAAACAAAAAAAAAAAAAACTAAGGGTCTGAACAGGGGGAGTTGCGAAACGAGAAGGGGGGGGGGGGAGATGTTGGTACTAACCCTGGAGAAAAATCTTGGGAGCTCAGGGAGGCCTGGGAGCTCTTCCGGAAAGGGGGGGGCAAGGGAGAGGATACAACGAAAAAAATTGGGGAGCTGGTTCAAAAAGGAGCCTTTAGAAAGGGAGTTTGTTCAAAAAAATGTATCGGAAAAAAGGAAAAAAGGAATCCGTGAAGACTACAACTAACTTTCCCGGTTTCGGAAAGGGAAAGTGGGGGAGCTGAAGGGCGAAGGGAACAAAGGCCATGAAGAGAAAAGCATCAATGGTTTCTTATTCTGGGAAAGGTAAAGGGGAATAAGATCAGTAAAATTATAATAGGAATACAAAGTCTGGGCTTCGGGTTTGGGAAGATCTTGACTCAGAAAGAATTGATGACTCTCGGTTGAAGGGAAAAGCTTACAAGGAGAACAGAGGGGGGGGTAGGAAAAAGATTTGGAAAGAAGGACACGAATTCTTAAACTCTACGAGAAACGGTCAGGCCCCGGGGGGAAACGACCAAAGAGTTCTAAAACGGGAATATTACGCTTCAAGGGATAGAAAATAGTTTTTCTTAAGGTTCTGGGGAATTTTCCTAGTTGACAGAACTTAATAGAGGGAAAAATGAATCGGTACATGGGGAGACGTAATTTCGGGACCACACAGAAAGGAAGGGTCCTGGGAAACTACTCAGAGGAGACGTTAATGGAAAAAAGGCTTTGCAAAGAAAAGTCCCCTGGATTACCATGGGGCTGATCACTCGCTCTAAAGGTAACCTGAGGTATTGTTAAAAAGACAAAATTGGCAAAAAAAACTCTACAGTAAGGGGAGGTATGATGACGGCGAACGTTTAAAACGTCCCAGGTCTTAAGGAGTTCTCCGGGGAAGGGGAAAAAAAGCGATGGGAAAATTAGAGGGATTGGGGACAGAAGGAGCAAGAATCTGGCAAGCTTGGGAGGGCAGGGCCAAAACTTCAATGAAGGAAAAATTCGGGGGCGACAAGAGCAAGTTGCCCGGGTTAATTTCGGCGAGGTCAGGGGAAGAAAGGTTCGGAATTGGGTTACATGAGAGCACGACCATGCCTCAAGAAGAAAGTGTGACCAAAAGAATCAAGAGTGGTTTAAGGAAAAGAAAAGAAGGAGGAGGAAGAAGCGTTCGGAATAAAAAACGGCTTGGGGGAAATTGCTCTATTGCGAAAAGAAAAAAAAATCAAACGTGGGCAAGGGGGGGTGCATAAAGGGGGAGGACTCCAAATGACACTGAGAAAGATTTACACTGACCTTCTTCCAAGAGGCGATTAGGGGGGGGAAGTACGAGAAAAAGAAAAGGGGGACACAGATGGGATTATCGTAAAAAGAAAGAAAAACAACAAGGGGGGGTATAATGTGGCTTACCCATATATGGCAATCAGGTGGAAAAATACACATGTATGGAAAAATGGGAAAACAACATAGAGTTACAGATGTTGTCCAAATTATGAAACCGGGGAAAAGTGGCAGGGGGGAGAGAGGGGAAAAAGTATTTGATAAATAGATAAAAGAACTTTACCAGGGGGGGGGGGTAGGTCGAACGGTTGCCGCAATCACGTTTGGGGGAAAAACCTATGCAAAAGTTGCGCATTTACGCGAATCCGGGGGATTGTAGTCGGGAGAGGAAAACTGGATTAGGTGCCGGAACGACCAATACGTGGGAATTCTCAGGGGGGGAAAAGGGAAGAGGGGGGGGCAGTACACAAGCTAAATTGCCAAATATGGATCCTCTCTGGAGGAGGACCCAATGAAAAAAAGTTCGGTCGGAAGGTACCGTTGCCTGGCTGGAGGTCCACGGGTCTTGCGTAAAAAATCAGGGACCAAAAATCAGAGCAAAAATAGAAGAAGAGCTGGGCAAAAAAGAACTATAAAGGGGAATTGAACACAAAGGACTTTAGTAAGAGAATGTCCAGGGAAGATCTGTTAGATTTGAGTTCCCGAAGGGGGGGGGGCCAGATACTGAGGTAACGACTGGAGTTTAGGCAAGGAAAGTCTGGAAAAAGAGGAGAACGGCAGGGGGACCGATATGGGTGAAAAAAGAAGAAATATAAGAAAAAAGATTATAGAGTAAAACATTCTGATTCCGAAACTCAAGGGGGAGAATCAGAAAGTGGGGGGAAGCAGAGGAAGGGGGAGAGGGGGTTCAATAAATGGAAACGTCGCGCCTTTTTGATGGGAGGGGGCTCATAAGGACGCCATGAGGAAGTGGGGCACAAAAAAGCGGGGGCCCCAAATGAGGAACAAAAATTAGTTTTCCACAGTTTGAAAAGCTAATAGAACTCCGGGGAACTCATCAAAGGAGCCGAAAAGAAAGGGAAAACCGTAAAACAATACCTAGGGAAGGAAGAAAAGAAAGGGGGTAGAAAGAAAAGGGGACGAGCCTCGAAAGAAAGATGAAGAATCTTGACACGAAAAAGGGATTCTGAGTGGGGGGTTGGCGCATGTAATGATGGCGGGGAAAGCAAAACTGGATTTTTGATGGAAAAAGAGGGGACTCTTGAAAAAAAAAAGGGTCACAGCCCTACCAAGAAGATACTAATCGGGGGGTTGAACCGAGAGAGGTCCGGAATCCTGGGTGAAGGGGACAGGCTGGGGTAAGAAAAAACCTGGTGGTGTCTGGATGCCAGGAAGTGACTGAGAGTCAATTTGGAGAGCAGGGGGTCTGACATTGGCAAAAAGAGGGGAAGGGGTCGGAAGAGGGGTGTCTGCCTAACCCGGCAATTCGAAAATTTGTCCAGGGAAAAAGGGACGCAAGAATTGTATTCGGGCATTATCCTCCAAAACCTAAAGGGGCTTGTAGTAGGGGAGGGGGACAACGGGGAAGGAGCAAAAAAAGACAGATTGCTCTTTGTCGGAGGCTGGAAAAGGAAGGGAGGAATCGTGCGTGGGGAGTAAAAGACCTTCAACGGTTGGAACCCCATCTTGAAGGGCTCACTGGAGGGGCCTTGGGGGGAAGCCCGAAAAAATGTCACTCGGAGGAAAAAAACTGTAAGACCCACACGGTGATAGGAATGCTATGGGAGATTATCGATAGAGGAGAAGAAGGGTCTAGGAGAAACCGGTGAAGCTGTACAACCGAAGGAGCTCAGGGGAGCATTTACGGTCAAGAAGGGGGGAAAGGCCGTGGAAAAAGGGGGTGGAGGATATCGTGACGACAGTGAAGACTCCAATGGTATAGATACAGAGGGGTACAAGAATTGATTAAGGAAAAACTGGGACTTGGTGGACGGGGGACCAAACGCGCTGGAAACACTGCAGAAAGTCTGGGAATTGAAAGGGTGGATGGATCAAATCGGCCATAGGAGGCTTGCAAGTGGAACAGTCCTTCAGGAAAAAGGTTGCGTCAAGCGAGGGGAAAAAACTCCTTGGAACTCCAAATTTGGGGGTCCCGAGCTGAGTCAAGGAGGGGGAACAAGCTCGGGAAAGGGGGGGAAGTGGTAAAGTATTTGGAAAATTACGGGAGGCTCCCAATTAACTGGCGGGATCGGCATACTCCCAAGAAGGAGAGGAAAAGAAAAGGAAGGAGGAAGGACTGAAAGATGAGGATGCTTCAGGGAGGGGCTTGAAATGGAAAGGACTACTCCAAAGCCTCAGGGGGGTTTATAGGGGGGGGGGGGGCTTAGAAGTCGGAATGTCAGAAGGGGGGGGAAAAGGTCTCTGTCGGAAAGGCAACTTTGCAATTAAAAAAAAAATTCAAAGGAGATAATGGGTTGAATGGGCCTCAAAAAAAAAAATAAAAATGGAATTGAAAGATACCTGTCAGAATCGTTACAAAGTCCCGCGAACGGGGGGGTAAGGGAAAGTTCAGTTCACAGGGACGCTTGGACAAAAAAATGCGCTCAAAGTAGAGGGAGGGGGGTCATGAAAAAAAAAGGTTAAGAGGTCCTGGTCAAAAAGGGAGCAAAAAAAAAGCCATTCAACTGAGTATCTGGTACAGGTGGAAAAGACTTGGGAGAAGATGTGGAGAGGGTTTCACATTTTCGGAAGGAGAGGTAAAGAGGAAGCGGCAATGAACGAGCAAACTAAGGGAAAGACTAACTCAGGGGACGGAGGGGGACTTCGCAAAGAAAATTCTTATAGACAAGGTAAAGAGGAGGGCGAAATGGGCTCAACAGATTGATTCCAGAACATTCCAACCAGAGGAGGAAGAAAGTACTTGAAATTCTTTGGGGGGGGGAAATCGATGAGAAAGAAATAATTTTGAAAATGCAAAGTACGGCCGGTTTTGGGGAGAGGATCGGGAGACCATTCTTACTGGGGAAAATATGGAAAAGGAGAAGGTCACGAGAAAAAAGGGGGTGAATTGGGAAAGACGATACTGTCATAGGGGCAAGTTTAAGGGTCTCTACGAAAAAGGAGATGAGAGGAAAGGAAAAAAGAAAAAGGCCCCCGATTGCATTGTAAGATTATTATAGGGTATGAGTTTAATCTGTAAAGGACCACCATCTAGTAAGGGGGGGAGAAACATATGGGGGGGTATTTAAGAAGAAGGCCCAAGGGGGGGGGGGGGCATGTGAAAATTATGGAAAAAAGAAAAAAAAAGGAAAATTGTAAGGGAACAATCATTGGACGTAAAGGGATGGCCTGCTATCTTTATATGAGAGGGGGGGGAGGGGACTCAGAAGGGGGGTTTGCATACGGGAAAAGTGGGGAGGGGGGGGCCATTAGGGGGACTATATAGGGTGAATGGCCGATCTAAGAAAAAGTCGTAGAAAATGATAGAAAAGGGGAAAGGGTTGGACATAGCCTTAAAATTTCCGAAAATAAAAAAAGGGAGGGACTGGAAAGGGGGGAAGGGGACTTGAGGATCTAGGGTGCTTGGAAGGGCACCCAAGGGGGAAAAACGGTCAGGCTTCAATATAATAAAGAGCTGTGGAAGGGAGGAATAAGTTAAAGAAATGTGGAGATCGGAAGAGGGCAACTTCAGAGAGAATGGAAACATTCTCCTGAAGGGAAGGGAAGTCTCAGTCCATGGGAGAACAATTAAGGAGAAAATGGGGGGTTAGGGGGGAGGGGGGAAAAAATTAATTGGTATCATCAATGGGGAAAGTCCCTGGGTGAGGGGGACCGGAAAGCACATGAAAGGAATCCAAAGCGTAAAAATCCACTGGGGAAATTTTTTGGACGGAGAAATCAGGGGGGAGACAAAATCTAGGCAAAAAAAAAAGTATTAGGAAAACATTCTTAGGAGGGTACAAGCCCATCAGGAGGAATAGGATAGCATCGGGGGGGGGTTCGAAAATTCCTTGCGGGAATTGGAAAAAGTTATGAGAAGAAAAAAAAACTCCATTAGGTTCGAAACCATCGGGATTCTGGAAGAAAACAAGAAAAAATTCCCATTTTGAAAAACACAAGAAAGAAAAATTGAGGAAAAAAGGAGGGGAATTGCCGCAGAACGACAGAGGGGGAAAAACCTAATGAGAAACGATAAGGGCCAAAGGCTAAAGTCAAACAAGAAAGACTTCCGAGAAAGATGAAAAAAGGGAAAGGGCCAAGGTTAAACGCTGTGGGATCCCCAGTAAAGGGAGAAAGGGGCGTCCTTGAAATCGTCACTTGACTCCGAGAACGAAAGAAAGTTAAGAAAAAGTCCGATGGGGAAAAGCTCAACGGAGTGATCCTTCAAAGACTGGTGAAAAGGTAAAGTTAAAGAAAGGAAAGGAGACGGCCGGGACTTGTTGGTGAAAAAAAAAAATACCATATACCAGAGAGTGAGCTATGCCAAATAATGTGAAAAAGAGGATCCAGGGGAGGGGGCAAAATATATTAAATTTCATCTACACTAGAAACGACAGAACCGGGAATGTTTTTCAAAGAAGGGAAGTGGGGGGGGGGATAGAATTGAGCATACCAAGTGCAAAGGAAAAAAAAAAAAAAACAACGAAACGCCAGCCCCGAACTACAAAAGAACAACAAAAGAGGGAGAGGGCTAGGGAAAAGGGATGTGGAGGGGGGGGGGGGGGGGGGGGGGGGGGGGAGGGGGGGGGGGGGGGGGGGGGGGGGGGGGGGGGGGGGGGGGGGGGGGGTGGGGGGGGTGGGGGGGGGGGGGGGGGGGGGGGGGGGGGGGGGGGGGGGGGTGGGGGGGGGGGGGGGGGGGGGGGCGTCGGAGGGGGAAAGGGCGGAGGAAAGGTTGGGAAAGGCTCTAAAGAGAAGACGGGGCGCCAGACCCAAATAAAACGAAATGGACCGAAAAGGGTCGGGGGGAAAAAGCAAAATTTCATATGGGGAGACCTAAGGGAAGGTTCTATTTAATCTGGTGAAAGAAAGACCGAGAGGGGGAAATAGAAAAAAACCGCAAACTATCAAAAGGGGGAAGATGACGGTGTAGTTGATCAGAGATTATTAAGATTTGGAAAGAAAAGGGTAATCCGGGGTGGGAAAGAGTCGAAAAATATGAGGAAAGCCGGGCCTAAATGTCGGCACTTTCCAGCAGGTCTAGGGGAAAAAGAAGCGCTAGAGGAATAACTGGGGATTTAGGGGCTGAAACCGGCCGGCTAAAATATGAGGAGTGAAGACAATTCCGTTCGGGAGGTTCAAAACAAAGGGGGACTTAATGACTTAAATCCTCAACGAAGGGGGAAGCGGTCTAAGGGGAGGGTGACAAGAAAAAAGTAAAAAACACGGTCATTAAAAGAAGGTGCGTTGGAATCGCGGGAGGAACAGTATTCTTCAGTAAAAGGCGAAAAAAAGAAGACACGAGGAAAGTCTTGTAACAATATCCTAATGAAAGGGACAATGGAGGAAAGGGAGTCCCATTAAGGGGAACCACTGGCCTCTAGAGGGGGGGGGGAAATTTAAAAATGAAGCATTTGATTAAAGGAGCAAGGAAAAAAAAAGCCTCAAAAACATGTTACTATCGTTTGAGAAGAGATCCGTCCTTCAGAGAAGCCACAGCTTTAGGCCATGGTCTGAGAATCAGAAACTAAGGTCCGAAAGAAGTCTAAGGGGGGAAAGGGGAAAGTAAGGATACGAAGGGGTGCTGTCAATGAGGAAGGATCACTGAAGAGAAAGGCTAGCCAACCAGAAGATCAAGAAGCAAGAAAGAAGGGTTAAAGGGTAACGGAAATTAGTATGGACATCCAGGCAAGAGAGGGTACATGGGGAGAAGGAAAAAAAGACGTCGCGGAAGAATCGTGAAAAGAAATCTGGTGGGGAATCCGTAGGTCAGATCGAGTTATTTGGGCCGGAAAGGGGAGCACCATAGGGGGGAGGGTTCTGGGGGGGGTCGTAAGGAGTCGTTCGAAGAACGAAGAGGGTCTGTAGCGATATACGAACGTAGAAACAGGTGAGGGGTCTTCGAACGGGAACGAAGAAAGTCGCGAAATTCTGGACGATACAAGACCAAAGGTTGGGATGTACAGGGTCAGCATGTTCAAACCGAAAGCCTTAGGGGGGGCAATAAGAAATATGACAAGGGTTGGAAAAAAAGAAAAAAATCCTCTGACATAATTGAGACTAAGAAAAAAGTTGATAGGGGTCGGCAAGGAACAACAAGGGGAATAGTGACGCCACAGGAACGGCGTTAGGGGAATGAGGAGGGCACAAGAATTATCGTGAAAAATTTCCGGAAAGGAAGTTTTCGAGTGATAACTGGACAAAAACGGGGGGTAATTCCCATCAGTATCTGGGGCAGAGAGGAGAAGAAAAGGGGAATTGACCAGGGGAACTTGCTCATAGGGAAAAGGGTATGAAAGGGATTCTCCTGTTTCACAGGGGATAATGAAGAAGGAGGGGGGACCGTGATGAAAAAAAGAAAAAGCCAGCTATGAAGAGGGCATTTAGAGACGGCAAGTCAAGAGTCAGAAGGTTAAGGAGGGAAACATTACTACAAGAAAAATCTTGACCTGCCTTGAGAAAGGCCACAACAGTGGGGGGAGACTCCGGGAAAGTCTGCGTAGGGTATTGTGAAAAGTAAGTTGCGGGAAAAACAGAAATTGAAAAAAAAGCCTGCAATACTCCGGGGGGTCAAAAAAAGTCTACTGGAGGCCCCCTCTATGTAAAAGGGATAAGTGCGGAAATAAGGGGACCTGGGAGGACTACCGAAATTCAGGGAGCCGAGGTGGGATGTCCCGGGGAAAGGAAAAATATAGTTAAAAAAAAGAGGTTGACTAAAAAGAAAAGTTTTGGACTAAGATAAAAGGGAGGTCAATGGGGAAGGGGAAGTTGATGAAAAGCAAGTCTTTCAGAGAGGAAGTGCGATGAGGTCCATGGAAAGAGTTGGGGAGACTCCATAGAAGGAGAGTCCAAGAGGTTACTGGGAAAGAAAAGAGCCCAGGAGGATCAGGGGGATTCAGGAAGGTAATGGCTAAAGTTAGGGCAAATACATTGCCTTTGGGGCATGGATGGTTGCGGGAATACGGGCAGGAAGTCTTGTCATCGGAGAAAAATGGTAAACAATCCCCAATGGGCAAAACAACCCAACTCTTTTTTTCAAGTGGGAATAGAGGGATCATTAGTCGAAAGGGGGAGGATTTCGCAAAGAAGAGGGGGAAAAAAAAAGGAAAAACCGTGGAGGACTGTCATCCCTAGGCCAATAGGCTACACGGGACGATTTCCGCTAAAAAGCAAAATGAAGGGACCAGAAAAGAAGATTTAAAAAGGGAAGAGGGTTGGGGGGGTATTTCATCGGGGGGAAGGGAAGGAACCTGGCAGTGGGGGGGTAACCGAAAAATCATGAGACGGAGAGTACTATAGATCCAACGAAAACTAGGAAAAAAAACTGCAAATTCCATGAAAAAAAACAATCCAAAAAAAGGGGGGGGGGGGCCGAGGGAGAGGTTCGATGATCCGCGGTGCAACAGGGATAAGGCAGACTTAAGTTAGACAAAGGAAATTTCGACTGTCTAACACGAAAAAAAGAAACATTGGAAAAAAAAGGGGGAGAAAGATGGTAAAGCAGCACATTCGGAGTGTTCCCGGTAAAAAAACAAAAAGACGATTGCCAAAACAGTAGGCAAAAAGGACAGCACCGGGAGCCTCTCCAAAAAAAGATGGAGGTTGGTTGGGTGCACATAGGGCTGGAAGTCGGGATTGCTGTTACCTGGAAAAGGGCTCCTGGACACAACTTTCGGGGGGAAAGATTCTGGGGGAGGGGTCGTGGGAGCGAGAAGGGGGTCATGGGGAACTATCGGATCAAGGGGTTTCTCCCGTCAAGGGGGGAGAAGAGGGGGCATGGTCGGACCTAAACCGCAAAGCGTAGAGCGTTGAAGAAAGGACTTTGAAGAAAAAAAAAGCAGGGAGCGGAGGTTTCCACCTCAGGAGGTATAGAGGAAGAGGGCAATTCTACAATCTGAGAAAAATAAGTGGCAATTTTCATTCAGGGTGAAGGGACACGCTGAAAGGTCCTCCAGAATCGGGGGAAGGGGAAGGGGAGTTCAGAGGGATGCGCAACTGTCGCTTACAAATCGCCAATTGGGGATTCGAGGGAGGGATCGACAGCATGGAGAAAAACCCTGAGGTTTTGAAAAAATCTTCGGAGGGATCGCGACCTTTTGAGGCCTCCTCAAAATAAATAGAGGGAAAAATGAGTGGGGGGCTAGGGGGGGCACAAAGTCCCCTTAGGGGGGGCTCAAGGGGGAAATCTGAGGGTCAACAGACTACCAAGGGAAAGGGGGGAAAAAGGGCGAAACTTATTTGTATCACTCGTCTCCATCAGGAAAGGATGGTGGGAAACCTCATGGGAAAAAAAAAGCTCGGGGGAGGGGAAAAATTGGGAAAGGGGTCACATGGAGGGGAGGAACAAGCCATTCCTCAGTTTCAAAGGGGGGGAAATGAGAGGAGAAGATGCAAAGAGGTCAGCAATACAGTAATGGCGTTAAGATAGCAATCGAGCTAAAGAAAAAAATCCGGGATGTCATAGGGACAGTAGAGCGGTAACCATAAAGGGGGGGGGCCAGTGAGGGGTGCAACGTCAGTCGGCCTAGGAAAACTCAGAGGAAAAATCGAGGGGAAAAAGGGGGAAATTTTAATCAGGGAGGGGGGTGGGGAAGGAGAAAGGGCACCCAGGCTGGCAACGGGAACGGGGGGAAAAAGAAACCGGGGCGGATGGAAAAAAAATCACGAAAAGAAGCTTGCAGCAGCTAGGGGAGTTTCGGGAGGGAGGCGATTCCTGAAATACGCAAAGGGGGAGCCATGACGGAGCGCTATAGACGAAATTTCCAAATCAGACAAAGACTTCTTAAACTGGTACTCAACCGAGTCACAAAAGAAAAAGGAACGGACATTCGGACTAAAGAAACGTTGGTAAAGAGGGGCATCTATGTGTTGAGAAAAAATCCTGTCAAGGCTGGGGAAGGGGTGGGGGGCAATAATGGGGGGAAAACATAGAACGTCCTCGGGGGAAAAAAAGAAAAACCGGAAGGAAAGAATATGCGACGCGCGAAGTGCGAAAATCACTACTGATTGAAGGGGGGGCGTTCCGGAAAAAAACACGGGGGGTGTTACGAGATTCAATGAAAAGGAGGGGGGCGGCGAGAAAAGGAATATGAAAGGTGTTCCGGGCAGGCCACAGCGGGGAAGATGTTGTAAAAATAGGGAAAAAGTGAAAAAGGATTCCAGAAAAGGTGAGGGGTGAGGCCGGTTCTGGGCCCGCCAGGTCAGCGAAGGGGAACGCTATAGGGTAAAAGGGTGAGGGGGAAGAAAAAACTCGCTCGAAAAGTAGGGATTTAGGGCCAGGTACCGGAAAAAAATAATAAGTCTTCAAGGTCCCAAGGGGGTCCGCCGGGAAAGAACTCTTACTGTGGTACGGGTCTTTGAACGAGCCCTCAGAGAAAAGAAAGACCTTCAAGATTGTAAGGGGGGGGACGGGCTGAAAAGAGTGTGATCTTGCTGGGACACAAGACATTTGCCAAAAAGAATATGAAGAGTTTGCTCAAAACAACGGTCGGACTCGCGGGACTCCTGAAAAGAGGGGGGAGACATAGGGGGGGGGGGGGTCGCGGGAAAGATAGAAAAGGAAAAAGAAAGAAACCTGTAAACTTAAGATTGGAGTAAATTTAACTTCAAAGGGGGAAAGTATCTGGGAATATTTGGGGGGGAATCTTTGGGAGGTTTGAAAGGGGGAATAAAGGGGACGACGCCCTATCTTTGGTGCCAAAGAAGCAGGGGGGAAAAAGCAAGGTGCAAAGATGGGGGGAAAAAACATGATGCAGGGGCGAGTAGTGTCCCAGGAGAGCCAACAGAAGATCCAAGGAAAGGAAAAAGAAAGAAATCCAGGGGGGTATAAGAGAGGGGGGGGAGCAATGCTAGGGCATTCGATGGGAACGTTTTCAAGGTCGTGGAGCTGGGCGAAAAAAGGTTCGGATCCAAAAAGGTGTAAGCCCAAATAGGGGAAAAACAGAAAGCCACTTTTTTCACAATGTGTGCAGGAAAGAAAAACTCGAAGGAAAAGGGATTTGAGGGGAAGAAAAAAGTCGGGACGAAAGAGGGAGATCTTGAAAAACAGAAAAATACCCGGGTTGGGAAAAACCTTGGTAAGAAAAAAAAGGCAGAGGAGGGAGTGACTAGGAAGAATAGATGAAAAAAGAGTGGAGGGAAGTTCAGGGGACAAGGAGGTTTGGGAAAGAGTTCAATGGAATAGTGTTAAAAATGTATATTTGAGAAGGGAAAAGACCTCCTCACAATACTCTCGTGGTTGAAGAGAAAGCGTATCCAGAAAAAAGGGGTGAAAAGGACCGGGAGGGGAAAAACGGGGAAACTTCAAGTTGTAACTAATTGTGGCGGTACGCAGAGAAAGGAGCTGTCCAAAGACCGATGAACGCTTCGGTTTTGAGAGACAGTGCGAGAGGGGGATCTTCAACTAGCTTCGCAGAATCGTAATTACATATGGGGAGGGCTCCCAAGATATATTGTTCAGGAGGGAGATCAAAAGAACGCAAGCAGCAGGGTAGAAAATCCCACAATAAAACTATAAGTAGAAACAAAATAGTGAAGAGGGGTTCGTAAGGGGGGGGGATTGAGAAGGGAAAGGCGTGTGAGGACAATGTAATTTGCGTATAAGTAGAAAAAAGTTCCTCTTTGAGTGTCTAAAAAAAAGGGGGAGAATCTTCGTGTGAAAGGTCAAAGGGGACATCTTGGGGGGAACACCACGAGAAAGATCACTAAGGGAGGGGTGATAGGGAAAAGAACGCAGTTTCATCGTCAACCGGGAAACCGCAAACTTCGAAGGGAGAAGGAAAGACTCCTGGAAGGGGGGTTGTGGTATATGGAGTAAATAAAGGGGGGGGTTAAAAGAACCCGATCAGCTTGAGGGGAGCTTCTTCAATTATTAATTAAAAGTCCTTTTAGAACTAAAGGGGCAATTTGTAAGGAACCTGGTTAACTCTAATGAGGGGAAGAAAGCTGCCCCCAACTCATTGTTATCTTTCACTTTTCAAAAAAAAAAACCAAAAATTTGGTACTGCGAGGAAGGCATCGTGAAGGAATTATCGAAGAGAAAGTATTGGGGGGAAATTTGGTGTCCCCAATATCGGAAGAGCCTCGTGGAGACTACTTCGAAAGGGATCAGAGAAAAAATTGAGGCTGAGGGTGAAAAGTGGTACAGGGGGGTGACGATTCCACCGATAAGACGTAAACAAGAAAGTGTGCGGGGTTCGCGCAAAACAAGGCGAAAAGAAGAATACTTAGTAAAAGCTAAGAAATCCTTCTTACCATGGGCAGCCTGTGAACGAAAGGGGAAACCAGAGGGGGATAGCTGGAAGCACATTGATTTCAGGCCCCACAAAAAGGAAGATAGGATAGAAGGTAAATAGAAGGCAGTACAGCAAGGGAGTTTGTATACCACTTTCTGGAAAAAAGGCTCGAAGTCCAGGGGATCGAAGTTCCTAAATGGACTCTTGCAGGAGCTACGGGAACGAAGTACGGGGGTCGTAATCTCAGCTGGAGAGGAGACAGGCAGAAGAGCCTGAAGCAAAGGGGTGGAAAGAATCGATTTGGGGGAAGGGGGTTCTTGGGGGGAAAAGTTCAAAAAGACTATCATGAACCTATCTTTGTCACAGGGGCCTACACGGGGGGTAGATGGGCAGCAAGAAGTCAAAATCTTTGCACGGGGGGAAGGGTTATTCCTATTAGGAAGAAAGGGGAGGGGTGGGAATACTGAAGGGGTCAGGGAACGTAAGAAGGGGAAGGACTTTCGCAGCGGATGTACCAAAATGGGAACCCAAAACAAAAAAAACCCCCGACCAACCAAAAAAAAAAAAAAAAAAGAACCAAAAAAAAAAACCCAAAACCGCCACAAAAAAAAAAAAAAAAAAAAAAAAAAAAAAACACCCAAACCACCAAAGAAAAAACCAAAACCAAAACCCACAACAAGTAAGCGTTTCGGGGGCCTAAGCAGGGGGGGAGGGAATAAACATGAAAATCTAAGAAAAGTTAGGACTTAGAAATCCTAAGAAAAAACACCACAAAAAAGTAAATGGGAGTGAATTGGGGGAATGCAAACACTTGGCCTTCGTTTGGGAAAGATTGGAGGGGCTCAAGACTGTAACGGACTGATTTTTAAAAGAACAGTCTGGAAAACGATAATAAGGGCAAGAAAGGGGGACTCCAAAAGGAATCACAAAGTACGGTCGTGATCGTCACATCTCGAGAAGGAAGGGAAAGGGAAAAGTGAGGGGAAAAAGGACCCCAGAGAGGAGGGGAAGGAGTCAGTAAAAAATACAAGGTATGAATAGAGAGATGAAGAAAAAAGAAGGGTCCCGACGGTGGTCAGAGGGGGTACCTATTGGTAGAAAAAAAAAAATTATTGGAACGGGGGTCGGGGGTGGGGGGCAAGAAAAGTGGGAGTAAACGCCATTGTCATTTGGGGGGCTCCAGGAGAAAAAATCGAACATACGGGGGTTCGCAAAAGGGGAGGGTGGGAACGTCCAAAGAGCCGTTGGGTATTATGAAAGGAAAAAGAGTATGAAAAGGAGAAATGTGAAAAAAACTAAAAAGAAAAAGAAGGGGAAGGGGCCACTTGGGCCCATTGTCAAACGGGGGGTAGAAAAGAAAACCTAGGAGGGGGTAGCCGGCCGATCGGAAAAAAATATAAAGTAGTTGGAAGAAATACGTGTTCCATCGGAATGGGTAGTTTGGGGGGAAATCGGAAGAAAATTAAGAGAACCCCCAAGGGGGGGGTGGGGGAGATATGGCGAGGCAGGACCTTTTACACGTGGAATTAAAAAAAAAAAGGAAGGGTACGGGGTGGACATTGGGGAAAGAGAGGAGGGAAAGTTTGTGGTTGCGAGAATATAAGCCATTAAAGGGTGCAAGAACTTAACGAGGAATTCAATCAAGAAAAAGCTGATCGAAATATGGCAAAAGCCAAGTTGAAAAATGCCAGCGCCTTGGGAGAACTATAAGGGGGGGATTACGAGCAAAAAAAAGGGTGCAAGGAGCCAAAAGAAACATTCGGGAAAGGCTGTGTTGGGAAAAGGCTAACAAGTTTATTCCGGAGAGAAGTTGCAGGCTCTAGAAAAATATCAGAGGGACTTGAAAAAGGAATCGAAAGATCGTTGAAAAAAAAGGAGCTCTTTGGTTGTAAAAGGAATTGGAAGAAAAATTGAGAGAGGGGAAAAAGGAGACGAGAAACTTTGGGGAACGTAGAAATAACGTGTTGGGGTAGGAATGGTCACGGGAAAAAAGAAAAAGGGGGGGGACTGCCTAAAAAATTGAAAAGAGAAGGTTACAAGGGATTGGGGTTTCCTGTCAGCAATTATAGGGGGGGGCATGTAACAAGGAGTCATGAATCCACGGACTGTAGATTTCGAAACGTTCAACAGGACCCATCACGGGGGGGGTGGAAAGAAGAAAGGCTAAGAAAAGCAAGAAGGGAAACAAGTCGGTTTTCCACGTCTGAGAGCTTGTTTGGGAGGGCTCTTTGAGAATCACCCAGAGGTCGAAGCAAAGGGAAAGTCAATTCGCAGTGGGGAGTGGGACAAAAGTAAAATTTCAGCTCAAGAGCGGGAGGAAAAACCAAAATTGGTTTCAACGCCCGGCTAGCACTCGACAAATCCCCTGATTTAAGAAACGCGGGAGGGGGGGGGAACACCAGAAACAACAACGGAATCGGGGTGATGAAAACCCCGATGTCCGATCTGCCAAGCTTGGGGTTTCTTATAATACTGGCTCCAAAAGGTCGTTGGCTTGAGGACAAAGACATGGGGGGGTAAAGCGGAGGTTTTTGAAAAAAATGCAGCAAGTTCACTGGGGCGGGAGAAGGAAGCATGCAGAAGGGGGGATCAAATAGGGGGGATATCGAAAAGGGGGGAGAAGAAAAGACCCGAAGCTCTACCTTTAAAAAGGTAACGAACTTTGGTACGGGGGGTGGGGAAAAGGGAAGGAGACGCCGTTGGAGGCTGTAGACTCAGGGGGGGGGGGGGGGGGGGGGGGGGGGGGGGTGGGGGGGGTGGGGGGGGGGGGGTGGGGGGGGGTGGGGGGGGGGGGGGGGGGGGGGGGGCTTCAAAGGACAGTCGTTTTAGAAACCACGGGGAAAGAAGTTGAGAAAAAGTTCATGAGTTAAAAAAAGAAAGGGGTCCAGCAAAAAAAAAAATCCTGGGCCGCATCATTGGGGGGGCTGATGCTTTCTCTAAAACACAGGCTCTCAAAGGGGGGATCAGGGGGAAATCGTAACACCAGAGGGACTGTGTGGGGGGGGGTTAAGAAAGAAAAGGTTTCGTGAATCTTCTAAGTCTGGTAAAAGAGGGGGAGAAAAGCGAGGGGGGGAGATTGAAAAGAGAGGTTTAGAACAGGGGGAATTCAAAAGGTCGTTTGGGGAAAAATCGCGACGAAGAATTTCGGAGTGAAGAGCATGGAAGGGCCTAAAGGAAAGGATGGTCCAAACTCAAAAGAATTCTTGGGGTAAAGAAAGTCCCGAGACCTGTGCCAACGTTCTCAATGAGTCATCGAGGAGGGGTGCCCAGGAGGAATTCAGTAATCCACACAGAAGGAAAAGGCCGAAAAGAAAAAAAAAATGAAAGAAGAAAATCCTGATGGCCGTAACCTAGGGATTCAAAGGGTGACATTAAGATACCGTACTGAAAAACAAAAAAAAAAAATCCTAACAGGTCCTAAAGTTATCAATTGACGCTTGAAAAGTACAGGGGGGAAAGTGAGGGGGGGAAAAGGGGAAAAAGGAAATAGCCGCAAAGAGCTTTCAAAGAGCAACACGGGACATTTTAATTCGGGAGTTTGACAAAAGGGCAGACAAAGTTTCAAGCAACAGAGGAGGGGGCTCAGACAGAAATTCAAGAAGGGGGACCCTGAAGTCAGATACGTGAAGACAGAGGGAGCACGGGGGGCGGCGCAAATATCAGAGCCGGGGGGGCCGAAGGGGAGGGCCAGTTTAAAATTTAACTTTCTGAAGAGGAAGAGGTTACCAAAAAGCTTCGGGAAGGCGGAAAGGGAATGTAGGAAAAAAGCGAAAGAAGGGGTACAGTCTTAATGCTTACAATACTTTCGGGGGGCATCTAGGGGAAGTTTATCATGGCACAGGGATTGAAAGAATTTTGGGGTTGGGGGAAAAAAATATTAAAAAATCAAAACTGACTCTCTGTTGGGGGGGGCTTGAAATAATTAGGTACAAAAAAAGGGATGGGAAAAAAAGGAGCAGGGTCAAACAACAAAGGCGATTGACCGAAGCACGCTGAAACCCATGAAGGAAAAGGGGCATGGCAGGAAAAGAAGAAAGTTATGAATAGAGGGGAAGATGGGGTAAGAAAGGATGTACGGGAAAAAAAAAGTGGTCAAGGGTATGTGGAGGTGCAAACCTCATAAGGGAAAAAAAGTACAGAGGGAATTGGGAGGGGAGTTACGGAAACAGAAGGGGAGGGGGGGGGGATAATTTTCCGCAGGAAAAGGAAGGGAGGGAAAGGGGATCTTCTAGGACATGGGGAAACGAAAAAGTAACTCAGTAATGGGGGATCACATTTTTAACCATTGGCATTCGGGGAATGCTCAGATTTTAGAGAAAAAAAAAAAGGGGTTCTGCAAGGGGAAAAACGTGTTTTATATTGCAAGGTCCAAAAAATCAAAAGCTGACCTAAGGTGAATGTTGGGTAGCTACCTATCTGACATGTCCCCGGAGAGGTGTAAGGGAGGACTTCCGGTGCAAGGAAAAGCAAGGGTGCTCCGAAGAAACGAATTTAAAAGAGGGGGAAAGCGTCTAGACCCAAGAGGAGCGCAGAGCATGTGGGGGGAAAAGTTAGAACGAAAAAAAGAAAATTGTAGGCACCTTCCTTTACTGAGGAGTCCAGGGGGGAGTAACAATGAAGGGGGACAGTCGTGAAGTCAAAGAAGGGAGGTCCGGGTTGGAGGGGGACGGAAGGAAGGGACCATGGCCGAAGAAAGCGTTGGGGAAGGAGCTCTTCCCGGGGGGGGGGTGTGTCTGGCCGATGTGAAAGGAAAACCTAGATGTGAAAAAGGGAAATCGATTGATAAGAAAAGGGGAGGCGAGTAAAAAAAAAGTCTTCCCTCAGATAAAAAAATTATTAGGGATCGCTGCGGGGAGGAATGACGATATTCCCTGGGAGGGTAAGGGGCTTTGGGGTACGGTAAAACCTCCCCATTGAAAGGGGGAATTCGGAAATCATCAGGGGGTGTAATGAAGACCAAAGAAGTTACAAAAAATTTTTCAAGGGGGGCCAGTCGCCGCAATTTGAGGATATGGAAAGAGGGGAAGAAAGGCGGGAAGTCTTGAAGAAAAACCAAAAATAATGTAGGGAGGGCAAGGACAATGCCACTCTTATAAAGGGGGATTCCGCATCAGCAAAAGAAAGAAGTGGAGTGAAAGGAATCAAAGAATTTTTGGCTTTCACAATTAAGCCGGATTCAGGGGGGGCAAGTAGGGCCCTTACTGGAGGGAGCGCGGAGGAAGGAAAAAATCACGGGGAGTTTTACCAAAATAGAGAGAAAAAAGCGTGTAAAAGAAAATTTTAAGGGACTTCCAAGGAAAAGGGGGGGTACGGGAAGAGATGGCGATGACTCAGGAGGAACTTGAGCGATCACCGATACAATAGCAAATGGCCTTCAGGGGGGGAAAAACCCATTGATGAAAAACCCTTCGAAGCACACGAAAAAGAGAAAAGACAATTGAAGGAGATGTGGAAAAAAACTTAGTGGCTTTTCACTCTGATTGGGGGGGGAAATAAAAAAAAAAAAATGTATTGTCCGATGCAAACGCATCTCAAAGAAAAAAACGGGGGGGTTCTTTTCTGTTCTGGGAGCTTGGGAAGAATCAGTGGGGGAACAATCTAGAAAGAAAAGCAAAAGGGGGACCCAGAGAAAACGCAAAAATTCGTTCAAAAAAAAAGTGTCGCACTAGGGAGAGACTCAGTGAGGAACCAAGCACGGATGGGGGTCGCTCAGGAGGGATAAAAGGGGAAAAGCAACGGTCCCGGAAACTGCAGAAGCACCGTTTTACGGTTAAGGTTCAAAAAACTGATCGAAGGGCTCACCAAGGAGCGGGAGGAAAAAAATGATGGGAAGGACTAAACCTCAGAAATTTCCCTGTTCAAAGGGTTCATAGGAACGAAAAGCTTACAACGAAGGGGATTCTGGGGGGGAAAAGGTTGAAAGGGTAAAGCATCCAAGTTAAATGGGGTATACGGGCAGGAATCTGAGGAAGAACCTTTTGGGGGGGTTTGGGGGGGGGTCATCAGAGTCTGTCTGAAGAGGGATGTAGAAGGGGAATAAGAAAAGAAAATAGAAAGCTAAGAGCAATTCTGGGGGGGGGATTAAGGTCTGGGTAAAAAACCCTTTTCGAGTTGGGGGGAAGGGGAAGAAAACCGAAAGAAAAAGGAGCCCCATTAAAAAAAATCAAGTAGGAAGGACAACAAAAGGGAATACAGAAGATGACATCCCTACAAGAAAGTACTCACAACGCCAGAGGGGAAAAGGGGGGATAATGGGAGGAGAAAAAATTTGATAGGAGGGGGGGGTTTCGAAAAATCGATTGGAGGAAAATGAATCTGAGAGGGGGAAGTATGTAGTGAAAAGATTTGGTTGGGGGCTCTCTTGCTACAGAGCTGGTAAGGGGCTTTCAGGAATGAAAATGGCGTTGGGGTTTAGGGCCTAAGGAAATAAAAACTGTCACATATCCCTTGCATAGAATGGGAGGGGGGATCTTTAAAAGAAATCTGAAGGGGGAAAATGGCATCACTTCCAAGAAAAGCGAAAGAAGCTTGAAGAAAACGATGCAAGCAAGTCAGTGTTAGCTGGATGGGAGAGACTACCAGAGGGAGAAAAAGGTCACCAAGGGATAATCTCCTGGGAAGAGAAGGTCAGGAGGAACCGAAAGAGGACGACAAACTTACATACCCCCGTTGGGTGTGAGGAGGGAGGGGGGAGCGTGCAGGGCAAGGAAACATAAGTGAAAAAGTTCTTAAAGGGTCGTGAGAAAAAAGAACCAACTGAATCGTCTCTGGTGGGAGGGGGGAAAAAAACACATGGAAGGGAATGCAAAAAGGACGAATGAATAGTCTAAGAGATTACCTTAGGAAAAAAAATTATCAGATTCTCAACACACTAAAGGGGGGGTCACCTGATAAAGAAGGACGCCGTGGGGAAGTTGGAGAGTGTAAAAAGGGCTGTGACATTACCAGAAGGGGAAAAAAGAACTAAAAGAAATATTATGTTCAGGGGCCTACATAAAAGGGTGCAGCGTGGAGTCAAAAAAGTATAGAGGAAAAACAGGGGATGGTAGTAGGAGTACTCAGTCCTCTTCTTCGAGGGGTAGGGTACGGGAAAAGGGGGGGATGGTTAAAGACGTGAAAGGCGAAAGGAAAAATCCAGAATTATTGGCGTAAGGGGCCGGGGTGACTACCCCGTCCAAGATCGCTAAAAGGAGTCGTGAAGGAAGTTTTTGAGGGGGAAGCTCTGGGGGAAACAATCGACCAGGGGGATGAGGGAGAAGCAAGTCGAAGAACGTCAACGTATCGGCGCGGATTCAAGGAAAAGGAGTTTGATAAAAAGGGGATGGGGAAAAAAAGCTGAAAAAGGTGCCGCAATAGTCAGCCCCTCTGGAGGTGCTGCATTGTGCACACAAGTAAGAAAAAGATTGGGGGGTAACCAGAGAATCTGGCTGCAAGGGGCTACCGGGAACAAGAGTTAGCGTGTCTTCCGGAAAAGAAGAAATAATAGAGGGGAGGCCAGACCTTATTTCAAAAAAAGGGAGAACAACTTCCATACCTGGATTAAGTACATAGGACAAGGAGGAGGTATCTATTGAAAGCGGGGGTTCCGAGTTTTCTCCCCGGGGAGGGAAAAAGACTTCCTGGGTAAAGGGGCCGGTGCCGGAACTCTTGTATAGGGAAAGAGAAGCCACGCACGAAGAAATGAGGAATGGGAAAAACTATTCGAAAAACATGGAGCCCAACAAAAAAAAAGTTGTTTTTTCTCTCTCAAGTGAGCGGAGAAGAGGGGGGCAAGAGGGAAATACAGCCAGGGTTAGGTGAACATTAATGGCTGATAAAGGTAGGAAAGGGTCGAACGGGGGGATGGTGGTACGGGACGAAAAAAGGGAGGGAAGAGGCGTGAGGGACAGTGGGGTCAGGGCGAGGCCATAAAGGAACCAAATTCCAAGGCGAGGGCATAGGAAAGGGGATCCGAAAAGGATGAGTAAAGGCTAACGTAGCAAAGGGGGGGGGGGGAAAAAACCTAATCCATACCAGGGGACCAGAATCCGCAAAGGGGGGCTATGTTCCGAAAAACCAAAGGGATCGATTTCCAAGGGGGGATCATCGGGACATTCAGAGAAAAAACAATTAAGGAGGAAGATCAATGTGAAAAGTAGGGAAGTGAAAAAGGAATTTCACACTGGCACCGGAAAACACGATAGATAGGTGAAACAGCGCAAAAGTAGAAAATAGGAAAACGGGCAGGGGGTAACGGAAAAAATAGCTTTGGGTAGGGGGGGGGGGACCGGGGACGGTTCTCAGGTGAGAGGAAAGCTAGAAAAGCGAAGAGCGAGAAAAGCAGGAAAAAAAAGGGAAAAACCGTTTAGGAAAAAAGTGGCCAACGATGAATTGGGCTGCGGAAAAGGGGGAGGAAAGGCTTACAAAGAACTTGGAAGATCAAATGCAAAAATTCCCGTAATGAAAGACAGGTGAGGGAATGAAGTCACAAGAGAGGAACCGCAAGCAAGGAAAAGAAAAAGGCACAAAGGCAACAAAGGGAATAGTTTTATTTGAAGGTGGGGAATCGTGGGGAGAAAAATCAGGGAAAATTTGTGACAAAGGGCGAAGGAACGTTCGCCTGAAAGGGAAGGGGGATAATGTTGCGGAATCCAACCAATTAAGGGTGCGGGGGAGGAAGTCGATAGGGGTTGAAGAAACAAGAGAGTTAATGGGGGGAGTGTGGGGAAGGGGAAAAAAGGAACTGGCGGGAAGCGCACCTTCCCGGTAAAACGTGCAAAAGAGAAGAAAAATCCCTAAGCATCCTGCTGGGGACGTAGTTGGGAAAAAAAATCCTCAGGGGTCCACCCCGACGGAGGGGGCTTACTCTACGAGGGCCGGACGAAAATCGAACTCAAAAAAATTCACAGAAATAAAAAGTTACCGAAAAAAGGGGGAGCAGGCCTCCAACTCTTCAGGGAAGAAATCATTGGGGCGGGGGGAAGGGACACCGAGGTGGAGACGGAAACTTAAAGGAGTGTCGGGTTTGGTTTTGAATGGGGATAACGCAGGGAAACCTCAATCATTGTGGGGAGAAAAAAAAATGGTCTTGCGGGGACCCTGCTGGTTGGGGGATTTCATTCAGCAGGAAAAAAGTTGCTCCAAGGGAGGAAAAGAAAGAGGTGCGGTCATAGAAAAGGAAAAGGAAACTTATGTTCCGCAAAAGGCTCAAAATTAAAGGCCGCCATCGATGCAACCCTCGGGGGAGTCCCAATGACGGAAGAAAATGGGAGGTCATCTTCATGCAAGGGCACGGGATAAGGAGAAGTCGGTAATGAAAAAATTCATTTCCGGGAAGGGAAAAAAAGGGTTATTAAGGAAAGGCAGACGACGA
>Ga0179593_1666880_pt1 | contig 32877 bp, 30 predicted proteins | sample CZODoug2_1_08_16_FD_185931 | JGI IMG/M metagenome (GOLD analysis project Ga0179593, IMG submission 185931) | Vadose zone soil fungal communities from Angelo Coast Range Reserve, California, USA - CZODoug2_1_08_16fungal (PacBio error correction) | ecosystem: Environmental > Terrestrial > Soil >...
GACGGTTGACAGCCGAGGGGGGGTGTTAAGAAAACACAGACCGTCCTGGCGCTAAAACCTCTACTCTGACAGAAAAAATAGGTCTTGGGTTCCGCGGGGTTCAAAGTCATGTTAAATTGTCGTAAATCAGCCGTAGCTGAATCAAGGGAGGGTCTTACCTTGGCCCAGAGCGATCAAATCTCACCGAATCGACGACGCGGTCTTGTGGAAGCTTCCCTGAAAAAAAATGGCCTGTGTATGTTGCTAGTTTAATTAACTGAAAAAGATCACCCTAGAGAAGAGTCCGTTTCAGACATGCTAATCTATGATAGGGGGGATATTACGAGACCTTTGCTCCCAAGTCGACAGAGTAAGGAGTACGTTAACTTCATGCGAAAAGAACAGGGGAAACAGGCTGGACGAGGTTAATGAACTCGCAAATAAGCCCACGATCCCGGCATAAAGGGAGGGGGGATCGAAGATCACACTTATTCGAGGGGGAGAACGACTGTTTTCTACTCCTCGGGGGTAAGGCGGAGAAAAGAGTAAAATTCTGGAAAAGGGGGCAGAATGGGGGCGAAGGTTCAAGCAATTCCAAATTATAAAATTCTGGGTGGGGGATCGGAAGGGAAGGGGAGATAATAGGAAGGATAAGACGGGGCAGATTAAAAAAAGCGCTGCCGATTCTTCAAATAAGTGTTGTTTGTTAATGAAAGAGTATCGCGCGAACGGAAAGAGAAAAAGAACACGGAGCTAACCAACGAGGAGCAACAGTATCTCCAACGGATTACAGAAAGTCATTGATGGTGGAGGGGAAATCAGTTGCTAGCAGTCCATGTGACGGGCGGAATCAGCTTTGTGCAATAGACACTTGTAGAAGACCCTTTCCATCCTTACGAAAGTTCAAGATCGGAAAAGCAAGTCGAGATCATTTAATGAACGGGAAAACAACTTGTCTTACGATCTTTCTGGTAACTCAAGGACATCTCTAGATATGACTAAAAAAAAGGTGGAGTGGAAAAGGTGGCGAGAAGTGCTAGTTTGACGCAGAAGAGGGACATTTTTCGGGGAAAGTTTAAGAAAATGAGACGAAAGACGTTCGCTGTATGAATTTCCGTGTCGAAAATTATTGGCAGGGAATGTGAAAAAAACGGAGTCCAAAGTGCGATCCGCCCAACAAGTTTAAGGGGGGAAGGGGACAAGAGATTCCCCCCATGGTCAATGGGGCGTAGCGCCGGGTTCTGTTGAATCGTGGATAGTAACATGTTTTCGAGTGGGGACGTGCAGGAGAGGACCCGGAAACAAATCCAGTTGCGGACGAATACTGAAAAAGCTTTTTGGGGCATGGACGAAACGTCGATCCCTCAGCAGGGGAGCCCGGCCACTGACTGAAAAAACCATGTTTCAGGAATACTGGCCGCTGATGTCCGCCAGTGTCTCCTCAAAAAGCAGGTGTCTAAACCGCTGAAAATGGGGAAGCGCGAGGGCACCAAATAAGTGTGGACTTATTCGACCTCGGAGAATCATCTAGGGAGTGTTGTTAGGGGGATTGCCTATTCAGCCCGCAGAAGGGGTACAGAGGAGGGGGGTGGGGAAACCAGGAATACACTGCCACTTTCCCCGCTGGGGACACACAAGATCGAATAATCAGAGAAAAATCCGAGAAGTAGAAAGGCAGACGAGCTCGGGTGAGAAATCATAAGTCAACTGAGTTCCTTGTTGGTTTCGGCAGGAGGCCACAACGCAGGACCCCTTCTCCGCCTCATATCGTCGGAAAGTAGGCCAAGTTCCAACGCAGAGATAGAGGAAAAGGTTTGCCGCCTTCTGTGATCAATGCGACAGACGATGGTAGGTTGCTACAATGCGTGGGGTGAAAAATTGAAAAAGACTTGGAAAGCTGTGGCCAAACAAGGAAGGTGGGCGCGGTAATGCCTGAAAAAAAAAAGCGCTTGAGTGATGGGGACTAGATTATAGTGGGGGATCGGGGTACCAACGTCTTCACTGGTTGGGTTCATAAGGATAGCTTAACTGAAAAGGGTATAGGGGGGGAAGGCAAAATTAGACAATGCAAAAGTCTTTGTTGACAACATCGACCAAATCATGGTATTGGGAAGATCACAGCTGGGGAGAAGCAGTTAAAGGCTGCTCCGGAGGTTCAAAATTTGTCCTCCTGAAAATTTCGCGCACGACAAGGGGAAGTCTTGAGAGCGAAGGGGGGGAGATGGGTTATGGAAACTGGGGAGGTCGAGTGTTCTATGATGGGTGCATCACTGTGCTAAAAAATCCTCCAAAAAGAATTCCACCTAGGGCATTGGAGTCCAGAAGTTATTGGCATCTGGGGGCTTTAATACCAGAGAGGGCACAAGAAAAGCGCTCATAGGTCGATTGAGTTACGCGCGGGGGCGTTTGAAGCAGGGGCTCTCGCAGGGGAGGAATGGGGGATCTTCCATTGGGTAAGGTCGGCATGGGTCGAAAAAGCTCAATTTAAAAAGCGCAGGCGCAGGAGAAAATACGCACAATGCGGAAGCGAATTGACGTCTTGGTTTCGCAAAGGTTCAGAAAATGTCGGGGACCCACTTCAGTAATAAAAAAGAATGGATGGGGCCGTGGCGAAAAAGAGGTCGCCTCGTTCCACCGGCGCGTATCTGCCGAACGGATTAAAGGAAAGATTCCTCTACACGAGGAAAACCCACCAATGATGAAAAGGGGGGAGGTTCGTGAGGGGGTAAGATGGGGAACAAGAACGAAAGAGCATGGGGTTCATTGCGGAAAAAGAGCAGAGCTCAAGAGGAAAGTCAGACAGGTCGCGTGGATCATATCCGAACCGCGCGGGTAGAGGGACTACCCGGAATAATCTTTGAGCAAAGGACGTACGACGAGGTAGGAATCCCGAACAGAAGACCTTCCAAATAGGCTTATCTGATCGGGCTCAAAGAGGTGGAGGAAGAATAGGGGCGACTACCGCAACTCTGAGAGAACCGCGAGGCGAGAAGAAGACGTTGAAGAAAAGGCCATCCAAAAAAAGGAAGGAAGAGACTCAACACAAAAAAGAGGGAAGGGGACCAGAGATAGATGGGCCTCCAGAGATCCATGGGGGGGAGTGACATCTGGGATTAAAAGGGAAGAGATCTTTGGGGACCTATCAAACTGAGGGAGAGGTCAGTATTGGCGGTCGTATAAAAGAGGAGTCCCAGAAAAAAAGTATTCCTTTTAAAGCTGCGTATGGAAAAATGGAAATACTGTTTCTGAGTTGTGGTCTGATGTACCGAGATGGAAAAAGAGAAGGGTGTGGGCAGAAAAGCATGGTATGTACGGGTTGTATCCCGATGTGCTCCTCTCGGAGGGCAAAAAAGCAATAGGACTCGCTAAAGTCATCAGAGGGGGGGGAGATCGGGTAGAAGTCGCTTCTATAAAATGGAAACAGAATACTGGGGGGAGTGGGGGTAATCTCTTACAAAAATTAAAAAGTAAGTGGCATCCTGGTGGGTGTCGATGGGGAGGGGGGGACGGGTGTAAAGGGGAGGAAGTCAGTACTGCCATACAAACAGCGAGAATGGGGGGGTGAAATCATGCGACAAGAAACTTTGAGTCAAACGTACCAGATCTGTTGAGCACCTGGGAAGCCAGTTTCTGACTATTGAAAAACGAAAAAGGTCAGGAAAGGAAACAAACTTTAAGATCCTCTCTTTATCTGAAAGTTGGAAAAGGGCTGCTGAGAAAAAGGCGACCTGAAAATCAGAAAAAGAAAAGGGAATTGACGAAATCTAAAAAAAAAAATCCAACTCCCCAGAGTGCACAGAAATCAGAAGAGGAGAGAGAAGAGTTTGGAAGGGAAGGTTTGTATATTAAAGATAAAGCTTCGGGGGGGGGAAAAAAAGACGGATTCTTCTTCCAAGTAAGATCTTTTAAGGGGGGATTCTTCTTATATCAACAAGGCGGGGGACAAAGCAGCCAGAAAGAATGAATGTCAAGAACATCCTCGATTAAACTACAAAATTGAAAGACATCAAGGACTTCTCGCGCGAATGACAAAACCGGAGAGGAACTTGCATCTCCGGGGGAGGGTTATCGCGAAGGAGACGACCGGAAAAGGGGGGGAGGGACCAGACCGTATAGGAGATGGTACAAGAATGGGGGGAAACTGACTTTAAAGGGTTAGAGACACCAACGGAGAAGGGAAGTTCTTTTCAGCAAAGAGAGTCACGACTACAGTGAAGCGTGTACACAGAATACATCGACTTCGCAAAAAAGCAGCTGGGAAAAAGGATCGTGAAATATACCGGGGGGAAAACATCTGTAATCAGAGGGAGCCAACCGCCTGGCAAGAGAAAAAATGACTGAACGAGAAGGGAAGGGAAAAGCTGTTCATATTCATGGGGGGGGGGCGGAGGGGAATCTCACGTAGCGAGATAAAGCGGATTAAATTCAAAACCCTTCACTCTCTCAGAAGCGGGAAAAATTGCATGACTACAAAAAAAGGGAAAAATCATTTTTCAAGGGGAATTACTGACCATGCTCAAAAGAGGGGAAGCCGTTCTGAAAAAAGGGGTAAGCGTATTTTCTTATTCTCTAGAGACAAGGATACAGCCTGGGTAACACGGAGGAACAGGAGTCTTGCGAGAAAGCACAGGAAACGTCTCGGGATCAGAACGAGAAAAACTCTACGCAGCAGAGGGGAAAGCTTTAATAAGATCAACAAGGGGGACTGCTGGGTAATTCGCGGGGGGGACCGGTGTAATCGTTGAATAGAAAAAGGGTTCAAAAGGAAACATCAAGGTTGGCGCCAAAGGGGGGGCGCGGCGGATAATTCTGGGTGGGGGGGATCGCCTAATTAGATACCTCGAGAAGAGGGAAAGTTGGGTCAAGGAAAAAAGTCTCTCAAGAATCAAAAATATTGGATTTGTGGGGGCAGTTCTGTGTTCTGGGAGAAGAAGAAAGGGTGCGCGGGGTCAAAAAAGGGGGGCGGTGCGGGGTGTCGTAAAAGGTCAGCGCGCGGCTGGATGAGAAAACCTCATCCCCAAATCAAAAAACGGTGGGGGTCAAGGGTCCCGGGTGGAGACAGCAAGAACGGACTATTGGGGAGAAGGAGTTCGGGGGGGAACAGGTGCCAAGGGAAACAGGGCCATGTGAAGTGGGGGGGTGGCGGCATAGGACCGATGGGTGGAAAACAGGAGGGGGTAAGGCGGGGGGTGTGGAGTGGAAACACAACAATAATCACCATACACAAGACAAACGCAGATCAACAGCAACAACAGAAAGTCCAGAGAAAGCTTACATGTGCCGCCATAGCCACATCTCGAGAGAAAAAAATAAAAAAAGGGAGTAAGGATCGAGGAAAATTGGGACCACAGAGAGGAACCAGTTTTCGTTACTGTGTGAAAATTTACATGATAGAGAAGGCGTCGGGAGAGAGGTCGCGAGGCAGAGGTGGGCGTTAATAATTAGAAGGTAAAACACGGTGCGCTTCCCTCCTAAGGGGGGGGGGAAGGACTTGCTATACCCTGATCTCCATTTGGCAATTGCTTCGGTAGCGCTTGGGGGGGAAAGGAGTTTTAGACTTGGGCAATAGGAGGGGGTACTCGAAGGGTGGTAAGGGAAGGGAAGCGAGACAGATTGAAGCGAAAAATCCAATCTGGGGAGGCCACTAAAACGCTGGGGGGGGGGGCATCTCCCCTCGACCAAGGTCTAAAAAACAGTGGTGGTGGCGGCGATCCAAAAAAAATGGGTCATGGGACGTTGTCCGCTGCCAAGAGACCGTTCGCCAACCGCAGACGGTTTAATCACAAAGCGCAGGGCATGCACCCCCGAATTCAAAAAAGAATACTTGGGGAAAGGATCAACGACGAGGACACCGAGAAGGCAAGGAGAAGGTGCGCCGATCGTCAAAAGAAAAGCCGTTTCATGAGATGGGGGGGGAGCGCACAGAAGAGAGGGTAGACTACGTTACCCTATGAGCAGGGAAAAAGATAAAGAGAAAGAGAAGAGATTCAGGTGACCAGGCAATAGAGAGGTTGTGGAGCATGGAGGAAAAACAGAGAAACATAAACGTTCAGGGTTTTCAAAGCGTCCACACGACACCGTCTCCGAAAAGGGGGAGGGGGGGGAAGGGAATTATGGGGCCACTTGGACTAGCTTCAGCGACGGGTAAGAAGAAATTAATACATGACTAGAAAAAAGACGAAAAAGAAGACTTCGTAGGAACAAGGGAGGGGGGGGTCGCAAAGAGGTGGGGGCCATTTCAAGACGGAACCCGGAGAGTGAAGTACGTTGAAGGGAAGGAGGGCGGTTGAATTCGATTGAGAGGGTAGGTAAAACGTATGCTGGGCCCGAATATGGCTGACTAAACTAAAGAGTGTCGAGACCAACTTGAAAGTGGAAAGGGATGAAAAAGGGTCCACATCACGAGGGACTTGTATATACAACTCTTGGTAATGAGAATGAAAGGAGCGTAAAAAACGTCGGCGGAAGGGCAGTATGAACGTTGTACTCGTCAGCACGACTGAAACGTGCAGGGGGAGTGGAGAAATGGAGCACTGGGTATCGAGAGGGTCAAAGGCAAACGGCTGTGTTGGCGGAGGTGGGAATAATTGAAGCTGCCGGCGTAAAAGAGGCATTGGCAGCAGAGGGGAAAAAGGGTGACAAGGAGAGAGGACTAATCACACCATCTCGGGAAACGGCCAGAGGGAGAAATGGAGGGGGAAACTAGCGGGTGTCTTTGTAGGTCTAATTGGCTAAGGCCTCGGCAAACTGCAGGGGAGGTCGGCAGTCTCAGAAAAATCAGTTTAAAAGCGAAGATCAATGATGCGATCACGAACATGCTTGAATTTAAGAGAGTGGAGTGGCTGCAATCGCGAAAATGCGATAAAAACTCAATGTGATAACATTTTATGGCTAAGCGGCTACTCCTCGTTCCAAAAATGAGAGTTAACTTGGGGGAGGGGGAAGGACAATTAGGGAGAAAATATAAAAATTCTCTCACTGGGAAGAAACATAGACCACTTACGGTTCTTCATTTGGGGGGGGGTGGGCAAAACAAACAATAGAGGGGGTAATGGTTACTGCATCTCTTCTATCAGGAAAAGGAGATCGCGGGAAGAGGAGAAAACCACATCGACTAACAACGAGAAGGAATATTACAGAGGGACGAAAGCGAGTATGGCGAAAGGATCCCTAACATTAACCCGAAGGAGGAAAAACTATGCTTGGAATTGAGAAATGCTAATGAATCTGATGGAAAAAAGCCTCGGTTAGCGTAAGGTCCATCTCAGGCGTGGGCTCGGGGAATCTAGAATAACGTTAAGAAAGCAGAAGGAAGAACCATCAAAACGAGGAATCTCTCCTCAACGACAGGGAGAAAGAAGAAGGAAAGGGAGAATTGAGGGGTCGAATCGTGGTTAAACTTGATGAAAGGGGAACGCGTGATATTGGAGGGGTCTTAAAGAGTCGTAAATATCCAAGAAAAAGCTATCATTCTAAAGAAAGAGGGGGGGAAGCGCAGGTAGAGAGGGAATATTTGGATATTCCGAAGCTAGGGTGACTCTATGGTGGCGATCAATATTGGGGGGAGGTGTCCTGTAGGAGCCGAGACGGGGGAAGTTTTCTTCGATTTGAAAAAAGGAAACGCTGAAAAAAGGGGAGAAGATAGAAGCTCTGCTCAAGAATGAACTAAGGTTAGGGAAAAAAAATGAACGGAATTGGGAGGGTTTTTGTCGGGAGAAGGATTGGAAACGTTGGAGAAGGACGCCATTGACCGATACAGAGAAAGGGGAGGACTGTGGAAAGGGGCACATCCACTGGGTATACCATCCATCTCAGGTAGAAAAAGGGAGGGGGGGCATCACAGAAGTGTCAAGGGGCTACAATCACGCAAGAGTTCCAAGCTTACGCAAATGTTAAAAAAGGGGGGATCAAGGGTCCGTTTTAAAGGTCGTCTTTTCGGGCGAGAAGGGGAAGGACTTAAAATTCAGAGGCGACTGTGAAAGCTCGGCCAATCTCGACAAAGGGACACAAATAGTTAACTAAAGTAAAATGAAGCGAGGGGAAGTTGTGGAAGAGGGGTGTGGGAAAAAACTCCAGCCTGAAAAAAGAGTCTAATTCTGAAATGCCCCGAGGACGTCTTCGATCCAAGGGAACGAAGGATACCATAAACAGGCACACAGGGAAAAGAAGATACAAAGAATTAAGAGAAGAGGAAGGCAACGTTCGTAAAAAAACGTGAAAACCGTGGGCCGGCAGGGAGGGAAGACTATGGGGTACGATAGCGCAGGATTTGAAAAAAAGAGGTGGGTATCTGAAAAGATTCGGAGGGACAATCAAGGTGGTCATCGCATTAAGCGAGAACAAAGCAAACTTGGTCACTTTTAAGATCGTAGGACTAACGGGGAGAGGGGGACAAGAAGAAATCATCGTCTACGCCCGAACTCCAAAAAGCTTTGGGATGGAACCGCTTACGTCAAGATCCACAGCAGGGGAACGTGATTCAAAAACCAAGGGAAAAAAAAAGACAAACCTCATGCAAGACGAAAGAGGGTCATTGTATCAGAGGATGGGGGGATTAGGATTCAAAGGTCTAACACGAGAGATGAAAAAAGGTGTCAAAACACGAAAAAAAAAAAAAAAAAAACATCGCGCAAAAAAAAAAAAAAAAAAAAACTTCCAGCAGTAAAAGGATTCTGAGAAGTCTGGGGGAGCTTAAATGAAAAATGGAAACGTTCCTTTGAAGGGGACAAATTCTACCGAGGAAGTCAGAAAATGTTGATAATCTTATTATTGGAATTCAGGTCTCCCAGGATTGAAGGATTACTTTACTGGCGGGGAGGGAAGAAGAGGGCTAATATGAGATGGGAAATGAACTGCGCAACTAATAACCACTAAAGAATCCGAAGGGTCCGCGTCTAAGAAGCTCAAAAGTATGGGAGATCGGGGCGTGTGAAGGAAAGAGGGTAATCTTTTAATACAAGAGGGGAAAACTTCTCCAGACCGGGAGAAAGTGCAAAAGCCACCTTATTGTAACAATTCTTGAGATCCTCAGTGCCGGAAACTGAGGAAGGGGGATCTAGGAAGCATGACCAAAACCTGAAAGGTCGAACAAAATATTGTATTTTGGTTTTCGGGGGGGAGGAAAAAGGAGACGCTCGCACGAAGGGAAACTACTGACCAACGGCTATATGCCTGGGAACAACAAGGTATCTCAGAACCAAAGAATTGACAATGTGGCTTGCCAGGGAGAGCAAAAGGACCAAATTGCGGCGCAAGGGTTTCCATAAAATGTCAGAGGGGAAGAAAAAAATTAAAAGCGTTGTTAACACACTACCTTACATCAAAGACAAGGGATGTCTAGATCATTTTCACAACCTTAAGAACCCCGGGCTTACTAAACGGGGAGGGGAAAGCACGGAAGGACAGAGTCTAAAAACTGGGGGAAGGGGTAGGGATGTCCTGCTCGTGATTTAACCAAAAAGCTTGCGTGGAGTTTAAGCTGGAAAAGGGACCAATTAAGAGTACGACGTGGGGAGGGGAGAGAGATGTCGAAGGGATTCATAGTATAATGGGGGACAGCAGCGCCGGAGAAAGTGGTGCCCTGCCCGACATTGGGGGTGTCTGGGTCCGACAGCCCACCATTTGTCAAGGGGGTAGCTAGTTTTTGACGGCGATTGTGGAGAAGAGGGTCATATATTGGGGGGGGGGGAATCCATGGTTTGAGGGCAGTAATGGGGAGAAGAAACCTGACAGGGTTTTATTCCTAATAAAGGAAAGCGCTTGGTTTGCGGCGGGAAAAACTTCTACCATGGAAAGGAAAAAAAATGATGAAAAAAATCATAAATGTTTCAGGGATTGGAGGGAAGGCAACACTGTACCCATGAGGCAAAAACAGGACCCCTCGGGGCTATGGAGAACAGTCGTAATACTTTGAGTTCAAGGAGGACACCCTCATATGCGGAGAGGGGGATGGGTTTGCGCCGAGTTGTCACAGCACAAGAGATGTTCTCGGCAGGAGGTTGGACAAAGCAAATTGGGGAGGCACGTGAAGAGAAAAAAAGAATCAGAGAAGAAAGTCCGGACAGGATGCCAGAAAGGACTCGTTGGAGCCATTTGCGTAATGGAAAATCCCAGTGTTTTTGGGGCTTCATGCGTAGAGACGTCTCCCTCTTCGGGGGGAGAGGGAGGAATCATTGGTGCACTTTCACCAGCTCTATAGTTACTAAAAAAAGGAAAAATGGAAGCCGGCAGGACTCTGAGCAGCTAGAAAAAGTCTTCTATTGCACGGAGGTTTGGTAAATTGGGTTGTGGGCAATTGCAAGGGCCGCGCTTGTGGCCACCGGACGTCCATGAAAACCGGGGAAAAGCTTGAGTGCGGGGAGAGAAAGGGGGTCATATGAACAAGGAAGAGACAAGGGGAGGAACTTCATAAGGAGGGACTGACAAGACCCGTCGGAAAACCCCCCTTTCTGGGATGAAAACCTGTGGTGACACCATAAGGGAAAACTTTGAGGGGGGGGAAAGGCCAATGGGAAGAGACTGGAGCGATCGAAAACCGAAGGGAAGGGGGGGGAATGGGCGGCAAGTTTTTTTATAAGAGGGACGCAAGACAGGAAGGGGGATAGCTAAGAAACGGGGGGGGAGGGGGGGGCGGGCAACTTGACTGATGAATAGGGCTATTTTGTGCAAAGCATAATTGCAGGGAACCGGGGAGTCAGGGGGGAAGCATCAGAAAGATTGGGACAGATAGGGCAGCAGAAAAACTACGGCCAATAAAGGGGTTCGGATGGTTAAATTTGAACGAGCGGCTGGGGGCTTGGGGTGCGGTTTGGCCGCCGCTCCCGGTTAGCTTCTTCATGGGGGGACGTCTGAACAACCTCCTTTAACATAGAAGGGATCTATCACTTGACCGGGGGAAATTGATGGAAGGGTCAGCGGGTGGGAGTTCCGCAATCGGTCACGGGGGGGGGAAAATAAAAAAAATGCACGGTGTCAAATTGATGGGGAACGTAAAGAGGCTTGTATGTCGCCAGAAGGCCACATCTGGGGATTGGGCTGTATCTGGCCTACTAAAAAAGCTACAAACCGTAACTCTCAAAGGACCAAAAGGATGAGAGAACTTGAACGTAAGGGGGGTCAAAAGTCACCAATGCAGGGGGGGAAAAGGGGCTAGCGGGTCAGAGAGGAAAAGAGATGGAGGGTTCGCCTGTATAATAGAAAAGAAAACGGCATGAGGCGTACTACCACGAAAGAGGGGTATCTCCCCCCTAAAAAAGAGAGTAAGAATAGAACCGAAAAGTAAAAAGAGCCAAACCTACTATTCTTAGCGGATCTATTCTCGAGGGGGGGGGGAGCAGGCCAATCCTCCCCGTTGTCGAGACCGGGGAAAAATAGAGGTCAAACTAGACGTAACCCAGATCAGTCCAACCATCAGTATACGCGGCAGAGAAAAGAAAAAAAAAACAACAACTTAGGGGGATTATAAAGAGATGCACCTTAGACCTTTCTGTTCTGGCGGCATAGATATGGGAACGGGGTTTAAACAGCACTCCTGGTAGGGGGGGTTAAAAACAAAAAAACCGAGTGGAAGTAAGTAGCAAAACCTATTCTCATAAAGAGGAAGGGAAGGTATCGATCATGGATCCTAGTCGGTGGCTGGGGGGTAGGTTTTTCTCTTAACCGGAGCGTCACAACAAAGGGGGGCTATCCATAACAGGAGGGGGGGGAGGGGAAAGCCGCCCAGAAGCCGGCTGTGGAGTTTTAAATTCTGATTAAAGCGGGGATCATCTCTTCAGAAAAAAAATTGGGGGGAAGCTCTGCGAAAAGAAAAAGGGAGCTTTGGGGTTGACGTTGGACAGGACAAAAAAGATATGATATCCTGGTGGGTGATCGTTACGGACTGGGAGGAGCTTGACGGGCATAAAATTTCACGCGGGGGGGGGGCAAGAGGAGGACGATGGAGTAAAAAAGGTCCCAACTCTGGGGGGGAATTCAAGGAAGGTGGGCTCAGAAAGGGTTACTGGGGCGAAACTAGAAGACTATTCCCGCTTTACTCAAAAAAATTGTAAGTGGAGAGCAGCCCTGTCTTAAAGAAGAGGGTCAATACTACTCCGATTAAAAAAAGGCAGAAGCGAACCTTCGAGAAGGGACAAAGACAACCAAGCTAGAGAAATCCGACTATTATCCAATGTGGGGGGGGGCCTATATTTTTGTAGGAAAAGATCGCTCTGTGCCAAAAAAAGGAAGTGGGATCCGACCAATGAAAGCGGGTAGCGGCTGGCTGAATCTGAACCAAAACATCAATAACCAGAAGACCAGGGAAGACCAATGATCGACACCGGATTAAGAATCCAATCTACTCACGTAAGTAGGGAGAGACGTAGGAAAAAAGGAAATCCTTGCAAGGCGTAGTTACGATCGCGCAGGAATTACCAAGTGGAATGCACAGGACCGATTAGAGGAAAACATGGTGCACGTGTCAAGGAAAATTTTACCTAAACCAAGGAAAAATTTGCAAGGGTCTGGATCCAGATCGTTGTAACCGACATCCTATGCACTATCATAAAAAACCCGAACTCAAGCTGTTTAAGGGAAAATTACCAGTCACAAGACGGGGGGGGGGTGGCCACAAAGATGAAGAGGCCCACAAAACAAGATCTAACAACCCTAAATGCCTTCAAGGGTCTGGAGGTCATAGTCAAAGGGAGTAAGGGGGAGATCTAGGACTCTGCACTCAAAGCGGAGCGGAATTGGCACCAAGAACCGAAGAGGAAACTAGTACTAGAAGGTCGTGGTTGGGACTGCAGAAAAGACAAAATGGTGTTCCGGGTAATTGAAAAAGGAACCGAAGAATTCTGCAGGGGGGGAGAAATAGGAAGAGGGGAGGGAAGATCATTGACAAGAAGACTGGGAGGTATGACGTTAAATATCTGCGGAGAGAACCTCCTCAGCTGGAGGAGGGGCTGTGATGAACAAGAAAACGACATCCCACTCTCACCGCAGGGGACAACGTCGAAGAACTCAGAAGATCTGGGAGCGTGGGCAACGAGGAAGACGTTGAGAACACAGAGAGAAGCAAAGACAGTTCAAGTGGCAGCGGTAAGGTCAACCTTCATTGGAAAAAATTAGGGGAAGGTGAAAATCAGCCGGCGATACCTGCTGGAGGGATCGACTGAGAGAGAACAAAACGCTGGCCGATGAAGTAGGGGGAGGTGTTTTTGAGCTTGAAAAGCGCGAAAACTCTCCACACGAGCGTAACCAAAAGCTATATGCCAAAGGTCGACACAACCGCAGACAACCTAAAGAAGCATTGAAAGGTTGGGCAGTGCCCGAGAAGCACTCCCTGAAAAGTAAGGGAAAGGGCACAAACGTGTGCCGCAATTAGGATCTCACCCGTAAGAATCGTTTTTCAAACGAAAAGAAAGCTCAGCCGCACGTTCGAGATCATGGAAAATGTACAACGGGGCTTACGCGGGGGGGGGAAAGCAGATCAGGAAAATCACGATCTCTCGAAAAAAAAGAAAAGTGATTAAAGAAAAGAGAGTCTAGGGGCCGATAGTGAGTGACCATTCAAAATCGTAAAGGTAAGGATTGTTAAAATTTCCATGAGAAAGAACCGAAGGGCACGAAGGGACTGTTCGATGCCAGATATTGAAGGGGGTCAGCGCCCTGGCAGTGACACTTGAGAGGTTCCAAACGACATTTGGGAAGGGAATTTCCTTAAAAATCCAAGGGTCAAGGAAATGAGAGGGTTCGGCACTAGTGGGGACCTATATGGGGTAGAGGGGGGGTTAGCTCCGTGGTGAAGTCAGGATAGGACGAAAGATTGAGGAACAAATCCAATGGGTTGGGGGATGGGGGAAGAGGGTTGGGTAAAAAAAACTTCTAAAAGAAAAATTTTCTCGTCATCAAGGGGGGGGGGTTGCGAGACCAACGTTCATCGGTAGGCATCCAGATGGGAAGAAACGGGAAACTTTTTTATCTACGATAACATTTCCTTAAAACCGAATTCGAATCGTAATACTTGGGGGGCTGAAAAAAACGTGGATCACCTCAAGGCGGGGATTGAGTGGAGAACTCGTTCAGGAACACCAGCAGAGGGGTAAAGGAGGCGCACCGCAGATAAGGGGACGTGACCAGCGGGAGAATTGGGGAGAAAGGGGATAGATCGGACTGCAGGTCGCAGCAAGGAAAAGCTGATCTCTTGAGCAGGGACCATAGCAGGAAACGGTTCCAGTGGGGGCTGCAGAAAAAGATTCCCGTCCTCCTTTTGGGAAGGGGGGTTCTGGTGAAACTTTGAAGGGAGAACTAGAAAGTGTAGTAAGGGGTGAATCCATGTGATACAGGACGACTCTTTCGGAAGGCAAATCGGAGGAGAGGGCTGGGTGTTTCAATTGCACAAAGGAGAGGTGGGCAAAGGGGTAGCTGGACGTATGCCTTTTAACAATCGTGAAGGGGGTGAGGGGAATTCGAGGAGGCGTGTCCAGGGGTCACTGTAGCGGGAGAAGAAATTGCTAACAACCCTTATGTAGAGCTTCCACAGGGAATGCAGGGTAGGGGAACACCTTAGGGTGGTCATCCGACTCTCTTTCTTTGAATATAAAAAGGGAAAATAATTCGACGAGACGTAAAAGAGTAAGAGCCTTCAAGGAGGACACGGGCTGGGTCATATTCACATTTCGAGAAAGACTAACAAGAGGAAGGGGGGGGGTATCTAATAAGGGGGCGAGTTCGGCAAAAAGGGAACGAGTACCTTTGGCAGGTTTGTTGCAGAAGTTTGAGGACTAACGCCATGCAACTGAGGGGGGCGCCTCATAAGAGGGTTGGCATAAGGAGAGGCGAGGACTCCCATCTAAACCAAAAACATATTCCTTAGTTGGCACTAGAATGGCTTTTGGGGAGTGTCGGATGGGAGAGAGACGTTCAGGCTTCTGCTGTTTCAATCCAGAAGAAAAAGGAGCCTGAAAGAGGAAAGAGGGTCACGAACTTTCGTACGCGGAAAAAAGGAGGCGGGTTTGAGTGGGCGACATCGTTCCGGGGAAAAGGCCCACCTGCACTTGGGAACGGGAGGGGGAGGGGGTAAGTTTCTCAAAAATCGGCAGGGGGGGTGTCGCCGAAGGGTCCCCTTGTCTTAAGGAAAGACTACGATTCCTTCGCGCTACAACGTACGGGAGGGAAAAAAAAGCAAGGATTATCCAATTACGGGTTCGTCAAGTTGTGGGGGAAGTGTTCCAAAGTCAACCAAAGCGGGGGTTCATTAGACGAAGAGGACGTCTAAACTTCTTTTCGCGCTGTCCGAAGAAAACTCCAATCGGGGGCTAGAGACCACTTACATAACTAAGTCTGGGGAACAGTGCGGGCTTAGAAGATCCAGAACATACAAAGAAGAGAAACTGGGTGTATTCTCCGGAAGAAGCTGGAGGTGACTAACAAAATGAAACTAACAATCTCAACTTTCAGAGGGGTAAAGGGGAGGTCATATCGTGCCTCCAAAAAGTAGGCATCTCTCAAAAAAAAAAAATAGGAGGGGGAAGAAAAAGGGGAGGCAAAAGTCTCCTTGCTGTTTGGGCGTAGGGGATTAAAAGCTTCTCTTTTACCTCGAGGGAACGGGATGGTGGGGGCTTAACGACGGAAAGCCCTTGAAGAAAAGCGATAGAAATAGCGTGGGACGCGGCGGGAGGATTTTCTATCTTTGGAGAGACCACGGCAGACAACTAGGGCGATCCCGAGGGGCAGTTGACAAAGGGGGGAGAGAATTTTCTCCTTCATGTGGGGAGGGGTCGTATGTGTAAAAAAAACTCGGGGAGACCGAGAGTCTAATAACCTGCTCTTGGTTTGGACCTTACCAAATGACAGTAAAGGATAAGGTGTCTGTATGACGTTAGCGACTTGGGGGAGGAAAATTTTAACGCGATCAGAGTGGGAAAAAAGCCCTTTCACCGGCGGGGGTGGCTAGGCGAAATCCACGACGTATTTTGCCACAAGAAATCTGTCACCGAGGGGAAGTTTCGCGGAGAGGTGCGAAGACAGACCGGTCAATTAATCGCCGGAAAAGAAGTGGAAGGAGGATCCTTCTCGGGGTAAAGAAGGGGAGGGGAACGACTCCCCGTGAAAATTCAGCGACAAGGAAGGGAGCAGAGACAATCTCGACAAATAACCAACCCGCTATTTGGGAAAAGAATCCGATGAGAGATTGGATTGGGCCTAGGGTGGGTGGGAGGAAAGAAAAAGCTCTATCTGCCAAAAAAGTGATGCAGAAATTGCCTAAGTGCGCGGGCGGAGGGGGCGACAAGGAGACGAAGGCCAGAAAAAAACACAAAAAAATCTCGGAGGAAAAAAACCGGATTACGCGATCAAAGAAATGTCGTCTCTCAAGGAAAGTAGGCAACGTGGGTTGCGCCGACACGGTGGCGCAAATAATTACCAGATGTGGGGGGGATATTGAAAGAAAGTGAGTGATTTACACAAAAAGGGGCAAGACTGTCCAAGGGGGACGATCATACGACAGGTAAGGGGAACATGGGTGAACCCGACAGTTGACGGGGGTAGGTTTACAATAAGCGAATTCACACTCATGGGTAAGGACCGCGGTACTGTCACATAAAGGGGAGGGGCTGACTGTAATTGCCACCGCCGTTGAGCTAAAGAAAAACATCGAAGAGTCGTGGGCAGGTAAAAGTCATGGAGGGGGAGTCATATCTACACGAGCGTATAAGAGGTCAAATTTGACCGGAACTTCACAATAAGATGAGGTTGCCGCGGCAGAAGGGCCAAAAGGGGGAAAATTCAGTTTATGACCATGCTCCGAGATCAGACCTCTGCATGCGAAGTTAATAAGGGGAGGATGGAGTAGGTCCTTGGTCTCCGGGCCGTTGGGGGAGGTGAGAAACTCCATGGAAAGCCGTCTGAAAATGAACTCGGCGCAATCAATCCAAACCAATTCTTTATCCCTGACGACAAAAAGAGGAGATTTGCCGAATCGCGGCCGACATACGCGGGAGCGGGAGACGGTAAGTCGTAGAGACATCATGGGCTGCCATGGAACGGCGGAAAAATTCAAACATTCCTTTTCTTTGGGATCGTCAGGTGACTTGCATACTAAGGGATCAGGGAAGGGGACAGCAGAAGAAAAAAACGACCTGGGCTGATTCGGAATCAAAAATATTGGGTCAGTGAGGAAGGGAAACTTCTCGCGAGGGGATCTTCCTCGAAAACAAGAGGAGAAAAAACCCAAAGACAACACTCGAAGAAACGCGCAGCCGAAGCAAGACAATGGTGTGGCGGGCAGGGGAGTCAGAAATAAACCTTGGGGGCCGGTGCAGAGACTGAGCTGGTCTCCCTCCACTTAAACCCTACCGGCATAGCGGGGACAAAAGAGGGAGGGGGGCATGGAATTTGCAAAAACGACCAACTGCCTTGGAAGCGGGAGGTAAAACGCAAAGCTGACATCTCGACAAACACACAAAAAAGAGGAATAGTTTCCTCGAGGGAGGGAAAAAGCACGCGAAACGGGGGGAGGGGGGGAGTGTGGAATTCAGGAGGAGTTCGTCGCGAGATGAAGGGTCTTCGGCAGTTAGAGGAGGGGGGGGGTGATTGACCAAACCTTGACACGTTGCGGCCCCCCCCAGGGGGGGGGGGTAAAGTTAAAGACTTCCATCCCTAAAAAAAAAAAAAAAAAAAAAAAAAGAACACTTCTGGTAGATTGCTTTTCGGCGCCGTAATAGGCATATAGCGTGGGGGGGAATTGGGGGGAAGATAAAACTTGTCGATCGATAAGGGGGGGAAAACAAGAAGGATTTTTTATGGGAAAACGAAGCACTGGTTTACAATGGAAGAAACGATACCTGCGGTTCCCTGCAAACAATCCAAACACCAGAAGAAGGGTTGACTTTGCCTGCGGGACCACTGGCAGGAGGGGGAGAACTCTTGGCCTTACCCGGGAATAGACCCAAGGTACTTACTGGGTGGGTGACGCGGAGACACCGAGCTTCGGGATATTTGTTATGTGGGGGCAAGGAGGTCAGGGAACGCCGCCGTTTCCAGAAGTTCTCGCACCGATAGGGGAAACAAAGGACTGGGGCTTGGGCGAACGGTAATCAGATCACCGCTGGCCCTTCACGGGGAGGAACGGAGAAAGAGTGTTTAATAGACAGGAAGAAAGGAAAAACGGGGAACACAGTTCGGAGGGCATTCCACACGACAAGAAGTAGAAAGTGAAGAGACGGGAAGTCTGGGGGACACGTTAAAGAAGAGGAAGAGAGAGATACTTTACGCCCTGAGAAAGTGACAAGCGACAAGAAAGCTTCGAGGAGTTTGAGCGAGGCGTGTTGGGCAGGTGACCAAAAAGGAAAGGGGGGTGGCAAACGGCGTGACGTGAACATGCCGGGGAAAAAGGGAGGGGTTGAAGTCTAGGGGGGGGGGGGGGGGGGGGGGGGGGGGGGGGGGGGGGGGGGGGGGGTCTTTCATATTGAAATTAGTCGTGCTCCGATCTGGCAAGACCCTAGTATGAGGGTATAGAGGCACAAGAGACAGGGGAGTTCCCGGGGGGAGAAGACTCATCGGTCAGAATAGAAAAAATCCTCGCGACGTATGGGCGCAAAAATGTACTGCCAGGTGTGGTAAGACAACGAGAAAAAGTCCGTGATGGAGAGTAAGATGTGTAATCGAAATTGGTAGGACAAGGTGTATGCATGGTCTGGCTGTTCAAGCATCTTTGAATCTCCAAAAGAAAGGAGGAAGGTCAGCATCATAGAGAGGGGGGGAGCTGCGGAGGTCAGCATATCTACGGAAAAAGATCGCAAGTCAGATAGGGGGTCGTTAAAAGCGTTGAGTGGTTGGCGCAATTTTTCGCGGGGGGTTTCGCTGGGGAGTTCTGCTTGCGAATGCTGCAGCAACTCTCATGAAAAGAAAGAAGGAACAAGATCATCACGTCACGACGTACGCGGGAATGGGTCGGCAAGGGGGCAGTTCCTGTCAAAATTGCGACGGGATCCCAAATTGAGGGGAGGTGGCCTCAACTAAGAAGGGCCTAGTGTCTTCAGCGAAATTGTATCGGGGTCAGTCCGAGAAAGAGAAACAGTCAGAAAGATTACGAAAAAAGGGAGGCACTTTGGGGTGTCAAAGTCAACCAAGGGCAGGGGGGAAAATGCACGCGTCTAGCGGATCCAGAGAGAGGATTTTCGCGCTGGATAGGCGAAGAAAAACGGGAAGGGAAATTTCTTTATACACGATTAAGGTTATCCTCCAGGAAGGGAAGGAATATGCCAAAGATCAAGGACAAGTAATAACGATACAGGCGTAAGGAATTCTCCCAGGGAACTGAAGGATGCCGCCTCGGTGCAGCAATGAAAACACTAGACTAGGGACGACTTTCCCAGAATACGATGAAAAATCATGGGGGGGTTGAAGAATCAAGGATACTGGGCATCAGACTAGAAAAAAAAAAAAGGAGGAAGAGAAGAAAGAGAGGACATCCGTCTCCAATTGTCAGGCATCGTTTATTATGATGCTCGTGTTAACTATGAGAAAGATGGATATTGGAGAGGGGGGGGGGGAGGAGGAGCCACCGATGGCAGGGAAGGGGATAATATCATTCTACCTAGGAGTGGGAGAAACTGGGGTGCGGGGGAGGGGGGGCTAATGGAGGAGGGAAAAGACGCTAAGGTGGGTCAAAGGTATGTGAAGTCGCGAAAGGAAAAGGGAGTGCACCAGGTAGCTCGAAAAAAAAGCAAGAAAGTCTGGGAAAGAGGGCCGACAATTTCACCACCTTACCTTGGGAAAGGGTTTGAAAAAACTACCAATGACGAAACTGGATGGAAGGCGGGGTGTCTTAATCGAGCGAGGGGGGGTAGTCTTTCACCGGATCGGAAGGCCTACATTTCACCGTAGGGGGTACAAGAGTTGAGTCCAACGGGATACCAGACAACTATCAGGGGGGGGGGAAAGCAATTTCAAGGAACGAGTGGACGCCGACTTGTGCCCGGGGAGATCCTTCATTATAAGCGCTTGAGGGGAGAGCGAAAGCCGACGGAGATGAATAGCAAGAGAGCCAGCACAAGAGAGGTACGAACCTACCTATGAACGCAAAGTTTGAGACCTAGATTGTTTAAAGACAGAAGCAGCGTAGGACAATCGAAGGAGAAGGCAATGACTCGTGAATGGGACTTCGGGGGAGACTCGAGGGCCCAAGATCATAAACATTCATCATTCACAGGGGGGGCCAGAGGAATCTGGGAAAATTGATTGATCGCCAAGAGAAGGAAAGGGTCAGCCGTAAATTGTTTAAGGAAACAAAACGGGCCGAATCCTGAAAAAGGCAAACTGGGAGAAGACAAGGATCTGACAATATTTGTGGAGCATCAGTGTGGACAAGGAAAAAGGTCAAATCAAGGTGGACGCGAAAACCATAAATACCTCGGCTTGTCAGCACTAATGGAAACGACTAAATTGAAAAAGCTGGGACACGATACGAAATTCTGAACCCAGAAAAAGTCCCGTCATGGAGTCGGAACATAAACCATCGCGGAACTGGGGGAATGAAAGTTGACAAAATGCGATAACAACCATACGCTTTGGGGAAAAGTATCATAGGAAGTTTAGAAGGGATCTACACGTCCGCGGAAGAGGAGAGGAGGAAACCAAGACCCGCGAGTCAGAGTCGGAGACGGCCTTGGGAGGGGGTAGAAGAAACAATTTAAATGGAAATCTGAAAAGGTCATAGGATGAATGACTCAACCCGGGAAAGCAGCGCCCGTCGTGTAGACTCTTAAGAATCTTAATTATTCTAGGCCGGTGAAAGGAAAGCCGTGTACCTTATTAAGGGTACGGAGGTGGCTAGAACACTCAGAAACTGCGTCTGGGGAATGAAAAGGAAATCCCAATATACGCAGGCGGTCGCGTCGAAGAAGCTAAATATTAAGAATCGGGTGTCATTCCCTCGGGGGAAGAGGGGAGGGTTCGTCGCCGGGGGAATGGCAGCGAAAGCAAAAATTCTTGCTGGGTGATCAAATAAGTGCCGGGGCGGCCTTCTTTAGGAGGAACGTTCTAATAAAGCTGCTTTCAGGGATGAGATTTGGGGGGGGGGGAGGCTAAAAGGCTCTCTCTCTGTAACTACTATAAAATGATCCAATAATTCAGAGAAAAAAACGTACAAGAAACGCTCTGAACGATATAAGATGGACGATCTTGTTCAGCACTTCAAAATGCTTCATCATCACTGTGGAAGGTTCAATCCACCCATGATCGGGACGCAACCTACCTCAAAAGATCTACAAATGAAAAAGGGAGAGATCATTGGGAAATTGACGCTTAAAAAAAACTTTCGGAGTGCGGGGCTCACTATCCTTAAAGAGATACTAGAAAAGGTTAGGAGTAAGGGGAAGAGAGATGGAACTCGTGAGTTACTCAGCACTAGATAATCGGGGGGAATCTTTTGAAACTTGACCCAATTCAGAAAGGGCAGTTCGGTTCTTCTGCAGGGAAGTGTGAAAAAAGAAAGGAGGCAAGGTGTGTCAAAGAACTCCGGGAAACATTAGCCGGACAGACAACCCATTGTCAATGATCTGTGGGAGCGGCATAATGGTGCACGAGCTTGTTTAGCGATCTTTGTAGGACTCCGTTTCGAGACGGAAAAATCCTTAAACACAAGTCAAGGTTGGAATGAACGGATCAGGTCCTTTGGGTCATTCGAACAAAGTCAACATCCAGCAGGTCAGGCAACTTGCTGAAAGATCCCACGGGAATTAAGGTTGACTTGCCGATGAAGGCAAAATGATAGGATCAGAAGGTGTATCTCCGACGGAACAGAGGGAGGGATTACACAAAGAAAGAGGAACGCCAGATCGTAATGGTGAGCGCTTCGAACGCAAAGATGCGGGGGTGGGATTGATTTGTAAGGTTCATGACACAGCCATTTCGAGGAGGGAGGGGGGGATAGTGGAAGGCACGTTGGGACCTCGATTGTGCTCAAAGGAGTCTAAAAGAAAAATCCTTCAGGTAGACAATGAGATCCGGGTGGGAGATGGTCAGAATTAAGAAGAAAAGGAACCTGTTCCGGGGGTGTCGGCGCTTAACACAGCCAGGCTCCGCCTGAGGGAGGAAGGGGGCTGGGGACAATGTTAAGAGGATAGAGAAGCGACGTAAGGGACGCCCTTAATCATGACTAGAGACGACATCTTCAGGCAACTGGGGGGGCAAAAGGTTGTGGGCATTGACAAAGTGCCCGAGCTGGAAAGGGATCGTTACTTACTCTTGCATTAAGGGGGAAAAGTGGGGGACAGGGTTGCGAACTGTGATCGTGTCGGTGAAAAAACGGGTACTGGTTGTTTCCTAAGATGGAAAACTGTTTCTTCTTTGGAAAGAAACGTGAAACGTACATGGGATGGGGGCCAAGCAAATAAGGGAAGGGGGTGCATATACACAAAGAGGGTCGTAAAAATCGTCTTCGCCTGGAATGCGGGGGTAAATCAACATTTACCGGGGTACGAGGGGAGAGCGAAAGGGGAAGGGGTCAGGCCCACTGGTGAAGGGGATTCCTGGTTGGAGGTAAAGGTGTTCCTCAGTTGGGGGGGGGGGAAATCTCCAGAAGGGGGGAGATCACCGAGTCTTGGATAATATAGGCAAGATCACTATGCTGCTGGATACACATAAATGAGTCCCATCCACCTTCTCACAGAGGAGGGTTGGGAAGAGCTAGTGTCTATAGGGGAGAGAGCGGTATAAAGGTTGAAATTCATGGTTTCAGTTCTTGAGGAGTCAAAAGGACAAAGGGATCAATTATATGAAAAAGTCCACCTTGAAGGTACTCGGGGAAAGGCGGGAGTTCTCAATCGTGGAGGAAAAGGGGGAGCACAATGAACGGTTTCACGTTTAGACGAGTGGCCTCACTCAGGAGTTGGATAAGAAGGGCCTTCGCGGTTAGGAGGCAACGTCCTTAAGCAAAAAAACTCAAAAGTCCGCTCACGAGAAAGAACAAAAAAAAATACGTTTTCAGGGGCTGTGTCAGTGGGGTCCAACAAATAGCAGGGGGGAACGTCTTAGAGAAAGGGAAGCCAGAGAATATGCTTTTCGCAGGGGATATATAGAGAAAAACTCCAACAAGACGGAGAAAAGCGAAGCCAAGAACTGACATCTGGATCAACACCCGAAGGAGGACGACGAGGAAGTCAATGACCGAACAGTAACCAAACGCCGCGCCACCGACGAGGAGCATGAGATGGGAAAAGGGAAAGATGTCTTGCCTCCTCTTTGGATCCGAAAACGCCAATCGAACACCTTCGCTCGGACACAGGAAAGCACTTTCATAATCCCGAAACGAAAACCCAAGGAGACGGAAGCCTAAAAACGAGGAAGAAACGACCTACTAAGGTTGGCGTCATCGTATTAGAACGGGTGGAGAAAGGGAGCACGCGTGAGGGGGAGAGCCAACCAGGCGGCCATACATAGGAGGGAAAAGGATGTAAAGCATCACGGTTGCTGCTGGATAGCTCGGTGCTCGCCGCGTCATACTCTATTGTTTGGGGCGACGGAGCAGGTTCCGCCATTTAGGCGGGGAGTTTTCTGGTACTAGGGGAAAAAAGAGAGAATCAATATCCTTTGAAGATATAAGCGCTGGAGATCGAGGGAACCCCCTGCTCTTTGTTGGGGGGTTGGAGGAACCGCGCATCCTTGTGGGTAAAGTAATCGGAGAGTTGGGTAGCCGGAACGACGATACAGCATCAACAGAGAGGGGCGCAGATACTTAGGGGGGGAAAAAGGGAACGAACTCTTTTATCACCGGTGGAAAAAGGACGGAGCACGGGGGAGACAATTCCCGCGTAGAAAAAGGGGAAGAAGGGATCATCAGTGTATCCTGCTCTTTTGAAGGAATTGAGGGAAGAAAACTTCCTACCGAAAAAAAGGAGGGTGAAAGTCGCGGCCATGCGAAAGAAACACGCTAGTGAAAAAAAGAAAGATAAAAGCGCGACCAGGGTAGTGGCCGAGTTTTGGATGAGCCAAGCTTGGGGCAAACGAATTATTATGACGGCTGAACGGTGTGGGTGGGGAGATCGCACAAAGCGAGGGACCAGCAAAAATAAACAGTGGCCCATCCCAATCAAAAAGCACCGTGAGGTCAAGTCTAATCGCGGGAGGCTTTCGGGCAAATGGAACGGGACAAATGGGGGAAAAAAGGTGTGAAGGTCCTACTAGAACCGAGAGCTCAGGATCATTAAGAGGTTTTTATAGGCCAGATGCAGTTCTGGGGATCCAATGTGGGCACAGGTCAGGTAAGTCCACAAACATTCGGTGTCGGTGCGAGGGAATGAACACTACAGTTAAACGTGGAAAATCAGAAGATCACTAAAAAGCTGGGCCGGGCAGAACGGACGTAAAACGAATAAAATGTTGAACAGACGTCTGTTGCCCCACACAAAGGCTGACTAAAAAGAGGGGGCCGAATATTTCTTTTCAAACTGTATAAAAGGGGGGGAAGTCCATTGACTTTGGACCTAGCGCGGCAGGAGTGGAAAAGGAAGTAATCTACCTAATGAGTATTGTCGTGTGGGATTACAAAGGGGGGAGAAAGGGAACCGTGGTTGTTGGAAGGACAGGCTCACATAAAACTATTCATGGCTAACGAATTAAGATTCTTTCGACCAATGAGGGAGTCGGGGGGAGGGAGAACGGGCGGGGAAAATATCATGGAGGGAGGCCGGTGAAAGCCAACGAGACCAGGCATATTCTGTGGGTTCGAGGGATCTGGGCGTAACGCGTGTGAGTTCCGCGGGGGTAAGTGATATACGAGGATAGGGAGATCTGGGCGACAGTTGCAGCGCAAGTACCAACCATGACAGTATGGCTTTTTGATCGCTGGGCTTACCTTCGGGGACTTGTTATAGGGAGAACAGCAAAAAATGCGTTACCCTGATGGAAAGAATGGGGATTTGGGGAGGTAGGTCTAACGCGAGCAAGAAGATACAGGAGACCAGCTAGATGACAAGAAGCAACAAAAAAACGAACGATCTACCGAAGAATGGGGAACAGGGGGAGAGATCAGTAGCCCTTCCAAGGGAGTCGTTCATCATCAACGGGGGGCAATCTGTGTCAAAATACGCCTTCCACTAGGTTGGAAGGGCATAAAATCCGCAAGTCGGGACTAGAGGAAAACTGTACACTTTGAATCTTGAGCACCGTCAAGAGAACGGAATGACGATACGACAAAACAAAACTTAGTATGTTGAGGATCGTATAATTTGAAGCTCGTTGGAAAGAAAAGAGTGTAAGAAGGGGTGTCTTTTAATCTTTAAATGGGTCGAGGGGAAGAAGGGGGAAAGGCTTTGATCAGAGTCTTCAAGAGAGGAGGTGAGTACATATTTTCTATTGAACCGGAAGGACTTCCCGCCACGGGGTGAAGGAGAGCCCGACCAGCCACAACATTGGGTGGACAATGTCCGAAAGGGTTCGGCGGGTTCTAACTTTGGAGATGTGGGGTACTCCAGTTTTCGAGGGCCTGAGCGGAGAAGAGTTAAGCGATCAAATATTGGTAACCACTATTTTGGGGGGGGGGGTAAAGGAAAACTTAATCCTTCCAAGGAGCGCCCGGCACGGGAAAAAACAACAACAGAAATGTTTCATTAAGTGGATTGCCGGGAGATGGCGACGAAACAGAGGGGTAGATAAAAAAGATTACACCGAAGAGAGAAACGCGAATCGCCCGGATTGTGAGCTTCTTCGGAGGGATCACAAGGATTGGGGGCGCCGAGTTCAATCACAGCAAGTTCCTGAAGGGGGGAGGGGTCTCTCACCGTGAACGTTACAAAGCGGTGCCCGTGGGAAAGTCAAAATCAAAACTCTGAATGTCCGCCATGGAAACGTCTCTGAGGGGGGAGCGGGAAAGGAAAAGAGAACTGGGGAACGGGTGTGGGGGATTCCACACTACAGAAGTTGGTCTGTGGTCGAGGGGAGGGGAAAGTTCCTCCTCGACTATCTTATCAAGCTCCTTAATCCGCAAGAGGGAGAAAGCAACAGACCTACTTTGGAGGAATGTGGGGGGGAGACAAGGGGCAAATTTCAAAGAGGTTCTGAGAATTGATGACGGTAACTCGTTCCTTCCTTTAGATTGAGGGGTGGATAGTGGTCGGTGACCAAGACGCGGTGAGGGGTCACCTTTCTGTAATACCCTGAAGTCTGCAACACCTGGGGGAACCGTATTTCCCACAAATTGGGAAATAGCGTTCTGAAAAAGCGGAAGATCAGGAACGGTGTCGGGGAGCCGGCCCAATATTCATCGTGGGAAGAAAAAAAGTCAACAGAAATAATGCCGTAGATGGGGGTAGAGAAAAAGGTGGGGAAAATGATATTGGTGGGACCTGTGTACTGGGAATGTTTACTGTTTGGTGTCGACCGCTGCCGATATCCGGAACCGATCAAAAGGGAATCATAAATTCGATTTTGGGGGGTGCAAAACATGGAAATCAACCAGTCTCGGAAAAAGACGGAGCGATAAAGTAGTGATTGGAAGGGTGACCAAGATCGAGGAGGTGTCGATTGGGCCTAAAAGCCTGCGAGGCTGCTGGGCGTAGGAAAACGCTCCTTTAAAAAAGGGGAGGCGGAGGTTTTTTGTCAATAAGTAAACCACTTAGGGAAGGAATGAGGACGTTAGGGGAAAGGTCCGTAAACTTGCCAGGGAGCAAGGAAAGGGGACACCGGGGTGATGGTAGGTGGCTCAAGTGAGGGGATGTCGCCTAGCACCTTAGAGGTGAGGAGGTATCGGGCAAAATGATTCAGAAAAGCAAGCAGCTCACGGGAGAACCCAAAAGAGAAGTTGATTTGTGTAAGGTTCCCAAGTGGACCAGGGATCGCAACGCTTTACAAAAGATTCCGCGCTGGGGGGAGAATCAGAAACGCAAAGCGACGCATGGCATGCGATAAAGGACACTAACGACATCAGGTCCGACCACCCTATCGTGACCTACGAAGACCGAGAACGAACGCGCGCCACACGAACGAGGCTGGCAGGATCGATTAAAAAACAAGGGAAAAGGAGGGCCGCCTCGTGGGAGAAGGGAACTAGAACTCAATCTCACGGACGCGCCGAGACGACAGACGGCATATCCACCACAAAAAAGAGAAGGGGAGGACTCTCTCTAAAAAACAAGAAAGAGAGATGCCTCCGTCCAAACTAAAAGGGGGGAGAGTATGAACGTGATGCGAGACTCGGTGAAAGGAAAAATCGTGAGAGGGGGGGGAGAGGGGGGCAAGGAGGGATAAGATCGTCCATGAGCCGCCTGGGAGAAAAGAAGAATTCACGCCCTCTTCGTGGAGCGAGATGGGGGAGGGGGGCTTGGGGGGCTTTACAAGAAGGTGGGCGCCAGATGGGGGGACGTTATGGTGGGGGAGTAGAAGCTGTTCTCCGACGGATGTGAAAGATTAAAAAAAAAAGCTCAGAACGATAGAAGCGCTGTAAAAAAATAGGAAAAAGAGATTGATTTTTAACTTAAAACAAATAAGTGTCTCATAGTGGTGTCGGAAGTGAGCGGACTTGTTGATTTTGCCTAGGACGGCCAAGAACATTTCAGAAGGGGAGACATCCACGACGTATGTGAGGCCCCGGTAAATCAACTCGTGATCCACGGGCAGTGGAGTGTCCGGAAAGGGGGAAAAAAGTCAAACGGATGCCGAGGACGAAACGGGAGTTAAAAAGAAGGGGGAAAATCGCGCTTTTTTAAGGATCGGTGGGCAACGACCGGAAAAAAAAGGCAAGACTAACCGGAAAGAGGGGAGAGACGCCAATCTCGAAAAAGCCAAATAACGAGACAACATCCGACTATGCAGGGGGATTTTGCCTAGAGTGTGAAAAAATCGGGCCAAATCTAATATGCGCTGAATCTGACGGGTGCGGCGATCGAAAAGGAGGAAAAATAGCATAACAGTCGGTCCCATTTGCCATAAGAAGACTATTGAAGATGAAAGTAGAGATCTCCAAGAGGGGGGACAAGTCGTCGAGAGTGTTTTAAGGGGTAAAAGGTCAGTCATCCTGGCTGAAGGGGCAGGGGATGACCTCGCAGGAGAGTACCAAGGGGGAAAAGACTATTGAAAAAAATGGGTGCAAAGAAGAGTCAGTGAGTCGCCCAAGCAGATTCAATGGGATGTCCATATTCCGATTATACGATCTTTGTCACAGGGGTGACCTATCAAGGGGGGAGAACAAAAATCAATCTTTTCCCGGAAGTTACCGCGGGAAAAGAGGGTGGGCCCCATCTTAACGTTTGAGGTCCCCCAAAACAAAAACTATTCCTTCCAGACGGTAGATGTGAAGAGTAGGGGGGTTATCTACACTTCTCTGACTAACGCGGGGGGGGAAAAAGAAAAGGACGCTCACCTATGAGTGGTGTAAGGAGGACAAAAAAAAGGGAACGGTTCGTTGTATGGAAAGGCTTAATGCTAAACGCAGCGAGTTCTGAATGATGAAGACGGGTCTGATGATTCTGGGACGTGGCCAAATGCGACAGCTCGGTACAGGGGCGTTGCGGTTCCAGAAAAAAGGCTGCGGCTGTGAAAAAAGCAAACTCAATCCCACTCACACCCGAAGAAGCCTGGTCCTCAGAGTATTCGAGATGGGCGAATGTCTTGGAGTGCATCGGGGGAGTGAAAAGATAAACAGGCTAATAATGGGCCTCCAGGGCAGAAGTTAAAAAACTTAAACATTCTGTTGGGATAGTCCTCAGGTGCGGGGCTTACCGGAGGGGGAGGAAGGTCTCATCATGGAAAGGAGAGAAAATTTGGGGTTTTTCAGTGCGGTCCAATAGGCTCTCCTACTCCTCCACTGATCTCCGTATGCAAAAGATGGAACGAAAAAAAGAACGCGCCTAAAGGAAAGGTGGGGCGGGTCCGAGCGCTCAATTCTTCACACAAAGGCTTGAGGCATACAAAGAGAGGGTGTTTGCCATACCGGGAGGGGGGGTAAAACCCCTTCGAGACTTGGAGAGACCGACCGGAAGTATCGGGACACAAGACTCGGTGAATGAATGAAAAAGTAAACAACGGGCTTACTATAAGGGGATGTAAAGAGCATCACTATCTCTCGAAAAAAAAGGGAGGAGGGAAAAAGTCATTTCCGCTCTGGTGGGACCGCAAGATCGTAACTGTTTGCAGGGGGGAAAGTTCCATATAGCGGGAAGGAAGATAGCTGTTACCAAGAGGAAGGAAGGCCACGCTGATATTTACACGGATGCTGTCCCGCCGAGGGGAGCTTAGCCCGCGTGCCAAAAAAGGGGAAATGGCCGGGAGGTCGCTCCGTGGGTCGATTTGGATATAGCGTTGGGAGCCCAGTGGGTTGTCGAGGTTGGTTTCCTTCCAAAAATTCGTGGGATAGAATATTAATCAAAGAACAAATAAGGGGGGGGAGGTAATCATTCCCTCTCGTTGTTCTGATGCGACGCCCTCGAATGTAGAATTAGTCGTATAAAAAACAAGAAGAATTGTTAGGGTCCGCTAAACTTCTCCCAGGGTCGCGAAGGTGAGGAGTCATAAAAAAAGAAGGGAGACAAGCTATACTTGTGAGGAGGACGAGGAACAAGGGGGGGGTGGGATTTGATCTCCTACATTCACAGACACTCTTCCTTTGAAAGATGAGAGACAAGAGATTTACTTCTACGTAAAAGAGGTAGGAGTGGTTCTCCGGAAAGAGTAAATCAGAAAGGCAACGCTTCCTTCGTGAAAGGCAAGAGATCGGGGTGGAACATTCATTAATTTCAGAAAGTTAACCGGTGAGGGGGTGTGAAGAGGGAACAAGAACTCCTTCTCAAAAGGAGGGGGGGCGCGGGGGTGCCCACTTTCCGGAAGGAAGAATAAATTATCTACAGTTAGTTACGCCTAATCCGGACGCATGACTACAGCCCGTTAATTAACACTGTGGTGCGTAAAGTAATGGGGGGGGAATTGTCAAGACTTTCCTCGCTGTGGGAGTACGCGGTCATGCCGAAAGGGGGAGTTCGGTGGTGGGCGGGAGAAGGGGGATAGGGAACACTCTCGTCTGGGGGTAAATTGCATCCGGATCTTCGGAGAACCCTGGGGGGGGTGGGGGAATCTTCCACCTTAACGGGCCGTGTGCACCACCAGGGGAGGTTGTCCAGAGGGCATATACCCACGAAGTGGTTAAGATAATGAGAGATCTGTAAAATCACGGCGCCTGCAGCGCCACTGTGGGACTACTCAGGGAGCGAACGTTCCTTCAGGTGGAAGAGACAACGGGGGAAAAGGAAGGGCTGGGGGCCGTACTTGCATTGCCTTGTTCGGTGGGCAGAAAGCTTGAGTCAAATCCTAAAGTCTCCAGGAAAAACCGAAGGGAATCATCATAATTCGGGGGCAAGAGCAAGGAGGGGAACAGCTTCCCAATCACAGGGAGCGCTCATAGTAAAATTGGCAGAGCGTTCTTTGGGGGGGCTTTGGGGGGGAGAGAGTCACGTTTCGAGGATGGGAGTTCACATCGGCATTCGAGAAGAACGTAGGGCAGGATGTATAGCAAGAAACCCTTTTGAGGAAAAGAAGTCTGTCGGGGGATCAACTAGTGGGAAAACTGACTGAAGAAAGATTTGATGTAGGGTGGGGCCAACCTCTTGTAGAAAGTCTTTCCCGGATGTATCTTGCCGTAGATTCTCAAGGGGAAGACCAGCTCAAGGATTACGACACCAAAGAGGGGGGAAGGGTGTAATTGCAAATGGAAGAGCAGGGGGTTCAGTAGAGAAGGGTCTATCGACCAGAAGGGAGAGATTAGAGAGGTAAAAAGAAAACTCAAAGCTGCCTAGGGCATTCGATACCACGGACATAAAGGAATCTGGCAAAAAAAGAAGGCTGAGACTAGGTAAGTCCAGTACTCCGCCGCGCCAAAACGAGCGTACAGTCTAAAAACAAGAGAGTTCAGAAGAACGACCGCCCCTCGAACTCCAAATCACTAGAAAGAAAGAGACGAATCACGTTCATAATCCCTATACGCAAACCAAGGGAAATCGACTCAAAAAAGAGAAACTCAGGTCTTTGCTGGTTCGGAATCGGAGGGACAGGGACCAATAGACATTGTCGATTGTATGTGGGACGGGCGAGCCCACCGAGAGTCCATAAAGAAAATTCTGGGATAATCTATCAGTAGAAGGGGAAGAGTTAGTAGTATGTGGAGCCGAGCAGTAGACAGCAGGAGATAAAATGTCAGTTCCTTGTGATTCAACAATGTTTTCCGTAGGGGGGTTGGGGGGAAAAAGGGGATATTAAACTCGAAAAGCATCTAGTATGGACCGAACCGAATAACCCCTAAAGGAGAACCTACCAAGGGACAAACGGTGGCTCATCCGGGGGGTAGTAACTTTAGCTGAAAATTTAAGGACTTGGGGCTCCTGAAGAAGAAAGAAAAATTCACCGGGGCTGTTGTAACTATTCAAAAGGGGGACAGGGGTACCAGACAACAAGAAAAGGTGCAGGGGAGAGCAGTGTCAAGGAACGGAAAAAACTCAACGCACGAAAATTAAAGGCCGCAAGGAACGGGATCGCAGAAATTGAACGCACCTTTGTTAACGGAAGGGGGCGTTGCGGGAGGACCTGACCAAAGAAAATTAAAAAGGGTGAAGGCGAGCCAATCGCAAAAGCCCAAAGGTTACTAAAGTCGGATCGCGCCGGGGATTGGGGACTATCGGGGTAGCCACAGCTTCAGATCTAAGGGGGGATGTGATGCTGCAAGCCAAAAGGAAAGGCCGGCGTAGGTCTATCTCACAATGAGAAAAAAAAAAGGATCACATTGGCCCAGACAAAAGCGACACCGGGACGGCTCTCACGGGACGGGCCTTCGCTAGAAAATGACGAAGGACAAAAAGACGCCAGGCGCCGACGATTTTTACAAGAAAAAGGGACAACGATGTGGGGTTATCCGAAAGGGGTGAGTCGGGTGGAACAACATCAAGGTGGTCACTTTCACAGTGGACGACAGACGGAAAAAAAAAGACCAGGCTGGTCGGGAAAAAAAGGACAGGAATGAAGCAGGAAACGACGGGTGGTCACCTATGTCATCAGAATTACTCCAAAAAGACTCAAAGAAGGTCCAACGGCATACTTCGCGCACTATCCAGGTTTAGACGGCGTCTGAAAGTGAACAACACCAAAGAAGGGTTAAAACTAAGCTGAAGTCAGTCTTGGAAAGGTGTAGAATATTCATGTGTAGGGGGCGAAGAGGAAACGGACCTACAGGCGGAGCCCAGAAATACGAGCAAAGAGGCGGAGAACTAGGTCTTTTTGGGGGAGAAATGCCTCCAAACATTTAAAAGAGGGTCTTTGAATTCCTTACCATGAAAAAGGGGGAAGTGACATGGACGAGGAAGCGTAATTATGTATTTTCGTCCGTGGCTCACAGGTCACAGCTCGTTAGTACGGGAAAGAGCGGGTTCAGGAAGCGGGTAGCCTTCTGCGGCAGGGTATGAAAGGAAAATCAAAAGATTATCCCGCCGATGCAAAAAATCCGCAACGTAGGCGAGGAGAAAATCGAGGAACTCCACGGGGAAGGGGAAAAGGAAAGAACAAGGTTCTGTCGCCATCAGTGCGTGCCACACATTAACAGGAGGGGGGAATCCGAGGCGAATACCTGCAGGGGATGGTTCGACGGAGGAAGAAAAAGCTCTGGCCCTGTATATCAAAATAGTGGGTCCATTCTTCAATCTCTCTCACTAAGCAGGAAACGTATGCTACCAATCTGGGAAATATCAAAAACGTATCGAAACGAGGAACCATAATCATTTACAGGGGGCGAGGGAACGGGCAGGAAAAGTATTATTAGAAGACCTTTTCCGGGAAGTGGGCGCGAGAAAAGCCTCTTAAAAACACGGCAGAAAACAGCACTCGGTCGTGGTTTAAAAGAGGGACAACTTGCTTAACGATAGGGATTTTAAAAAAAGCCGGAAGAGG
>Ga0179593_1415926_pt1 | contig 32873 bp, 30 predicted proteins | sample CZODoug2_1_08_16_FD_185931 | JGI IMG/M metagenome (GOLD analysis project Ga0179593, IMG submission 185931) | Vadose zone soil fungal communities from Angelo Coast Range Reserve, California, USA - CZODoug2_1_08_16fungal (PacBio error correction) | ecosystem: Environmental > Terrestrial > Soil >...
GCGAGGTATGATCGTCGATGATGTTGAAACAAACGAAAAAAAAAACAGTCAGAGGAGAAAGTCGTCAAGTCCGGTCTCCTTCTGTAGTGGATGGGAGGGGGGGAAAAAGAATCAAAAGGAGTCCTAGGGGGGATAAAAGGGAGGCGGCTCAACCGCTCAGTTGTGGACGCTTTTCGCTGCAGAAACGAGGTAGGAAGGAACACGTCCTGCAAGAAAGGGATGAGGAAAAAATAGCCTAGAAAAAAAAACATGTCTTCTTCCAATCGAAAGAGATGGATGTTTTGTGTGGTTGTGGGGGGGTGTTTTTGGTTCTTTGGGGGGGGGGGTGTTTGTTGGGGGTGTTTGGATTGGGTTTTTGGGGTGTGGGGGGGCCAGCGTTCACTCCTACATCGTGAACACGAAAGCGAAATAACTAGAGGAACGCCGCAACACACGCCTACTCCGCCGGAGGACAGGCTTAAAACAGTCAAAACAAAAAACAGAAAAACTCAGAAAGAGGAATCACGCAATTGAAACGGAAAGAGGGGTGAAAAACATCATCAAATCACGACAATAAAAGACTCTTCATCTTTTGGTTTCCATGTAAAAAAGGATGCCTGGAGAACTAAGAACATTGAGGGCGAAAGCTTAAAAATGGACAACGTCAGAAAGATAGGATCGGCTGAAAGAGGTAAAAATGGCCTGTACATAACACAGGATCTCTGGTCCAGACAACTTTACAGTAAGTTGCCACGTTGGTAAGAAAGCGTTGTCGTGCATCGATGTATACATGGGACTCCAGACGACAGAGGAAATTCGGACCGGAAAAGACTGCAGCAGAAAAGGATAGGTTTTGACTAAACATGGAAAACAGAAAAAAGAACATGAAATCAGCAATCGGGCTTCGGCAGAAGGAGGTCACGGCATATTAAATAGAGGACGGGGAAAAAAACGCAGTCAAAAGAAATCCGTCCAAAGCCGGGCACGTTCAAATGGGCATCCATTTGCAGGGGGGCAGGCAAGAACTTTTGGATCCGGGAAGCCGGAGGGTTGATGCGTCGGCGGGGAAAGGGATTGAAGGTTAGCGCCCGGCCCATGTACCCAACATCCGGAACCTGGGAAACATCAGAACACCGACGAGTTTGTGGCACAGGGTCAAGGGAGCAGGGGGGGTGAATAAGGGGACTTCGTCCTTGTCCTCCTCGGGGGCCACCAAAAACTCGCCGACAGTCAAGGGAGAACAGGCGGCTGCCCAAGAAGTCCTCAAGGAGAAAGGAAAGTTTTGCAAGAAAAGCAGTCGGGGAGAGTGGGAGCAGAGGGGGGGAAAATACCCCAGCGGGTCGGCGGAGACCGGAGAAAAGGAGCCATCCTTAGGGAAAAGATAAAAAAGGTCCACAAGTCACTTGCCTTGATTTTCAGCGCAGGCGGGAAAGGTTTTCATGCTGGGTTCCATGTAGAGGTTGGGGGGGAGCTGGGGGGGTGAGGTGCCTCCAGGAAGGGTAGGCAAATGATCCATTGAAGGGGGGAGGGGCGGGGCAGGTTTGGAAGTCCAAAAAGCGAATGGGGATGAGTGAGGGAGGAACTCAGAAAAAGCTCAAAGAAAATCAGAATCAAAAGGGAATCTGAGCCTTGAATGAGAGACTTGAGGTTCGAGTCAGTTGGACAAAATTCTGGGTGTTCGCCATATGGGGGGGGGGGGGAGGGGGCAATGGGGTGGGAAGAAGGAAAAAGTTGAGGTTGTTTAAGTCAGCGATCCTCTTGTCGGGCAAGAAAAGACGCACAAAGATGATCCACTTCTGCAACGCAACCATGCTGGAAATAGCCATCATAGGAGGAGAGAAACATAACTATGACGGAAAACAGGTTAAGCTAAATGGGGGTGAACGTTTATGTAGGACTCTAGAAAAAACTGATTGACACCAATGGGGACCAGAAAAGACAGCATAGCCGAAGGGGGTGCTAAATTCGCGAAGCGGAGAGAATAAAGGGGGCCTTGTTGAGGCCGGGGGAAGGAGCAGAAACGTGATATAATAACCGGGATCATTGGTATGTGCAAAAAAAAACGCAGCCAGCAGCAATACACAAGACAAAAAAACCATTTTTGGCGAGGACTTATGACTATCAACCTAGCGGCAAAGGCGGGGCAACGAGAATGAAAGAAGGGGCCCGTTCACCGCCGGGAGTACGAATACACTAGGGCAACAGACTGGAATAGGGGTGCCCAAAGGGCGAAAGGACACCCATAAAAGGCGGGGCCAATTCAGACATTTCCAAACAATCTGCATACAAGTGCAGAAAGGAAGGGGGTGGGCGAAAATTTCTGAGGGTCCCGGGTACCGGCCAGTGAGCCGTGTGAAGCAACCCAGAAAACAGGTTTCCAGGCGAAGATCCTTGATACCAAGCGAGCGGGGCGAAAAACGGGATCACACTCGATCGAGGTTGGGAAGGGACGCGGGGGGTATTGAGGACCCAGATCGTGGCATGTCCGGGAAGGCAATTCACAGCTGAGAGACATTGTAGGATACCTTGGTTAAATCTTGGCAATAACGGTGGGCACGGCAGTAGGTAAAAGCAAATGCAAGGGATCGGGGGTTTCACCCGAGGGAATCCACGAACAGAAAACAAACTGGGAAGGGCAAAGGGGAACAAGTTTCGGGTCGGGGGACGAGAATAACGAAAACTGGGGGAATGTGAGCCCATTTCAAGCCCAGAAAGCCGAAAAGTAAAAGGAATCTCTAAAAACAGAGAAGGAGAAGGGGATTTCGTGCCTCTCCAATGGGGAAAGCGTCAGCAAGTAAGGGATGGAGGAAACGGCTGACAAAGGCACCGCTAGAGGAAGAGCGAATTTATGTTGGGGGGAAAGTTCATCGGGGGAGGGAGCAGACCCTCCTACATGATTGGGTCAGCGGGGGAAAGGATGTAGCGAGAACAAAGCGGGCGAGCGGATATTAGAGGAAAGCGGGGAAAAGGAGTAAACGGCGAAAGACCGACACGGAGAAGACCCACATGAAAACCGACGTTCGTGTCTGGGGCAAAAAAGGACGGGACAAAACACTCGACAGCGCAAAAAGTGAAATAGCAATCAATCGCCCATCTGCGGCAATTCAAAAAGGGAAGGGTAAATGGGGGAAAAAAAAAAGGGGAGGAAGTGTTGGGAAAGTGTTTCGAAGAAAAAACATTGGCGACAACCGTGGGGGAAAAAGCCGGAACTCCTTTTTCGGTACCATGGACTAAAAAAGAGATGGATCAAACAACCGGAAGGAAGTCAGGAAATCTTTCTTGAGGAGTCAAAGCAACAGGCAATGCTATCCGGAGGGGGAAATCGTTCGCCAATGTCTGGGAGAATCCAACTTGGGAAACTTCACAGCACACCCGATGAAAGAGGGGCCGGAAAAGGCAAGGGAAGCGTGTGGCTCCGAATTAAAGAGTTGAGGAGAAGTCAAGAAGGGCACAAGTCAGTGTGGGACCAGAAAAGATTCGGCTGCAGGTGCCTAAAACGTTCTAGGAAGAACGGGACCAGGGCAGAGGGTCAGGAGAAGATAGCAAAGAGAGCTGCGGGTAACGACGAAGCTTCAAACGTCTTAACCCAATAAGATTAGTTCTTTAGCAAGAAAGCCAAAAAAAGGAGAGAAAAGGGAAATACATTGAGTTGGAATAACGGCCCAGGTCAGCCGTTTAAATAAGAAGAACTACGGCTGAAATGCAATCAAAGAGGGAAGGTTCCCGACGAGAAAGCAGCAGGAGGGGGGTAAAAGGAGGACGGAAGGCTCCGCCAGGAAAGGTCGGGGATGAAGCTCACCAATTTGAAAATTGGCTGCGCTCGAAAAAGGGAAAACTAAAACGGCTAAAAGACCCATTCCAGTTAGCTTATGGAAGAAGTCTGATATGGGCCCAATGGCCTGAGAAAGGGAGTACTGGAATAACACGATAAGAAGACAGTGGGAAAATATTATTGACACGGATTTGGAAAAAAAAGGGTAATTACGACAAATAAAGATGGACAAAGGAAAGGGGGAGGTACCACGCATCGGGAAAAAGGTCCGCGGTCCCAAGGAGCTGTGGGCAAAGCAACACAAGGGGGAGGAGACCGGTGGGAAGAAAGACAGTCAAGGAACGGGGGAGTTTGATCACACCGAGACAATGCCGGGAGAAGGCCTCTATACCGAGATCCCACCAGACCGGATGCCCAGGGTCTGACCAGATAGGGGGAAAAAAATTTGTGCATGAGGTCGATCGACTTGGGGGACTGAGTGGGGGTGTGGGGGGGGGGGGGGGGGGTGGGGGGGGGGGGGGGGGTGGTGGGGGGGGGGGGGGGGGGGTGTTGGGTGTGGGTGGGTGGGGGGGGTGGGGGGGGGGGGGGGGGGGGGGGTGGGGGGGGGGGGGGGGGGGGGGTGGGGGTTGCTGTCGAAACGACTACTTGGATAAGAAATTCTCCCATCTTACCACTATTTAGCAAAATCACAAGAAACTGGATTCCCGTTCTCGTGGGGAAGATTTCAGCAAGAATTGTATGAAAGGTGCCATCCGGACAATCCTCCAAAATTTGGACTGGGGGGGGGACTATGCGAGAAGAAAAAGGACACCAGGGTATCGGAGGGATCAAACAGGAGAGAGGTATCTTCGGGAGCATAACAGACTAAAAGCCGCAGAAAAGGATTCGTCATACTTGGTCAGCATGTTCGATGGATTTGAAACCATTGTCAGGCCACGCGCTTCTCAAAGGGGGGGGGAGGAAAGAGAAGACCGCAGACTGGGAAAACGAAGCGGAGCCGTCGCGTACGGGGAGGCGCGGATAAGGCTGGCGAGGAAGACGGGGGGGGCGTGGGTAAGAGGTTGAGACAGCATTTTTGACTGACTTTCGTTGGGAAAAAAAGGATAAGTGAAGTAAACCATCGACAACAAAAAAGGGAAAAACGGTGGGTCGGCCCAAAACGTTGTTGAAAAAGCCCCAATCGCGAACCCAAGACAGCGTCTGTCCAAACTGCTCGACAAAACTCAAAAGGAAAGAGAGCGGCAACTGCAAATGGGGGGAGGGTTATGGGAGGAGAGGTTACTACGTACAGAAGTCCAAACGAAATGACTCTGTGGAAAAGGGTCGCAAAAAAACCATGCCCGCAACGGCTAATTCCACGGTGCTAATTGCTATGGGGAATCCGCTCGGACCTGAAACAAACAACATCTGAAACAATGGGCAGACATAAAACTTCCTACGGCATGAACTGCAAATCAACAAAGGAATGGCGGGGTTAGAAGGGATGGATAAGGGGAGTGAAGGGCGCGGTATCCGCGAACCCCCGTGGGCGGTCCCAAGAAGCCTCGCACCCGCGGGTTCTAGAACACTCAATCGAATACCGAGGAATGATGGGAGGGCCGCTACGCCGATGGGTGGTTCAACTCCATGGCCCTGGCGGTCCTACAGGGGGTTTATGGAACAGGGACGCAGGATAAAAAGAGGAAAACGTTGACCCTTAAAAAACAAGCGGTATGGACCAAGACAGGGAGTTCACTGGCGGGGAAGTTGGGCGCCGTCCCTGTTGAGGGAGGGGAGACAACTGAATACCGGAAAGCATCGGATGCACAGCTCCAAATTTCAGAAGGCCAATATCACAACTGGGGAGTACAAGGCAGGGGAGCTAAAAAGGTGGCCTTCGGGCGGTTGGGGGAACCTTCGAGGAAAATTAAAGCCATTGTCGGGACAGAAGTGGCAGTAATAGACTAAGAGAAAAAAAGATAATGTAGAGGGTCGGGGGACAGGTCATCGCGCGTGCACAATAGGGCGCGGGCTGGCGGCCGTAATGACGACTGGCTATTCAAGCTGGGGAGGTAGTGAATATCATGACGCTAGATACGGGTGGGAAGCACGACAACGAGGTGCCAACAAATCTGACATTAAAGTGTCCTGGACGAAGAGCCCGGGCCGTGGATGGAGACAAAGGAAATCGGAGGCCTCAAAGTGTGCCGTCCTATCGTACTCGAATGCTCGGTGGTGAAAAAAGACATCAATGGGATTTCGAGTGGAAACAATACTTAAAAATGAAAAGGAAAACTCATTAAGTGTCCTTCTACTCCCGATCGTTGGGGGGGGGGGGGGGATCAGATTAAATTTGCAAAAAAAGGAGGCCTCGGGCCGTCAAGCGATAAGTGCAGAAAGGGAATTGAAGGCGCCGGGGTCGTAGAGTGGGGGGCAGGTGGGAACGCCAGGGCAGGCGGGCTTCAGGGAGCGTTGAAAAGGGGAGGGGAGGGCACGAAAAGTAACGTTGGTCTAAGGGGGAACCTGGAGAAGGAAAAAAGGCCTAATTCTTAAAAAAGAATCTCAAACCACCAAGATGAAGGAAAGAAGAGAGAATCATGTCAAACGGGTTGGGAAGGACCGGACTTTGACCAAAGCAGAAAAAGAAAAAGAAAAAAAAGAACGGAGCCGCCGCCTTTTCACACGCGCGACGCCCGCAGCTCCTTGAGACAAGAGAAAAAAAGAAAAGTAAAAAAAGGAAATTCCGGGGCCGGAAGCTCTGGAAAGTTCGAGCGCCTGGGGGAAACTCAGCGACAACACGACCAAGAGGCACCTTTCTCGCGAAGATCAATCTGGAATTCCATGGTTCGGAGGAGGGCTAATAAAGGCCAGGATGTGACCAGCTTACCCAAACCAGGGGGGGGGGGGGGAACAAGACATGGAGAGCCCCATCGGAGCCGTAAGGGTGAACAATCAAAGACTCACGAGTCCATGAACCTACGGCCATGGAGGAGGTGCCCCTTTGGCAAAGACGTTGGGAGTGACATGGAGATTAGTATCACGGGGAGAAAAGAAAACGGACATAAGGCGACTCGAAAGGGAACGCCAACAACATCGCAGTTGGGTGGAGCGGAAGGAATACGACGATAAAAAGGGAAGCAGCCTCGGAATTCGGCTAAAGTTCAGAAAACGGAAAGAAGGCTGAAAAACCAGCAAAAGGGCGCAAACCAGAAATCAAAACTGCTAGCAGGCCCAGCCTGGGAATCCCTGTAGAATGGAATCAGCACTTGGAGACAGTGAGAGTTTGGGGGGCTTCAGTCAGGGTTGGGATGCTACAAGAAAAAGGGAAGCATCGGAAAAGTCCATTAAAATGGAACAGAAAGTAAGGTAAATACCCGCTTGGAGATTGGTTGAAAGGGGGGACAATGCAAAGGTTTCAGAGTCCGGCGTCAGGCAATAAACAGGGACACCAACTGAACGCAGCCATAAAAAGGCGGCGTGAGCGGCAATAAAAGGAAAGGTACGGAAGTTCTGCCGGGATGGGAGAAAACCCAGCGTGATGGAAGGAGTAGGGGTTGGGGTCAAAAGAACCCCAGCTGGTCACGGGGCGGAACCGAGAACCGGCAATCCTAAAAAAAAAATTCCAACCGGGCACTTTTCCTCGTTCATCATCAGAATCACGGGAAGGGGGTTATGCTGAGCCTGGGGGAAGAAGGGCGAGGGGGTCAGGTCACGAGCAGGAGGCACTAGGGAAATGAGAAGGTGGCATTTAGAAGGCGGGCAGTTTGGGGCGAATCAGTGGAAGGTGGGGGGGGCTTTAGGTAAACTTTGAAAAACTATAAAATACGAAAAGGAAGGTTGAAGACTTGATCGATCTCTTTGAGGTTTGGAGATCAGTTGGATAACAAAGCAGGAGGGGGGGAGCGATTTGAGCGTGGAAACAACGGCGGGGGGGGGCGACTACAATTTACGTGGTTTGTGGAGGTCATGGCAACCGAGAAGATCGCAGAAAAAGTGAAGTCAACAAAAGGAGGGATAAAAGAAATGCCACGCCACCCGGCCAAGGGGGAAAATCGGAAAGAATGACCGAGGCCACCTGGAAGTAACTGAAGAAAAAAGATCTTTACTTAAAAAGAGCGGGAGAGAAAGGGCCAAGAAGCGAGATTCCGCAAGGGGGCGCAAGACGCAGGAGCCCGAACAGGGCGGTACACTCGACGAGGCAGGAGCTACACGCTTGAGAAAAGTTCCTGCACAGAAAGGACACATAATAAAATCAAAAAAACATTGGGAGGAGAAAAAGAAACCCGCAGCAATCCTTCCCAAAGGAAAAACGGGTTTGGCGGCGGTAGTGTTCCGGATGGACCGAGAAGTATATGAAAAGCGAAAACATACTGAAAATGGGAATCAGGTGGACCGTGAAACGCCGGACGGCAAGCCCCTAGGCACGAGGGGGAAGAAGGTGCTCAAAAAAACACGAAGGCGAAAACAAAAGACCCCAACATAAACCACAAATTTTCAACAGACAGACCAAATGGCCATCAGATGGTGGAGAGCGACGGAAAGAACGAAGGAGCTGGCGTTGTCAAAGTGACAAGCGCAGGTCTCACAACGAAACCATTTAAGGACCTAGAAAGAGACCAAAACAAACCTCTAATAAAGAGGGAAGCACAGCCAATACTATCCTGGGGAAAACCGGGGGAATTAAAGGTTCCCGATGCCGGTTAAAAAATGTACAGTCAACTTCATAGATAACCTCACGGGGGTCAATCAAAATTTTCTTAAGAAAGGGGGGGAAAGCGGTTCAGGGGTCAAGCTGGTCGTAGGTGAGTCCAAGTACAAAAAGTAGGAATTGGACACAAAACATAGCCGTACAGAAAGAAACTCAGGGGAAGGCGATGAGAAAGGGGGGGGCTTTGTCTTCCTCGATAAAATTGGGTAAATGAAAAAAGGGCGTCCAAACGCCTTGAGAAAAATGGCAAGAGGGATTCAAGACCAAAAACAGCAGCCGCGAGGGCGGCTTCGTGAACTCTCAAGCAGTGATGGCATCTTCTCAGTAAAAGTGAGGATGGGTGTAAACGAGGAAACCGCTGAGGAAAAACCTCGACCATAAAAGGGGGGAAAAACATGCGAACTGGGGGGGAGACGGGGACGCCAATGGGGGGTAAAGGGTGAAGCTGTAGTGCGTCGACCCGACAAGAGAGATGGGCCTCGGAAAAATTAACTAAACCAAGGGTGTCTCAAACAAACCAAAAAAGGGGTTTCAGGGAACCCCCGGCACGACTGACTTCGTGATGGTAACACAATTAATGGCCACTCGACCGGAGAAAAAGATGTACAAATAAGGGCAAAATCATCGGGAGAGGCCTCCCTCCTGCAAAGGAACGGTTGAGCTGAAGGGGCAAAGTTTTCGGGAAAGAAATTGGGCGACTCCGGGGAACTTGACGGAAAAAATCAGCCTGATCCCGAAACACACCCAAAGGAACCGATATTTCGGCGTCGGGACACAGGCCCTTACTCCGGAGTGTGAAACCCGACCGGGCCAATGTCGGATCCTAACCGGCAACACGGAATAAAAAAAACTGTAGTAAGGGGAGAAGGCCAGCTTGTGCTCAGCTGAAATCAGTTGGGGACGGGGGACGTCCGATGACAGTCATGTGACCAAAAAAAATAGAGGGCAGTGGGTCGCGAAAAACGTGGCGGATGGTAGACCGTGATCCGTGGACGAGGGAAATACGGGAAAAAAATCTTCGGGGAGACGACTACCTCAACCGTCGGAACAATCAGAGGAGTAGGAGACCCATCCCCTAGAACTGGGGGGAAACACTCTCTGCAAAAATCCCGTTTGACAAGAAATCAAGACGGGCTGATATGAAATCACTGTGCGAGAGTCACGAAAGAAAAGAGCGGCTGCTGGTTTTGGCTGGGGCGGGCCATATTGCAAAAACTGAGGGAGACACATTGCACAGTGGAGGACGGGCCGGCCAAACAACACTTCGAATCAGCAGGAACCAGGAGGTTAAGCGGGTTGATGTAGCAAGGCCGGAGGGATAGGTTTAAAGGCCGACAGGAGGAAACGGTATCCAAAAAATCTGAAACAAAGGAGGGGAACCCGCTTTGAAAACGGTAAAGTACTACCAGGGCCAGAGATGGGCGCATCGGGGAAGGGAACTGTACATCCGGTCATCGGCAACCGGAGACTCCGTCAAACAAGAGAGAGGGTCCAGAGTTGCGACAATAAAGGGGAGAAAAACTTGGTATCAGGGAAAGCTGCGCCTGGAAAACGGGTTTGGGGACCTACCCAAGGGGGGCACATGGCAGTGAATCAAAAAACTCGGAAGAAAAAAGGGGGAAGCATCCCCCAAAAAAACCACAAAAAAAATCCCCCCCGCGGGAGTGAAAAAAAATTTAAAAAAGAAACTTTGGGAAGGGTTGCTGGGGGAGGAAAGAACTGGTGGGCAACTAATATCAAAAGCTGGGACAGGGGGGTGTTCCCAAATGTCCCTCACAGTTATCCATGAAAATTGTGACCAAACTGGGGAAGGATTGGTATGTCCCATTCAGGAAAGAAAAGCCGCCAAAATGGGGTGAATGGGGAAGGGAGGAGGGCGGGGTAGTCATCAAAACTGAGGATCCAGTTGGCGCGGTATGGCTTCTACGCAGAAAGGCCTCACAGAAAGGGAGGACGATGCCGCCGAAAGTGGTCCGATGTGGAGGGCATCATGCGGGGGGAGGGGTACCCTTAACGCAAGGGGGAAAGTCTCCGAAAAATGGAAAGTAAAAAAAGAGCGTCCGGTTCCGGGCATAGAAATAAGGGGGGGAGACCGAGAAAATGCGAGATTCATCCTGGTGGAGTGGCAAGGGGGTGGGGGGTAGCCAAGTTGTTCAAGAGGAGGGGGTTGATGCTAAGACGACCCGTAAAAAGAAAAAAAAAAAGCAATGTCAAGACGCCAACATACTTTCCACGCCCAAAGGAGAAAAAAAGCAGCTTAGGAAACAACGGACGAGAAAAAGAACAGATACTCGGGGCTCTTCTCAAAAAGAGGGGGTGACATTGAAAGAAAGTCTTTCTCAGAAGAAGGAAGCCAGACGTTGGAACGGAAGGAGCCCAACTCAAAGGACCAGCCAACTCTAATGCACAAGGGAGAAGGGGCCAGATTGCACTACGGAGGACCGCACCAACCAAAGAGAAAAAAGAGAAAAGGGATCCAGCAAAAACTTCATCGACAGAGATGTGCAACGCAAGGCAGGAGGGTGGGAAGGGCGGGCTAAAGATGGCAAGAGGGGGTAGACCGCGACAAGGGTTTCTTGTCGAGACAAAAAAGATCTTACACGCGGGGAAGAAACGACGGCACTAATAACCCGGGAAGTGAATGGAGGCCGCTACACCCCGCAGGTTGTAAAAAAAAAAATCCATTTCAGAGGGGGGTGTCATGCTTAAAGAAGTCAAAAAAAAAAAAAAAAGGCAGTAGGACCAGGCAAAAAAAGAGGGAAAGCGGGGAACACATTCTGCGGTTCACAAGGGAAGGATGGGAAGCGCACCTGTAGCTCGAAAAGTCCAGAGGTCTCCGACGAAAAAAGACGATGCCACAGTTCTCCAATAAACGAAGGGGGAAATAAATAAAAGGGCCAGCTGGAAAAAGAAAAAGCTTTGGAACCTTCGGGCTTGTTGGGAGGGGGGATTCTCCGGAAACGCTGAATTGAGAAGGGAAACCGCAAACGAAAGGGCGGGGGATCCCGTTATAGTAGGTTGGGGAAAGGTCAAATCCGCGCGTGAAACACGACTTGCGATTGAAAAAAAAAGGGTCCGTCAACGACTATGATCATTAGGAGGTCTGGTAGCATCAGTGAAGAGTGCCGCAATAACGCGAGGCAAAAAATGGGGGGCACTTTACGGACAAGTTTTTTCATGTAACGAACAGCGTGGAACGCAAAAGGCCGCACTAGGGGAGAAGCCAGGTCGTAAGCTTCCTTGTCAGGTGGGTAAGCGGCGACATAAAAGGGAGTTCTATGCTCAGGCAGAAAAGTAACAGGGAAAGGACCACTGTTAATTGAAGACTCAACGGGGAGAGGATCGGTCGACCAGGCCAAAAGCAAGACTATCCAGGATCCGTGAAGGAAATGATCAGGGTAAGGAGTGAGGAAGTGGAAAAAACGCAGCGGGCGTCAGAGCGTGGAAAGAGTAACCGCTCAAAAAAAAGGACTTGAACAGGAATTGGAGAAGAATGACACGTCAAAAAAATGAAAATCTCTCGAAACCAAAGGGGGAAAGGGAAGGCAGAGAATCATCATTCTGCGGATTGCCGTACATCGTTCGCAAGAGGGAAAAAATCGAAATACAGGAGGGGGGTCCGCAGCCTTTTCCACGCTCGAACGCAAGGAAGCGACTGGCTTCCAAAAGGCACTCACCCGGAAAAAAAGCAAATTCAGACGTTCCAGGAAGGGAATCGCTTGAACTCGAGAGCAAAGGGGGGACAAAACGAATGAACGAATCACGACACAACGCCACCTTAAAAAAAGAATCCTTCAAAGTGGGTTGTTCAGGTCCTTCGACTGCCTGAGAAAGAAAAAAAGGAAGGGACCGGCGGACACCGACAAGAAGAACGATATCGGACGCAATCGTGAGGCATCCGATGGCCTGTGGAGAAAGACAAGCGAAAACGGAGCTCGGAAAAGGAACTGACAAACCTGTCAGCCTGTGCACCCGGGATTTGGGTGGAGGCGGCAGGTCGTAGGGGAAAATGATTGGCCAGAGTGGATCTTGGAAAAATCTTCGGAAGGATGCCGCAAGATAGAGAGTTGTTCACAGCGAGGAGGACATGGGAACCGAGATAAGAGAACCGTGAAACTGGTCCAGAGGAGATTCAAGGCACTCGTCCCAAAAGTGTGGAGAAAAAAGGGAAAGAATAAGCAAAGAGCCAAGGAATGGTCTAGCTTTCCAGCAGGGCATCCAGGTGGTAGAAGGGGCCGTCATCACTTTGGGATACGGCATTCCTGAGTGGGGGGTCGCGAGGGAAAAGTGGTAAGAATCGCAACAAGAAGCACCATACGTCAGGGGAACCATATGGGTCCAAGCCTAAAGGAAAAAAAGGGGTCCAGGGAAGGGAAATAGTTTGTGGAAAGTTGAAGGGGAGGAAATGTTTCACGTCCGGACAACCCCACGGGGGAGAAGACAGGCCAGTGGAGAAACAGGCGTGCGTGAGCGGCAGCAATAAATTCCAATGAAACGTTTTCTACCCGCGGTTGGGTGGGGTTGAGAAAAACGCTGCAATAAAGCGCCCTGGCAGGGAGCCCGACAGCCAAACTGCACTGTGGCCTAAGGGCAGGATCTCCAGGCATCGGTGTATTCGGGAAGGGGGGAAAATGGCGCGGTGGTTAAGAGAGGAACACGAAGTAGCACTGGCATTAGCACTTGGCGCAATGGTTTGGGGGAATACCGGGGAGATCTTAGGGAGGAGTCGCATAACCCAGGAAAGGTGAAAAGGGGGGCAGCGGTCAGATGGAGTTTTGTCGAGAAGTTTGGGAAACAGAAAAGATGAGGGGGGACCGATTGGCTGTTCAAAAGGAATGTCCAACAAACAGGGGGGGGGAAAAAGGGTGGGGGGGATTCTGGAGTCGGACTCCGTACGTTAGGGGACAACGGAAAAGTCAGTTCCAATGGGGGCTGGCGCAAATCTGCCGCAAACTCGTCAAAACATAAAACCAAGGCGAAGTACGGAACAGCTCGGGTTGTTAAGGAGGGAGGGAGAAGGAGACTTTGGCAGAAGAGAGATTGGCAGAAGGGGTATCAAAAAAAAAAAAAAAGCAGGAGCCTCGAACATGGTTCGTCTTCTACTAAACTTAAGCAAGAGTCGTCTGCGACACACAGCCGGGAAAGAAGAAGATACAGATACCGATGCAAAGCAAAGCGCAGCATTCCCCAAAGGGCAACCGTGTGGAGGGAGGGGTCGCAATGAAATCCATAATCAACTTCCGAATTGGAAAAAGGGTCATCCGGCAACAAGACCCAGGTCCAAGCGGCATATTAGTGCTAACTATCGGGGGCGAACAGCAACAAGACCCAGGCGCGCCAGGCGCTTTACAGACCTGGGAGATTGGTGTCGTATAACAACGGAAGGGACCATGAACATGGCGCCGGTGTGAAAAAACGAACCTGTTTTCCAAAGCGGAGCCTAAGAACGCGCTCACCATATTCAGAGGAAAAGAGAATTCATGGACAAGGAAGGGTGAAGAAGGCTGGGCAAATGGAATCCTGAAGAGCAAGGGAAAAGCGCCGGCGGACTGATAATGGGTAAAAAAAGCGTTCCCTCACCAAGGGGAAGATGCCGAAGAGGCCAAGGCCTGGGAAGGGGAATGGGGGCAAATAAGGCCATCGTTCCAAGCATCTAAGGAAGTTCGAGGGATTGGGGGGGTGGTGGGGGCAGAGATAAAGTGGTTTTGATCCCATTCTAGCCCAGAACGGCCTGAGGAAATAATCGAATTCACCGGTCCAAAAAAAGAAGCTGGAGGGAAATCTATAGGGATTGCATCGAAGGAATCGTTATTATGGGGTGCTGAAAACGGTCCGCTGATCAATGCATGTATTTTGGGGGTAAAGGGCTAAGTAGTGAGGGCGCCACCCACAGATTTACGAGGGGATTTCACTATAGAAAAGGATAAGGTATTTGAGCGGACTCAGGAACGGGCGGAAAAAGAAAAGTTCAGACCCACCCCCATCAAAGGAAGGGGGGGAGGGAACAACAAATTGGGGCAAAGATGAAACGGCGCAAGATTTAACATCGAGCACAAGAGCAGCGCGGCCTTTCGTTCCCGCAAGGAAAAGATGAAGAAAGGTTTGAGCTTTGGGGAAAAACTTTTAGGAATCAAGACATTGGCGAATTGCCGGGGAAAAAAAAGCTAGCAAAGGGCTTGACGGGGGTCGAAACCCCCCTTCTGCGGGATAAAAAGGGAGAGAATGTGAGGAGGATCATCACAGGGCATGCTCTCCGGAGGGGGGGGCCAAAGCCTTTCTCCAATGTTCCTTGATCTGAAACTGGTCCTAAAACCTTCATAAAAAGGCGTAAGGGACGTATAGGGGCTAACTGTAAACAGTTGCGAAGGCCGAGTTGAAAATTCCTGGTGACCAGACAACAAAGGCGCTGTGCATTTTAAGACATGTCGGGAAACTATCGGGCCTCAAAACATATAACGGGGGAGCAAACGTTCGAAGACTACATCTTCACCGGGGACAAATCATGTAGGGGGAGGGGGGAGTGCGCCAGAAAACACCCGATTCGTAACCCCCGGCAGCCTGAAATCCTCTTCGGGGGAAGCCGTTTAAAAGTAATAAACGAGGCGCAGAGGCACAAATCACTGTCAAAGGGGACGAAACCAAAGTCTCTTTTTCCTGCAGAGAAGTCTTGAGGTCGAATGGATCCACAAGGGAACAAAAAGGTCGTGGGAAGCGGCCAAGACCAAAAAATAGAATCCCCTAAAAGGTTTGATCAGCTCAGAGGACCCCATTCCTCTCCCTTAACTTGAATAAAAAGCCGCAGATTGACCAGAGGGGGCAACCCCCCCAAAAAAAAAAAACCAAAAACACCACAAAAAAAAAAAAAAAAAAAACACACACCCCAAACAAAAAAAACACAACCCCCAGACCAAAAAAAAAAAAAAAAAAAAAAAACAACAAAAAAACCTCAACCCCCCACAAAAAAAAAAAAAAAAAAAACACCAAAACCCAAAAACAAAAAAACACCACAAACACAAAACACCCAAAAAACACACCAAAAAAAAAAAAACCCGTTAACAGGTAAATCAAAAAAAAAGGGGCGCCGCGCTTGCATAAGGATGTAAAAAGCATCGGGAACGGACCGAAGGTCCCAAAGCGATCGGGGGAGGGCTCTGGCGGAACTAGGTAGAAGTCCGAGGAGGACGGTTGGTACCCAAATCGACGGCCGTGGCCGCCCTAGAAAGGGCGCGATCCACCATCAGAAATGGCCCGTTGATGCAAGGGAGGGGAAAAATGTGGCATGCAGAAAAAAGGGGGGGCATGGGGGGCTGGTCGCCGACTCAGGGGGATCGTACCCCCTGGAAAATAAGAGCCCTTCGGTGAACTTCCGACACGGGGAAAGGTCTTGAAAAGGCAACGTTGGATGATTCAAGACGGAAAAAAGGGAACAAAATGTTGGGCCTGGGGAATGCGATGGATCAGTGGTTACAATCCCACTGTTTGTGATAGGGCAAAAAGGGGCAGGGGGGTGAGGTTCAAACGGCAGATGAAAAAACCGTAGCTTCCGATTGGGGAGTGTACGGAAATGTTCGTCTCATGCTGTATTTGCTGGTACCACATTGGCAAAGATAAATGAAGTCTCAATCCCGTAGAAAAAGACGGGTTCCGGATCGTAGCGAAAGTCGCAGGGATGTCGAAGGAGAAGGGGTCGTGAAGGGGGGAGCCAGCATTGGGTTTGAACGGAAAGGTTCCAGTTGATGCGAAGGAGAGACGACCCTGAATAAAAAAACCAAACACAAAATAAAGTTACCTCGTTTCCACTCCCCCAACGCACCGCGAGGAGGACCAACTAAGACGAACTCAAAGAGAAGGCGGAACTAAATAACTGCCATGCAGGCGGAGTTTTAAGTTAGACTGTCCTATGACAAAAATCGTCAAATAAGCCCAACACCCAAAGCCCTGGGGGGGGGGGGGGGAGAAATCAGGGCTAATGGGGGAATAGGTACTCCTACGGACCTGACACCAACCAAGAGTCCCACGAAAACAAGATTCAGAGAAAACAAAAAGCCCCGCAGCGGTTTGGAAGTGGAGGGGGAAAAAAGGGGCTGCGGTAAAAATAAAGTGGGTCGAAAACTCCCGAAACGAGGGAACACAGCTTCGAGACGCTACTCCAAAAGGAAAACAGACCAATCCAGGGGGGGCGGGTATCCAGGAAAGGGGAGGCAGTTGTTGTCGAAACAACGGACGCCGGAAAGTACAAAACCATCTGGCGTAAATAAAAGAACAACAACTCCAGGAAATGCGTTCCCGCGTGACTGGGGGGGACTCTCCCTGGGCGGGGAACTGCAAAGGAAAGAACTGCGCGACGCAAACCAAATGACCAAGTTCCAAATGAATCAACACCATGGACTGGGAATGAGAAAAGACAAGACATGATTGCTTGGACTTCCGGCAGGGGGTCTGCATCAAGTGAGGACGATGCCGTGAAGAAATAGGCCGGGATCCCGGCTGCAGAGGGCTGGTAAAGTGTCTCACTCTAGAAACAACGAGGAGAGTTGCTGGCGACAAAAGGTCCTTCAATACGAAGTAAAGATGTCGAGGATCAGATCAGGGACTACTACATCACTGCCGCACGACAATATCAAGGTGCAAAGCTACAGTTAAGGGAAAAAGTACATAAGAATCAAGGACTCACCCACTATAGGAAAGGAAGAAATGCCTATAAAAATATCGTCGAGAAGAACGGGGGGAATCGAGGGACATCGGGGGGGAGGGAACTATGACAGCAGCCTAAGGGGGGGAAAAAGGGAAAAGTCACACGCATTGGGGTCTGCAGCTTTCTTTTGTCTATGGTAGGTCACAACGGCTCGACCGTCCCTCATAAAAGCAATGGGCTGTCGCCGTCGGAGGCTTTTGTGGAACGCGGAAGAAGGCGGCGTCTAGCGGGGGAAAGGACGCGGCTCCCGCTCCGTGAGGGCTAGGTGTACTGCGACCGAACGTAACACGGCCCATCATTCAAAGCTCTGTAGGAAAAGAGCTCAATCGGGAGAAGGGGTTAAATGGAGTACATCGTTGAACGCAACGAAAGAGGAAAGAAAAAAGAGGGAGAGGGAAAGGGAAAAGGTCACGCTCGGGGGAAAAAAAACCCGGGCAACTTCCGGCGTTCCATCATCACTACACGAAAAAATAACAACGTGAACGCTTTGACTGGACGAGGGGAAAGGTGGTGCAAACAGTCAGACGATAAAACACTCTCAAGCTTTGCAGCGAAATACAATCAAGAAGGTGCCTTGAAAAGGGCACTTCGCTGAAGGGCGCACTAGACCTTGATGTAGCCGCCGACACGTCATATACGAGGAAACGAAAGGTTAGTATCGTCCTTTATCAAAGGGAACAAGAGGATCAAATGGGAATTTCACGTGCACCAGTTGGAAGAAGCGGGGGGGGGGCGAAGTCGAGGTGTAGTCCTGAAATGTCAACTGTCTGAATCCTCTAGATTTTGGGAAGAGCTGAGACATGGAAAAATCGGTCTCCAAATCCTCAAAAAGACTGGGGCCGTCATCTTCCCGAGGAGGGGGAACAAGCCCGTCCAAAGCCGAGTCCAAGAGGGCGAGCGTCCCGGGGCCATGTGATATTGGCTTGACGCAGTGAGACCGGCATCGGATTGTGTCTATCAGGTGGCTGGGGGGGTGCACAGCAGTCGCAAGCACAAGCCAACAGTCACGTCCAGGGGAAAAGACAGTAATGAAAAACCGATGCGAGTTTTGCACCAGAACAAGTGGGAAACTGCTTTTGAGAAAGAAGAGGGTAAGGTTTCCGCCACAAACGCCTACAGGCCGAAAAACAGGCTTCGGTGATCGGAACAGAATTCCAAACAAGAGTAAGTTCGGAGTGGTGAGCCCCGAGAGGGAAAGGATTAGTGTGGAGGGGAGACAGAACCCGCTGGTAGCGGAGACACGCCTTACAAAAAAAAGGGGGACACCAAGCATCATCAAACATTAGTTTTACTGGGATTCAAAAGGGGGAAAATGTGGAGGAGGGGGGGGAGACTGGAGAGGCCTAGGCAATTGCACTTGGCATGCTCCGGGCATGGGGTTTGGCTTGGTGAGCGAATGGAAATGACTGGAAGGAAGGAATCAAAGAAACTCCAAAAAATACGAAAACAGGAAAGAGGAGCCAGGAGATCATCTTTGAGTTGGTTGCGAGCATATGGGAACAAATCTGTTTCGAATTCTTGGCACTTTTGCAGCAGGTGATTGGTGATCATGGCGAGATCGGACTTATCGGCAAGTCAACGAAAGGCAGTTCCACAAATTATAATAAATCAACAGCTGGAATCAAAAATCCAACATAATTAAAGAAGGGAGACGGGTTTGGGGGCGTTCGTACAAGACTTTGGCCAAAGACGTCGAGGTGAATGGGTTACAAAAGCAGGGGCCAATAGTACAGCCCGTAAAAGGAACGTATAAAGAAGCAAGCTTTAGGGACGTGTCGCCGTTCAAGGCATCCTCTCATAAAATGGATGACCGATCACCAGGGGGAGGGTCGGAAAAACTCGCACCCTTGAAAATGGGGGGTGGACGAAAAAACTGATCATCCAGTATGCGAAAAAGATTGGCACAAACAAAAAAGAGAACTTGGAATCAATGGGTTTTCGGGACGGTTCACCGCCCGGGAGGCCACCATATTGGCATCTAGAAAAAGGAAACCTCAAGAAGAAATGCAAAAAAATGACAATGGCAACAAAGGGGCAAGAAAGATGGTTGGATAGAGACGGTTCCACCCCCGCAGCCACGGCCAGGTGATCATTTTTTAAAAATCAAACCCGAACAGTTTGCAGGAAACCTGAAAAACCGACGACAGGTGAAAAGCCACTAGGTAGACGGGGGGGAAGGGGGGTAGACTTTTTCAAAAGATAGTGGAGGAAAGTCCTTCAGGATAAAATCAGGCGACACTGGGCGTTACCGTGATGTTCAATAAGTAATCTGAAGATCGTGAGCCACGTCTGCAAGGGATCGGATGGGGGGGGAACACCCATTTCCCTACGGCCAGCCGAAAAGTAAAAATTGAAAATGGAGATTTCCGGGGTAAAGGCCAAATGGGACCTGGGAATCGGGACTCCCCCATGTTAAATTGGGAGCCCTTCCCAGACGCCTCTTAGTGCCAGCCAGGTAAAAAAACCAGAAAACCGCTCGGCGGGGGAGTTAAAAGCGCAGGGGAAAGGCAAAAAGAGAAGAAATTACGAGGTAATTCTGGGAAAAAGGGCTGACCGGGCCGCTGAGCCTGTCGTTCTTTTAAAAAAGGAATGTCTGGTCCTAACGCCAAAAGATTGGGTCCTACGAGGGATCTTCGACCCAAGCAAACGAGAGAATAGGTCTAGAAAAGAGGGAAACAGAGAAGGCTGGAACCAGAAAAACCGTGTAAGACCCACGGCCAAACCAGACCTTGTCACAGAAAAGACGAAAAGCCAAAGCTTGGCAGGGGGGCAAAGAGGGGGCGACTGAAAAAAAAAAATGCGAAACTTGGAAAAAGGGTTGGGACTTAAGGGGGGGGGAAAAAAGTTCAGAAGACATTGGCATACACCCGTAGAAAAAAAAAGTGCTGAGTCTCGAAACTCAAAAAAGGCGGAGAAAGAGATTTCTGATCGGAAGAAAAAAAAGGCAGATGCTATCCGGAGTGTGCCAAGCGTCGCCAAGGGCTTGAGAACCTCCCAACCCGTCATTAACGCGAAGAGGGGGCAGGCACGGCTTGAGAACTTGACGGTCTCGAGTGGGGAAAAAGGAAGGGGGAACTGACAAGGGTCAGCGGGACAGTGGGTCTCGAAACTGTCTATCAATATCGAAAAAAAGGGGCAGAAAAATCCGCGAAATGAGTCCGACGACCTAGTCTACAAGCAAGGGAGAGGAGCGCCATTAATGAACAGAGAAAGGGGACAAAACGATATCCTCTCGAGGGAAAAAAAAATTCCTTTGGGCTGAGATGCAAAGAATGGGGAAGTCCTAAAGCAGGCTGCTGTTGGGGGGACTGGGCAGAGGCATGAACTCAACCTGGAGGGTCTAAATGGGGACCTCACGTTCATTTAGGAAAAAAATGAAACGAAAATAATCGAGAAGGAACGAAGCCGGGATGGGGACGAAGTAGGGAAATAGGGGGTACCCAATTCCGAGCAAGTGCAGGACGTGTCACGTAACAGGAAACAAAGAATTAAGCCGATTTGAACACAAACGGGAATTAAGGAAAAGGGCAAAGCTTTTTCGACTCAAGGAGGACAGGCACCGCATAGGTCACCTGTGAAAAAAAAAGAGCGGACTGCGAATATGGAATCGGGGGTAGCATAGAGGGGAGCCGGGAACGTGTACGGTTGACAACAAGCACATGGCCGTGCCCTCGAAAAAAGAAGTCAAGTAACAGAAAGGAGGGCAAATGGTCTGCCGATCGGGGAAAAAGTTGGGCATGGGGCATGGCGGGCCGGGGGAATGTTGGGCTCTCCACTCAGGAAAATTATTCAACTCACGGCCAACGGTGCGTCAGCCACGGTAACAGTCTCGGGGACAAGCTTTGCGCCGATATGTGCATCATAAGATCCGTTTGCGCCTTAAGGAGGCTGCACAGCGACAAGCACCATTGTAAGCGGGGGAAGATCCAGGGACGGTAATATCTAAACTCACATAAAAGTATGACGTCAATTTGGGAGAGACGGGGGAATTTCTGGTACCCAGGGGGGCGACAATCGCGCGTCGCAGTTAGAGAAGAGAAGTAAAACCCGACTGCGTTTCAAATACAAGTAAAACGTAACAAAAAAAATGGATGTTCGGGTCACGGGGGGGGTGGAGTGCCAGCATAGGGTTTGAATCGGGACTTTCGGGGGGGACGAGTAACTTAAGCGGAAGAGAAGGAAGAACACCCAGGGCATCTTGCCCACAGGTGGGGAGCATCGGAAAAAATGCGTCTGAAAAAATGCGCGAAAAAAAATAAAAAGAAGAATAGCTGCCAGCTCAGGGACCTTGCCCGGTGCGTCGTATTGACTTTCAATTTCATGAAGTCTCATCAACACTTGAGCCAAAGACCCTGCCTCCCCCCCCCAAAAGCTAAAGGAAGGGCGAAAAGTGCCTGAGTGCTCCGTAGGAAACCACACGCTTCATTTATCACGAAAGGCATAGGGCAAGGCAACGGACATGTGCGTTGGAAGGGGCGGGGACTAAAGGGGGGAATGAAAAGGGCCGCGGGATACGCGACCATCTCCTCACCACTCTAAAAATTAAGAACACAGAATTCAACGATGAAGGAGAAGGCTAGAAAACTCGGCCGGCAATCGGAGATGTGGGTGGCGGAAAAACCTGAAGCCCAGGAAAGTATAACACCACAAATCGACCGAACCTAAACAAAAAAAAAGACTGCGGCCCTGGACTGACTGTCGGGTCAAAGGAAGCGAGGGGGGAACGTCCATAAATGAAAGACCAGGCCAAAGAGGGGGACCCTGTACTCCAACGTGGCTTGAAAGGGAAATATAAAAAAGGACCAGGCTGGGCGCTTTGAAAGAATGGTACTTGTTTCGGGGAAAAAGCGTTCGAGAATGAAGCAGTAGGACCTAAGCAGGGGGCAGAGGGAAGGGGGGAGCGTAGGGTTGGACCGGGACTAAGAGAGGACTCCGTTGGAAGCCCGAAGAATCAAGCTGAGATGGAGCTAGCATGACTACTAATCGATGAGGCAAAGACAACGCGGGGGGAAGGAAAAGGGGAAAGGCTGACAGGGAAGTTTTCCGCCGAGAGAAGGCGTTGATTGAAAAAAAAAGGAGGCAGGTTTCTCCTAAGAACTATCGGAAGAAAGACCCCCCTCGGTACGAAAGAGACTGGATGCTGGAGAGAGGAACAGGGCAGAAAAAAAACAATTGAGGGCTCAGAGAAAGGTGAGCGGGAGGGATCAGTGACGATTAATGTTTCCTAAAAAACTAACGATCCATGAGTTTAAGAGGTCTCGTGGGGGGGGACCGGACACCATGCTTTAGAGAGACGGAGCGCAGGCTCCAAAAATCCGGTGATTGAGAGGGTCCAGCTGCGAAAGGAATGGAAGAAAGGAACCTTCCCTCAATACTCTCAAAAAAAACAACTTGGGGGGGGGGAGAATCATCGAAAAAGGGAAAACTGCCGTAGTCAGCGAAAAAGAACTAAAAAAGGGAGAAGAAAGCACGCGTTTCAAAAGAAAGCAACCCTACGGCTTCCTGGCGTGCAACCACACATCAACCTACTACCTATTCACCGTAAACTAAACTAGGGCGCCGGTGTGGAGGACAACCCCAAAAAAAAAACCCCCCCCCAAAAAACAAAAATCGGGGGGAAAAGACACGCCACAGGATCAAACTTCAAAAGGGATGGGACGGTTCCTTCAGTCTCTGAAACCAGGGATGGGTCCAGCGGAACGGAAAGCGGGACTCTATCCGATGGGAAGGAACTGAAAGAAAGCAGGCAATATCTCGTCCAGTAAAACGGGGTCCCGGGAACGTGGCCCCTGGGGGCATAAAAAACATTTCGAGAAAGTAGCACTATAGCTGGGAAGCCCTAGTCGGAGACCCCGAGAATTGGGTAAGAGCGGGGGGAGGAAAGTGAAACAGACATAGACCGTCAAAGGGATCACTAACGGCTTTGAAAAAGCACTAAAAAGCCGAGTCACCAGCCTGCTAATTCCATCCTGCAGAAAGGGGGATAGAACTTGGGAACACTTTTGACCGGGCATCGGGGGCTTCGTTCTGGTCCAAACGCCCAGACGCGCCCATCATTCCCGGAAACGGAAGGAAAATGGGTCAAAAAAAAATTCGATTGGGGGAAATGTTCACAAGGGAAGCGCTGTGTAATTTCTGCAAGGTTGGGAAAAAACACGCGCCCGAGAGGAATAACGAGCACTCAATTCCTAAAGGAAAAGGGACGGAGTGTAACTGCGGACCCAGGCGTGAAAAGAGTGGGGAGGGGACACCAATTTTCCTGCAGGGTCCAAAGCAAACGTCGTGAGGGAGGGTGAATCTCCTGATAGAGGAAAGGTGGGAGGAGGATGAATTGTCTCAGGTTGTGGTTTGTCAGGGGGAAAATAGACGAATCCCTTAATTAGGGGGCGTGCAGGTGGGGGGGCGAGCCGGGGGAAGCGAATGGCTGAGGAGGTCAGTAGAAACAAGCACAAAAATCCAAGGCCTGCATCGGAGATCTGGGGGGAGCATGGACAGAAGCTGCTGGGTTTCATTAGTGGCAACAAAAAAAACTCTTTTGGCAGGAACATGTTGGAACGAGTCCCTAGTACTTACTTATAATCAACTAAAGTCGGAAGCTGAAGAAATCTTCTGCCACGAAACCCCAGCTGGACTCGAACAGCAATGAGCAGCGCGCAACACTGATGAACTTCCGGGGTTAGGGCTTGGAAGGATAGAACAGAGGAGAAAGAAGCACAAGTGGGTACCAAAGGAATGACACGAACTTGCGGAACTAGAACGAAGACTAGCATTTATGAAGGCGGCGTCACTAAGAGCCGGAATTGATAAGAAAGATCACCAGGTGCAATGCAGCCACATCCTTCCAGCAAATGGGCTGAGTCCGTGTGACTCAAGAGGGAAAATAGGAAAGAGACCTCTGGGGACAGTTCACCTAAGAAAAAAAAAATGGGCTTTAACCAAGGAGGGGGGACCAGCAATCAAAAAAGGAACGAAAGGCAGGCAAAAGGGACACAATTCCGACGGGGGGGGACGACGGAGGGACGAGGCCATGCCACGTCCCAATTGAGAAGGTGGGGACTCCCCGTAGCCAGAAAACCTACGGAAACAGATTGTCGAGAGGCAAAGACGATCCACGCGGGACGGGTGAGCGGGTACAGTATGTCTAAAAGAGCGGCTACCGGGGGGGAAAATAGGGGGTGAAAAAAAAAAAAGAGTGGGCCCGTGTCAGGAGAGTGGCCGTGAAGGGGAAGGCACACTCGTCATAGGTCCGGGTACAGCAAAGGCTACCTTAGAAGGGTGGGGTAGGTTTAGACGGAGAAAAACTGTGAGCCAAATGAGGGACAAGAAAGGAGCAGAGAAAGCCTATCGAAAACAGGGGCAAATGTCTAAATTTACCTCGGGGTCAAAGTGTATAAATAAGGAACGTAGGTATTATGGAGGCGGGGAACGCCGACTGAAGCTGTATTGGAACTCTCTGGGAGGCGCACGCCCCTACAGATTGGGTCAAAAAGCGGGAGGGAAGTCGACCCGAACTCAATGATGTCGAGTATTTAAGAAAAGGGCCCAGGATCAAATGGTAACCAACGACGTGAAAAACCACCGACCACACTGCGTGTCTGGCAGAATTGGCCACTCGGAGGGGAGAAAAGAGTTACCAGCGGAAAAATCTCGCTGCGGCCTTAAACCGCACACGAAGGGACGGAAAGGGTTGAGGCGGAGTGGGTTTGTTTGTTTGAAGAAGAAAATGCAACAAACCCAGGGGGGCACACTCCGGACATAGTGCCTGTTCTGAACGACGAAGAAAATCGCCACACAAAGGAAAGTGGGGGAGTGGGCAGCAAAGTTCAATGGACTCTCCAGGGGTTCGACAGGCCGAAAAAGGTCTTGAAACTTTCAACTGGTAGCGTCATAAAACGTCGACGTGCGGAAGCGCTCGAGTAGGGGGAACCAGATGTAAGCTTTGAGCAGGAAGAGGGTGACATTTGAAAAAAGAGTATAGGTGGGGCGACAAAAATGATCACAAAGGGACTGGGCGAAGCTTTAACAGTAATAGAAAAAAAAAAAGCGGCGCTGCGGTCCGAAGACTAATGGACCCAAGAAGTATTCGTCTCAGAGACTAGAGTAGGGGATAGACATCATCGAGCCAGGGGAGACCGGTTCCAGATAGTCGGGATTCGATCACTGTGGAGTCAAAAAGAAGCCGAGCGAAACTTGGGAACCGGAATTCGAGCTTTTTCCTAGACGACTGCTATAATTTCAAAAAAGGGAATTTGTGTCTCGCCCAGACAATCTCATCCTGGTTAGGAAAAGTATGAATCAGATCCATTGCAGGACGTAATCTCAAGATAAGGGACCCCAGCTTGACACAAAAGTAGTGACACGCTGTGGAAAAAGAGGAGGACTGAGGCCTGGCGCCTAAAAAGACTGTAATGACGGCCTCGGGCCGTCATCCTGAACAAAGAGGATAGAGTGGCTCGTGAAAAACAATATGGGTGGGAAGACCTGGAAACGGGTACACCGGGGACTTGGACATATCAGTACCTTCCGCATCACCATCAGTGAATTGCACCGGTCTTCCGATCGGTTGTGGAATGCATGGCGGACAGGGGCAGGGGGAAGGGGCGCCCCACTAAGTACATAGCCCTTGACCAAGGGGAAAGGACCCATTGGGAAAGAAGAGGTGACAGGTGAGCTATTGAGTCCATAAACGTGCCGCCAAAAATTGTGTGAAGGGGGGGGGGGGAGCCTGCTTGGGCTTACACACTGGGGAGACATGAGCCGTGAAGCATTGAAAAGGAAAAGAAACAGAACGTATCAGTCTCAGAATTACTGAGTCGGGAGAGAGTGGCTGTCTGGTGACCCATTGGCGCAATATCGGAGTGAGGGAAAAGTCCTCTACAGTCACCGCGCTTACGTCGTACTATGTGGGGGGGGGGGGGGGAGCCTCATTGGAGGTGTGGCGTGTTGGGAGCAGCTGGCGGAGAAATGAAAGGAAGGCGTAAAAGGAACAACAAAAAAAAAAAAAGAAAAAGTCATTGGGGCCAACAGAAGGGGACGCCCACGACCCAACAGATAGCCCAACTAAATCAAAGGTAGGGAGAGAAGGGAACGCTGCGGAGTAGTGGATCAGAAGAGGGAGGTGATCTGCCGAGAACAGGGCGGGTCGCCCACATAACCCGAATAAAGGGGAAGATAGGCACGGACCACCAACGCAAACATCTACAGGGGAATAACGAAAACGCTCGATCAGGAGATGCAAAGAAAAGCAAGGAGTGCGGGTGGGGGAGATAGGCAATTGAGCCGCAAACTCGGGGGGAGGTGAACACCAGATCTTTCACGACGCGTGGACATCCCGCACTAATCCGATGAATGGGGGGGGAAAAAAAAAAAGGTGAGGGAAAATCACGATTTCTCCGGCCCTGTCGGCGAGGGCGGAAACCTACGCCGGTATACACACAGCTTGAAAAAGGGGAAAACTCGAAGCACGGGATGGGCCATGGACTGAACGGGAAACCTGGTAATTGAATGCGCGAAAAAAAGGGGGGGAGGCTGCTAGAAATTTGCCCTCACAGTGGCCCCGGTCAAAGCCAAGTTCTTAGGAAATAAAAAGAAACCATGGATGCCAGGCAGGGAATAACGTTGGACAGAGGGCGTGGGGGAATCGGCTTGGCTGAAAGCGATGCCGGTAAGGAGGACCGCAAGCTGAGCTCATGGGGAGGTAGTTTACATGTCCTAAGCGAGGGAAAAAAGCGTGGAGGGGTGTGAGCCGTTCCGGGCGAAGAAAGCCTGGGCTACGACGAAGACATACTGAAACAAACGACACTTTGCACAAACGGAAAGTTTTCATGGACTCCGGGCACCGGTAATGGAGACAAAGGACCTCGGGCCGAGGGAAAAAAGAGTCTCATAGGCTGCGAAAAGGAAAGTGAAGTCAGCACGGCCCCATTGGAAGGAGGTCGCGAGAAAAAATGCGCGTGTCAGGTAGGCCAGAAGGTGGGGTTCACCCCGAGGTCAACTCATCCGCAAAAGACTGATTAGAGAGCCCTTCAGGAGTTGAACCGGGCCAGGAAGAGGAGGGGAGGGGTCAGAGCGTGGAAAAGGGCGCGTCGAACGGCTTTTTCGTGACGGTAAAGGCATAGGAAATCTATCTCAACAACAACAAAGTTGGACATTCAGAAACGGGAAGTACGTACGGACGCATGACTGAAAAGCTCTCAACGAGAGGGAGGCAAGGAGGAAGGGAAATCAACGACCGGCATGCTTCACGGAAAGGATCAAGCTACCCTAATACGGAAAAAAAGATTGAGAGCGCCCGGTGACATCATCGAAGACACAAAAACCTTCTCGAAAGAAGAAGGGACTGGGGTCCGAGTTCCTTAAGAACTCCAATAAAGAGGGGACCAAAACTGGGAAGAAGAAATATCGGCGAGTCGCTCTGGTCCTTTGTCAGAAAGCGCAAGCAAGCCAGGGGAAATGCAAGTCACTTTCCCCTTTAGAAAAAGGGAGGTTGTCGTGCAAAAAACTTATGGGGAAGTAAAGATGGAGATTAAAGTCAGGAGGAGGTGGCCGCAGTGAGAACATCTAACATGGAAAAACTCATAACATGATATCAGCACGTCTGGCTGGTCGGCAATACATCGCTAAAATGGGGAAAAAAAAGTCCAAGAAGAGCCAGCCGGCTAAGGTAGCTCGGGATGAGTGGCCATTCGACGGATGGACGGTTGACTCCGGATTTTCTGGCGTCGGCAGATTTGGAAAAAGTGCGCGGAAAAATACCAAGGGACCGAATTAAGAAGCTGAGGGGGGTCCAAGGTCGCGCATGGTGGTTGATACTGGCCCGGGAGGGTTTCCGCCCCCCCTCGAGAAGTACATGGACATACGCCTAAAAGAACGATAAGTGAAGGGAGTGTGGAGGGGAAAGCGTCGTGACAGATTAGGGGAAGTGTTAAAAAACCCCGGTGGGGGCTCGCGCCCTGAGAGAACGCCAACTTGTCCAAAAGCACCTTGAAGTTTGCATTTCAGCTCACGGGAGGGGTGGATTCTGGGACCAGGGGGTGATTTGGTTCTGTCCGAGAGGAAAGGAAAGGCATTAGAATTTGCAGGGAATGGTTTGGAGAATACGTAGGATGAGTATCAAAGAAGAAGAAGAGCAGCTCAAAATAAAATAGCACACGGCAAAAAAATGAAAGCCTTGCAAGGTCCGTTGGTTGGGAACAGTTGACAGCGGCTGGGGGGGGAGGTGGTCTGGGCAACACGCTTTGGGAGACCAGTGACTGGGGTGGTAGGAACGAAGGATCTTCAACGATCAGTTAAAAAAGGAGGGAAAATCGCCGCCACCCAGCTAAGTCCATCATGATCAAGCGGACAACATATTAACGTAGGGAGCTCGGGTTTACGTTCAATTCGGAAAGAAGACAAAGCCGAGAAATGGAAAAAAAAGAAGCATGAAACCGACATAAAAATGGATCATGTGAGGCCTGCCGACCTAACCACTCGGGAAAAGAGAAACATAACCTATCAACAGTGGGAATTGGATGAAAAACTTCCATCAAAGCAAAGGGCGGTGAGTCCGATGGACCGAATCAGGCTATCGGTCCACAAAAGAAAAAAAAAAGTGTCGAGTCAAAAAACAAAACCCTAAGGAACCGCGAGTGGCATACAAAATCTGAACAAATCCCCAAGTCTTAAGCACATGCACCAATTCAAAAGAAATTCACAAGGTGAGAGGAACGTTATCAAAGAAGACATCGGGGAGAGCAACATAAAAAGGTTCCGGCGCAATACATCCTCGCTCTCCTGCACCCCTAGAAGGAGGAGCGGGGATGAAAAGGAGGGGGACCAGGGAAAGGGAGGAACGAGCCGACCGGGGGGTTGAAAAGCGTGAAATATCTGTTTCAAGCTGCGGGGGTCTGGGGGGGATTCCACGTCCTGCAAGGGATCGGATGGGCACACTATTCAAAATAAGGGACCGACAAAAGGTGTGCAGCAGGTTTTCGTTCTGGAGAGGAAAGAAAAATAAGGGGGTGGCCAAGGCGAGCCAGGCTGAGTCCATGCCAAAATGACGACAAAACAGCAGGAGTGGAGTGTGGAAGATGAATCGATATTATGGTCTTACCCATGAAAGGCAATATTAAAATTGGGGGTGAATTCTTGGGGATGTTCACACAAAGAAGACCTACTTATTTGGGAGAGGGAGACGTAGCGTCACCCAAAAATTTGCGCGAAAATCTGAAAGCATGGCAACAGTAAACTGCTGACATCCGCCACAGTGTAGGGAGGAACAAAGAAAACCGACTTATGGTCACAGGGAGGGAGGAAATTGACATCGCTGCTTCAAAGGACGGTCATGAACGGTTAGCTGCAGTTTCCAAGGAGGAAGACAAGAAAGGGTGCGAGGAACCACCGGAGGAAGGTGCTACCGAACGAGGAAAATATAAACAACAACCACTCGGGGAAGAAAAGAATTGGGGGGCAGAAATGCAAGGCCGGCCAAGGTTTGACCAAAGGGCAAACGAAAACGGCAGACGTTTCTGATAAGAGGGGAGGAGGCTTGGTAGCCCAGAGGGGAATGCCAATTCATGTTCAAGTGGGGGGTGCAGGGGGGTCAAGGGGCAACAAAAAAACAGCCACAGGAGACAGGGGCCGCTTTCGAAATCTGCTTGCTAAGATACGGAAAGGAATGCTCAACCGAAGAACTAAAAATATATTGCCTAAAGCCGCACGTTTCCAATAGAAAAAGAGGGGACTGCTGCATAAGCGAAGAGAGCCAGGCTGAGGGTGGGGGGGGGACCTTTCGATTCAGGAAATCGGCGAAGATCAAATAAGTTTGTTCAGGAATAAGACAGACAACGAAAAGTCTTCATCGACCTTACAACAAGAGTTAGCTTGTGGGGCGCATGGAGGTGTGGCCCAAAACGTGGAATAAAGCGGCTTGAACGGGGGTTTAACGACCAGGCCGCGCTTTTAGCTCGGGAGAAGGGGAAAAATGGCCATGGAAACCGACCACCAAAAAAAAAATCGATGGAGAAAATGAGAAAGCGAATCATGCGGAAAAGGGGAGGGTTGAAAAAAGGCGACATTGCCGGACGGCGCTATACCGGGAACCGCAGGAAAACCAGCTATGGGAAAGGGGGGGTGAAAGGAATTGTGCCGGGTCAGGGAGGGAGACTAGCGTGGAGGCACTATTACAACAGATGGGGAAGCCGAAAGGGAGGGAACTCCCGAAAAGTGATTCAAAAGGGAAAGGTTGACACGGTTGCGTAGGCACTATAGAACAGCCCCAACATTTTTGCCTGATGGAAACTGAGAAGGAGGGGACAATCCACGGGATCGAGGATTGCGAGCTTCTGAGAAAACCTCATCCGTATCTGCGGGACAAGGCAAGTTATCAATGTAGGGGATGAGTAGGTTCGGGAACAACAATCGCTTCAACGAAAATCTTCATCAGTTATAGGTGGAGCGCGCCAGGCTGTCGATTCCAGCAGGGGGGAGGGGAAGATTTTTGGCTGGTTGATCCTTAGGAATAGAATGATCAAAACAAAAAAAAATGTCGGGAACGGGGCAAAAAAAACAAATCGGAATCATCTCGGGGCAATATCAGAAAAAACTCAGACAGAAGCTCCCTGCTGAAAAAAAGGGGGAGTTGGAGGAGTACTAAGTCGCCAACAAGGAGCAACAACGGCACAAGGAAAAGCTAGCCAAGTGCTAATTGACTAGTGAAGAAAGAGGGACCTTAACACAACAAAACGCAAATACAGGGAAATAAAATGGTCATCATGACAAAGAAAAAAAGGGGAGGCTGGCCTAATGATGATGTGCATCTTGTCCGAGAACAAGAGGGGGGGGCTTCAATCCCTAGGCCGAAAAAATCTAGACAAAAAGGAAGTGAGTGTGAAAGCTCACCCGCCTTTTACGACAGGGAAAGGAAAACGCTTGGAACCCATTTCAACACCGTGCCAAAACTCGAAGGGGACCTCAAATGTTCACAGGACGTACTGGGGCAGAGCCCGGGGGGGAGTCGGCAAGTTAAACGAAACGCAGAAAACGGTCTCAAAGTTGGGCCTTAAAAAAAAAAAAAAGAACCCATGGATGACAGGCTAAATCTATCGCAACAGGGGGACTTCGGTCTTTGACCGCTTGGCCAGCATTGTCGGGGGCATGACCGAAAGACGGCTGAATATCTTATCCATACTCCGCGGAACGATGGGGACTTGCTGCGAAGTCAAGGACGAAGAGAGAATTAGTGCGGGGGAAAGCAGGACCAAGAAAACCGCGCTTGAGCCAAAGGATGACAGGGCAAAGGTTTCGAGATCCGGGCCTGGGAAAACCAAGAACATCGTAGTCAAGGCGCCGTATCCTATCGTCAAAGATGAAGGGTTTCAGGTGGGGGGGGGAAAGGCGACAATGAAATGGTGGTCTAAAATGCAGATAAGGAACATGGGAAGGGAAAGTGGAAACGCAGGGAATCCGAGGGAAAAAGGAGAAGTTCAAGCTATCCAGCGTAATTCGATTCGCCAAGGGAGGGATGGCCTGGTTGAACTCCAAGGGCGGGGATCCAGGCGTGGGGAAATCGGCGACTCTCGTGATTTTATCGAACGATGAAGAAACGGCCTGAGGAAAAAATAGGAACAACGGAGGAGGTATGAAAAAGTATGGGGATCCTGGAAGTGTTCCGGAAAAAAAATAACGTTGGAAGCGAATAAAGAGATCCGAACTTGAAAAGAAGAGGCCCTCAGGGAGAAAAGGTCACTAACCAAATCAAGGCCGAAGATCGCTTGCACACGGGCAGACGTGGTGCAAAAAATCATCGATCACGACAAAGAAAATTCCTCGCGAAATCCTGTCCAATGCGGGTTCCATGGTCAAAGGGGGAGAGGAATGGCCAAGAAGAGAGGGGCTACCAAGACACTAATCGGCCTCCGTTTGAAAGACGGGGGACCTGGAGCGCACATGAAAGCCGCAGAAAACTGGAAAAAGAAAAGGGGTCCAAATTGGGATCGTAAGCGAGAAGAAAGACTACAGCTTTATGGATAAGAATAAGGACCGCCCTCCAGCAAATCTCAAGAGGTGTTTTCACGGAGGGCCCTACAAAGGGGGAAAACGGGGGGGGAAGAGCGAAAAGTCACGAAAATGGCGACAAAAGCGCAAAGCAAAAGAAGGAGAGTTCAAAACTGTCAGCCCATTGTGGATATGGAATGACATGAATTTGGAAAACGGAAAATAGAGAAGGCTGGAGTCCCGCGAAAGCATAAGACAATCACGTCCCGTGACCGTCATGTGGTTCAAAGAACCGCTTCGAGTTTCAGGTCAAGGAGCTGTGGGGTCCGTTGTTTCCTCCACCCCCAACTAAAGGGGACGCCACAACGGCGGAACGTACCTGGCAAGAAAGTCCTAGTGATGTAGTGACAATAAAGACAAAAAAAGAAGAACGTGAAAAGAGTGTTGCAAAAAAAGCAAGCGTGGAGAGGGGACGCCCTTGAAATCTCGAAAAAAATGCCCAGGCTGGAGTGCATTGCATCTAAATAGAACGGAATTTTGAGCGATGGGGTAGGGGCGGGGGGGCTCCGAGAGGGGCAGAGTAGCAATGGAATTTATCGGCGGTCATGGTTTGGGGGGAAAAAACTTTGAAGGAAGCACTTTCTTGGAAGAACGCTCAAAAAGGGGCATGAGAGGCCAGGCGTCTCTGTGGGGTAAGTTTTGGGACAAAGGAGGGGGGGAAGGGTTTGGGTGAAAAGTCTGTGTGGGCCGAAGAAAGGGGTGGG
>Ga0179593_1535191_pt1 | contig 32862 bp, 54 predicted proteins | sample CZODoug2_1_08_16_FD_185931 | JGI IMG/M metagenome (GOLD analysis project Ga0179593, IMG submission 185931) | Vadose zone soil fungal communities from Angelo Coast Range Reserve, California, USA - CZODoug2_1_08_16fungal (PacBio error correction) | ecosystem: Environmental > Terrestrial > Soil >...
ACAAAAAAAAAAAAAAACAAGAGTTCGTTGCGGACTTCAAGTCGCTCCCGAACGCATCGCGCTACGGTAAAAGAGATCTCTGCCAGCGAGTGCCGAGCCACGCTTGGAGGGGCAGTCGCCAAGGGGAGGGCGGAAAGGTAAACGTTCTAGGTAGCCACAAAATGGACAAAACGACGGGGAAAAGGCGAAAGGATGAATTTCATGCCGAAGTAAAATGCCCGAGCCCCTAATGGCAAGGGGAATCTAGAGAAGGAACTGCAAAAGACTAATTAACGCCTGAACACTTGCGAACCTCTGGGTCCGTATGACTAACAGCGACGTCTTCGATCACGAAAAACCTAAAGGCTTTCCGTCCGGGAGGACTTTAAGTCAGGGGATCAATACTCGAAATTGAGCCTCGCTAGGACTGGGGCTCCACGACTTAAAGAAGGGGGCTAGGTGATCGGGGAGCCTTGGTCGGGCTGGGGGAGGTCATCTTTACAATTTGAGCTCAGTGTGTCTGGGGGTGCTAAAAACCATTTCACCAAGGACAACACGGGGAGGAGGCCGCAGGGGCCGGAGCTTATGCAGATGAAGGGGGGGAATGAGCTAAGCAGAAAGAAGAGCCGAATTGAGGAGAATCGAGAGAGAGTTAAATCCGTCGGGGGGCTGTGGAGGCCTGTGTTTGCCTATTTCGACCCGAGGAAAGGTTGAAGGACAGGCGAAGGTCAATTGCACTATCGATGGGAAGCGGACGAGGAGCTCTGGACAAACGTGGCGAAGAACATGATCTGAGGGAGCTGGGATCGCCTGCTTCAGCTCGGAAGGTGAAAAGTCCTCGAGAGGAATCTAGTGATGATTTACAGAAGGCAAAGCCGCTAACTGATTGCAAAATGCCCGACTTACTGGGGTCCAGCCCACGGGGTAAAGGGCTTCTAGCGAAGGGTGGGCAGTAAAAATCACCACTCGAAAGTGGACGTCGTCACAGGAATGAAGGGGGGATCCTGGAAGGAAGGAGCGGATTTTGCTGTTTCCAATCCGTTAATTAGCTTGAAGGAGAGAGAAGAAGAAAAGCATCCCGACCTTATCTGGGGGTCGAGGCGGGGGCAGAACTCCACAGAAAGAGTCAAGGGCTTGAAAACCCCGGATCTCTAGAGAAAAGGCTGAGCACAAATCCGATATTGAAAAGAGCACCGCGGGGACGGGGACAAGTGAAAATTTTGAATAAGAAAAATCATCATCGAAAAGGGTCTATAAATTAGAAAATCGGGAAGGAAAAGGTAGTGGACGGGCCATGCTCTCAAAGAGAAATGGGGGGCGAGTTCCTGAAGGCTTGTCCAGGGGGTAGGGTTAAATGAGGGGAGCAACTCACAACAACAAGAGTGGGAAAAATAGAGTAAAGGCCAGTGGGGAAACAAACCCGCAGAAACCCCCAGAAGTAACTTAAAAAATGCGGGGTACAAGAAGGGGGAAGGGCGAAAGAAGTGGAAGTACGGGGCTCCAGAATGTGATCGCACAAATCCTGCATGTCAGAGGAAACGATGTTCTCGCTAGGCAGGGTGCAGGGGGAACAGGGAAAGAAAGGTGCGTCGGGGGTAGAGCGCATTGATAGAAGAAGCTATAGGTTCAGCCACTTCTTCTCAATGGGTCGTCGCGTTTCCGGACAAAGAACGGGGAGGGGAAGGACGTGGGAGTGTAAGGAGAAGAACCTCAAAAGAAAGATCCTAGTGAAAAGCAAGCAAAAAATCCGCTTGCCGGAGGGGCATTGGGAGAATGATGTCAAATAAAGGCAGGGGAAACCTGTTAAGGAAGGAAGGGTGGGGTGATACTAGTAAGACGTCGATCTCAAGCCGCATTTCACGGGGAGGCAGGGAACATAAGGTAAGGATCGGCAGCCATCGCCGGGCGGAGCGAGCTTAAGAAAGAAAAAAATACGCTTCAAAACAAAACACTAACCGCGCCGCGGACTGACTAGGCAAGAGGGATAAGGCATCCCCGAGCTAGGCGAGAAAAAGTGCGTCATCACAGGGGACGTTAAAAAGTAAAAAAGCTGCGCAGGAAACTTCAAAAAATTTTGAAAGGCCGGTGGCAAGAAATCGGCACAAGGACTCCCAAATCCGATAGCAGCTACGAAAGGGGGGATCACATTGATAGGGTCCATCGTCAGAGGCTTCTTGTTCATAAGGTCCTAGGAATCCAGCGTTACTTGATCCGGGACCGATACCAGAAACAGTGAAGATTGGTCCGGATCCAAGAAAAGCCTATCATTAACGAGATGCAAGTTAAGGGAAAGAGAAAAAAGGCAGAACCGCCTATCAAAGGGGAAAACAGAATTCGTTTCTAAAAAGGCCCTACTATGGATCCCTTTCTGAGGGTCCGTGAAAAGCGTCCAGGAAGGGACAACTTAAAAACAGAAAAAGCCCCCGGGGAGGGGGGGGAACCCGTCTTGGGGGAATCGCTGCAATGGTAATGACAATCCAAAGCGGGGAAAAGGTTACCGTGGGGGATTCACGTATAGGCGGGGGATACTAATTTAACCGCTTGGGAGATGGTCGTTTCCCTCTGTATATTCATGAAAAATCAATTGACTGGAAACTTTGGTGGGACCTTGTGCAGCAGGGTCTTCTAGAGTGTCAACGCGGCGGAGGAAAGCCGCTCTTGTTAGAGTAAAAGGAAAAAACTCTTTTCAGGCCGGACTCATACAGCTCAAGATAGGAGGGGGAGACATCTCTAGAACAGGATACGGCCGTATGGTACAAAAGTGCGTAAGAGAAACTCAAGTAACGGGGTGAAAGGGAACCTTAGGGAGGACTCTTCACCACCCCATCTTATCGTGAAAATCAGGCCGGATTCACTAGTTAAAAGAGGATCCTCTGAAGAAAAACAAACTAGACCTAGTCTTGGGGAAGGGGAGTGACTCGTACGGAGAGACGAGGCAAAGAAAATGCGTTTTTAAGGGTTCAACAAAAAGGGGAGTACGACTGAACGTCAACACAGGTTTTGCCAAGGAGAGGAATGCTGGACGAAAAACGGCCGTGCCAAAGGGGGAAATCTCTCACAAATAAGAAGGATTGACCTCCTATGTCAGGGATTTTGTTGATGGGGGGGTTTCCAGGGGTAGAGGGGTTCGCATTGCGAACTCTCGGACATGGCTTGGAATCAGATCAAAGGTTCAACCTCCGAAAATCGTTCTATCGGGGGGGACACCGCTCCCTGTTTATCCAGTGTCCTTATCATGAGTCTCCTGAGGGGGGACGTCCTTACAAAGAAGCTCTTCTCCTCCTCTGGCTCTTTCAAAGCGCGCGAGGTATCGGGAATAATCAAAACCGCCCGAGGAAAGACCTCCGGTTGCTTGAGTACCGGGGGAGAGAAAAAGTCCACGAGGGATCCCTCGCGGCCAAAGGCCTGGTCCGCGAAAGGAAACGCGTTCCTAGGAGATCAAACAATCATCGGGAAAAGTAAGGAGGAAACGTAACTTACGCTTCCATAAAAAAATGAGAGGGGGCGCACGACGTTATTTGGAAGGATAAATCTGCTCACAGAATCGGACCAAATCTCTAGATCAAAACAAAACGAGTATGATAAGAGAGTTTGGGCGGAAAAAAAAGGAGGGGGTTCTCAAGTCAAGATCTCCCGCGAACGAGGTCGAAGGGTATGAAAAGGGTCAAGCAAGTTGAAAATTTCCGATGGAAAAAGGGAGATGAACGCTTTTTCTAGGGGAGGATGAAAGACATGGCGACTAGTGGAGAAGGGGCGGACTTTGCGGCCGCCCAATCTAAAAAGTGGCGGCAGTTTTGCAGCATAAGTTTCGGTGGCGGGAGAAGAGACGAAAACGCCGTGTTCACGCGACGCGTGTGAGAGGGGGGGGAGAGTAGGCGTAGCGTCGCTGTGGGGACGGAATGAAAAAGGAAGTAGAGGGTGAATGATAGGACTGAAAAACACCTGCGGGTTCCCTGATAAAAGAAGGGTAATTCAAAGAGAAGAGTGTTCGATTAATGCAACGGAAGGAGTGACATCCAAGGACCGATCACCAAAACCTACTAAAAGATGATGCCCACGCGAATTATGGAGGAGGTGAACTAGTGTTGTAGGGGTCTGAGGAAAAGACAGCTATAAAGAATGGAAACCGCTGCTTGTGAGACATGACTCAAACACTCTGGAGGGTGGCATTCCTGTCAGATGCGGTTAAGCGTATCGAATCAGATAGAAGGGGGCTTCCAAGATAATAGTGCGGGGGAAATGCTTTTGGGAGTCTAGCATGTTTACCTGGAAGGGGTAGCTTCAAAGATGTGGGGAAAAAGAACTCTATTTGACCGGGCTTACGAGCCGGGACTCGGGTGAGTCGAAAAAGTTAAGTTTGAGGGAAACTGGGGGGACGGCAAGTCGGACCTCGGGGGAGGAGCGCATATATAAACAAGGATCAAGTCGGAGAAGTCGCCGGGGTTCCGGCAAACACTAAGTGGGAGCCTCTCCAGACGGGGATGGAAGTAAGACAGGCGCAGAGCGCAGGAAAAGAAAATGCCCAGAGGACAGGAAAGGATGGCCACAGGAGCGGCGCCATTAAAAGCACGAAAATAAAATAGTGTCCAGCTTCTATGTCGCAGGACGCGCAAGTGAAATAACACTTCCTGACAGCACCGTTTGGCCGGGACAACCCTGAGGAGAAAAGTCATCATAAAGGGATTAAATCCGTGAGGCTGGAAACATGGCCGGACCTCAAAGAAGGAAATCAGGACGCTAGGGGGAACAAGGCGATTCGGGGCATGGGATCCTTTAGTGGAGAGGAAATTGAAAAAACAGGCGGAAAAAAAAGACGGCTTTGTGGGAGGAGGGATACAGGGAAAATTTGAGGGACATGGTTTAACGGGCCCCGACCGGGGCTAAAAAACGGGGGACGGGCGAAAAGGGGGGGGGCGTCACAATCAAGAAAGAGAAGAATAAAAGAAAGAGGTGTGATCAGGTATACTATGAGGGTAGGCGGCCTGTGGATTTAGGAAAAGGGAACCTTGTCGACAAGACAGGAGAAGGGGAATTCGCTCGGCGAGGGGAATAACGGAATCTCGAGGCAGGATACTACGGGGGAAAAGAAAAGGCGAGCTTTAAAAGGAGAGACGGTACTTCAAGAGGAGTGAACCTTCCGAGGATAGTAAGTTATTCTGTCTGAAAAGGAACAGCGGCTGGGGGGGCTTACTTAGGGGTAAAAAACGGAATCTCTTCAGGTCGAATTTGGGTCTGGAATCACAAGAAAGCGGTGAGTTGAAAAGGGCAGAGTTGAAAATCATTAAAGAAGGGCCCTGTCCGGAATAGGAGGTTGCTGTCTGTTCCAGAAAAGGGGATGAGGGATAGTCTGTAAAGGAATTAAAAGCTCCGTAGAACTTTTGAAGGAAGAAGAAACGCTCGAAGCCGCAGGAGGGGGACGAACAAGTCCTATCTAAAAAGCAATTGGCGCCAAGAACTAGTGGAAAAAGCAAATCTGGGAACTGTTAAAATATTAAAATGCATGTCTGGCTACTCAATAAAGGGGGGAAGAATATGGGGGTCAGATTTTTGGAGGAAAAAAAGTAGGAAGGCGAATCCAGGATTTTTTCGCGGGCCGAAAAAGAGACGTCATTGGTTAAAACCAGGGAGGAAGGAGGAAGGGGTTCGGGCTGTCTTTTTCGGCCCAAGGGAAAGGAGACGATACGCAAAACAACAAAGGAAAATAGAGAGAGAACGCATCACTGGGACGCTAGAGAAACCCTGCTGCTCTCTGCATGAATGAAGGAGGAAATTGTCGCCCGAATGTCGCCGCCCCACAGGGGAGGGGAATGAAACTCTTCGCTTATCCAAAAAGACTGGATGGAAGGGGAGGAGGGATTTTCAGGGAAAAATGCGGCATTGGGACGGTGCAGTCCAGAGGTTCGAAAGTAGGTAATTTTCTTCCGAGAATAATAAAAAGGACGTGGAGGGGGAAGTACAAGGACGTCTTTCAGGAGGCGAAAAAACCGACGCACGAGAAACGGGGGGGAGGGAGTCGCTGTATCTCGAAACGGGAAAATAAGCGGAGGGAACAGCGGTAGATTCTCGAAGGACGGGCGAGTGACGGATAAAGATTGACGAGGGCAATTCTGTAAGTCGACATTGGTGGATCGACCGGAGAGATCGACGGCGGAGAGGTTTCACTGGAGGGCTATAGGATATCGGCGATGGACATAAAGGAGACACGTGAGGTCACGACAGCAGAAACAGCTTACGATCCGACGGGGGGAAGAAAAGAGAGAGCGGAAGAAGGAGAGCATCGAGAGATTGGTCGACAAGGTCGTTCCATTCGCAAAAAAAGGGGTGCGGATTAACAGCGCTCGGGGAGAGTGCAGTATTATTCAAGGAGGGGACGAAAGCATTTCATAAAGGCAAATTCGAAGAAAACGTTCCGAACTCCTTTCTGGCAGAAAGAGAGAAAAAAAACATGTGTCTATGGATATAAAAGAACATGTAATAGGGCTTTCTTGTTGGGGAAGACCAATCTGCACAGCCGGCAATGAGCCAAGGGTCATGGAGGATCGCGAGAAACCCGTAGGTTCTCCCAAGGAAAAAAAAAAAAAGATTGCAAGGGGGGAAAGGAGGAAAGATCCATGGTAGGCAAGCCGAAGAAGCGGTAAAGAATGACGAAATGGCTATCCCGGGAAACAAAGGGGCCCGAAATCGGATTCTGACATTTCACCGAGACTGGAGGGGTCGGGGGGGTGGTGGGCCGGAGAATACGAGACCAAAAGGCCTGATGGACCAGGATAGAGGAGGCATTGAGCAGGCGGACAGAAAGGAGGTTAGTAAATGTTCCACAAGGAGGGGTGTCAACGAAGAAGTTCCAGTTCTCTGAAAAATTCCGAGGGATGGAAGGATAGTGGAATGGCGCCGGAAAGTGTGCAGAATTGGTTCGGCACGTTTGCAAAAGGGAAACCTTGTGCGAGTGAAAGAACGTGCGCTTCAGGTAAGGAGTCCATGCCGTCTCTCTGGAGGGGGAGAAAAGCCAGTGGGTTCGGAAGAAAAAAAAAAAAAACTTCTAACGGAGCGAAAGTAAGAGAGGTGAGAGATTCATATTCGATAGAAAGGCATAAACTCAGGGGGGAGAGAAATTGGTTGTTCTTGCCAAAGATCTCAAACAGAGACTAGTGGGTAAGCTGTCACCGCTTGAGTGGAAAAAAAAAAAAAGGAAAGAAGACATAAAGAGCGAAGAGAAGTGATAGGACGGGATATAGTGAACTTCATCTCTCTGTGCGTCAAAAAAATCGAGAGGGCGATAATCCCGAAGAAAAAAAGGCAACAAGTAGCATCTATTCGGTGGAGAGGAATATACGATGAAGTATCGGTCTGTGACCCTTTACAAAAAAAAAAATTGTCGTACTACTTACTCACGAAAGAAAAGGGGGGGGGGGCGAAATATAAAAGGGGGGGAAGGAAAGCCGAACGACCATTGCACCGCTACTAAACAGCGTCTCCGGGGAGAATGTGGTGTTTGTTTGGGGGGGGTTTTTGTCGCGGTGTATTTAGGGGGGTGGGGGGGAGATCTGGTTTGTCTGGGAGGTAATAAGGGGGGGGGAATTAAAGAACTGGGGAACATAGGGGCATGAAGGAAAGCGGAACAGCAGTCGTCAGAGAGGAATTTTTGCACGCTACTAGTGATACATACCGGGAGGCGGGGCACTTACTGCCATTAAAGGATTACTCATAATCAACACACAGGGGGCGCTGCGGCAAAACAAAGGGAAAAGACTCTCGATCCTCGGAAGGACCACCGAGGACGGAATGCGGGGGGGAAAGGAAAAGCATAGTTTAGATGCGCGGGGACAAAGGGAGATAGCGGGGAAATCACCTCGCGGCGGGGTACTCAAGTACAGCGTTCCAGGGAAAAAGAAGAGTATCGAACTAAGGAAAAATCAGTCGGGCACTTGTCAGGTGGGGGGGGGGAAATCACTACGGCGTACCAAGGAAAATCTGCTTGGGGAGACGAGTTCGTTGAAGATCTGCAACGAACCGGGAAAAAACAAAGGTAAACAGGATCTGGCGGTATGAAAGAGAGAGATTTTGGAGAGAAAGTGGTGCAGATGGAGTCTGCGATGTGTCCCGTCAGGAGGAAATCGTTTTTGAAAAGGTGAAAGTGCAAGTTGTCAGGTATGTATCGCGGGAAAGGGGAGTAAAAAATATCTAGCCTGAAGGGGAAACAGAGGGAGGGGATTACAGATGTTCGGCAGGGGGGGAGGGGGATGAGGGAGAACGCAATTGGGGGGGGGGGAAGTTCTGGTAGTCTTTTCTGGGGGGGTGGGGGGTGCCGTATCGAGCGCACTCGCGAGCGTGGGAAAGAAAGGTGCTAGTTAGTCTTAATGCTCTGTTGGGATTGGTGGCGAATTCCTTCATCTAAGAAGGAAAAATGACGGTTAATAAGAAAAAAGGAAGAGGGTTAGTCATATATTCATTATATCTGAAGATTCTGGAAAAATGGCCACATCTTCCATACATTTCATCCCATAAAGGGCAACAAGATGAGAAGTAAATAAAAAAAAAAAGGTAGGGGTCTGAGAGGAAAAGCGTGGGATCGTCAGATATCTTCAGCTAAAAGGAGAGGAGGGGTAACGTAATCGAACGACACTCTGGGGTGGGGGGAAACGGACAAAAAAGGGTCTTCTGGGGGTAAAATAAAAAAGAAGGTGAATAAAAAATAAAAAGGGGGTCCGAACACAGAGAAAAGAGGTTTACTTTAGGAAGAAGGGAGAAAAGCGAGGATGGGAGAGGAGGAGGCTCAAAAAATGGATTTTCACATAACTAAAGGTGGGACGACGCCGTTTGACTTCAACAAGTGGCTGTAGGTGACTTTCAAGTAACAAGAGTTAGAAGTCGAATCAAATCACTTCGATGAGGGAAGGGCAAGGAGTATTAAGTAGGCTCGGAAAAGAGTGTTATGCCTGGAGTCCAAGGGGATTGAAGGGGAAGCCGACGGAATGGGATAAAAGAAGAATGCCGCTGCGGGGAAAATAGAAAAGTTGAAAAAAGGGAAAAAGGATGCTCATTCAAAGGAGCGCCTAAAATGCATAGGGCTCTTCGGAAATTCTAGAGTACCATATTCGGGGAAAAAGAAAGAAAGCTCTTTTCCAGGCGCACGACACTGACTTTTTACGGGAGGGGAAGCACAGCATCTCTTTGAGGAAAGAAAACATCCGGATCTTTAAATGTAGGCAGGAAAAATGCCACACCAAAAAAAAAACTTCAACTCAAAAAGACAATGGGATCCATCGAGAGGGAACGGGGGAGGAAAACAGGCCGATTGCGGGAGATTTGATCAGGGATGTCGCATTGGAGGTCGGGGAAGGCTGGTATGGCTCGACTTTGGGAGGGAAAAAACGCAATAAAGGAAACTAAGGGGGTCATGTAGTCCAGAAAGGAAAACCTTTGAAAAACGTGGAGCGATGGCGGGAAGGAAGGGGCGGGAAAAAAAAGAGAAAAAAGAAGACGAAGAATGAGAATCGGCGAAGTGGGGTAAGGGAGGCTTGTTTTCGGGCTGGGGTTTTCCGATTTCTCTTCAACCGGGACGGGTAAAAAGGTAAGTAATGTGGGTACGAGTGGTACCGGAACAGATCTAGTTTCTTGAGGAAGGATGCGACGTGTCAGAGTAACTTTTCCGGCTTCTCACCTTTAGAGGGCTATTGAGAGAAGGGGTCTCGTGAGGATGAGTGTATTGGAGTTCCGAAGAAAAAACGGTCGGCGAACGCGGGGGAGGGCCATGCCTGATCTTATTATGTGGGAAAAGCTCCGGTAAGGGGAGGGCGGAGGCGAGGAGTTCTTAGGGAAAGAGATAACCCTCGCAAGTACCGGGAATGGGGGAAATGGCGAGGGAAGTAAGTAAGAAGCAGGAGCCGTAAGGAAAAGATTTAGGAAAAAGCCTGAAGGGGTTCTTTTAAGGGGATCTGTAAGTCAACATCAAGATAGAGGGGGGTCTCAACTAGGCGCAAAGATCCTTCATGGCTGACTAGACGTGAAATTCTCACTGGCGTGCTGCAAGAGAAGAAGTGAAAAGTCGCTAAAGTCTTAACACTGAGGCAAGGGAGGAAATTCATTTCTTGGGTAAGAGCGTTTAGCAGCACTTAAATTTTGACGGTTTGTTGGGAGGAGGACGACTCAATGAGGTGGCGTGCAAAGGGGAGAGAAGAGGGGGAAAAGGTTAGAAGTCCTTAGGAGGGGGGTGAAGGCTTGTGGAAAAGGAGGGCGAACCACAACAATCGGAGTAAAAAGAGATATAAAAACTCTTCATCCTGGGAAAAAAACAAAAAGGCCAAGAATTTAATTATGAAAAAAAATGTCGATGCGAGCCGGGAGATGTCCGCGAATCCGATTCAAGTGCGCCGAAAACTTAAGGAAGACTGAATGTCAGTTGCTGAACGGATTAGTGAAGAAAAAAATCAGAGCTAGGGAGAAGCAGAAAGGGAGACGGGTTCATACCGGGGATTGGGTGAAGATCTGAGAGCTGGGGCGTGGTTATCGGTAAAAAAAAAGACGGACTGGTCGGCGCGGGGGGGGGGGAGTCTTCGGTGGAAGGAACGAGCTGTCGTATGAATTAAGGGGGAAGGCCGACGTCCTTCAAGCAAGGAGAAAATGTTAGCGTTCAATCAACAGGGAAAGGACAGGATGGATTTGATTCCAACTTCAGACACTGAGGACCGGAATCGGATACTTTGTGAGACGAAAAGGCCTCTCGTCGCGAAGCGAGGGAAGGGTTGATAAAATAAGAGAAAAGACGGCGGGCGAGAAAAAACAGCATGCGGGATCGAGGGGGAGTGTTTACGAGTCTGAAGAGAAATCTTGACGCGCTCGTCGGGCGGGAAGAGGCAAAAAAGGCTTGCGGAAAAAAGGCCGGAAAGCGAGCAAGGACCTGGAAAAAAGAGAGATCGGGAATCTTTATAAAAGGGGGCTCGCGGCCGAAAAGGGGGTAATTTCCGGGGTCGGAAAAATGGTATCGCTTGCCGGGAAAGGAATAAAAAAAAACAGGACTGCCAGAAAGGCGCTTACATAGCTCTCATACCGAGAGAGAAATCTCAAGGGGTACGTGAATTCGGGAGGTTCTTAGGGCGACACGGAAATAAGGCATGGGCGAGTACGGGGGGGGGGAAGCCGGCTGGATCTTTCCAGGAAAAAGGAGTTCAAGTGCAATGGAAAGAAAAGCCAGAAAAGAACATGCAATGAAAAGCTCGGACATTTCGGGGGGGGAAAAGGGCGAAAAAACAGGGCCCGATAATCTGCACGGACGGGGGGAGAGGAGGCAAGAGACGAGGCGTAGTAGAATAGAGGAATGCTCTCTTATGCCTGGGTGACCATGGAGAAAAAAAGGAAGCAACGTACTGATTTGCACCGTGGAGGAAGGGGGCCATTGGAAAACCCGACCAAAATCTGGGGAAGTAGAAATTTGTGAGGAAAAAAATAGATTGTCCAAGAGAGAAGTCCTCCAAGTGTTGGAAAACCTTTAAGGAGAGAGGCATTAACTTGGGCATCCTTCTGCATTGGGGGGGGGCTTGGCATTCACTTTTCTCTTGGTGCAAAGGGCGCTCTTGCTCCTTACTTTGAAAACGAAAAAGCACAAGCACCGAGGTGGGGAAAGAAACGAAAAAGCTCTCAGAAAGAGATCGATTAAGTCAAAAAAAACCGAGAGTGAACCCTTCGGAGGGGGAGACAGGGGGGCAAGGGAGTCGAACTAAAAAGGAAAAAAATATGGTCTATCTGGAAACACCAGGGGAGAGGACGGCGAGGGTCACTCGACTCCAAGAGATAGCTAAGAAGGGAAGCTGCCAGGCCTCGGAAAACCATAAGAGAAAGACAAGGGTCCAAAAGACTCTATTCAAAAAGTGAAGAAGAGAAAAAAAGGATAGTCTGACGTTAGTAATCGGGGAAAAAAAAGGTGAACGGGGAGGAACGACACAAAAGGTCACGTTCAACGAGGGCATTCTGTTTGCAAGGGAACTGGCCGATCGTGAAGCTTAGCTTAAAAAGGGCGAGCGTGTCTATGGGTGGCGACAAAAAAGTTCTTCTCTGGAAATGGTAGAGGCTTGGGGGGGAAAGATTTGGATTCGTGTTATTGAGAGTTAGACGTTGAGGTTCTAACCATGCGGGAAAAGGGCATTGAAATAGGGGGCAAAGGATTAAAAGATCTGCTCAGATCAGTGGGGCAAAGCGGAATGTATCAAAGACGGACACGGTCAAACGGCAGCATTGAAATGATGCAGATACAGAAGCAGGACGCGCACACCTCGCAGAGGGAAAGAGGGAAAGAAAGGCCAAGGGACGTCACACCGAAACGATTCGGAAAAAAGGCGAAAAGGGGGGGGGAAGAGGGTCGGAGAGGGGACTTCAAGGCCATCGGAAAACACCGAGGACAGGAGGTGGTACTCTTATTCAAAGGAGAAAGCTTGTCTCGCCTAGAGGAGGAGAAATAATTTGGCATCTGAGGGTGGACACTAGCAAAAGAGAGGGAGACTCGTCTACCTGCTTGTCAAAGAGGAATGTTCGGTTTACGGGGGGAAAGGCAAACATTTTGGAGAAAGGAAAGGAATAAACACATCTCTCGGCAAAGGAGGAGAGAGAGATTTGTTCGGGGTGCGGAGGGGGGGATCAAGGATTTGTCCGGGAAGGACTATAAGGGAAAAAGGCGGGCGAGGATTGACGCGTAATGGGAGGGTGAAGGCCGATGATGTTGGGTAGGAAGAGGGGGGGAAGGGAGGGGTATCACTTTCTCTTCTTGCCGTTAAAAGACGCCAGAAGGGGGGGGAAGAGGAGGCTCTCTTTCGACAATGGAAAGAATTTAGGTTTGATTTCTGGTTTTTTCGGGTTGCTCTGCCGATAGAGGATCCCGGCTAAGCGTCTCTCGTGGGTTTAGAAATTATCATGGGTAGGGGCGTGCCTTCGTGCGAGGGAAAAGGAAAGGAAAAAGCCCATCGGAGCACTAGGAAGGCTTTGCCAAGGTATAAAGGGGAAGTACTGTTGATGCAGGTATCAGAAAGGAGGAAAATCGGTCAGGAAGGGGAGACGAATGCCAAACCAGGGGTGTCAAGGGGAAAATAGGAGCCTGAATCACAACCCTCCTCAAGAGGGGTCCTACCCTAGAATTTTTCGTTCTGACACGGACCCGGGGGGGGGGGGGGGGGGGGGGGGGGGGGGGGGGGGGGGGGGGGTGGGGGGGGGGGAGGGTGGGGGTGGGGGGGGGGGGGTCGGGGGGGGGGGGGGGGGGGGGGGGGGTGGGGGGGGGGGGGGGGGGGGGTGGGGGGGGGGGGGGGGGGGGGCGGCTTTCTGCTTCAAAAGCAGCGGCGCTTAGAAGGAAACAGCTGGTTGACGGGGAACGGAGCGACTAAGTGGAACCAGGAAGGTACCCAGACGACTTCTTAGCGGGAGGAGAAAGGAACGTCCTGCACGAGAGGAGAGAGGATCAGCAGTGTTTATTGCGAGAAAGGGAGAGGGGCAGAAAAGCCCTGATGCAAAGCGGTCGGGGAGGGACGTCCCTCCGCGCGAGTTACAATAGGTCACTTGGGGCATAAAAACGTTAGGAAGTTCGCATCGGCTCTGAGGGAAAGAATAAATCTTTTCTAATGAGGAGAGAGTAGTGCAGGGGGACTACAGTCGAGTGGGACGGAATCCCATAGATCGGAGTTACGGCACCGGGGACGAGATAAGTTGCTCAGTAAAAAACTGCCGTTCGATGCAAACGGGGCATAGACGCAGGGGAAAAGTGCGTTCCCCCGGTGACCCAGACCCCATGCGTTCGAAAAAAAAAACATATTATGCCGAGGGACGGCCTATACTCACCGTATTCCCCTGCAACCCTCTTTGTTGGGGGCAGGGTTTTATAACCGGGGTTTCAGTCTAATTGATCGGGGGTGTTCCTGGTGGTGAAGGTTTCACAAACGGGGGGGGGGGGGGGGGGGGGGGGGGGGGGGGGGGGGGGTGGGGGGGGGGGGGGGGGGGGGGGGGGGGGAGGGGTGGGTAAGTAAGTGAAAGCGTGTGGGTGCGCAAGGAAAAGGGCGAAAGGGGAGGGAGATGGGTGGGGAGGAAAGGGGGGGGGGGGGGAAAGGAGGGGGGGGGTGGGGAGAAGCAGAGGGATGTGGGAGTTGAATTAGGGGGAGGAGAAGATGGGCGAGGGGGGGGGATGAGAGGGGAAAAGAGAAGGGGAGGGGGGGAGAGTGAAAGTGGGATGGAGAATGGGTAGGAGGGGGGGGGGAATGGGTGGAGTAGAGGGCTGGGGTGGTGATGGGTTGGGGTGGGGTGGGAGAAGGGTGTGGGAGGGAAGGTAGGGAGGGAGGGGGGGGCGTCCTTCCTTTCGGTGAGGGAGGTTCGAGGGGTCCGGTTACCGCAAGAATAGAAAGTGGCTAATGGCCTGGGGCTAAGACTACGCTGATTTCGCCAAAAGGGGAAAGGAAGTTACTGGTCTAACTAGCGTAAGATGGAACAAAGGATAGGTATCTCTTAGTTGTTCCTCAGATCTTTCTAATTTTAATGACGAGGGGGATTGGGTACCTACTTTCTCATGGCGGGAAAGAAGAGGATTCAGGTGTCCGCATTAAAATGCATTAACAAAGTGTCTATAGGGATGTACGATCATGCGTCCTGCGAGAATGATAGTGGAGTCTTTTGAATTCTGTCTGTCGATGGGGGGGGCCTCTTTACAAACGCGTGACGGGGGGGGCGACAAGGACGTTAGAAAGAACTGCGCGCAAAGGTGTGAATAAGAGAAGGACGGTGCAGGGTATCTGGATCAAGGGCGGGGGGAGCGGAAACCTGCGCGAGGACGCTTGGGGAAGAAAGATCTGATACGGCAGACTGCGAGAAGGAGTGTATGCGAAAGGTCGTAGAACAAACCGAGGGGCGTCTTCGAGAACGGATTCAAAGGGGCGCGGTGGCGATCGACGGGGGGCTTAAAAAGGATAACCAAGTCGAGAGGGAGAACGAGGATGGGACGCAAATATTAAAGACGGAAAGAGTCTGTCGTTAGGAGGAATTCTTGCGGGGGGGGCACATACAAAAGGGCGATCACCTGAAAGATTAGGGGGCACTCTGACAAAAAAAGCGGAAAAAGCTAGGGCTGGAGAAAGATCTCGGGGAGCTAGAAGGGGATGCTTCAAGAAGAGAGAATCCTCCCTCATTATAACTATGAAAAAAAAAAAAAAAATAAGGAAGCCTTAATTCAATTTCTTTTAAAAGAAAAAAGAAGCTGGCATGGGTGTTCTGACATGGGAGGGATATAGGAGTTGAGTCCATGACTCGACAATCGGTTGGTCATGCTGTCCCGTGGGTTTTGAGGAGGTGCATTATTCGTTGTGGGGGGGGGGGGGGGGAGAGATAAATCCAAAAAAACATAGCTACGGGGGGGGAAAGAGAAGATAACTCACCTCTCCTTGGGCACTCCTCGGCCAGAAAAGGAGGAACCAGATGCTTAATTTTTCACCCCATGAAGAAACATGGGACTTCGCCTCTATCGTTAGAGGGAAAGAGCGGTCTCGGGTTAAGTGGAGCATTGGGGCGAAAGTTAAAGAAAAGGGCCGTCTGTTGCGCGGGGAAAAGGGATGGGAAATGAAGCATTGATAGGCGGGGAACGTTAAGTTACACAAGGGTTTCCCCTGCAGAGGGGGGGGTGCTTCGGGGGTAGGGGAAAAGGAAAACGATAACGGGCTGTAAGAAAGAATGGCGCAAAGAATTCCTGGGATTGGGACAAGAAAAACGCTAAGATCGGGCATGGAGGAAGTGGAAACGGATACGGGACGAATCGCGTTTCAAGTAGACATGCCATTAAAATCCCTTCGAGATCAGGGGAGGGGGAAAAGCTTTGCTTCGAGGGAAAAAAATATGGTGGGGATGAAATAATAGGATTATCTGGGCACCGCGGGCCGACGGAAAGTAAGTCTCACTAAATTACAGACAGAGGAGAACGGGTGCGACGGTCCGGGCGAAGAAAAAGGTAAAAGTCTATCTCATGAAGCGGACCTCGGCTAAATTAGGGAGCCTGAGAGTGCTCTCGGAGAATGTAAGACTAAACGCGAGAGACTAGCTCAATTGACCATGCTTTCGAAAAAAGTCAGGACGGTGCAAAAGATCGAAAAAAACAGGGATCCCAAACGACATATCAAGGACACTATTCTCACGGGCGATGAAGTCCAGTCATGCTTCTGAGCTAAGGTGGAGCGCCGTAATATCGTCCAACTCAAAAGGAAGGATCGCCCGGATCCAGAAACAGATCACATTTGATACATGGGGGGAACTGAGTCTTGCAACCGACAAAAGCTCGAGAATGGAAGGTCAAACATCTTCGAAGTGACCGGGGATGCAGAAAAAAAAAAAAGCGTCAAAAGAGTGTCAGGAAGGGTCGCCGGGAAAAAAAAGAAGGTATCTCATTTCTGCGAGTGGCGAACTGAAAGTCATAACGGAGGAAAAAGCCGTGATGGCAACCTCGAAAGAAGGAATGGAAATTTCATAAAGAACGCAGCCATAGTAAACGTCCTCCTGAAAGGGGGACCGTTTCCCGTGTCACGACTAGTGAGCCGGACTGAGGCCTTTTGCCAGGGTTGCCTGTATTTGGGGGGGAGGGAGACGTCTCAGAAGGCTACCCTTACCGACGGTGCAAGCAGGAGCACTTTGCGAGTGCGGCTGCTCTGTCCAGGGATCAACTGCTGCAGAGGGAACAAACAGCCCCTGGGAGGTGGGCTAAGCCCTACGAATCTATGGGCGATGTTTAAGTAAAAGAGGGGGTGAGTAGCGCTAAGAAAAGAGGGCAAAGTGGGACGTAAGCCAAAAAGGAAAAAAGCTTGGTCAGACGGGGCACCATCTCCGCATCAAGCAAAAAAGAGAGGGAATCGTGATACAGGTGGAGGAGGGGGGGGAGGAAAAACCGCTTCTACCATCGAAGTAGCGTAGAACCAAAAAGAGAGAGTGCTCTTAATTCGTGGGACTAGAGGGGTCTGAAAGGAGCTGCTCCAATTAAGGAGGGAGGGTACTCGAAAGCAAAATGGGGCGTACGATGACGGACAAAAAGGGCTTTGCCCCGTCTTGGGCATTAAGAAGGACGAAAAGGGGGGTGCTCAGAACGAAAGGTGAAGGGGCATTCCGTATGGAAACTCAAAAGGAGGCCTTTAAACTCCTAGGGAGGATGCGAGTTTGGATAGGGGGGGGGGGTTTTCCCTGGGAAGAGGTGCTCGGGGTGGAGGAGGGGGAATCGAATTCGGCGTAGGGGAGGCACAGATCTTATCACGGTCCGTCATGAGACATGGCAGAATGGCTCTAAGGGGGGCACAAGCCTGGCAACTGTAAGGGGGGCTCAGGGGGAAGAACTCCCGTCCACTTTCTGAAACACTAGTCATGCGGGGCTATCAGTTCTTCTCTAACTGCGAAGACTCGCCTGCTTGCCCGCGGCCGTGTCAAATATTTCTCCTCTCCGCCGATATCGGACTTACAAGCGGCTCATAGGGGGCAGGAAAATTGCCCAAAATTGTGCGGGCTCGTCGCATAGTCCTAAAGGGCGAATACTTCTCTTCCTAAGGACGGGGTACATTAGAACAGTTCCTTGAGGAATAAAACATAAAGTCGGGGATCTTCCTAGCGGAATTACCCTTGGAAGGGTAAAGTGGGGCATGACGACAGAGGTTTAGCGCATCTGCGGCACAAAATAGAAAAGAAAAAAACAACAACTCTCCGCAACAAAAACAGGAAAAGAGAAGCTTTTGTTCGGGAGAAATGGGGGCGCTATATGGCACCCGACGTCGATGCGACAAAAGCAGAAGGGGGGGGAAGCGGAAGGGGGAGTCAAGAAGAAAGGACCGTTGATTGGAAAAGATATAGGAAAGGGAGCGGCTGTTAGCTTACAAACGAAGGGCTCTTCGGGAGGGGATTACTCTGTAAAAGGGGAGGGGCGCTCTAAGCGAAAAAAATAAGGTCGGGGGGGGGGGGGGCAGTTTCTCATATCGGGAGGGGGAGGTGACTCTATTATCGAGCGGCGGGCAGAGCTTTTATTAGGAGTAGATAGCGAATAACTTCGATGCCGGTTGGAATGCCCATCTAAAAGCTGGACACAAGGGGTAAAAGGGCGAGGACCCAGAGTTGTGCAGAAGAGGGGGGGAGCTGGGCAGGAGGATTCCTACACGGAAAGAGTCGGCGAAAAGGAGGCAAATCAGCAGGAGAGGTATCCAGACGGCGAGAGTGAAGTTGTAAGTAGGTAACTGCGTGGCTGGGCGTTCAGGCGGAAGGGGGACGTAAAGTACGGGATAGAACGAACGTCATTCTTAAGAAAAAAGGGGGGTTTTGGGCTCTTGGTCAAACAGAAGGGAGCGCTCACTCAGAATATAGGTCCTCAAGGACTTTATACGCGTTAAAGGCTTGCGCGATCTGATTGTGACGAGGAGAGAGACAAAATTATTGTGAAAGAGAAGCGCTGGGGGAGGGATGGAGAAAAAAAAAAGACTCGCCCTCAAGAACTTTGAAACAGTTTTAGTGGTGCGGAGATGGGAAGTCGCTATACGGAGGGGGTGAAGTCTTCATCGATTCGGGAATCGGATCTATCTGGGGGAATGGGGTAGTGCGGAAGAAACGAGGTCAGTTCTTCAAGGGGGAACTGTTAATTTAACCTGAGACCTCAAGGCGAACAAAAGAGGAAAAAAACCTCCTCTTGCGGAGAAGGCCGTAAATTAGTAGGGGCAGTCTCTCTCCATTCAAGTAAATCAATTTTCTTTAAGCATAGGAAGAAGGGGTAAGATGCAATGGTCCTATGTCGGGGGGGGCGAAAGGGATAACTCCATTGAAGGCGCCCATTCAACTGGGGGAAGTGGTGGTGAAGCAGGCATGGAGATTAGAGAGTGGCTTCATCATAGGCAGAGGGTAAGGGGGGACTGAGAAATCCTTGTAATTCATTTAAAAAAAAGACGGAAGGGTCTCATCATAGAAGGAAAGGGGCGGCATAGACGGCGATTTCAGGGGAAAAAAAAATGGTGGATGCGGGAGCTTTTCAGAGGGAGGGAGCTGAAGCTAGGGATTCTTCAGCGTTGTGGAGTCGAAAAATCAGAAAGCTCAAAGGGGGGAAGGGGAGGCAGAGACGTGATGGGGAGAAAAGGGAATGGTCCAGATCGGCTCAGGGTCGGAAAAATACGACATGGAATAAAGAAAAGCGGGAGCTCTATGTGATGCTAGCTCCAGTTTGAAGGAAAGGGGGGAGTGAGTCTACAGATGATGGGTGGGCGAAAGGAATAAGAAGGTCAATTCATAAAGGGCTTGCATAAACTTTGGGGGAGATCTTTTAAGACCTTGGGGATGAGGGCGGAAATTTTATCGTCTCGAGATTGTAGAGCGTAGTTTTAGAGTGCGCTCCCGGTGGGACTGGTGGTGGGTTCGGGCTTGGTATTGTCAGTTCGGTAGGGAAGGGAGCGCCTGCTTAAGAGAAGAGCGAACTATCTTTATGGGTACAAAAAAATGAAAAAATCTTTGCTTTTCTGGCAGTTATAGAAATGAAGGACGGCCATTCAGATTAACTTGGTCCGGCGGAAAAGGGGGGGGAGAGGTTAATTAAATCATTATCCTCTAGGAAAAGAAAGCGAAGATTATTTTGAGGTTAAACGATAGGTCGGGGGGGGGGGAGGGGTCTTCGGGGGGGATATTTACAGCTACCTTTGGTCGTGTCTTGGAAAAACTTACTCCGGAAGGAAAGAACAATGGTGAACAGAAGGACGTCTATGTAATCGGAAGGGGCAAATCCTGCATCGGGAAACGAAGGAACTCTCTTACTGTCAAATTCTGGACGGCTGAAGAAATAACGGGATCGTGGGAAAAAATTTAGGGTCGATAAAGTGAGGATAGGGCTGGGGGTCCTGGGGGCTCAAGAGAGGGGGGGGGAGAGGGACGGAAAGGCGGTTTCTTTTTTCTAGGGGAGGGGGAACCCAAAAGTATGGCGGTTTATGAAAGGAAGAAGACTAAAAAAAAGGGATTGAGTAGTAAGATAGATAGATGGGGGGATAAACCCGCAACTCGAAAAGGAAAAAAAAAAAATGTAAAGTCTCCATTCCAATTGAGATTGGAGGGGTCATCAACATCTGGGACTGGAAAGAAGGACGAGCAAAATCTGTCATGAATGGATAGCGAAAAATAGAAAATGCATGGGGCTTTTAATATTGGATGCAATGGGAAAAAGGTCTGGACGTTTCACTGAAGGGAGAGGGGAGGCATGGTTATATTCGTTCAATTAGGGGGATGCCATCAGGCGTATTCTCTGGCGGCTAGTATTGTGCCTACACATCTCGGTCGGATGCTTGAATTCAAGGGGGCGGGAACCAAGCAAACAGTAAAACTTCCTTAGGACACGAAAACGAGCTTCAATGCCGGCGGGTAAGAACTGAAAAGGCAGCGCCGCGGGCGGTCGACTTTTTGAATTACGACCGGGGGGGCGATCGCAAGTCCTCGATTTAAGAGCTTTGCACATAAGAAAAAAGGTTAGGGTCGCCTCGCGGATCGAACCGGCGGAAAAAAAACATCAATCTCTATCCGCGCCAGTTGAAACTGGTCAGGCGCAAAGCGCGGGCGAGGGATAAAGGCCCGCTCGAAGCGACAAGGTAGGGAAAAGGACAGATTCTCTTCGGTGAGGACGTGGGAGCGAAAATCGCTCTACTTTGCCTTGTCGAATCAAGGTCAGAAAAAAAAAAAAAAAAAAAAAAAGGGGGGGAGGAAATGGGAAAAAAACGCGCCCGAAAGGGACAAAGAAACGATAGAGTCCGGAGTAAGGCTATTTCGCAGGGAAAAGGTCTGGGCGTCTTCTTGGAGAAGGCAAACGGGCCGTTAATAGCGCAGCGATCTTTTACCTTAGCGTAATGGCAAAAAGAAACAGTGATTTCGCTGCAAAAGGAAAGGAATAGTAAAGCTCAGATATTCTTATTCCCTAAAGGAAAGAAAGAAACGAAAAGTCCACGAAAGACAACATGGGGCCAAGGTCGTTGCGGGAAAAAGACCAGAGGAAATGGTAATTACCTGAGATGAGGCCGGCATCATGGGCCTTCCTTCATAAAGGTCATCTGGAAAAAGGTAGCACAAGGGGCTAGAATCTCTTGCCATGGGAGCTATTCGCAAAAAGGGGGTTGAATGGCAGGCGGTATTCTTACGGAAACTCGGAAAAGGATTCCAATAGAAAAATGGAGAAAATGGGGAGATGAGGGGAATGGGTGGGGGGGCATTGGGCCTAGCAAGGGGGGGAAAAAAAAGTGGAACTCTCGGAAAGGGTGTGGCTCAAAAAGGTCGCTCTGGAGCAGTGCTTGGTCCCCATTATAGAGATGTATGGGGAGAAAGGCATCGAGCGACCACTATAAGAGCCTGGTCGACTACTAGACGAAATTCGATGTGAAAAGGAGAACGGGGGTGTCGGGGTTTGTCGCTAAAACGGGTGCTATGGAAATCGGGCTCATCTAACGCGAAGCTTGTTCGACTTCACCGAAGGGAAAAGATCGGGGAAAGCATCACGACAGAGTTAAAAAGAAGGTTAGCTCTGCAAAAAAAAAAAATAGGGGGGATCAGGAGAAAGGCACATACGAGCTTAAGGGGGAGGGTCTTATACTGACGTAGGAGGCAAAGAAATGTCGGTGAACGACAAAAAACCAGAGGGTCGGTCGCGAGGATTCAAAAAGTTCGCGTCGCTTAGCAGCTCTGGAAAAAAGAACAAAAAAACTCTGTGTTACGGCGACTACGTCGCGGGGGGGGGGGGGTTCGATCACTATTGCGGGGGTATGCGTCTTGTGTCCGGGGGGGGGCCGGTTTTAGGTAAGGAAAGAAATAAAGGCAGATTTAAGGCGGGGTCTGAGAAAAAAACGTGCAGAAGTCGGTTTCAGGCGAGGGAAGGTCACATCTGCCTGTTATAGAGGGGCAGTAGAAAAAAAAGGATCAACGTCTATGACGACGGTGACGCCGTTACGATGGTTCAGAGACGCATCTCAGCTGGAACACGGGACGGCGATTACGAAGCTACCACCATGAGGATAAATGGCGCGAACGGAGTAGTGCTTATGGAGGGAAGTCCTCGTAAAAGTCGCGGGCCCAGGGAAACGAGGGAAAAGAAACCAGCGAAAAAGCTGTTACGCTATCATCGAAGGCAACAGAATAGTCAATGGGCTTGTCGAAAAAAATACTTCTTGTCCATAGAAGGGGCACCGCGATCGTACGAGAGGGGGGGGCAAATAGCTTCTCCTGGAAGAATTAGGTGGTCAGCAAACTGCAACACACAAAACGGGAGTTGAGATATTATATGGGGCTCGGGGGGGAGGGTGGCCAGATGCAGCGTTAAATAGGTCGGAAAAGAAAAAAGTGAGGGGCATGGGAAGGGGGGAACTTATGTGATCTAAGTTCATAGTAGAAAAAGAGGTGGTTGATGTCTAACGGCAAAATGTGGAAGGGCTGGGACGTCCGTAGCATAAGGATGCTGGAAGTGAGGTGGAGGAAAGATGAGGGGGCTTTTGATCAGGGCAAAATAGAAGTGAGGTCATTTCGAGGAAACAAGGGCGGGGTTGCGGGGGGGGGGAAAATGCCCTATATCGAAAATACGCCCGGAAGAGACGTTGGAAGAAATTCTGGGGAGGTATTTCAGGCAAGGAAGGAAGGTGGACGTGAATGCGGCCTAACAGCCAAATGATAGGCGAGAGTCTCTTTGGGGGATAAAGGAAGGATGAATATCTGCGGTGGGGTGAAAGGGACCTAAACCGCATAGGACAGCGGAACCACTCGTTCCCCGCCTTTACGAAATAGAGGCCAGGAGTGTCTAGATGACACGAGGGATACGGACGGCATCGAGCGCGCAAGAAAATAAAAACTGGAGGGGGGGAAACGTCAGTTACGAAAAGGCTGGGGGAGAAAGTGCAAATTCTTGGAATGAAGAGAGAAAGGAAATAAAGAAATTACGAGAAGGAAAGAGCTAGTGGGGGGGGAAGAGTGTTAGAGCGACGAGGGGGAGAAGTGCTCGCTCCACGAGTGCAAGCTTGCGGGTGTGCAGTGAAGGAAGATGGCCTTCTAAAGGTGGGGAGAGGGTGGCGGGGGAACAAAAAAGACAAAGTCCTTCTTGGTGGAGCGCATCTGCAGATCACATTCGATGCGTCTAAGAAAGTAGGAAGTTCACGGCACTGAGGTTGTGGATCTTCGCATGCGCGCTGGAAAGGAAAAGGCAAAGAGGGCTCCAGCAAGCGGGAAAAGAAGTGAAAAAGGAACGGCTCAGATAAAAAAAAAAAAAGACCTGGGAAAAAGGATTCCCCTAATTTCAGAAAAATATGTCCCCGACATGAAAAAGTCTTTCTTAAACTCTCGACACACACATTGAATGAAAAAAAATCGGAGGAACGTGAATAAACGGCCTTGGGGAAAGGGCCATTCAAAGCTGGGTCTCGGTGAAAAAAGTGAAAGATTATAGGGCGTGGATAAATACGGCTTTGAAAAAAAACGGGATGAAGGGAAAGGAGCGGTCTGCAGCCGAAAGGGGGATAAAAAAAGATATTCATTCGGAAACGGGACGTTTTCGGCGGGGGTGAGGGCGAGTGAAGACTTTTAATCAGTGGACTAGGCTAGGGATGCTCGAAAGGAATATAAGAAAAAGGACAAAAAATTTTTCAATGGAATCACTGGTTGCAGGGGGGCGGCGAAGGGCTGGGGATTCGAAAGGGGAGGGCCGCATTCGGAAGGGGAGGACAAGAAGGGAAAGACGGCTATGGCGAATGCAGAAAGGAATGGAGGGTAGCGGCAAGGCGGATGGGGTGTCGAAGACAGTGGTGGGCCTCGGTCGGGCACCTCGGAAAGGGGCGCATTGACTGAATAAAAGAGTTTCACTTCCGGCAGGGGAAGGTGTAAACAGAAAGGGGGGGATCACGCGAGGGAGTCCTGTTAGCACACGCTGAACCTCGGGAGGGGGGAACGTTATCGAAAACGTTACTTCATACCCACATTAGCAAGTTCCGCGTGACTCAGTAAAAACTTTCTTGTGGCGTTACAATTAAGGCTTTCCTTTCAGATGGGGCCTTGAAATTATGCTGGTAGATGTTGTAGTTCCCCGGGGGACCAGCGCGGCTGCGATAAGAGGTACTGCAGCAGCCATTCGCTCGGGGTCCGGGTCGCATCCACGAGGAAGTGGGTTAAAGGATAGCGCAAGGGCCGCGGAAGCGATTTTGTGCTGGGTGAAAAAATAAAATGTCTTTCTTGAAGGTAGGAGCGAAGGGGACTTCAACTAGCCCGGCAGTAGATGGGGAAGGTATGTTACAGGGGGGAAAAAGTCGAAAAAAAAATTTTCCGTCATGAACGCTTGAAAGTTCAGGGAGGTTCTTTAAAGTTTTCTTGCGCCAAATCCTCGAAAGGGGAAACCTGGCACGTGAACTGGTAAGGACAAAAGAAAACTGGGACTAAAACTGACGTCATTCATGACATTGCAGAGGTTAAAAGGGATGCGAATTCAAGGATGTGAAAAAAGGGGATCGGGCGAGTCGCAAGGGGGGGGGGTCCTTCATGCGGGGCGGGGTCAAAAAGAAGAAAAATTGCGGGTTCGCTCGACACGAGGAGGAGAAAAAGAGAGAAAAAAAGCGTAGTCCCGCCTATACAAGGACGTCCGCGGCCAATGCATTGTCAAGAGCCCCGAAAAAAAGAAATCAGGAATTCCGCTCGGCTGACGTTGTGCAATTCGGCACAAAAAAGATGGGGTAGGTTCGTCGAAAAAAACGAATGGCGACCGCGGTGGCGGGCGGGGGGGGAAAAAAAAAGTGGGAACGCCTTGAGATAGAGCGGAGGAGAGTCAGGACCGACGGCTTCGCGCAGGGTCGTGCGGGGGGAATCAAAGGAGGAGAAGTCCTCGTATTCGCCACGCCGGGGGGGGGGAAAAAAGAGAGAGTCCGGGGAATGGGAACCAAAGGCATAATCTCCGCTTCGAAGGGAACGGAGCGGGCAGGGGACATACTTCAATTCGCCATGCCGAAGGAAAACTTGGGGGAGACTCCCTTAAATGCCGTCAGGCCGAGGTCACCTTCCGGAGGGGGGAAACAGGAAGTAATAGGCGCTATGGACATAAGCGCGACGGGCGTTCACATTGTCCAATAAAAACAAGCCCCCGGCGGACAGGGCAGAAGAAAGGGGGGTAAGAGGCGAGTTCGAAGTCCGCCGGAGAACGACAAGGGGAACAAGAATAGCCTCTCAGGGATCGGAAAGGGCACGGGGGGCGAGCGCATTGAAAAAAAAAAATGTCCCTTGTCAAAAACAAGAACGCGGGGGGGGAGAAGCACGTCCACCTGGACGACAAAAAGGCGAAAAATAGCCGCGCGAAATTCGATTCTATTTCAAGTAGTATTCGGCATCTGGGGGAAACGCAGGTAGGGCATAACGGTAAGGACGGGTGCGATTCCCGTCGAAAAGCAAACCAGGTGATTTCCTGGGGGGTCTAGGGGGAACCGGAGCATATCCAGACAACGAGCAATAAAGAAGGTAAAAGGAAAAACTTCTTCTACTTACCTGAAAGGCAGACGATCTCGATCAATAAGGAAATCCGGGGTCGGTTGAGGGCCACGATTCAGATCTATGGCTCAGTGGCGGTGTCCATAAGGAGGGGAAAAAACTAGAAGGGGGACTTTCTTACACTCGGAACCGCTCGAAGAGAAGAGGTCAAAATCCGGACCGGTGATGCAGTCGGTGTAAGTGTTGGGGGGGAACGTCGATATTCGGGGATACATAGGGCTAGATTTTCTAGGGGCAAGGTGGGGGAACCATGGGGGATGTTCAGACTGATATGAGAGAAGTGGGACATCACCGTGAAGAAGTTGGGCCGCGGAACTTGCAAGTATGGTTGGGGGGCTGGCGTGCGGAACTTCGAACTGAGATGATAGGCGCGCGTCATGGGGCAATTGAATCGGGAAAACTGTTTCTGAAAAAAACACAGAAGCGACTGGGGATGATAGGGTGTGAATCTTTATTCATATCAGGAAAATAGCAAGACACTTAGAGAGGGCGTAGAATGCCCCAAAGTTGCGCGGGCAAGAGTCGAGAAAAGGCTCTGGGATCATTCAGAAACGCGACTCCATTCGAGCAGGATCGGACGGTCAAGCACTCCTTGCCTAGAAATTTCGATCGCACAAGCTTTCCATATCAACGAAAGGGTAAGTTAACCTCTGACTTCAATCTCTGTTCCAAAGTGAGTGGGTGCCCTTGACCGACGATGACCAACTGTAGTAGGGGAGTAGCGACGTGAAAATGTGCCCGTCTAGAAAAGGTCGCGTTTCATGCCGGGGAAAAACAGGTCTAATCTGGTAGAGTCACGCAACAAGGTAAAGTACGCGTCGGCATTCCTAAAAATGGTTTTTGATATTCGCATTTGGGGAGAGGGGTCTTTATAGATCTATCGAAATTTCAACATGAGACCGGGGGGGAGGCCGGATTCATAGGAGAATTGGGGAGCCAGGACGCACTTTTCGAGTATGCCGGAAACGACGGCTGACGCAGGACTAGTCAGAATATCAAAGCCATGCGCGGCAAAGGAAACTCCGATAAGATGGGAAGGCAGCCACCCTAAACGAAAGAGGGGGGGGGGAAAAAGGGAAAAAGCAACTGTTTCTTTCAATTGCGGGGGTGACAGGGCAAGGGGCCGTCAAAATCATCCCATGTCAAGCTTGGCGGCAGACAATGAAGAAGAAACAACAAGGTTCCTATTATGTCAACATCAGGAGGGGGAAAAGGGGATGAAGTTTCTACTACGCGTAGCCTGGAAAAATCGGCTTGTCGGCCTCGACGATTTGGGGAAGAAAGTGTTTCACTCCATCTGCGGGAAAAAACAAGAAAATGAGAAAGCAAACACTGAGATGAGGAAAAAGTAGAGATTGGTTCTGTAACTGCTAGATGCGTCGCGAAACGAGGTAAAAGTCGATCTCGACCCGGAAGGGGGGGCGCATAAGTGATTGCAAGAAGGGGGGGGGAGGATGGTTTGAAAGTGCAAGAGACGGCCTGGCTGTAGAAAGCCACATTGGTTCTCTCGGAGGTGGGGATGTGGGGGGCCTTTGCGGGCGAAAAAAACAGCGGCAAAAAGGGGCGGGGGACATCGGTGGGCGGTGATATGTGCTGATCCAAAAAAAAAGGATCTGGCTCAGGGCGCCGGGGGTGCAGCGGCTTGGAGGGATGGGGCAAGAGGCAGATAAGGGTGTCCAAAAAACAGGCGATGGGACCGGGAATGGCCCCGGAACATGGCGGGTGCAAGGATAGGTCCGAAAAAAAGAGGGGCTCCGTTATTCAATAAAAAAGCGGAAATTAGGCACGGGGGGGAGGATTATGCCGAAACAAGGGTCTTCCTCATGCAGAACAACGCCGGCCGCGGAGATGCTGCTAGACGAGAAAACGTGGGGGGGGTGTCGGAGATACGCAGGGAGGGGACGGTCGTCACGATGGCTGGGGGAAATCGAGCGCCTGCGGGCGTCATCTTACGGACACGAGGTGTGGTCGGCGTCGGTCAGAAATTGGGGAATATGTCACGATCTAATAGATAAGTAGCAAAGTAGAGCGCGTTGCTGAATTGGTGCGCGATCGGGAAAAGAACTTTCTAGATCCAAAAAAGATTTGGACGAAAAAAATATAAGGAGACGGGGGGGGAGGGGAGGGAGCGAGCCGCCGGCCTGTGTGTAACCTTTCAGTGGGGCTGGGCAAGAGCGACAAAAGAGTGTTATTAAACAAAGAGGGGGGGGATTCTAGGTTCACCTCTACGATAGGAAGCCGTAGCCGAATGGTGCTTGAAATAAAGAGGGGGGAGCAGAGGCGGGCGGCATAGGCAGCGGGGGAAAGAGGAAGCGCGAAAGCCGGAATGGAAAAGTAGCAAGTTCAGGGGGGACGCATTAAGGTCGATCACAGGCCAACGGCATTCGGCGGAAAGTTCTGTGGATCCGGGGAAAGGGGGAATCACGACTGAACGGAGGCAACAGCTGGTGTCCCGGGGAGGACAGTCATCGGGATCGAGAGGGAAGGAATCAGAGCGGGTGGCGGGTCGCGGGTGAAGGGGGGAAGTGGGAAGGGCCTAAAGAGCTAATATAACCAGGTGACCTGGGAGGAAAACTGTATGTACGGGAAGGTGGGATAGTTTTTCTCATTTGTGTCGGGGGTCTTTAGCTTTAAAAAACGAGTGAACTCGGGACTTTGTTGGGTTCGCTTCAGGGACATTTGAAATACAAAAAATTTGTGGCCTGGTGAGGAGAAAAAGCGGCCTGGAAATTAGATGTCTATGAAATTCGTTCCGGAAAAAAAAGGGGAAAGTATCGACGAACTGAAAAAATGGGAAGAGGCTATGATCGTTAGGGCTATGTCGGGAGGGGGGGTATTTCCTCTATGTTTGTATTCTCACGCGGTAAGGGTCGACAATGACGGGAATTTCAGATTGCGGAGGGTGTTTCCCATACCGGATACTGATCGGGAAGGTCTCTTGGGGGAAAAGGGAGGGATCGGCTGCAAGGCGAAAGTAGTTTCGAGGAAGCGGCGCTGGGGATGTCTTTGGGCAGGAACTTCGCAAAACCCGGGCGATGGCTGCGCGGGAAGAGGAGGGTAGGTCATCTAACTCACGACCGTAGGGGTTAAAAGGGAAGACTTATTTAGGCAGCACCAAGAAAGAGTTCGGAACGAGGAAGGTGAAATGATCTCGCAATGCACCTCCATTTTTTTTTCTGTTTAAGTGCGTGTTTTGGGGGATCAGGGGGGCTGATGTGGGTTCTGTGCTAGTGGGTGCGTGGGGGGTTTTGTAGTAGAGGGTATAGGGCGGATAAGTTAAATGGCTGGGAGGGCCGGGTGGTTGGGTGGGTGGTTAGCGTGAGGATCGGGGTTGGTTCCAAGGCGGGTGTCTGAACAAACAAACACAAAAAGTCTTCGGGAGAGGCGTTACGGTCTGGAAGGAAAAAGGACTTATTCTCCCTAACGCTTAGATCACCGCTGGAAAGAAAAAAGAGATCTGTCATTTTCAGAATGCGACGGGATCAATTCGGCCAAAGGCGCCAGCAAGAGTACTGGTTCAGAATTCAGAAAAGAGAGGGGGGGGGGGGGGGGTGGGGGGTTGGGGGGGGGGGGGGAATGAGAAGGGGGGGGGGGGGGGGGGGGGAAAGTTGAACTAATTAAATTGCAAATGGGGCGAGAAAAAAAGGAATGTGGGCATGGGCAACTCAGACAAGAAGGGACGAAGTTGGGACTGACATTTCTGTGCCGGTTTTGCGGGTCGGGGCGCAAGGATGCAAGTGTAGCTCTCAACACCACGAGGGAAAAAGATATAAAAAGCCTTGGAAACAAGACTAAAAAGAAGCCTCATGAAGGACTTCGAGACGCAAAGGAGCAACGGAATTTCTCCTCTCCACATCCGGGCCCGCTGACGCCTAAATAACAAAGAAATTCATTGTATGCAGCGGATTTTGCAAGGCAGGCTGCATATTTGAAAGTTAAAGTAGGGGGAGGTACGGGGACGAGGAGAGGAGTGAGCATGGATTATAGAGGTGGGGTAAGTTGCATCGCAAAGGAGCGCGGCGTCTTGCTTTCCAGGGAGTAGGGTTCTTGAGTGAAGGAGGAGACCTTCACAAGAAAGAATTTCCTGCTTGGGAAACGACTATGTAAATCCGAGAAGTAGGCAATGGCGATAATGATTCAAATGCACGGGAGCGGTGCCGGGAACGCGGTCGTCCTTGGGGAGGATAAGGACCGTCGATCGAACGGGCGAGGACGGAGTTGTCCACTATCAGGAATAGGCCGGACAGAGTCTCGCGGGGCGAACTGGCCGACCGCGAAAAACAGGAACCGCGGACGGCCATAGGGGGGGGAAGAGAACAGTCCCTTCTCTGAAGGCCGCAAGGCAAGGTACGCGCTCGACAAAGTAAAGAGTCTGCGAGTCAAGTATAAGGCACTCGTGGGGGGAGAGCGAAAGCGGACAACTATCTCCTATTGCAGGGGGAAAATGGAAAGCGTGATCGAAGCAAACATGCGCGATAAAACAACTCTTACAACGCGACATCGAAGCGGTTGTCCATTGAGTAAGGCTTGTCGAAGGCTTGGGGGGGGCAAATTTGAGGAAGAATGAAAGCAAGAAGACAGTGCCCTGTAGGGGTCATGCGGACGGACCATTGAGTTTCCGCATCATGGGGGGAAAAGAATAGGAAAAAAAACAAGGACTCTCTCCTTCGCAGGCCTGTCAAGATGAAGCTGGAAAAGACAGTAGCCGTCAAAAGGGCGAAATCGTCTCGTTGCGAAAAGGTACAATTACACAGCGAACAGATTTCTAGGCTGGCCTGGCCAGAGGCGTCAAACGGAAGGGGGGGAAAAACCTTAGAGGGAACGACGAAGCGAGGGCAGGATCCATTCGTTGAATGGCATAAAAGGAGGAGGCAACCGGTGAGCAGAATATGCTAGAATGCCGCAGGATTTTCGGGACAGTTGCCGGCGCAAAGGATGAGGGGCTAAGCACTTTCGGGGGGGGCATGACACTGCTTTCAGGGTGCTGGTGAGCAGGCTGCTGGAGAGATGTCGGCTCATCCTCATAAGGCAGGGTCTCGGGCTACTAAGCGAGACCTTCGTCTATCGCGAGAAAATGAAGAGATCGATCGATTTGATAGCATCTACTGGGTTGGGGGTCCTAAGGGGCGGGTAGCGCGACGGAGGTGTCTACTTCAAAATAACTTTTGTTCGCGTTACCAGGGGGAGTCGGGGGGAGCATAAAAAAGGGGAACTGAGCTTATGAAAATCAGTGAAAAAGGAACACATCGTAGGGGGGAAAAAAGGCTTCTGAGTCAGCGATTCTCGGTATCGTGGGTGGGGAATTGACGATGAGTAAGGCTCGCAGAAATTCGGGGGAATCCGCTACTAACGCAAGGGGGAGTAAGATTCCTTCAAAAACTTCGCGGGGGCACCCGAGGGGTAATTCTCCTGTCCGGGATCAGAAAAGACAACCTTTTCCATAGAGTTGTAATGTGAAAATAACTGCAATATCCGGGCAGGGTCTAGGCGGTGTGGATAAGGGGGTTGGAAATGTCGTTGAAAATTAATTGGTGGTTGCTGTAGAGAATCGTCATTATCATGGGAGGGAAAAATAGAAACGTGTGAAAAGGGGATCTGAGTAATAGTATTTTGTCTACAAAAATAGGCGAGAGGTGCCTCCTGGGACACGAGGTTCATTAAGTGACGGCCTGTGACTTACTAGGAATCTTCTAAAACGAAGGGAAAAATTTGTTCTCTTAATAAAAGGAAGATATACCTTGCGGGTCCGATACTTTGGCTGGGAGATCGGCGTGACATCCCCGCCTTTGGGGGGGGGCGTGGAGAAGGGCGGCGCAATTGGAAAGTGCTTACGGGACCAAAGGGGTCGACATCATTAGAGGCATCGTGCCCATGCCAGGGGACTCTACAGACGATCGAATATCGAAGAAAAAAGAGGGGCTAGGGGGGACAAATTGTCTTGAAAATGCAGGCTGAGCGTCCAATCATGCCCGGCACAACGGGGGGGCGCAAGAGGGTGTTTTAAGGGCAAAGTACACAGCATCTTGGAGAGAAGACAAAAAGCTCGTAAAAGCAACAACAAAAGGAAAAGAAGAAGATTTCTTTTGGAGACCGCGGCTGGGGGCCAGGCCCCGGGTACAAAAGAACGAGGACAACAGGTGCCGGCGGGAGTGGTGGCAATGTCCATTTTCTAGGGGACGATGGGGATTCGAGAGGGCTAAGGGTTCAGCCTGCGTAGCGGGAAAGACCGGGCTGAGGGGAAAAAGCTTGGCCGCTACGCTAAGAAAGAATGGTCTGGTTCCGTGACGCAGCATCTTTCTGTGGTTGAATTCTCGAGATCGCGAGCGCCTAGGGGCGCTTTTAGAATTCTTATAAATTTAAAAAGCGTCGAGGACGAAGAAGGCCTGGCAATACAGGCGCTGTGGTGCAAATATGTAGGGAAGGAACAAGGTGGGAATGATCAAGATGAGGATAACTGGGCGTATTTCGGGAGGGATGCCGAAACTTCCTTAGGCACAAGCTAAAAAAACACTACGAAAGGGGGGGACGACTGATGTTGCGGGAAGAGGGGGCACTGGCGGTTAAAAGCGCGCTAAGACGGGCAGACGAGGCGGGGTGTGACGTAGCGTATGGTGGTGGGTGACGGGGACGACGAAAAAATTGGAGGCGAGAAAAGGATTCTTCGCTGCAAAAAGACGCGAGTTGCTTGGGGAGTGGGGTAGCGATTAGGTGCGGTGGGCGGCAGCTCAAAAAAAAGGGGAAAAAGAGATGCTGCGGGGGGACGTGAATGCGAGTCTACGCGGACGGTGGGAGAAGAAGAAGGGCTTTGAGGATCGGTCAAGTCGCTCCTGCGGAAGGGGTAAATCTTCTCTCTCAGGCTGCACTCGTAGCGGGGAGATGAACGCTTCGGGGTACGGGCCTCCAAACGGGTGCTTGGGAGGATCAAACGCCATAGCTGCGGCATGAAGCAGAGCGAATTACGAGGAGGGGGCACAATGGCCTCGCGGCAAGAAAGGCCTAAAATAGGCAAGTGTCTGGCCAGGGGTCAAGGGACCTCCTCACAGAAAAAAAAAAAAAAAAAAAAAAAAATAAAAAAAAAAAAAAAGAAAAAAAAAAAAAAAAAAAAAAAAAATCCAGGCAGGGGGGTTAGGAATGGGGATCCGTCAAAGCAGTGTGAATAACGGCCAGCGGTGCCCGTGGAGTGTAAAGGCGCGTTGATTCGAGGAAGTTGAGGATATTGCGTGTTCCTTTTGCATTAAGACGGGTTCTTTAAAGGATGTCCTGGGGAAGTCATGTACCAGCCTGAAAAGTGGTCTCCATTCGAAGGAGGGGGAAGAGCACCGACGTAGTTGTCGGGCCATGTGGGAGGTGATTCCTGGTTCAGAAGGCTGGTTCTTGTGTACTTGACAC
>Ga0179593_1571371_pt1 | contig 32860 bp, 33 predicted proteins | sample CZODoug2_1_08_16_FD_185931 | JGI IMG/M metagenome (GOLD analysis project Ga0179593, IMG submission 185931) | Vadose zone soil fungal communities from Angelo Coast Range Reserve, California, USA - CZODoug2_1_08_16fungal (PacBio error correction) | ecosystem: Environmental > Terrestrial > Soil >...
TTACCGTACGAGGGGAGCGTCCTAGATCCGTTTCGGTGATCGTGCTCGACTCCAAGCAACCCACGATCTCTAGGACCGCGTGGCAAAAGCTATTAGCGCGGCAGCTCCATCGAAGAAACTCCTCGGTGCCAAGGAAAGCGAATACTCCTCATCAGTGCCGAAGGACACGAGACCAAGGAGTCCCGATCGATCGCCGCCCCTCTATACCTAAGGGGAAAAGAAGTCTGTGTGGACACTCTCGCAGCTGAAAAGGCACGATTCGTTTCGCGGGCGGTCGTCACCGAGATCGACGCCGAAGGGTGATTTGACGGCCAGAGACGGTCCTAGTAAGAAAAAGTCCTGCCCATTCACTGCGCTGAAGGGGTACACTCTCCGACAACTCTGCGGAGTGTGCTCTTTCCTGGACTGCCTGCGGAGAAGCGACGTCGAGAAAAAAAGAGAAGCTGCGTAAGACTTCGTTCCTACCGTGCGCGACGGAAGGAGCGGCGCGGCGAAGTTTTGGGTGCAATCGTCCGAAACCACATCGGCGGAAACCGATTGTCGAGAGAAGACAACCTCGTCGCGAGTCCCGCAGACAGCCCACCCCCCCGCCAGGGATATACTTCGTCCTTCCGGAAGATCAGATTCTATTCGAAGGTTACTCTGGGAGACAGGTCAGAGAGTCGACTATGGAGAGATACTCGAAACTTGACCATTCTTTAGATTTTCACCTCACACCCTTTTTCCAGAAGGAACGACTTTCAAATCAATAGGGATCTGAAAAACCAACCACCCGTCTTCACAAAAGGGTCTGTTTCCGAACCACAGCCCCTATTATGCAGGGGAGCCAGTGATGAGGGGGGAAAAAGACGCTTTGAAAGAGAACCATTTTGGCGCGCCATACGTGCGTCTCTTTCTCTCTTGCATAGGGAGATCGCTTCTCACTCCCGCCCATCTGTCTTGCGGGAGGAAACATTAGTTGTAGAGGGGGAAGAAAGAAGATCGGCTAACATCGCCGGAGAGGACGCAATCACAGCCCTTCAATTCTCTCCTCTCTCTGAGAAATCTCGACATCGTCACAGCTATCCTCTATCACCGAGCCCGTTCAAGGGGGGATGGGCGTCGCCCGTGGGGGAGAGGTACCCGCAAACGGGGATTCTAAAAAGAAGACCCGACACGCGCCCGAAAATCACCACGGAGATCGTTCAGCACAAACAGGAACGACTCCGCAACGCTCTTTATCGAGACTCGAGCACGTGAGGGGGGCCCGGTGAAAAAAGGAAAGGTTCAACTTGAAGAAGGCGTCGGTCGTCCCGAACCGACTAGCTGCGGATCGAAAAAAGGACCTTCACCGACTGAAAAAGGACGCGGCGTTTCTGCTCACGAAAGAACCTCTCGAAGGAAAAAGAAAAGGAGTCCCTAAAACCCCAATCACGAAAACACCCTGCGCCTCGCGAAGAATGCCAAGTTCTCGCTTCCTAAGGTTAGCTCTTTGTATCGGAGCCGAAATCCACGCTACTTCGGAAAGGTGTAAGGAAGAACGCAAAAAAAAAAAGACTTTTCCGTCCTAAAGAAAAAAGGGAAAAAAAGCTTTGGGCGGGGGCTCCCTGGCCTTGCTCCAGTTTCGGGGAGGAAGTTCCGGGGGACGAGCTCGAGACGATCGAAACCGCAGAGAGCTGAAAGTGCAGGGGCCGCAGCGTAAACGAAAAGCGACACCCTCCCCGAGATCATCCTCTGATCTCAGACCCATAGAGAACGGCAGAAAAGCAAGGGTCCGCGGAAGGAGGTCGAAGACGAACCTGGATAAACAGGTCGCGGCTCATAAATCCCTGGATATATACTATATCGTAAAAGTGTGTCCTCAAAGAAAAGGGAAATAGTCAGGATGAGCGCGAGCCCAACCGAAACGACTTGCTTTTGCTCAAAAAGCGAGCGGCGTAAAAAAGTGACCGCGTCTTGGAAAAGCACAACCCGCGTTGTAGCATGAAGGTGTTGCAACGCGAGGGGAGTGAGAAAGGTAAAGAGAAGGGGTAGAAAAGAGGGGCGTATCCGTGCAGTGAGCTCCGTCGCCCTACCTCGCAAATTGGCCGGCCACCCTCTACGAAGAAATCTCGATTCCATCCCCAGGAAGGAGGAAGACCATTCCTAAACCAAGGAAGAGATGTGGGGGGAGAACCAAAAAGCCTCACGACAAAAGAAAAGGGAGAGAGAGGGGGGAAGAAGGAAGCATCTCTCGTCTGGGGAACGTACTGCACTCCCTAGGGAGTGGAGTTAGGCGCTTAAGAGGGGGGGAACGAAGGGAACGGCTTCGGGGAGAAAACCGGAAAGAGAGAAGAGGAGACTCTGGGGAAGATTCTACTCTGCCAACTTCAAGGCGGGGCTCACGTCACCGACAAAAAGGACGGCAAGGCTGCTAGGAAGGGGAGAGGGTTTTGCAAGGGGGAGATAGCCTCGTGCACGACCTCGAAAAAAGAGGAAGAAGGGGGGGGGGTTGATAGGGGAAAAAAGAAGGGGGAAAGATAAACTCGGGGAAAGAAAAGGCATACCGCCGGGTCCTCGGAAAGATAGCTGGTACCTCTTACGGAACGAGTCCTTTCCATTCAGAGGAGAGAAACAACACAACTTATGGAGAGAGGGAAAGGGACGTGATAAAGAGGGAGGAAAAAAAGCGGAAAAAAAAGTTGTTGACGCCAGATGACGATCAGAGTCTTGCCCGAGGGGAACTGCTTATAAGAGACAGTACTTCAAAGAGGACGGAGGGACTGGTCGATCGTGCACTAAAGAAAACGTAAAAAAAAGAAGGAGATTCAAGGGCGCGAAAAAAAAGGGTCAGGTTAACGTTATCACGGGGGCAACTTTTGGGCTCCGACTCTAAAAGGGGAGGGAGGAACAGGAGAGTAGACCCAAGGGGGGCGTTAATGTAAGTAAAGGGAAGTCCCTCGTTCACCCGAGGTCAGCGTCTCTCCCAGAAAATCGCCCACAAAACCGAAAGTGCGTCCGGGAACCACAAAAAACTCCGGAGGGAACCCCACTTCGAGGGAAAAAAGGCGATCCGTGTGTACTTGAGGGGGGGGGGCGGTCCTCCCACACACGCCATCGGGGTGTAAAAGGGGAAATTCGGGGGAAAAAAAAGGAAGTCGTCGGATGGGAGTGGACGAGGGGGGGCGGTCTCTTTTCCGAAGGTTCGCTCTGGGGGGCGCTAGATAAGAGTAAAAAAAATGCAGAAGGAAGAGCTGACTACTTCCACTAGCCCCAAAGAAGGCAACACCGGAGTCGAGGTTGGCAAGCGCCGGTCACCAGTTAAGAAAGGGCAATCACAGCAATGGCGTATGAGAGGGTGGGGGTTCTCTTCGAGAAAATCGTCAAAAAAGGTCGATTGTGGAAAAAAAGAAGGACTAGATTAGTACTGGTCCCTGGGGGAACCTCATGAGACGTCCAGGCTCTTGTCAATGGAGAACAGGCATTTGGCAGGGCGGCCCGTGGAGGAATGGTCATTCAAGATCGGAGGTTAGTCGATCCAAAAAAGGTCTAGTCGACATTCGATGATGTAATACTCGGAGAAGCCCGATCGTCTGGGGAAGGGGAAGGTATCGACGTCCCAGCTGGGAAAAGGGACGCGACCCGGGGGAGGAAATCACGCTAACACCGGGGGTGGTAGGAAAGGGTTGAAGAGGTTGTAAGGGGAGGGAAAGCCAACCGGTGGGAGACAGTCTTCTGAAAAAGAATAAGGATCTAACTCTTAGGAGATCCTAGATAGGTCCCCACTGCTTAGGGTTGTCAGGTTCTTAAGCTTTATGCAAAGAATCGTTCTCTCACTACCGGGGGCAAGCGGGGTACTGAGAGTGGATTCGATCCAGAGGAGGCTTTTGAGGTACGCACCGGCCCACACTTGCGAGGCAGCCGAGGTTAAGCGACCTTGCAAGGAGAAAAGCAGAAGCGGCGCGGGACGGTGGTTTTGCTGACTAGAGGGGGGAGAATTGGAGAGTTGAAACTCGGGGGGCTCGGTTGCTCCAACAAAGGGAAACTAGGATGCATGTTGTAAGCTTGGACTATGTTCGTAATTCCGCGTGGATTTCCGGATGGTTCACGCACGAACCGAGCTCTATCGCTCTTCTCTTGGAAAACAGAAATTTTCGCCGTTCGCCCGAAACGGGGGGATTGGAGGGCACCATTTAAAACGGAATGCAGAATATCTCCCGGAGCGAGATAAGCATGGCGGAGCGGAACTTTCCGGGGAAAAAAAGATCAAAGATTGCGGGGGGGTCACCGTCTCTTAGCTTTTTCGGAAAAAGGAGGTTATAAAACGCTGGACGAAACGCTTCGTTGTGAACGACAAAGTGGAGGCGATCCAAGAACGACAGGACCGTCGCCTTTCCCGAAGAACCGACGCTGCCGCCGTCAAGGAAACGCCTGCGCCGAGGTGTTTAGATTGGGGTCTTTTCAGGGAAGCGCAGCTCTTAAAAAGATGTGTATTAAAAAAGGTCAAGCGCGCTGAAAGCAAAAAGGAAAAGGCACAGGACTTCAATCTACATAGGCTAGAAACTAAATGATCTGTCGACTTTCGAGCGCCCACGGCAGGTCCATAAAAGAACCGAGACACACGGCGCCGGTGTTAAGGGGGTCATGAACCTGCGAAGGAAAGATTGCCCCCTGTAGAAACTGGCCCAGAGGAAGCAAAAAAGTCAGGCGCAGAGATCTAGCTTAAAAAATTAGATTCTGAAAAACCGCCGAGCGTAGGCTGAGCGGGAAAGCGGAATCTGGGGGACGTTAAAAAAACGTCTCAAGGAATGCCCGGGCGGGGGTCGAAAAGAAGCCCGAACTCAGACGCGGCACGAGGGGAGCAATAGGGAGGAAACTTAAAAGGGCCCGGAAATATCTACGCATCGAGAATCGACTGGGAAAATCACAAAAGGAGAAAGGAAAAAAATAGAAAACGCGAGGAAAATGCGTTAGACGAAAAAGGGAAGGAGCTCCGACCGCGAAAAAGGGTGCAAAAAATCGCGGATTCAGAAGAAACGCCCAGGGGGAAGAGCCATTCGGAATCAAAAAAGAAGTACCCCCCAAGCTCGAGGAGCGGTCTCCCAGCGAGAGAAGGGACGGTTGCGTCGAAAGAAGAGATGTGCAAATCGACTCAAGAAAAGGGGGGGAGGACCACCTCAGGGGGGGTCCATAAAAAAAATGCAGAAAGAACCAGTGCGGGCTAAAAAATAAAAAAAGAGGACGGGGGTTCTGGAAACAGGGAAAGATACGTCAGAGAAAGGAGGGGGAGCTAACCGGGCTAAAGCCCGTCTAAAAAAAAGCGATCTCAAGGAAATGGGGAGGGGGGGGGGGGGCCAAAAAGAGTCTACGAGCTGAGCCCATAGGAGGTTCCTAAGAGCTTCGCCGGGAAGCACGGGTGAGGGGAAAATTGCCGGAGGGCCGGTACGACTTCCAAGGAGACCGTACCTGAGGGCCGGGGGGGGAGTTCTAAAGGAAAAACCCAGGGGAAAGACTTCAAAAAAGTCAAAAAGTGGACATAGTTCCAAAGAAGTCTGCACGACAAGTAAAAAAGCCGTCGAAAAGGGAGGGTTCGGCTCTGGGGGAAACGACAGGACCAGTGGAGAGAATGAAAGAGGGGGCGCTCGGGAGGAAGACTCAAAGCAAAAGGGGAGGTGCGGAGAATGGGCTCGGGAAAAAAAAAAGCTCAGGTCTAGGGGGGGGGAAATCAAAAAGTTGGAAAAGCGTCGGGAAGACCTCTGGACAAAGAGAGCCGAGGAAAAGGCATGAAGGATGCTGAAAGAACCAAAAAGGCTGCAAAAGTCCGTCTGAAGAAACAACAAAAAAGAAAAACCACGGAAAAAAAAACTGCGCGAGGGAACGACAGAGAAGGGAGGGCTCACGCACTGTGACAAACTAGGGAGAAGAGGTGGGGGAATTAAAAACAAAAATTTCAGGGGAAAAATCCGAAGCGACAGAGAAACCTACGGAGAGGTAGCTTTCAAGGGAAGACTGAAGGGAAGAAAACTCGGGGAAAAGGTAGGCCCGAAAGAACCACCTGAAAAAAGACTGCAGAAGATCAAAGTCCGGTCAGTTTCTGATACGTTATAGGGCTCTCAAAAAAAAGGAAAGGAGGGAGGTACTCGGGGGGGGGGAGCTTCCAAAAGAAGCAACCATAAACAACGAGGGAGCCGTGTGAGGAAAGGGCTTAAAGGGGAAAATCAAAGGCTACTCAGGGGGGGGCTAAACCTAAGAGTCAACTAAAAAAACGAAAAGCGGAAGGGGTGCCGAGCGAAGGGCTCTAAGGGAAAGACAAATTCCTATCAAGGAAAAGCCGATCTGACCGTCAAAAAACTGAATACAGACGAAAAGGGAAGCCAGTGTAAAAACTGGAAAAGTTGAAAAATTCGAAAATAAAGGAAAGGAAAAGTCCTAAAGGGAGTCTCATCAAAAAGAGTAACTCAGAGGAAAGAAAATAAGGAAAAAAGAGGAATGTCCAGAAAGAGGCTCCTCAAACGAGAAAGCGATCTTCGGTGCTTGGAAGTCCTTCCAAGGAAAAAGGAGGGAACCGGAGGATTGCGGTTTAAAAAGAAAAGGGGGTATAAGAGAATGAAGAAAGCGAATTAAAGGATCGAGGGGGGGGCCGCAAGAACGCTCGGTGATCAAACCCCCCAGGGAGGAGAACATTAGCGTAAGGAAGGGAACATACAAGAAAAAGTTGGGGGGGGGGGGAGACCAAAAAAACACTAAGCATCAAATTTGTTTCTAGAAAGAAAAGCATCCAGAGAGCCCTACGACAGAGTTGCATTGAGGGGTGGAGAGAAGGGAATTTAAAGAAAAAACCCGGAATCAACCTAAGGGGGCTAAAAAAAAGAAGGAGGGGCTCGATCCCAAAAAGGAGGAAAGGGAAGAAACTGGACAAAGGGTGAAGGAAAGGCCTTCGCAGAGAGAGGGTTGCAATCTGGTGAAAGAAGAGGGCTTAACCAAGAAAAAGAAGAAGAAAGCTAATGGCTTGGGAGAGCTACGAAGAAGGGAAAAGGGAAAAGGACTTCAGAATCAGCTCGAGCTGAATCTATGGTCAAGGGGAAAAAAAGATATCGACTAAACAAAAAAAAAAAGAGGAGTAATTCAGATAGAAAGGGGGGATGAAGCGGGACATCCCCAGACAGCGCGACGATGACTGAAAAAAAAAAAAAAAAAAAGTCTCTTAGAGAAAATTTACTAGGAAAAGCTAAAAATTCCGAATGGGCATTTGGGGAAACTAGGAAAGAAAATTTCAAAACGAGTCAGAAAAAAAAAAAAGGGCCGTACCTCAAATGTAAAAAGAACTTGCGGGGAAGCGCAGGGTAAAAAGACCCAGAGGAAAGCGGGGGGGAAAAAAAACGTTTTCTTCGGAAGCCCCGGGCCGTTCAAGAGAAAAGCGAAAAATCACTAAACTCAAGAAATCGGCCGCGTCTGGACCCAGAAGATATAAAAGCTAGGGAGCGCAAAAAAATCTCTGCTCTACAGTCGGGCGCTCGTCCCAAAGGATGTTTAGGGGGGGGTCTAGGGAACATGAGGAGGGATACTAGGGGGGTCTTGCCGGACGGAATTGCAAAGGCCACAGAGGAAGACCTTCTAGGAGAGGGGATACTTATTAGGAGACGCAAAAAGATCCAGAGGAGAACAATGACAAACAATGAACGGGGGAAAAAAGAAACATGTGAGAAGGCCTCAAAATAGAAGGGGGAAAGGTTTGGGGGAGAAGCACTGATTAAGGAAAATCCAAAAGAAGGTGTATCATTTAAGGGGAAATCCAAAACGTCTGAGGAGGATTCGAGCAAACTAGGGAGTCAAGGGGAAAGTCGTAAGAACTTTAAGGGTCTCGATGGAGTTTCAACTATCGGAAAGGAAGCTTTGGAGAAATAGCCGGAAAAAACCGGGAGAACGAGGCCCCCAGGGCAGCGTCGTAAAGAGTTCAAGGGCGTCGGAACTCAAAGGATTCTCAGAAACAAAAGAAAAAACCTCGGTTGTGAAGTCTAAATTGGGGTAGGAGACGTCGGTGAAAAAACGGAGTGGGGGGAATTCCGAAGAAACTCAAGGAATGAGAGATCGGGGGGGGGACAGAACCTGTCACGAGATTAAGGAATTTTAGGGGAAGTTCTGAAAAAGCCGTCTGGAGGGATTGCTGAAGGCCTAGAATCGGTGAAGGTGAGGTAGGGAGTCTGAGAAGAAAGGAGGGTCTTTAGCGTCAACCACACGTGGCTCCACGAGAAAGATATCAGAGCAAGAAAGAAAAAGGTCATCTTGGAAAAGGGGGTGCGAAACTTGTGCAATTCTGTCGTTGACACGCTTTGAGGAATGGAAGTAAAAAGATGGACCAGAAAAAGTTGGAAGAGAAGCGCAAAAGGGGTCTATCATAGGGGCCTAAAGTGTTCTTAATGCCGGCTAAACTGGAGGAGGGGTGGATTTTATGAGAAAAGATTGCCGCGGAAGATCGACGTAACAAAGAAGCGAGGGGAAATAATTTATGACCTTTAAAAAACCATCAGAACAGGGAGACAGCAAAGAAAGATACGAAAAATAACCTAGTCACGCTCCACCACCCGGAGCGAGTCCTCAGAACCCCTAAAAGTCCTGCACAAAGATTTTTGCAGTCACGAGCGCGATGAGGATAAGTTAGAAGGGGTCGAAGCCGAAGTATGAGGGGGATCTGGTGTGAGGGGTCCGACAGGGGCAGAGGAAAAAAATCAAGGAAAAGGACCAAAAGAAAAACTTCGCAAATATGCATGCCGGAAGAGCAAGGGCTTACCATAGCTGGTTTTGAAGGAGGAACTCTTTTTTTCGGAGTGACTAACGGATGCGCAGCGGTCCCGTGTTCCTGTCGAAGAGGTTAGGGTTTCTCCTCCTTCTCCTTAACGATACCTCCGTCATTGGGTACTGTTAAACAATCAGAATAGAGGGTAGAACGAGGGAACAGTCCAAAGGGTCGGAGAGAGCACTTCGACACTTCATGACGAGGTTTCAAGGGAAGCGGGGAACTGTCCCCATTCGTCTGTCTGATTGACCGACACTCGAGAGATGCCCGAGAAGGAACAAAAAAAACTGAGAGGAGTATTGGCGCATCAAGGGCCAGGAGCTCTTTGGGGAGTTGCTTCAATTCTCTGTAGAAAAAAAACTTGAGAGGAACTAGGAAGCGAGCTCGAGGAGCTGTCCAGTCGAATAGAGTGAGTAGTCGGGAAATTCAGCACATCAAGAGTCTCGAAAAGTCTACCAAAAAGACCCGAAAAAAAAGTATTGAATGAGAGGGGGTAAAATTCGATAGACACCGGTAGTGGTACGTGATCGACTCTGAGAAACATCTCAGAGAAGAAGACTCTGGCAAGCTCCTCGAAAAGAAAGAAAGTGCACCAATCAGCAAAAGGAGGGCATGCACCATTCACATAAAAAAAAGCTGCTAGGAGAGAACCGCTTAGCATTTGGGTAGGAAGCTACAGAAGGCGGGAGACTCCTCAGAAAGTTGATCAGGGGGGACTCGACGGGGGCCGAGAATCTGGAAAAAGGACTAAGAGGCAGCACTATGGGGTTGCAGTTACACTTCCGGCGGAGCAGGGACCCGAAAGTCTGAGGTCTTTACTTTAGCCTAGGGAAATGTGACGCGCTTTTGCACGTCGGGAAAAATACCCTGTCTCAGAAAGAGATGAGATCCTAATACAAAGAAATAGATGGAAAACGATCGGGGCCGGCAAAAAAAGTAAAGTCAGGGAAGGACGGTCCCCGTAAGAATCATCGATGACTCCCGCGGAAGAAAATTAAAAAAGAGGGAGCACGCACTCGGGGTCGGGCGTTAACAGCGCTCTTCAACAAACCAGCTCAAGAAGAGGGGGGAAGGTCTGAAAAAAAGTTCCGGGATTGAAAAATAAGAGACGACGGTTTGCAATACAACCAAAAAAGTTGGGAAGGGGTTAAGACTCGAAGGATCGCGACGAAAGCTTGTATGAGAAGAGTAGAAACATTATGTGTCTGAATAGAAAAGGGAAAAGAACTCGAGAAATCGAAAAGCATCACCATCTCTTCAGAAAAAAATACTAAGAAAGAAACTACCTCTAAGAACCGAGCCACGTTCGAGATGGCGGGGAAAGGGGGGGAAAGGGGAGTAAAAGGTCCTTCACGAAAAAAGCCCAAAAGCCCGAAACAGAGGCACACACCCAAAATAAAGTAGCCCCTAAAAAACTTGAGTCAATTGGGAGACTTCTGAAGTTAAAACGTGTAAGGAGCTTTTAGATCCGCCCCCTAAGAGGGCTGGAAATAAGGGGGGGAGTTCAGATTTCGGAAAAGGCTTCCAGAAAGGCTTACAGGGAAAGCACGGCATCAAAACCAGGCGCGCATGGTACCAACTGAAAGGCAAGGGGAAAAGTGACACTAATAACACGGAGTGTTTTAAGGAAAAAGGCCAACTAATCAGAGGGAAATTAAAAAAAAACCCCAGGGTTCTAGTGCGTAAAACCTGGCGCAGAAAGGTCACGGTGGAAGGAAGGGACTCAGAATAAAGGGAGAAGATAAAAACGTTTGTTCCAAACGACGCTGGGAAGAAACCTCGCCCAAGATCTCCGCTGCGCGCCAGCGCTCACGGATCTAAAAAGGAAAAACACGGGAAAAAAGAATTTCAGGCGCTGGGGAGGTTGCGAAAGAAAGATGCATGCTAGGGAAGTTCCACGATAAGGTCGGAATATACGGAAAAAAGACTTCGAAACGTTGCAGAAGAGAGGTCCGCCAGCTGTCTCAAAAACATGAAAATGTGGTGACCGCACTGAGGACCCACCTCTGGTCGACTCAACCGAGGAAGGATCGGAGGGTCCACACTACGTGGAAGCTAAGGGGACGAACGGGTCCCTACCGGCAAAATTCCACCACAGCGACGACAGAAAAAAAAAGTTCCAGAAGGAAAACATGAAAGGGACTCGATCGAAGACACACGACAGCCTCAAAAGACACGCTCAACACAAAAGAAAAGGTGTCGCTATAGAGGAGGGCGAGAAAGTCTCATTGAGGGAGCTGACACGGGCCTCCGGGGACGGGCTCACCGGCAGCCAGGAAGCCGCTCTTCCTAGAATCGGGGCGGGACGAAACAAGGCTCAGCAAAAAAAAAAGTGTCACAAGGGAAATTCTACTAGTACGGCAATCAGACGGTGGTGGAACTCAAGGGTCAAGAAAACAGCCGGAAGGCGAGGCCTAGTAACCGAGGAAAAATATCTTCAGAAAAGCATTCCGACGGGAAAAGAAAAAAAACGTATCTAAACGCGGGGGGGGATTCTCGGATTAGGAAAAAAGGTTTCAAAAGTCAGAGGCAGGAGGACCGCCGGGAGAAGGAACGCTTCGGGATCAAAGGGTACTCCTAGAGGAGGACGCGCAAAGGGGTCGGCAGAAGGAAAACTCTCTACTCCCTCGCCCGGTCATCCTTGCAAAGGAAAGTCAACCGTCAGGGGAACCGTGATGCAGGGGAGGGGGGGGCGAGAAAGACCTTCAGAGATCTCAGGGGAACGTTGAGAGAACCTGAGCCCGGCCGGGGAAGAAAGTCCGCAAGCGAACTTCAGAAAGAAAAAAACCTCAAAAATTTCAAAAACTCCGGCGCCGGGGGAAGGTCAGACCCAAAGGAGACATTACGTCGTGGGGATTTCTGGCAGAAACCAAGCTCAGGGGAACTTGTGGGTGAGGGTCCTTCATTCGTCAGTCGTCTGGCGTTCGGGGAGGGGGAGGATTGAAACGCACGCTCTCCCGCACGGAGATGCAAAAAAACTCTGAAAGACCCAGTCTCGAGGCTTGGAGAAAAACCCCGAAAGAGTTGCTAATCAAAGGGATGGTTCTGACAAGGGGACACCTAGTGATCTCATCAAAGGGAACTTCGAAAGGTGTGGCTCAGCGAGAAACGTCGAAGGAGGAGTCGGTTTGGTGCGTCCACTCTAGGTATGCTTATGGATGACGGAGACCTGAAGGGGACTCTGGGAAAAAAAAGTGTCTACGGAAAAGATAATTGGGTTTCACGGGCGATCATCGATGAGGATTAGATTCTATGTTGGGAATCTCAGTCCAAAGCCTGCGTTCAGGCGAAGGACCGGCACTCCTCGGAAATCGATCTTCAAAGAGTCACCGAGGGGGAGCGGAGAAATCGAAATTGGAGTGTAAAAAAACAGGCTCCAATTTTTGGGAGGGGAGGGTGCATCGGGAAAAAACTTGAACGCGGTGTCGAAACCAAAAAAAAGGGAATACGGCGGGCACTCCCAACCCTCCGACGGCGGCGTCCTAACTTGGATTTCGGTACCTGCGGCTCGAGGGAGAGGGGATTCCGGAAGGGGGGAGGGAAATATGCCGAAGAAAGATCTTGCGAGAGAGGAGGACCGTCCAAACAACGGGAAGAAAATTCATTGGGGGGGGGGAAAAGTCCAGGTCCTAGGATTTTCAGGACAAAAAGGGCCAACGTGTAAGGGGGAGGCACCTGAAACTGTGCTCTATGCCAGAATAAAGAGCTAGAACGGACTTTGCTTACTGAGAAAGGGGGAAGAAGTCTGGAGGGGTGAGTCACGAGAGGGGGGGGGGGGGTAATGCTTCCCTCCGAGGGTACCGGAAAAGATTCAGAAAACAGGGAACAAGAGAGATAGAGTGTAGTGAGGGGAGCTGCCGGCTCGCGCCAAAAAAGCTTAAAAAATGCAGATCCTGGGACGATTTCTATCCCAGCAATCCGCTGTAAAAAAAAACGGAGAAAACTCAAGCGCCGTGCCCTCGCCATTGAAAGGGCTCGCGAAAGGAAGTTCGCTTCACAAAACTCGCTAAACTCGCCAAAAGAGGGGGGGGCAGTAGATAAATAAAAGATGAAGCCACTCCTCAGAAAGGAGAAAACTTCATAAAGGTGCTGTTGTGCGAGGGGGAAAAAAACGCTGGGTCAGAATCTGTGTTTGACAAACTTGAAAAGGAGTCGGGGCAAAAGACTTTGTGAAAACCGGGGGGTTGGCGGAAAATCAAGCGGGATCATCGGGGGATGGTACCTTAAAAAAACTCTGAGGAAAATGCGAGGGAGCGTCCGAAGCCGGTGAAAAAGGAAACATCAACTGTGGGTTTCTTTCAGGGAAGACCCTGGGGCGAGACAACCGTATAAAAACTCCGGGGAAATCGTGGAAAACTAGTCGAAAGAATTTCAGTCCGCCTGGGGAGACTAGAGGTCGTAAACGGAACAAAATATAGGGGGGGGAATACAAAGGGGTTTCAGTGTCGGGAGGGGGAAAGAGTTGCGAAGGACTTTCATTCTGCCAGTCGGGGGTGCCCTTTCTCGTGAAGGGGGGGGAGTGAGAAAAAAAAAAGAAAAGTCTTCGATCAAGACACAAAATCGAAAATATCTGCGCGAGGGAAAAAAAGGGGCATCGTAGGATTCAGGAGGGGCGCCAACGAGCTCTGGGGGGAGGAAGGGTGTACGGAAGAGGAAAGCGATGTAACCAAACGATTAGCGGATAGCCACGCGGTACTCAGACGCGAGGAGGTTGAGCAGGAGGCCCTTTCCAGGAAAGGAAAGGTGTACAAAAAAGAACGTACAGAAAGAAAAAGTAGGAGGAAGAAGGGGGGAATTTGGTAAGTCGATCTAATAAAAGAAAAGGATTGGGGGTCGGAGGGACTAAAGAAAAGAAAAACAAGACGGGGTGAGACACGTCGGGAAAAGAAGAGGAGTTATCTCCAGTCGAAGACACCCGTTAGACCTCTAAAAAAAAAAAAAAAAAAAAAAACCTCAGCGAAGGTCCTTCCAACAAAAAAAAAAAAGGTCCCCAAGAAGGGGCTTCTCCAGAATGCGAGGGGAAAGAAAGCAGCTAGGAAAAAAAAGCAGGGTTGGCGGTCTCTTTAGGAAAATTGGGGTTGATACTTGTCCGAGGGGGAAACCCTAGTCGAAGGAACGGAGCACTATGACCAAACAAAAAAGTTTCGACTTCAGACATCTGGGACGGAGGAAGAACGGGGACTGCACTACCTTCAAAGAAAAAAACAGGAAGTCTCAACATCCTTTCAAGGATAGGGCTAAACCACAGAAGGAAAGAATACCGATCTTCAAGATTAAATAGAACTACTTGGGAGTGAGACTCAGAAACTTCTAAGAAGACTCGGAGAAAGGGGAAATTGACGCAGGAAGGGCTGTTTAAACGCTTAGAATCCGCGAAGGAAAAAACGGTAGGGGCCGCACGTATCCACCGCGTTTCCCAAGGAAAGTTTGTCCCGAAGCTCGGGCTAACCTTCGAGGGGCCGCGAATGATAAAAAAAGGAAAAAAGAGTGGAACAGAAACGTATGGTCAGGGGTGTTTTGGGGGGGGGGGGGGGTTTGGGGTTGTGGTGTTGGGGGGTTTCCCTCAAGAGTGGCGCTAAAAAAAGGCGCACTGTCAGGGAACTCCCTTCGCCCAAGTCCAGAGGGGGGAAAAGGCTAAACGGGGCTTGTGCTCAGGGGAACGAAGAATCGAGCGGTGAGCAGGCCGATTTCGACAGGAATTCGAAAAAAGATCTAAGAACAACTCCCTAATCAGCGAAAAGTCTGCGAAAAAGAAAGTGTGGGGAATGGAGGGACGGGGAAAAAAAACCTGAGTGGAAAAGGGACTAAAGTGCCCGGCTCACCAGCAGGAAAAAAAAAAAATCCGTCGGCGAGTCGCGGGGAAAAAGGGTCTCGCGACGGGAAGGGGAGGTTCACCGTGGCTCCGGGGGGGCTGAGATTGGACCCGAAACTCTCGGCGGAATAGGCGATACAAAAAAAACCGACGTCGAGGACCTGGACGGTCCGCCAAAAGAAAAAAAAAAGCTCGAAAAGGGGTCTTCAACACGGCAACAAAGATACCGTGAAAGAGGAGGGGTGTGAACCCAAAGGGGAAAAAAGCCGTCGCAGGGGACGAAGGGGAGCTTGGAAACGCCATCCCGACGGAAGTGAAAACCCGCGACCAGAACAAAAAGTGTTGGTAGGGAGTGCGACAAAAGGGCGCAGGTGTCGGACGCCGTTCAGATCGGAAAAAGAACAGATGCCAGTCCGAAAAGACGAGAAATCGACACCGGGCGGAGTCGCCGAGTGCATCTGAGGGCAGGATGGAAAATGGGAGTGAGGGGGGGGGTAGGGAGGGCTGAGGGTGAAGAGGGTTGAATGAAAGGAGAAGGATAAAGAAGGTGCGCGAGGGTGAAAAAGGTGGATCGGTAAAAAGGGTAGGGGGGGGTAGAGGGGGGAGTAAATTAGCGAAAAGGGTTGGCGAGGAAGAAGGCGAGAAAGAAGGGGTGAAGATTAGGGTGGGGGTAAGTAGAGTGAGAGAGGGAGGGTCGGGATTAGTGGAATGGAGGGGGGAGAGCGTGAGAGAAGATGGAAGACGGGGGAAAGCAGGGATTGGGAAGATGTGGGAGTAAAGGGGGCACGGAAGAAGGGAGAAAGTATAGTGAGGAAGAGTAGGAAACGGGCGGAGGGAAAGAGGAACGGTAAAGAGTGGGAATTAAGGCGGAGCGCGAACGAGCAAAAAAGAAAAGGACCTTCCAAAAAAAGCCTTGGGGAAAAAATGCCTGTAGGGAGATCCCGAAGGAAAAAAAAGCCCTTCCAATGAGGACTCAAGAGAATAACCGTCCAATTAACGGGGGAAACGCCTACGAGTCAACTAGCCAACCGGACAAGAAGATCTTGAAAAAAAAAAGCGTAGAAGGGGGATGAATTCTAGGAAACGAGAGGAGGAAACACCCCGAAGGAAAAACTTTTGTGGGACTCCAGGGGGTATTGCGCGTGAAAAAGATCTCATGCGAAGGGGGGAATGCCTGAAACCGGTGATAGGAGAAAGCCAAAAAAGAAAAATGTTTAAAGAAAAACATCAAGAAAAGAGGCCATAAACAACACGAAATAAACATGCAGAAAAGAAGGGAGGCGGTGAAACCTAGAAAACACCCCTCAGGCAAGGGGGGGGCGCGCGGGACCGAGCCGGAGCAGACTTAGGTGGGTTCCCTTACAAAAAAAATGGAGGGGGGATCGGAAGGTGTGAGAAAAAGAAGGCTTCACCAGGGGAAAGGGAAAAGCAGAAAAAACGCGTCCTCGAAGAGCTCTGTCGACACACACTGTCAAAACCAGGGAAAAAAAAAACCAAAAAAAGGGAGAAAGGTTCTCAGGGAGGTACTTCAAGAGACTGCAGTTGATCCAAGAAACGACCGAGAAAGAAAAAAAAAACATCGGTGAGGGCTCGAAGGAAAAAGTCTCCAAAAGAAGTCGCGAGCGGGAAAAAGGCACTCAGAAAAAAAAAGACCGCGGAGGAGGGGAGACTTTACAAAAAAAGAGAAAGAACAACACACGAGGAGGAGAAGAGTAGAAATTTGAAATGGTCAATAACGCTCTCTAGAGAAAGGGACTTCACCCTGCCAACTCTTAAAAAAATGGTACTAGGAAAGGCCAGTAATAAAAGTCGGACGGAGGGAAGGGGTTGGGGTTCCGCGATGGAAAAGAAGAGGAGCCGAGGGGAAAAAATAACATCCAGGGAGTCGAACTGTTCGTAAAGGGGTACCGTTTTTGTGTAACCAGACTCAGGAAAGGTTTCCCAAAAAGGGATTCTCAAGGCTGCGCTGGTTAAGAATTGAGGGGAAAAAACTGCCAGGGAAAACTTCACACCCGACTACGGCTCTTCCATAAACTAAAGACTGGCATTCCAAGGGGTCGGGGTCGGAGACCTGCGCCACACAAAGTGCTCACGCTTTGGTTTTAAAAAGTTCGCAAACCTCTCGAGAGTGTGTAAAGAGGTCCTTAATGAGGGGCTTCATTGTAGGGGAAATCGTCGAGGGGGACGGGATGGGGACGAGAGAGATCTACTGTAAAGGAGAATCTGCAGGCGAGAAACGCGTCGGTACGCGCCGACCCTCCCCGCGTCTCAATCAGTTGTGGGAGGGAACAAGGGGGGGACGTCAAAGACGGCCAAAGTTCAGCCGGCCGCGGAGAAGGTCCGACATCGATTAGAAGGGTTGGTAGAGATCGAAAAAGAGGAAAAAGTTTCGGAAAAAAAGGGATTCCGCTACGAGGGGGAAAAGGATTTGTATGAAGCCGAAGACTGAGGCTGCTTCTTCTAAAAAAAAAAAAGGTCTAAAAAAAAGGGGAAGGAAGTGTTATAAGGTCGTTCATTCCTTGAGAGAGGGGTTGGGATATGGCGAGAGGGCTCGGAGGAAACTGGAAGTGGTCAAAAAACAACAAGAAAAAAGCGGAAAGGAAAATAGGGAATGGGGGAAGAGGGGATAGTAGTTCAACGAGAAAAGAACGGCCCACGGAAACCTGTCTGAAGGGCTCTCAACTGAAGAAGCACAGAAAAATCCTACAGTTCCTTGGGTGGTTCTGGTTGGGGGAAGTCGAGATATGATGTCCAGAACCTTCAAACTGTGGAAATGTGAGGAAAAACCTCTCTAACGATAGGGGGAGTCTCAGAACTGGTATGGTCCCACTAAAAAAAAACGCGAAACGTGGGGGAAAAAAGGAACCCTTCGAAGGCCGGTGAGAAGGAAGTCGATCATGGTCGCGATCCAGCGGATGTGCTCGGGGGGAGGATGCGGGCTTAAGTCTAGAACCGTCGCAAACGAGAAAAAAGGCCCACGCGGGAATCGAGACAGCCAAAATCGGCATCAAACGATCGACCATAAACGGGCCGGGGGGGACTTCACGAAAAACGTGGAGTTTTCGGATCGGGGGGGGAGGACTTGCCCAAGAGCGAGGGTTCTCCATAAAAAAAAAAAATCCTGCGAGAAAATCGGTGTATTGGGGATCTCGGAGAAGGTAGAAGAAAATAAAAAGGGGCTGGGGATGCCCACTCTGGAAACGCTCAGGGGGAAAGAAAGGTGCCAATGTCGGAATTTTTCGCAGGGGTGGACAAGAAACCGCCGCTGGAAACATCGTATCTATCAAAAGAAAAAAAAGGTAAAGAGGCTCTCACTGGAAGAAAAAATGTGGAGGCGAAGAAAGGAATCGTGATGGGAAAAAAAAAGACACTGCATCAAACTCCAAAAAGGGCTCAGCCCAGTGCGTGGGAACGGGAAAACGGTCGGAGAAAGCGGTTAACAAACCGCGGGGAGATCAAAAAAGGAACTGTAGAGGGGGGCTCGGAGGGGCGGAAATTCTTACTTAAGGGTCGCTGAAGAGGGTAATGAGCCGGATCACCCTAAGAACGACCGATTAGCTCATAAAAGCAGAAGGAAGAACCCCTTCCAGAGTGAGAAAAAAAGACGAAAAGGTGTGGACCTTATCGAAAAAAGGGGAGGGACCTGGCACGACATGGGGGGGGGACACCTGGGGCAAGGTGATGCGCCGCTAAGTTGCAGGCTCTTGCCGAAGGGGAGAACTTCTATGGAAGAGGCATTTTAAGGGACACAAAGAAGGGTTTACGGCTGTCATCCTACCGGGAGTGCCGAGGGGGCTTTGAGAAGTGGTCCTCTCAAAAAAAAATATATGATGGGGACCTGGGGGCTCTATTCCGAAAAAGCTAACGGGGGAACTTGCGATTAAAGGGGTATTCAAAAAAGGAAGTCGCAAAAGAGAGACGAGGAATGTTCTCGGGATTGCCCAACTAACGAAAAAAGTTCTGGAAGGAAGGAGTCGGAAAAATAAGAAAAAGGGGGGAGGACTCTTTGACATTGGCGCATGAGCGTCTCGGAAAGGCCAAGATCATCCGGGGGGGAAGCGAGTACAGGAGAGAGAAAAAAAAAAAAACAACGGATAAAAAAGAGAGGAATTTAACCTTCAAAAGTCTGGGAAAGAGGGAAAACGGGAGAGGAAGAAAACCTCGGAGGAATATTCTAAAGGAGAAGAAAAGGAGTCATCTCCTATGGGGAAAAATCTTTTTCCGGACCCTAAATACTCTCATCAAAAAAGGGGTCCCAGACAAGATTCCCCGATGATCGGAGAAAAACGCTATCCAAAGGACCTCGCGCAGGAGAAAACCGTTCGCGGTCGAGGGGGGAGACTAAGGAAAAAAGCATCTAGACCTCTACTGGAAACCACAGGCAAATGACACTCAGGAAAAAAGAAGGCGCGTGTCGAGGAAACCTGCCGGCGGGCGCTCACGTCGATCACTTGGAAGGGGAAGCGCCAAGAAGCACGAAAAGGAAAGGAAACCGAAGGACTTCCGGGCCAGAAAAAATCGTCGGGGCAGAAAGTAGCCAACAACCTCGGAAGGTTTCAAACAGAGAAAGAACGCCGTACGAAGGAAAGACTCCAAAAAGTCGAGCGAGGAAGAGGTTACCGGTCCTAAAAGTCCTCAGAGGTACTTCCGAAATCGTGAAATCTAGCCTAAAAAACACAGAAGATGCCCGACGTACGCAGGGCACTTAAATCTGGAGAAAAAAATCTCAAGGACCGTAGGGGCGAATGGCCAAGGGGATTTACGTGGAACATCAAGGAATATCTGCACCAAAGAAAAACAACGTTACGGAATCGGGGGGAGGTGCAGCGGGCAAGGCAGATCGAGGACAGAGCGGTCCCAAAGGGCAAGGGATTGCCAAAGGGCGGTTGTTCGCAGACAGCGAACCAAGAAGAAACATCGGGGTTGGCGCCATCGAAAAAAAAAAGGGTGCTCTTCGAAGGAAAAATGACTAACGAAGCTCTACCTCGAAAAAAAAGATCCGGGAAAAATGGGCGGCAGGGAAACGGGGGAGAAAAAGGTCGGGCAGGAGGAGCGGGGACAAAAGGGTCCCGACTGGCAACCATAGATCGTCAGAAAAACAAACACTAAGAGCCGTCTTTGAGAGAGAGCAAGGGAGTGCACCTCGCTTGCCCCGTGAACTGGGGGGAGAAGCACGATAAAACCGATCTAGGGAGACCGAAGATCCCGTACACAGAACGACGCAGGATTACAAAGATCGAGCCGGGAAAAAAAAAAAACTACCTGCATCAAAAGGGATCCCGAAGAACACCCAAAATGCATAACCCGGAATACCGAAAAAAAAAATGGGGGCCAAGTTGGAAAAGGAAACCCGTCGGGGAGGGAGGCTGCCGGGAAAAAAAGCCATCCGAAAAAAGGGTCGCGCAGGGGAAGGAAGAAAGGGACTCTATAAGCAGGGAGCACATCCCTCAACTGGGGGCGGGTTCTGAATGCGACGGGGCCAGAGTCAAGGGTAGCGCCTGGCCAGGGGGGGGCCAGAATATCTGGGAGGGGACGATCGCGGCTCTTCTGGACGATCGTGCCTCATCTGGGGAAAGTTATTCCGGAGAACCCGAGAGGGGACCGCTTCTAAGGAAATAAGAAAGGCGGAATCTAATAAAAAACGGATCAGAATCCCAAGGCTAGAACAGTGTGGGAAAGGCTAAGAAGCCGAGACTGAAAAAGGAATCTGACATAATCCCGGAAAATATATAAAGAGAAGGGTCCATCCCTCTTCGAAGAAAAAGAAAAAGTCTCAGCGCATTGACTGAGACACGATCGGCCGGTGAAAGCTAACTTTGGATCGAGCAAAAAGAGTTGGAAAAAAGGGGGAGACCTTGAATTGGGTTGGCAACAGGAGGGGTGAGGAGGGGGGGGGGGGGGGGCGTTTTATAAAATTCAGAAAGAGATTTCAATCACTATTTTCTAAAAAGGAAAAAAACGAAAAAAGGGGAAACCACCGTAGGGGAAAGGCATCCTCTATGGATGCAACTACTGAACACCCTTCACAACATGAAGGGGGCGACAGGGGCCTCACACGGCTCAACAAAGAAAAAAGTTTGGAGAGGAGAGAAAACGAGCCAGCAGGAGGGATGTTTCCCGGACAGCACAAGCGAGTTAACTTATTTAAATCAAGGAAAAAAAAAGGTGGAAAGTCGGCCTAGGAGAATTGGTTCGACGACAACTGAACTTCGAAGCGAGGAGACACTGGGAAACAGAACCTTAAAAGTTTAAAGGTACGGGGAAAGGGGTACGAGAAGGGTTGGACAGAGGGAGAGAGAAGTGCCAAGAACATACCGCCTCCGGAGACAATTGGGTGCACTGGAAAAGACGAGGAGTCCCGGTCGGAAAAAGAAAAATACCGGACGGACAAGACAAAAGGATGACCGCGGCTCGGGGTAAGTTATACTCATAAGTATCTAAAAAGTAGGAGGGAGGGGGGCGTATTGGAGCTTAGAAAAAAGAAACGGGACAGCTAGACTCGGAATGACTTTCGGGAAAATAGGGCCGATGGAACTAGGCCTCGCAACTGTCGAAGGGTTCCGCGAGGTGCACAGGCTACTCAAAAAAAAAAAACGCAGACGTCGGGAAGCGCGGGGAGTTGGAGGGGAACGTGAAAGGACGTTTGGGGGGGGGGGGGAGAGCGCTAAGCGTCATGGGGAGGATCCGGTGGCACCTGGGAATTTACCACGTATTAGGGAAACACTAACTTAACGTAATCCCTCCACGAACCCTCGTTAAGTAGCTGAGTAGAGGAGAGGTTAATCGAAAAAAGAGAGTTTTTGTACGTAGGTGGAAGGGGATAGGAGGGATTGTCCCAAAGAGATGTGTTTGTGGGAGGGGTGAGTTCGTCACGGGATGGAAGGAATTGGGGCGTTCTAGGTCCGGGTGGTGAGAGGACTGACGAAAGAAAAGGCGTAGCTCAACGCTCTGTCATCGCAAGGTACGAGGGCCCCGAGGGGGAGGCCAAAAAACGTCGAACCGCGGTTTGGGTGGGGAAGGCTCACAGGTCAACCAGGGGGTAGGAAGCCCGTATCAGAGATGCTTAGGGAGGGGTCTCAGAGAAAGGAGTAGGGAAAGGTCGAGGGTTGACGGGGGGGAGGTATAGACTAGGGGCTCCTCGCGGTGTTATGATCCGGAAGTCGGAGCGGCTGAGGGGTTTCTCTCACAAACCCAGAACTCAAAAAATTGGGTGGGGGAGGGAGCCATGGAATAGGGTAGATTTCGAGGGGGAAAGGGGGGGGGAGGAGGGATATCTTGCTGATCTACTTGGGGAATCTCGAAAAGGACTAGGACTCAAAAAACTCTCGAGCTTCGCGTAGGGGAGGGGGGCTCTAGCTATAAAAAGGGAAGGGGCTAAATGGTCTAGAAAGTTCTACGCGAACAAATTGTGGGGGGAAGGTTCTGGTTGGAAAGTCGGGACAAAAACCGCTAGGGTGGGAAGTTGAGACTGCACCAACAGTCGGGGAAGAACTTTTGAGGGCGCGCAAGAAAATCAAGTCAACTTTGAGTCAGGAGCAAAGATTGCTGCGAAAGAGAGCAGGGCTTGGATGTCCGTGATGTTAAGGTTGCTAACCGTTTCGATCGCGGAATCTCTAGTCGGAGGAAGAAACGGAACTTAGGGTCCTCTAAGTGCCGTGGGGAATATATTTAGAGCGCAGGACTGGCTTTTTCGGGAAATGAGATAAAAGTGCACATTTAAAGTCCGAAACTCTTGCAAAAAGCGCGAAAACACTCGCGCCGCGACGTAGCCGTTGGTGTTTATCCCTCAGTGTCGTGTTGGGGAAACACGCCGTTGTTAAAAAAAAAAAAAAAAAGAAGGACTGGGGGGAACTCGTCAAAAAAGGGCGGGTAAACTCCAGATCAGACGAGGGGAAAAAGCACGCACGGGTCGCGGGATAGGTAGTGGGTGTCGACTTCGTCTAAAAAGGGAGAAAGCAAAGGTGATGGCGGGGACGATGTTAGGAGCAGAAGGAGTCGGGCCCAAGCGACAACAGAGGTGGTGGTCCTGTGGACCCAAAAAAGAATCTGAAGGCGGACAACCGCTAAAGGGGACGCCAAAAGGGTTTAAAATGGCTGGGTTCAAAAGAATAGGAAAGAAAAAGAAGACCCATCAAGACCTCAAGGGAAAAAAACCGAAAGGCTGGGCAGCCTCAGGGGGGTAACCTCTAGTCCGTAAGTCGGTGGTCGCCTTAACGGGTTTTCGTGAGAAAAATTCCCGTTTCTTGGGAAGCGCTGTAAAGCGAAGGAATCGTCACCTGAAGAGGACGAAGCTATTTTCATCAACACGAGATCAAGGAGGATCCTTAAAAGACTACTAGGGGGGAAGGCTTATCTCGCATCAGAGGGTCTGCACGACGAGGGGGGGGGGTCGTGGAGGCCGAGTAGGTCAAGGGGTCGTGCGCAAGGAGGGGAAGGGAAGAGTTCGGTAAATGAATTTGATCTTCGCCGGGAGGAAAGCAGGTGGAAGCGCAGGGCAAGGGGAAAACAGTTGTGAGGCTAAAAAGTTCTCGAACCATGAGGAAAGGGTGTCAAGGGGGACCAGGAGGGGGGGGGGGAAGGAGTCATCCTGAGCGAGTCGAGGTCGATGAAACGTGAAACCTCCCTAAGAGAGTCCATTCGAGGGAAGGGAACTCATCAGGAGAATAAGCTGGTGGGGCTCGTGGAAGATTCCGGGAACGTCGAACTTGATTAAAAAACAAGGCGTAAGGAACTCGTGAGGAAGATGCTCGCAAACTCGGTGTGAAACTGAGAAAGGCATAAGGTGAGGGGAGAGGAGAGCGCGCAACGTACAGAAGAAACAAAAAAAAAAAAGGTGTAGAGATGTACCGGACTAAAAAGATTCTTGAACGACGAGCAAAGCACCCGCGATCGAAAAAAAGTTGCGACGAGGAAAGGGACCGGGGTCAGCGAAGAGAGACATAAGAATGTGCCTGTAAGAAGGCATACAAGAAAGTCCAAAGGAGAAGAAGCTAGGGGGAGGTCTCCAAAAGAACTACGCCGGCGTGGGAGGGGAAAAGCTCGTCGGCACGATTCTCGCATCGCGGTTAGGGAGGACTCCGAGTTATACTCGAAGGGGGAAAAGGGACGGCCCTCCGTAAAATTCGTCCTGACACAATAGGAGATGGTTGCGCAAACTGCCTGAGAGCATCTGAAGTTCGACTATCAGACTACCTTAGATTGCACTCACTATGGGTCCGTGGAAAGAGGAGAACCCCATCAGTGGCAGAAACTGATCTGCGAGAAAGAAAAAAACTCGTCGTATAACTCATACACAAAGATACTGAAAGCTTCGGGGGGGGGGGAAAAGTTAAACGCCGGGGGGTCTACTTTTAAGTAAGCGGGACTAAGATTGGAAGCCCTCGAAGGGGGGAAAACAGGGTCTGGCCGAATCAAGAGGGTGGGGAAAGACTTAGGGGCAAAGTAGAAACATACGGCTATAGCAAACAATCTAAGGAGAAAGTTTCCGAGAACCTATTAGGAATTGTACAGTTGGGGAAAACGAAAGTATTATCCCTGCTAAAAAATGGGCGCGCAGGATCTAATCTGAGCTACAAAGCACTCGGTTTCTTGTAAAGGAAAAGGTGTCTCTTCTCGGAGCGACGCGTAGGGAGAGGAAAGAAGGCAGGTCGGTGCGAATCACATCAAAAGGCCAATTTTGGCAGAAAAAGTATGACAAAAAATAACTACAAAGAGGAGCCTTTCATGAGAGGGGGCTTCCTCCGTATGTATCGTGAAAAAAGCAGCTTAGGGATTGAAAGAAAACATAGGTGCCCGACAACTCATCACAACGACATAAACCGGAAAAAATACATCGCCGAGCTCTCGTATGTCGGGATCTCTAAGGGGGTTTAAATTAGCGGTTCACCACGTGTGGCACGGACGGGAGGGAGGAAAAAAAATGACTACGGCGGAGGATCGGACTGCAACTTACCCAAGGGACTAATCTGTGGAGGGAGAAAAAGAGGGGAGGGAAAAGAGTCGACGCTCATCACCCTCTTCCCGAAGAAATCACACTTCCCACTTACCTTAGGAAAAGAACCTAAGCCTGAAGATCGTGAGCCTGCGCGGACCATCCCGACGGAGGAGAAAGCGTGGTTGAAAGGAAGAAAGGCCAACATCTTCACTGAAGAGAAGGGGTCTTAGAGGGGCGCAGGGGAAAAAAAAGGCGTGCGCACAGAAGGTGGAAGAAAGCTCGGATAAGAATGAAACCCCCTCTCAAAAAAAATTGAAGAATTCGCTGAAAAGAAGCCTGGCAAAAGGGCTCCCGAGGACCGCTTCTCCAAGAAAGATCTCTAACGGCAGAACTCCTCCGTCCTCCCTTGATAACCATTTCCGGGCGAGCACTTTGGGGAAATATAAGAAACAAATAATCCGTCTGACTGGAGAAGTTTGCCAGCTATATAACAAGCTTAAATAGGTGTTGCCCGACAATCAACTTTCCAAGAGTGCAAAAAAGCGATAAACAAAAGGAGGGGTCATCTACAGAGGAAATTGCTGGGCTCGACTGACTGAGGCTTTCCCTTAGAAAAAAGGGAAAGCGGACATCAAAGTTTGTCAGAAGAAAAAAAAAAAGTTGGTTGAAGTACAGTCGTAAAAGGTGGAGGGGCTTACCGAAAGCATGCGGGCCTTCAAAGAGCGCTCCGAAGGGGGGGGGGGATGCGCGCCGTCTCTAAATTGGGGCCACATGGCCAGATAGGAAAACCTACGAAGGGACATCACAAGAAAAGGGGACAAGCTATCGGGTGTGGGTAGGACAACTCCTTCAGAAATTGAAAATCTCTTTGAAAGGAACCTGCCGGAATCTAGAGGAGGGGTTCCCGGGGAATACACGCGTGGACTATTTCTGGAGGAAAGGTTAAAAAGGACTTTCTGAAGAACCTCAGAGCTGACTTCCCAGTGCGAGAAGAAAAAAGATGGAAAGCTTCTAGGAGTCAAGGAAGTCACTAAAAAAGTACAATTCCTTCAGTCCAAACCTGAGAGTGCAAAAGGATTAAAAGGGCACTACCTAGTAACCCAAAATGAGACTTGTTGTGATGGAAGAAGGCCTACAACTATTACATACGACCTCTTGCCTCATGCTATCCTATCTCAATAAGGAAAAACAGGATATCTTACCGGCTGACTTTTGCTAGTTTCGCTTGAGGCAACATGAGCAACCAAAACAACCAAAAGGATGACAGTCAGAGAGAGATCTCCTTTGAGGGTACAAGGACTAGCAAAAAAGCGGGTAACTCGCTGGGATCTTGGGTCGGGAGGGAATAAGGGGGGAATAGACTTAAGAGCCCAGACTTTACCCGGGCAAGTTCATCAGGGTTCAAAGAGAAAAAAAAGGAAGAACTCACTCGTGCCGCACTTCGCGCATGCCTTTCAATGGAAGAGGGCCGGAAGGGGGGACCTTATTTTTGCCTAGGAAATCAAAGCAAGTGTTCCGCGCAAAGAGTAGGGACCACTTCATTTATGCAAAGGGCGTGAGGGACAGGACCAGGCCGGGGGGTCACCACGAAAACCAGGACTAAAGGGAAAAAAAAACGGGCGAGATTCGTGGTAAGACGGAGCAAAACAGGGTTCGGGTTGAGCGACGGGTTTTCCTGAACGGGACCCCGCGGGAAAAGGGTTTTCTTTCCTTGGTTCGTCGGGGATGGAAGAGATTGGGGTTCTATTGTGCTTCCAAGGTCGGGGTTGAGCCCAAAGTCAACTTCAGCAGAAAGGAATCGATATACCCTTCTCTGAGCGTCGGTACTCTCAGAAAAATCGTACCTTCAGGTTAGAAGGGTCTTTGGATGGGGAAAAAAGGGTCGCCTCCTCGGACAGAAAGGGCCTCAAAAGGATGATGAAGTTGTGAAATAAGATCAGAAAATAAGAGGTACATGAGAGGAACACCGGGAGAAGGGGGATGGAGGGGGATTTTGAAAAAAGATCCTCATGAGGATCTTCGGGAGGAGGAAGACTCCCGGCTCAGGGGTTTCTCTCAAAAAGACAAGGCGAAAGGAGACTTCTCAGAGGTCGCAAGATGGCGAAAAAAAGCGACTGGGGCGGCGTTGGGCCGAGAGCGGCCTCGCTGACGAGGGAAAGTCACGAGTTCACGGAATCTCGGGGGAAGAGGGAAGAGTCTACACTTGCGCGCGGAGGCACTCACCCACCAAACAGCAAAGTCTGTTGGCTCAGGGGGATACCGAAAGAAAGAAAGTGAAGAGGGTAGGGCATGGGGGACCACCCAACACCCACGCGGAGGGGGAAAGAAAAGTCTTTATTTCTCGGAGTCGGGAAGGCGAAAAGAAAGAACTAAAGGACTGAAAGAGGGGGGGGGAAAATTCGGGACTGCAGTTAGATAAATTTATTTGACGTTGGCTGTTAAAGGGTTGATTTCATGAAAAAAAGGGTAGGCGTGTAAAGAGGGGAGTTTCCTTACTAGGAGCGACGTTTCGATCCGAATATGCTGGCTTTTCGTGAGAAAGTGGAAGCAACCATGAAACTCGGCTCCCTGAAGTTCCTCCCCCAGCTAAAAAATCTCCATCCGGACGAGAACGCACCTTCTGTATTTTGTGTGACTTACTCTTCCCGTTTGGGCTCTTTGAAAAAGCGTCACCATTGGGGGTAAGAAGGGAGGTTTGCAACAGACGGGGTTGTACCGCGAAAGTTCCTGACAATCAAGTCTCGGGGGGGGTTGAGAGAGAATTCGTAATCGGCCGAGGAGCGGGGAGGAGAACTTGAGTCGGTTAAGGGACTCTTGAAGGAAGATCTCGAGCTGTCCAGAAAAGGAGAAAAAGAGGGCCGTTCCAAAAAAGAAAAGCTTGACCACCGCGTGGTCAGGATTGCAAAGCCTAGTGAGGAGAGGAGGGTTCGTCGCGGACAAGAACGGGGAAGGCGTGGGATGTGAAGCAAGTCAGAGTTCCGCCGGAGGAAATGTTGAATTCAGCATAGGAGTTGGGCTATCCCGAGCCAGGGATACTTGCCCGAGGAAGTCCCTTGCCTGAAGAGCAACGAAAAAGGGGATCCCGAAGTCGCGGAGAAAAGAAAACGTACCCGGACCGTTAGCCGGCCCCAATCTGGAAGTATTCAGGACGAGAGCAAGGGAAGGAAAGGGACCATCGCTGTCTTGATAGAAAAAAAAGAAGACTCGGAGGAGACGACCGGTGTGGGGGGGAAAATACGACCTTCCGGTAGGGGACTGTAGCAGTAAGAAAAAGGTTATCGTAACTGAAGGGATCGGCGGCGGGAGTCAAGTTAAAGAAGGGGATAGTGGGAGGAATCACTGCGAGAGAAGGGAAGGCCTTCTTTTTGTGAAAAAAGTCCTCGGGGCTATAACACCTTTCGCCTGCGATGGAAAGGAAAAAGGGAATCGGCCGCGAGCATCGTGTGCCGGAAAGAGAGAAGAGGTCCAACTCCTTCACGAGCTCTCTGGGAAGGGATAGCGAGACATGTCTCGGGGAAGCCGAGTATGCGGGTCAGTCGGATAGGCGTTCTGCGACGCTAATCCTCAAAAGGATCACCGAATCTGGGAAGGGTGAATAGCGTAGGGAACCTTTTCAACGAAGATACACCATCCTGATTCTCCGACGGGGTAAAGAGAAAAAAAAAGAAAAAAGGGGATATTGAAAAGGACTCGGAGAGAGAGAGTCTTCCATCTAAGGGAGTTAGGAATCTTTCAACGACTAGATAATGTATCGAGAAGATCTTGGGACTCTGGGGCGGGATAAAACTCCATGAGGGGGAGACCGTCGAAAAAATAGCTAAGTTCTGAAAAACTAAAATATCTAGGATCTACTGAAAGGAGATCCTACGACGATTTTAAAAGGGAAAAGGAGAGTCGGCACGATTCCGGGCGCGTTTTCTTCAGAGGAGAGCGATATTGCCACCTAGAAGGGAAAAAAAAGAGGGGCTTGCACCCAACCCACGGCATAAAAGGGAAAGGGGCCTGATCACCTAGAAAATCTCTCTGGGAGGTACCTTCTGAAGTACGAAAAAAAGAAAAGGAGGCTACGAAACTTCTCCGGTTGCGATAACTGAAAAGGGAGCGGGAGGCGCATCCGTTTCACAGAGGACAGGAACCTCGGGGCAACCGAGGCTTCTGGCAAACTCGTACTAAAAAGATCGGCGAGGAAAGTGACTACATCTAGCAGCGGTCCGGGAAGAAAAAGGCCCGACTGGCCGTACGCGTCCGTAGGAGATCCTCTACTTCCGAAAGTCTAGCGAACGTGGGAAACTCGGGGGAAAGGAAAAGCAGCTCTGACTCCCCCCATCATCAGTTGAGCCGGTCTGGGAAAGGAAAACTCGAGTAAGAAGGAAAGATTCTGGGACGTGGGGGAGATAACTTCTTTAATTTTGGCCGAGCTTGACTCGGGAAAGGCGGAGACGAAAAAAGGGAATCTCAGCTTCCAAAGGGGGCGAAACATTAGGGGAGAAAGGGGTTTCTCGACATATCGATCATAGAAACTGCCGCCAGGTCATCTCCCAGGAAAAGCTACAAGCGCGACGAATAAAATCTTCAACCTACCGATCGATCACACCCTTCTGAGCTCAATGTCGGGAAAGTATGGAGAGATCGGGAGGATAACACAAAAAGACGCCCTAGCCACACGGATATCGTACCCATCAAAACCAAAACACTACTGAGGAGTCTTGAGAAATCTCGCGAAAGCTGGGGGGAAGGTGGAAAGCGGCTGTCCAGCGGGGGACAGAAGCTCTCGATACGCTCAGAGAAACCCTGCAAACACTTCGACTCGCGGGCTCGTCGCCTCACTCCGACTAGCTTAGAGAAAAACTGCGGACCGGCAAGCAAAAGAAGAAGAGAGAAGGATTGGACCCGTTAAGTTCGGCTCCTGCCAGGAGGGAGGTCGCGCGTGTGAGCTAAAAGCTAAACATCCGCTACGTAAGATTGGGAACTCGGAATTCGTAGCCGAAAAAGAAAAGACCACACAAGACGGGTTTGCGGCTTGCGCAAAAGCGGCCTGGAGCAAAAGGGTCTGAAAAAATTCATTTGTACGAAAAAAGTACGCTCAGAAGAAGTTCAGCCGGAGGCTAAGGAGGAAGAGGGACACCGGACCCGGCCGGCTTCTCGCCAGAGAAGAAGATACCTCGAGAACGAATGACCCGCGCAACTGGAGGACCCGTGTAATCCAAAAAAAGGGGGTTGCCAAGAGAGGTCCGAGAATCCTTGAACAGAGGAAAAGAGAAGGTAATATACGGTGGTGGGGCAACCTAAAGAAAAAGGCAATCGGAGAAGTTCTAGCAAGAACAAAAAAGCCTCATCCTCCAATGTCTCGCAGGGGTACGGAGGAGATGGCCAGAAAAGAAAAAAAGTTTCGAAGGATTTTGCGCGAAAGAGGGTATTGGATGTGAGAGGAACGAAGCACGGGGAGGTTATAGAAAGGAAAAGTTAAGTGATCCAAAAACCGCGCGCCGGACCCAAGAGGAAAAAAAAAGAAAGCCCTCTGATCCATCCACGAGAGAAGGGAATGCATAAAAGGGAAGTGCTACAGATCAACAAAAGGGAACAACGGCTCAAAGATGCCGCCAAGAAGAAAACGAAAGTAGCAAGCGGTAGTGGGGTTGAAACCGTACGTGACAACTCGTTCCGAGGGATTGTATTGGTTATCCGTTCGTGGGGGCCTTTATGAACAAACACCGAAATAATCAAAAGTAAAATGTATCTCTTTGTCGACACACGAGGAGAGGAAAGCGCTAATCCCAAAGAATTCACAAGTAATACACGTCGGATGACAAAGTCTTACTGGCTGTAGGGGGCGTGAGTGGTTCACTGAAAGAAAGGAAAAAGAATCCTGGACCGCTTTGAAGTACTGTCGCTTAGTACCGAACTAAGAGGGAAGAGAAAAACTACCTTTAATCAGTCATCGAGGAAGATGAAAGGATGTCTCTGGCGACGCGAGGGTCCGGACCATAGATATTCGATATTATGAGTAAAGATTGGAAAGGAACGAGAGGAGACTCTTGTCACTTTCCCACAAGGGATGAAGGATCTCTACTCTAAAGTATACTGGAAAATAGAGGAAGGAACTAGTATTCCAACTCCGGGGTTAATGAGAGGGGAAAACTATGCATGGACAGAAAAGAAAAAAAATGCCAACACAGGATCCTGGGTCATGCCGGGAACTAGTAGAAATTTCAGGTGATTCTTCCCAGTTTGTCCCCTTTGCAGGGTTTTTCCGGTAATCTTGTTTCTTCGTCATATCATCTATGACGCGGAGGTGCTTTGAAAAATCCTCCACGAAGAATTCCCTCTTCACAGAACTTCAAGGGGAAGAAAGAAACGAACGAGCCCTCGCGTGGCCGACCGGAAACGCCTGCGAGAGGGGGAAGGTTAAGGCCAAGAGGCGCTGGGTTGGGAGTTAAGAGGGGTTCGCCACCGCTCAGACATTTGTTCGGCATGGGGGAAGGAAAGGAAAAAGATGCAGAGTCAAAAAGTATCGGAAGGGCTCTGACACGCAACACTTGAAAACGGATAGGAGGCATTAGATATACCGAGATCGAGCGCTGGGGACATTCGATTCAGGACTACACCGCGGGGTTGGCGATGCCAGCGAGTCACCATTTCGAAAAATACAGGCCGAATCCTCTATCAAGAAAATCTTTGATGTGGGAAGTCGGAAGAGGGAAAAGTGTTTCAGGCCTATTACTACGATAAGGGAGAGAGCGGTATGGTTGAGGAGAAACTCCGTCTTGGGATTCTCGAAACGGATCGGGTCCCACGCGGCTCGAAAGGCCTCTTGGAAAAATCCGGGCTGAAAAGTCGGGAAATCCTCTCGATGAGAGGGGGCGGTCGAAAAAATTCGGAAGCGGCTCGACGGATCGAAATGCGTAAAAAAGGAGGTTCGGCCCCTGAAAAATCTGCATGTCTCAAAGTCAAAAGTCAAGGAACGAAGAGCCGAAATCAGCAACGGCCGAACACGTCGGTTTTGGCGAGGAGTATTAATCTTTGGAATTTAGGAATGAAACGTCTGGTGGGAAGGAAAGGAAGGATGGCGGCTCAAATCTCAAAACCGCATCTAAAGCGGGTCCAAAGAGGACTAGTCGGAAATGCCGTTAAAGGGCAGGGGGTATTCGTGAAGACTTTGGCCAGAATTCGTGGGGATATTGGTCCGACATACGCAGAGTGGGTTGCCGAGGGAGGTGATGTGCGATAGCGCAGCCCGAGTCGCTTGGGGGAGGGCCCAACACAGCAGAAGGGGGAAAAAAACCACGATCGTCCGAAGAGAAAGAGCGCGCAGAAAAAACGGGTGATGGGTGTGCAAATGGAGAGCTGCCCTGGAACGGGGTGGTAAAGGATTGGGAAGATCCTCGCACGGTCTGTACCGATGAAGAGCTTTAAAACCGAGTCGAGGGGTCATCAAACTTTGATAGAGGGGGGTTTGAACTAGTTCTAGACTCTAGCTTCTAGAGACCTTGGTTTCTGGAAAAGGTTGAAGCTATTCTGAGAGGATGAGCTAGAGTCACCAGGAAACATATGTTGAAGAAAGGAACCTCATGAAGTCTTTACAAAACGGGTCTCTCGGGGGAGTGACAGATTCCCATATTAGAAAAAGGCTTCGAAAAAACCGGGTGAAGGGAAATAAGTAATTTTTCCACGCAAAAAAAGGAAGAGACGTCATCCTCTTAGGGTCGGAACTGGTGGAGGAATATCACCTGAATTTTAGCCTTCGAAATAAGTATAAGTAGGGCACAGGTCTTGATCAGTTGGACGGGAAAGAAGGGCTTAATCGGGAGGATAAAATAATGTACTCCCAATGCCGATCCGTTTAAAAGAAATCTTGATAGTTAGTAGCAAAGCTCTTCCTACGATATGGAAATTTCTTGACGATTGTTTCTTATCCGCGCGTAATACTTCTTCCTGAACCGGCTTATATAAAGGGGGGACTGTTGGAATCTCAAGGCCCCGCGGGATAGACTTTCGAACTTCTGAAACGTTCATGACTCGTCAAAAACCCACGCCTTTGGGAAAAAAGATTCTAGTGGGGGAGTCCGCCGTTCGTCTTCCGTCTTTTTCAGAGGGTCCTCGGAGCTCACGTCTGTTATCACGAAGAGGAGACTGGACCGCAAGGAAAAAACTTGAAAGAGCTGCCAGGAATCCACAAAGGGGGTGCATAGTTCTCAGGGGGGTCGGGATAAAGGGGGGGTCTCATGGACGTTTCAAAGAATAGGAGGATTCGAGGTATTTCTTTCTCAAACGGGAGATCTCAAAAAAAGTAGGAGCAAAGGAATGCGATAGGGAGATCTCTTGGACTACAGCACTCTCATCACGGGTTAGAGCTCGAGATAAA
>Ga0179593_1543104_pt1 | contig 32853 bp, 50 predicted proteins | sample CZODoug2_1_08_16_FD_185931 | JGI IMG/M metagenome (GOLD analysis project Ga0179593, IMG submission 185931) | Vadose zone soil fungal communities from Angelo Coast Range Reserve, California, USA - CZODoug2_1_08_16fungal (PacBio error correction) | ecosystem: Environmental > Terrestrial > Soil >...
AAGTAGGAGGGGGAGAGGGGGGGGAGGGGGAAGGAGAAGAAAGATCGGAAGTGGATGCAAGTAAAAGAAGAAAGGGAGAAAAAGGAAGGTTGAAAAAAAAAAATAAGGGTAGAGAAAGGGTTCCGAAGGTGGAAGAAAAAAAGTAAAGGAAGAGAACAATACAATAAAGTCCTAGGCGAAAAAACCACACGCACAGATGAAAACGGAAAAGAACAAAATCGGGGTACTAGAAAAAAAAATCGACACAAGAAAGAAGGGTAGGGAGAGAGGTGTGGGGTACGAAAAAAAGAGAGAAAGGTACAAGTGTAGGAGGTCGGGGACGAATGGGAAAAACAAGGGTATGAAGGAAAGTCATGGAATGTATAGACTAATTGAGAAATATCAATTTAAGATAGAATCAAGAGTAAGAAGGAAAGGGGGTGAAAAAAGAAGTGTAAAGGGAAAAAAGGAACGAAAAATAGGACTCATCAAAGGGTAAATGGTTGCGTCAGATCGATAAATCCCAAAAATTATGTGAAAAGTCGAAAACCCCGGATAAAAGGAAGAGAGGACCAAAGATGCGAGAGGAAGCGCAGGTGAGCGCTCAAGGACTATAAAAAGTGTACAAAATAAGCGTGGAAATCTCGGTAGAATAGGAAAAGAGAGTAAACAGGGTAGTAAGCACAACCAAGAAGGAAGGGTACGCGGGTTTTCGTTATAATAGAACGTTGAATATCAAAAATGAGGCCGTTAGGATGACAAGAGATGGAGAGAGTGAGAAAAAGAGGTCGACAGCGATAGCCTCGAGAAAATAGCTGTAGCATAGAAGTCCAGATATAAATGGACGCTACCACGGGCCCTAACGATGAGAAAAAAATGGAAAAGGAAGAAAGTACGTACTGGGTGACGACAAAGAAAAACGGCTAAAAAGGGAGCAAAAGGAAGATCCAACCCTGGTGATAGAAGTTTAAGGGAAGGGGAAACGCTTTAGTGAGGTGAGAAAGCTTTTGTGGAATGGTAGGTACTGCAATGGTGAAAGAAGAGGAAAAACACCTACACAAGGGTGATTCATTCAAAATAGATATCAGATTTGATGTGGGAAAGGAGAGGGTCGGAAAAAAAAGGATCAACAAAGGATGAGAAGGACAGAGGCCGAGGGATAGTGACAGAGGATTCGCAACATTAGAGGTAATCATAAGGCGGGCATATTAAGGCTAGACGGGAACCCGGGCGGAGGGGGATAGAGGATGACTTACGAAAAATGGTCGCAAATAAGTAAAGCCGAAAAGAACATGGCAACAAGTACGGGACACCAGAAGAGACGGGTGAAACGCCGGATTGTGCTGGCCACAGTTTTTAACTAACCAAGGAACGTCCTCGGGTAGATGGGGGAATATGGTTGAGAAATCCCAATGAAAGCAGGGACAGGGTAGTCAGGTGCTAAAGGACGCTGAGGAGAACCGCCGATATAATCAGCTCTTTACAACGGATTGTAGAGGATAGAGAATAAGAAGGTAAGAGACGGGGGGATAGGAGAAAAAAGCCGATAAAAGTCAGAAAGAAAAAAAGAAAGGAAGTGAGAGTTAGTTAATTATAACTGGGAAGATCTGACAAGGGGACTTATCGGGGTGGAGAGTTGGGACTCAGATGAAACAGATCGAAATCAAGGGGTGACAGGAGTCAACAAAAGCATGTGAGTGACAGTGGAAGAGAGAAGGCGGAAGAGAGATAATACTGACGAAGAAAATAAGAAAAAGCGAATTCAAGTACCTTGAAAAAGGAGATGAAGGACATCTACTAGGTCGACTAAAGGAAAAGGTCTTTGGCACCAAGGAAAAGAGAGAGGTTCGTAAGTAGAAAGAAAATCGACGTATGGAGAGGATCAACGGGACCTTACATTTCCACAGAAGTAAGACTAGTGACAAAACCTCAAAAGGAAGGTTGGGAGAAAGGGAGAGGTGTGAAATAATGAGAAAGGCGGGCATAATACCGAAAGAAAAGTCTTACCTTAACGGGGGGGCCTAAAAAAAAAGGGGGGGAGCTTTGGGGAGAAAAGAGGAGGTCTGGGGGAGGGGGAGGACTGCTGACAACTGGAAAATGGAAAGGGGGAAGCGAGCGTAATCTACCAAACCGAATGGCTATAGAAAAAAAGTAACTGGTGGGATTGAACGGAAATGATCTGAAAAACAAGTTCCCGGGGAAGACGCGAAAGATCTGGAACCAAAAAAGGAGTAGTAAAGAAAACACCAGCATTGAGAAATTAAAGAGGGGAAGGGGGACTCTTTCCAAAAATGACGAAGTTAAGAACACGATAAAAAGTAGTATTAGGCCTCTGGGGGGCGTCAAGGAGGAGGAGGGTTGGGTTAAGCTCATTGCGAAAGGTCCTATCCGCAGAAAATTTGTGAAGCGCTGAAGCACTTTAAGAGATCTAGTAATTGGAAAAGTCGGAAAAAAGAAATCGTCCAAGCAAATTGAGACGAAGGGGCATGTGAAAGCATTCTAAGTCAATAACGGTGTAGACAATTGGGGGAGGCTGGCGACGGTGCGGGGGAATGAGAAGTCAAGCAACCAACGCCGTTTGGGGAGGGAGGGGGATATGAATTGAGGAAGGAAGAGTAGAAAGAAGGATGTCTAAGGGGAAACACGAAAAGAATGCTAGTCTTGTAAACGGAACCGAGGGGGCTTTGGAGTATTTAACCGCCAAGGATGATAGATAAAAAGGGAAGATTGGGGGGGGGGAAGAGGAATGGAAAGGAGCAGAGACATAAGACGACCTTGAGGAGTTCCAAGGTTCAGTCGCAAAATCCGGCTTTACCTAAACTGAAAAAGAACATCCAAGGAAGGGGGGGCCAGTGGCTGGGGGGTAAGAGAGTAGGGGGAAGAACTTCAAGAGGGAAAGGAATTAAAGGGACTAACCATCGCAAAGGCATGTGACGGCCTATGTGGTCACGAAAAAATGTGGCTAAAAGAACTGACAAAAAGAAGCCGGAGGTGGAGAGGAAAAGAAGAACTGGCAAAAAAAGGTTCATGGAAAAAAAAAAAACTCAGGCAGACAGCTTCGAAGTACTAATGCAAAAGCCCAGCAAAAATAAGAAAGGCATGCTAAAAGGCATCCAGAAGGGGAGAGCACAATCATTCCAAGGAAGATCTCCACGCAAAAAGGCGTCAGACCAAATCGAGCATCGCCAAGGTTGCAAGAAAAGAGGTTTTGTTCGAAACCTAATCACAGAGGAAAGGAAAGTCTTCGCCAGGAAAAGGCCGACCTGGAAAAATTGAAAGTCGAACTTGGGGAGAGGGAAGTCCGAGAGGAACGCTTTTGCAGGGGGAGAAGGAAGCTTTATGACGACAAAGGGCAACAAACGGGGAAGTTTGTTGACAGGGGGGGGGGAAAAAGGCTACGAGATTGCCGGAAGGCCTTCTTTAAGTTTTCGCAAAAAGAAAACGATCAAAGCGCCTTCTCAAAAAAGGAAAAAGGCCCGAAAGAAGACAGCTATACTCCAGAAGGTTAAAAAAAAAAAACAGTGCAGGCTTAGCGAAAATATATCACGGCTTAAGGGGCCGGGAGGAAAGACAGAAAAACCACAACGAGAAAGGAGCGATATAGAAGAATTAATACAGACGGGAAAGGGGGCTTACGAAGGAGAAGGATGGAACAAGAAAGGCCATGAAAAAAATGAACATAGGGCGGGCTGAACGGCCCGGCAGGGGGGGAATGCTGTAAAAATGATTTCGGGGAAGGGGGGCTAAAAATATCACCGGGTATCAGGAGGAAAAAACATGGCAACACATAGGGAAGCGAGGTTAAGGGGCACTATGAATGAAGAAATACGGTTCTAAAAGCGAAGAGTGCGGGAAAACTGGAGCCGGAAGGAGCACGACGTAGGAGGGAAATATTCTCAATTCGGAGGGGACGCAGATAGTCGTTTCCAGAAAAAACAACTTTCCTCGTGCGCGGGGTTGCCGAGATTCTCTGTTAAAGTCCTTCCAGGAGGGGGGAATTCTAAAAGGAAAGGGGGGGGCCTGAGGGCGGGGCTGTATGGGGAGCAGCATGCAACAACCGGGTTTTCGCCCGGCGATGGAAGGAAAAAAAAAGTCACGAAGTTGCTTAAGGAGGGGGGGGTTCACACGAAAGAATTTCTCGGACCAGTATGTCGTGAATAAAACACCAGAGGCGCCCTGCCCTGGCTTTGATAGGTGGTAACAAGGATTCGTCGGAAGGGAAGTTCAGGTGAAGAAGGGATGTGGAAGGGGACTTGGATAGGAAGCTATGAAAGTTTTACTGGCCCAGAGTCTTCTACAAGCATCTTAAGTAGAAAAACAGGAAAAGAGATCCCGTCGTGTGAAAAAGGGGGTCCGGTAAAAGGTGGGCGTGTAAGAGGTAAAACAGAGGGAACGCAGAAAAACGCGATAGAAGATGGCTCCTGACTCATCGGGAAGGAAGAAAGGGTTTAAAAACTCTTGAAAGAAGGGAGGGAGAACTGGTGACCCCGCTCCAGGAGGATGTTCAATCAAAGGTGAAAAATCTGTGAAATGACTCAACATGGGAAAAAAAACGGACGTTGCGACCCGAAGAAAGTGAGGAAAGGGGAATCGGAAGGGGGGCCCACAAAAAAGGAATCTCGAGGGAAAAAAGGGGCCCCATCGGAGGGGGGGGGGGGGTCAATGCTAGGGGGGGGCTCCTCCCAGCTAAGAACAGCCGTGGGCCATCAGAGAAGGGGGAGGGGAAAAAAACTGTGGGAAGTTCAGTGGAGAGAGTATGGGGAAGGGTGTCCAGGGGGGGTTCACGCGCGCAAAAAATTCATGGAAAAAAAATCGTCGATAAATTGAAGGGGGAATCGAAAGAGGCAAAGGGGGGCTTGTGGGAAGCCGTAGCAAGTACTGAGGGCTTGGAAAAGGAGCGCGCGGGCGTCGGGAGAGAGGTAGAGAAGAAGTTGTGACGTGGGTAAGATCAATGGATTAATCTGAGGAATAAGAAGGGCGCTTAAGTAGCAAGCAAGGGGGCTGGTGGCGGAAAAATGTTCAACTCGTAGGGTTGGGAAGATAGGAAGAAAATGCGAAGGAAAAAAGGAAACATCGGGACCGGAAGGCAATCCACCATGTAAAGTCTTCTCCAAGGAAAACAAGAAGGTTTGGGAGGAAGGAAGAAAAAAACGCGCCCAAGTCCAGGGCTATTCACGGGGGCAGCGGCACTTGAAAGAAAAAGACGCGTTTGCCCGGCACATCTGAAAAACGGGGGGGGGGAGAATATGAAAGGAAAAAGGGGCAAGGAAAGGACATAGGGTCTTCATGTTGGGAAGCGAACTGGCGGACCGAGCAAAACCCGGGCGGGAAAAGCGGAAAGAAGAGCGAGCCACGAGGGGAAATCAGGAGGACCTGAAACAATGATGCCGCCTATACACCTACAAAAAAGTCCAGGGGAAAAAGCAGTAAATCATAAAAGGTCCTTCGATCGAGAGAAAGACCTCAAACGAAAAGAAGGGGGGGAAAAGTCCAGCCAGAGGGAAAAACTAGATGAAAATTGTAGAATAGGCCTAACCTGAGGTTTGAGAGGGGGGGGGAAAGACGAGGATTTATGTAACTGCTCCAAGGGGGCCCACATAATCGAGGGGAGAGACCACGCGGAAAATTGAACGCAACCAAATTTAATCATGTTGAAAGTCAACTCATGTGCGATAAGTTCCAGGTGGGGGGGGGGGGGCCAAGGGAAGATCCGAACCTATGGAAAAAAAAAGTCGGCATGGCTCTTCTTGAGGCAATTCAAAAGGGGGAAAATTAAGAGGTGGGAGGGGTCAATCGGGCCCAACCGAAAAAGGGCTGCCCCTGCCTACTTCGGGAGTGGAAGAAAGAGTACACAAAAAAAGAAACTCAACGGAAAAAAGCACCCAGGGGGAGGGGAACGGGCAAAAAAAGAGCTGGGAAAGAAAACGGTTTTCAACATTCCTGCTTCAGGAGGCTTACGTGAAGGTCGCAGGGGGAGCTGAAAACGGCCTCGCCGACTGGTGAGCTCGAAACAACCAATCTGAGGAAAGGAGAGGGCTGCAAATGCGGCTTTTGTCCTTTTAAATTGGGAAATCTACACCATCAAATGTTCGCCAGCAGAAGGCTCAGGGGGGAAGCCGTACCTGCAAAAAAAGAAAAAAAGTTGAAAAGCGGCAATTCGCGATAAAAAAGTGATTTGGTCCGAGCTTTTCAGAAACTGTGGGTTGGGCTTAAAAAAAAACATGGACTCAAGTGGCAAGGGTCCAAACGCCACCAAGAAGCCCGCTTGGAAGGGGACGGCGACAGCAGAACTTTAAGAAAAGATTGATTAGCGGAAAAAATCCAGCAACAAAAGAACGAAAAAAGAAAAAAGGGTTTCACCTGTCCAAAGGGGGGTCCATGGGAAGGGCTCGCGCGCGGAAGCTCGGAGAGACCGAAAAAAAAGAATCAAAAAAAAAGGTTATGGCTGAATGACACGGAAAGAGTGTGACTAAAGGAACTTGTCGGTGGGGCCCTTAATGAAGTACTCGCTCAAAAAGTGAGTCTGGGGTGGTGAGGGAGATAGGAGATCGACGGCGCCGTCACTCCGTCCCGAGGCCCGAAAAGCTCAGACAGGGCCAGGAGGAAAAGGCTGTGGAGAAAACGGATGGAATCAAATCCAGCTATCAACAAGGAAAAGAGGTTTAGAAAAGAATCTGGAGGAAGGGAAGAAATACAAACGCTGCGAAAACAAAGGTGGAAATGTAGCTGAAAACTGGGCTCAAAGGGAGGGGTCGCGGGGGAGGGAGAGGGCTACTCGACAAAAAAGGCCTAGTGGATCAAGTGATGACGGTTGGGTTGCCAAGACGGTGAGGAAAAGAGATTCCTGCGGACGCTGAAGGAGGACAACACCACAAGTCAGGGGGACCTCGAGCGGGAAAAAGGACTCCAGAAAAAGGGATCTCTTGTCAAGGGAGGAGGAAAATCATGGGGAGGACAACACGACTCAAAATTGGGATGGCGCTATAACCCTACCCAGAATAACTCGATAAGGTCTTTGGAGGCTGCAGAAAAAAAAAAAAAAACACGAAAACCTTGGGTTCATCGCATCAGAGTAACTGGACAATGGGTAAGGAACTGTACATTAAGGGACTCTGAGGAACGAAAATCGGAAAAGAGAAATCACAGGGGACCGGAACTTAAGAGGGGAAAAACCAGGCATGAGGAAAAAAAAAATGAATCCGGGGGGAGAATTGCCTAAACACTGCAGAAGGGGAACTTGGGAGGTGAGAACTTAGCAAAAAAAATATTTGCCGCGAGAGAAGTTCAGACAAGGAATCGAAGAGAGGAAAAAAAAAGACCGTCTATTCGAGAAGGGGTGAGTGAACGTCCGCTCTGCCTGCGCGGGAGGGGAGGGAAAGATTTTAAAGGGGGGGGAAAATTTCCGAAAATAAACCTGGATGAGATTTCCAGGGGTGGCAACCAGTGAGGAAGGGAAATTCAGAAAAGCAAAAAAAAAACCTGTATTCCCATATGGTTCAGTAAAAGAGGAAAAAACTTAACACGGGAAAAAAAAAGACCTCCCTACTGAACAGGGGGAATATTGAGCAGTTCTGGGAAGGTTACACTTCATACGGATTGAAATTGCGTAAACCATAACCGTCCGGAAAAGGAATGGAGAATAGTAAGGGATACCAAAAGTCCAAAAGGCATGGAGAGGGTCCGGGGGTTCGGTATGAAAAAAAAAATGGGGCACTCGTAATTGAAAGGGAGGCACCAAAGTGAGGCACTCGTCAGAGGGGGGGGGGAATGGCAAGGAAGTAAAACAAAAGGTTAGCCCGGACCATGAAGGAGGCATCCAAGGGGAAGCCATCGGTCCAAGTTCACGAAGAAAGGAACACACATGGGGAAGAAGCTAACAAAAAAAATAATCTCGAAAATTTGGAAAAAAGACGCGTGTTGGTAAGTTGCCCGATCAATCGAGCAGACCGACAGAAAGTCTGAGAGAACGAAGGGAAGGGCCTTGAGGGAGGAGGGCCCAGTGGGGTAACACCGAGGCGACTTGAGAAAGTATTAGAAAAAAGAATCGAAGTTGGCAGAAAAAAAGGACCTGGATTGCATGGCGTGAAAGATTTCAGGACCTTTGTTACAAAAAGGCACACGAGTCAGACAGCTCAAAAAGGGCAACCCTCAATACGCAGGTCATCGCAGACTCCAAGGGGGGAAAATACTGCGGGCAGGCTTATGGGGCGAGCCACCAGAGAGAAAAAAGAGATTTCATGGGAGTAGAGATAGAACAACACCCGGAGGGGGAAAAAAAAGAATTCCTACCCTAGCCAGTAAAAATGACTGATCCAAGGGTGGGCGTCGCCAGAAAAAGAAAAAGGGGGTGGGAAAGCTCGATGATCATCGGGAGAAAGGAAGGGGAAGGGCGGCAGGGGGGGGGAAGGGGGGAAATTCTTGGGGGGAAAGATTTCTTTATGCCAATCTGGGGGCCCGGGAAAAAAAGAAGTAAAAAAAAACTCGTATACCTCTCAACAGAAACCCCATCACACGCGCGGTTAAAAAAGTCTAATGAGGCGAAGAGGAAAGGGGCTCAAAAACGGAAAGTGCGGAACTGGGAAGCGGGTAATTTCGCGGCCACTGGTGGGGAGTAAAAGCGTAGCGCAGAAATTCGAATCAATAAAAATAAGCTTTGCCCAAAAGGAACAAAACAAGCAACAGAGGGAAGGGGATGCGCAGGAACGATTAGAAAGAGGACTGAGATGGGGCTCAGAAACGCATGAAAAGAGAAGCCTTTGGACCGGAGAAAAACGAAAGGCCTGGCAGGAAGTGCACATTTCAAAAAAATTGGGGTCGGAGACCGCAAAAAAGCCTCGGCAATTAAAACTGGCATGTGGAAAAGTTATGGGTAGCCACATGAATCTGTGACGAGAAAAACCGTCGGAAGGGGTTTCTGGAGCGTTCGAAGAAGGAAAAGGAAGTTACCAGGCCAAAAAAGAGAGGACCTAAGCATCAAAAAATGGCCGCACCGGGGGCTACATGTAGTTTGGGGGTACGCACAGGGGGTGGAGAATGAGTGAAGAAATCTGAAAAAGAGGGGGTTTAAACTCGCGCTGGCGAGTACTCATCGCAAGGAAACACCAACAAAGGGAATATGATGGAACACAAAGGGGAAAGGAAAAAAGGCTTGACGTTCAAGGGAAGGAAACCTCGGGGGGCAACGTCCCCGCACCGGAGGGCAGCGCATCTGAAAGGCCAGAGAAACAGAGAAGTGAGGCATTTCTCTTCAAAAAGTATATGCCCACGCCCTTGCGGAGAAAGGGCGCCTCCGAAAAGGGGGTGAGGCAGGGGGGCTCCGCACAGAGGAGAGTCAAACCCGGTTAAGTCAATTAGAAAAAAACTCTGCATCATAATGAGGGGGAAAAAAAGCGTCTGAGGGAGGGTACGAGGGGGAAAAATTGTTCTTTGGAAGAAAAGTCCCGAAAATCTTCGATCGGGGAGGTTAATCTGCGCGCGGCCCAAAGTTTCGTGGTGGGGAAGACAGCAAGGGAAAATAGGAAAAAACCAAATCAGAGGGGGCCCTGAACTCACAGCTCCCAGGGAAGGTTGAAAGGTGGAGAAAAGGATAATCTTGGATGAACATCCATGCGCGTGGGGAATGCTTTGGTAAGGAATCGGTGGGAATCTCGGAATGCGGGGGGGTCAGGGGATAATAAAGGAAAAAGAAAAGTTGCTATAGCCGTCAACGTCAATAAACCAGTGAAAGGGGAAGAGGGCAAAAGAAAGGAGGGGGGTCTCTTAAATCGGAAAATGGGTCTCTGCACGGGGGGAAGAAGGGGGGGTCCGCCAGTCCCAAAATCAAGCTTGTTCGAAGAAAACGGGGGGCTTTCGGAAAAGGTGGGATCCAGAAAAAGGTCTAAAATTTTTGAAATGGTCTGGGAAGGAAGCCTCCGACAGCCGGGAGGAAGAAGGTTCAGAGCGGAAGGAATCATTTTTCTTTGAATTGATCCTCCTAGCAAAGCCCAGCCCGAAGAAGGAAAAGATAACATTCTCCTGAGGTGATGAACAAACAAGGTTCACCCAAAAGATCAATGAAACACGCACAACTCCGAAACGACGTTTTAAAAGTGCTAAAGGGATTGGGGGGAAGTTAAGAGGAGTCGGGAACAAAGCGGCGAAATTGTGTTAAACCTCAAAGCTAAGCAACGAAATTTACTACTGACCCCGGAAGTGTGATAAAAGGGGGAAAAAAACTGGCGTTATGTGTTGAAGTTGGGTCCTCAAGGGACGAGAAGAAAAAACAGGGTCGAGCGCGGGAGACTGAGCTTTCTTCGCAAGGAAGAAATGGAAAAAAGGTACTCGGGACGCGAAGCCGGGGAAAAAAATTCCAAATGCTATACTTAGTTTCCTCATGAGATCAAAAAAAATATCACCCTCTAACGGAAAAAACCAGTGTGGGGGAGATCAGGAAGATCTGGGGAGGGTATGGGGGGGAACGGTTGTGGTTGAAAATTTACGAAGGCTGGAAGGCGACGGGGGCCATTTAGAAGACTGGGGCAGCAAAGGGGAAAAAAAGACGGAAAAACAAAAGACGCTGGTGGAAAATCTCAAAAAGTGACACTAAAAGATGCAAAAAGTCGGGGGGACTTTTACAGTTACCGAGAAAAAGCGAGTTCCAAGAAACGAAGTACTAGAAGGCAGGATTGGGCAAACCGTCCAAAGTTGGAAAAAAAAAAACGCGAGAAAAACTGGGGGGGAGGAAATTCGGGAGGGGGACGAAAAGGGGCTGGGGGGGGATGGCTAATAAAGATAGGCATTGGAAAAGGTTGAACGATTTCCGCGAAAAACAAACCGAGGACTTTCGGGGGGGGGGAGGAAGGGGAAGAGTACGCTAGAGGGGAAAACCTCGGGCAAGATTGATTAGCGTTGAAAAAAAAAATCCGAAAAAAAAGGACCGCAACAGAGAAGTTATTAACCAGGGTGCGGGAAAAGACGTTGGCTACACGCGCTGAAAACCTTTCGCGAGTGCCCGAAGAAAAACGCGGGAAAAGGTCACGTGGGGGATGGGGACTCCAAGGTGCGACGCTGCGGGCTTGGTCGGGAACCTTAGGAAGGAGAGAAGACTACGGCGCATTCTGCTCGGCGGGAGCGGGAAAATCGGCAGGGGAAAAGAATCACGCTGAAAATGCACCGGAGTCCCACGATGGAGCGAAGAGTCCGGGAAAAGAGCTTCTTGCTTGGAGAAATCAGTCAAGGGAAAAAAAACTCGGGAATTGACCCGCTTCACTTTAGGAGAAAAGTAAATCCAAGGAGCTCTAAAAAAAATCGGAATTGAGGGGGGTTCTCCGCTGATCTCGCAAAAGGGGAGGGTGCGAGGGGAAAAAAAAAAAGTAACTAAAAACGAAGTGCTATTTGCGATAAAGAAAAGGGAAAGGGCTTGCAAAGATCGCCACGCTGAGGAAGGGAAGCCGCTGGTCAGATAACAACAAAAAAGAAAAACTCGAGCGACCACCAGGCAAGAAGAGAGCATGGCTGCGCGTTCCAGACAGAAAGGGGGCTCTTCAAAAAAAAACGTCCTCGAGAAGGCAAGGGCACCGCTAAGGAGTCTGCGTGGGGAGCGTATATTTGGGGAAAAAATGATACCGAAAAACGAAAAAGGTGTGCCGAGGAATCACTTGAAAATATCTGTGACATTGGTTTCGGCGCGTCACCTCCACTCGTACAGCGTCATGCAGTGAAAAAAAACTGGAAGCATTGGACAGCATTTGCTCAGCCATGGGGGAAAAACACTGTGGAGGAGAAGAAGCTGGTCGAAACTGCGTCACCAAAAAGAAGATGTGCCGGAATGAGCAGCGAATGGACAAAGAAAGGGGGCATCTCAGAAGAGGGAAACGGATATGTCCAGTCATAGGGGTGGGGGAAAGGCCTCGAGAGAAAGGTACGGCACCGATTGGAAGGGGTGAGATTGAAAGGAAAGATCTTTCCCCGTGTAAAGCCTCGAGATGGAAATTGGTGGGGAAAAACTTAGTCAATTAGTCGAAGCCATACGGAGGGAGGGAAGAGGCGTGCCCAAGGGGGGGAAAAAGCCTCCTCTGACTGAAGGGGAGGGGGCAAACACTTGGAGCCAAAAGAAAAGAAGACAATACCCCTTCAAGGAGATGTGAGGGAGGGAAAAGGACCATTGTAAACATGTACATAGCGGAAAACTAAATTAACCAGCACCCAAGGCCTGAAAGAAAGGGAAAAACTATAAAAAGTTGTCTAACAAGTAGGAAGCCAGACCTGGAGGCCCTTGCTTTATTAAGAGCGAATGTGCACGTGCGCAAAGCATCGCCAGCTGCGATGGGGGGAACTGCCAAAGGAAAAACACATGGGCAGAAAAAGGTCCTGCGCTGTCAGTCATCAAAGGGAAACACTGCCAAGAAAAAAAAAAGTACACGCAGGGGACGCGGACCACACGAAAACCTCGCGTCACACAGCTGTTGGGAAGAAAGGGTTGGGGGGGGGAAGGGCACCTCAGAAGAAAAGAATTATACGCGCCTGAATTCAACCGGCTAAAAGAATTTCGCCAGAGGGGGAGTTACGAGGCCGTGCTTTGTAAAAACCTCAATCGGGGAAAGGGGAACCTCGAGAAAGGGGTGTGGCAGAGGTGCAAGTCTACGAGAAGGCCTGACTGGAAGGGGGAAAGGCATAAAGGTCAAGGAAACATAAAGCATGAGAAACGGCCAAGCCGTCCAGACAACCCCCCAAAAAGGGTAAAAACCCCACAAAAAGATATACTTTGCAATCGGAAGAAGGCTTATCGGGCGAAGAAACAGGAATTCAATATGCATGCAATGGGAGTGCTCTCTACACCAACACAGGATTAGTAACATGGGGAGGGAAAGGGAAAGGAGAAGAATGCAGGACAAGGAGGAGGAGAACCTTGTGCGGGCCAGGGGGAAGAAAAAGAAAATTCTGGAAAATACGAGATAAGCCGCGCTGCCAGAGGAAAGATCCGGAAAGTGGGGGGATCTTGTTTTCTATTGTGATTTCGGGAAGAGTCTAAAAAAGGAAAAAAGGTCCCGGAAGCTCAAGGGGAAAAGGAAACGCCCAGTGCAACACCATCGGGGTTATTCCAAAGAGGGGAGCGTACGTGCTAAAGCAAAGGGCAGTAAAACTGGGAATAGAGGTCGCCCAAACGGCCAATGGGGGAATTCGAGAAGGAGGGTGAGGGGAGAACTTCTGTCGGTTCGCGGGGCACAAAAACACGGGGGGGGGAGTCTTAAACAGGAAGAGGGTGTCAGTGGTATCCTCGGCTCCAGAGGGGACTAGAAGAGTCGCCAGCCAGGAGGAAGCTCATGGAAAGGAAGGGTCGCAAGGGCAGGATAAATCGGCTCCTAAGTTGTGCCCACACGAAATTCGGGCGGTGAGCACAGTCTCAAGGAGGGGAAATCATTTGTTTGGGTTGTAGCCAAAGCCAAAAACCTAGGACGGCCGTTGGAGTGTTACGGGACTTTCTCATCCGCTGGGGGGCCCGAGCTAAGACAAGCTCACTAGAAAATATTGATAAAGAAAGGGGGGGGAAAGTTTTAAGGAGGGAAGGGAGTGAAAGGCCGACTTAAAAACATCTGGAAAGAAATAATGGAAATCCGCCAGAAAAAAGAGACGATGCGAAACGAAATACGGGGAGGGCAATAGCAACCGTAAAAAGAAGAAGGCGCGAAAAAGGACCGGTGTTTATCGGAAAAAAATCCTGGGAGGAAAAGAGGAAGAGGGGGTGGGGGCTCAGTTAAAGGGGGGGTTCCCTCCGAGCCCGGGAAAGAAGGCCACAAGGGAGAGGAAAATGGGGTGTTAAAAAGGGACTCGTCGGTGCGGGACGGTGGTCTTTGGAAAAGCCCTTAACGTCGAGAAAGGGACTCAGAAAAGTTTTCGGAGAAACAGAAAGTACGAGAGAGGCACCACTCCGCGCAAGGGAATCAAGGAAGCCGAGAGGAGGTGTTAAGAGGATCTGTCATTGAAAGGGGGCTTTCAGGAGAAAAACTCAGGGGCAGCTCGAGGAAAAATTTTCACAGAGGAAAAAGGGTCCCTAAGTCACCGGGGGAAAGAAACCCAAAGTCAATGGGCATTCTCGAAGTTGGAAAAACTAGCGCGAGTTTCCAGGACATCGCGAAGGGACAAAGGGACAAAAGAGGAAGGACACGTAGCAGAAAATGTTAAGGAAGCCAGAGGAAAATCACCTGCGGTGTAAGAAAAGAGAAAAAAAGTTTCGGGGAAAGGGACTTCAAGCTGTGGGAAATCATGAAAGGCGAAAAACCACGCAAAAAAAGTAAAAAAAGAAAAATCAGATCAGAAAAAGGAAGAAATAGTGGCCCACCGACAAGGCAGGTCAAAAACGATCAAAAAGGAAAAAAAAAACTTTATGGGGTCGCGAAATGAATATCAAAAAAGGGTTCCAGAGAAGCGGGCAAAGGAAGAAGAAAAAACCAAACCCACTTCATAACAGTTCGTGATCCATGGGGGTCTACGCAGGAAAGCTAATAAACCCTTCAATGTAGAGGGGACTCTGCAGAAACCAATTGGAAACTATTTTGGACTGGAAAGGGGGAAAAAGGTTGCCAAACAGAAGGAAGGGGTTCAAGGAAAAAAACACAGCCTAAGGCCAGAAACGGAAAGAAAATCACCAGTGGGTGATCTCGGAGGACTCTCGAAACTCTGATTTTAAGGGTCACAAAATTGGCCGCTGGAGCTGGCTGTGCAAGGCAAAGGAAAGGAGAGGCATCTCAAAAGTAGAGGAGAAGAAGGAGCGAAACGGGGGAGGTTGTCCTTGGGAAAGGGCACAAGCACGGGAGATCAAGAGGAACGTCCTCAAGGAACCTGTAAAGCTGCTTGGGATAAAATTCTCTCAAAAAAGGGGAAAAGTTGGAAAAAGTTCTGGTTTTGGGGGAAGGAACATAAGTAAGAGGGGGGGGATGAGAAAACACAGTCCCGCCTTGCCAGTGCAAAGGAAGTAAAGGTTACATAGAAGTATCGTGGGAAAAAAAAAAGTGGGAAAAAGTCGTGAAATGTAAAACTCACAGGGTAGTGGCGTCGTCAGGGGCTCGCAAAAACTTTCGAGGCTTCCAAAGCTCCCCAAAAAATACGATTTAAGACTCAGGCGAGGTCGTGAACTGACTGCTGCCCAAAACCTTAGGACGAAGGGGCGCATTTTAGGAATGGCTAACGGGAGCTGTCTGGCCAGGAAAAGGTCGTGCGCCATGAAGGAAAAGTCCCTGAGGGGGCTACCGCGAAGGGGGTTTTAACAAAGATGAAAAAAGCGCTTCAAAAAAAGACCGAGTTTGAAGAAAGTCAGGGACCAAGGTTAAGCTGCACGGGACTTAAGGTGGCTGTGCAAAGGGAGAACGCAAGAGTTGACGAGAAAAAAACAAGAATTCGAAGAGGATGGGACGTGGGCGGGGGCCTGACGGGGAATGTATGCCGTAAAAAAAAAACGTGAACAACCACTAAAAAAGAAAACCAAAAAAAAAAAAGTGGAAGAAAAAAGAGCTCATGGAATAAGACAGATGACCTCATTTTGAAGGACAACACTCAAAAACAAGGTCTATGGGTTACGCAAAAAAGTTCTGTGGGGTGGGGCATCTTTGTGAGGACGGATGCACTAAGCCAACCCGAACCCTTTGGGGAAGAAAAAGGTTACTAGCTATCGGGAAGCTGTCGGGAAAGTCAAAAAAAGGAAGGCGAGTGAAAGACCAGCAGGCGGTCAAAATTAGGAAACCTGGCTGGAGAAGGGGAAGGATGAAAAAAAAAAAACCACCACCGCAACGAGAAGATATTGACAAGAAGAGGAGTGAATAGAAAGGGGGAAGGTCTAAGGGGAGAGCTCCTGGGCAGAGGAGGGGAAGAACGTACAGGGGGAGATTTAAAGACTCCCGGGAAGAGAAAAGAGTAAAAAATTTTTTGAAAGGTTCGAGGGGAAAGTCGCGGGACGTGCATGTCCCAGAAAAAACTCCGAAATCCATTGCAGTTAACGTAACACTGGAAAACTCATCCTCACAAAAAAAAAAAGATAGTGAGATCGAAGGGGGAAATCTCGTACGAAAAGGAAAGACCCTCCAAGCCGGGAATTCAAGAATGGCTACCATAAAATTAGAAAACAGGGAAAGGGGACGGTTCGGGAAACTGGCAACTAAAGGGAAGACACACATCAGGAAAAAAGACTGTATGAACGACCGGACCCGAAGGCTTCTGCCGTCATGCGAAGAAAAGAATGGGGCAGCAAGACTAGCAAGGGAGCCTCTAACGAAGGCCCTCTCGCCGAAGGGGAACTATTCAGTGGTGGGAACCGGGATCAACGAGCCCGACATAATGCTGCGATACGCACCATTGGAAAAAAGTCGATAAGGGCAAATCGAGAGGGGGGGGGAGCTTACGCTGGAAGTTGGTGACAAAAAAGTCTGTGTGTGGAAGGAGGAAGGCCAAAAACTATATTTCCTGGATAATGGATTGAAAGCGGCAAAGAGAAAAAGAACTAAAGCAGAAGCTGTCCAGTAAGAAAAAAGGGGAAGAAAGGTCATCTAGATACCACAGTTTAAGAATAAAAAAAAAAACCAGGACGTAGCGCGACAGATACTACAGACTTAATTTCATGTGAGTCGAGAAAAAGGGAGTATGACAAGATAAAAAAAACAGTAGCCATAGACGGGAGAACTTCGGCCGGAAAGAAATGTAAAAGTAAGACATCGCTGGACAGGAGCATATCGCCAGTTGGGTTTAGAATCTTTAGGTGGGGGTTCAGAAAAAGAATGATCCGGCGAAAAGCCCAAGGTTCAAAGGTCGATAGAAAGCAACACAAAGATTTAACGAAAAACTGGGAAGTTTAAGGAAGAAAAAGCGCAGAATGAAATCTAGGGGAGGACCCAGTACAAAAAAAAGAAACAGCTTGGACAAAGAGCGTGTAGCCGGAGCGCTCCAGGGTCCTGCTACTTACTGGGAGAGCGCAATAAAAAGGCATGAAAAAGTTTTGGGAAGCCGGCGAAAAGGATACAGGATTGGGCTGAATGGCAAAAGCAAGTGACAGGGGGAAGTTGACGCACCCCCGGAAAGGTCTGGAGGGGAGTTTGGGGGTAAAATTCTTCGGGGAAAGGAGGCCGTTCAGAACGTTTTTAATTGTTTTATCGGACATCCGCTAGGGGAGACTTCTACAAAGAAGGAAAAGAACATCCTGAATATGGGGGTCTTTTGCAGCCAGGGTTCCGGGACTGCAGGGTGCGGAGCGTACTGAAACATCTTGGGGAATTCCCGCGCGAAGGGAAAGACATCGCAAAAAAAAAAGGACACCATCGGAGAAGGAACTTTGCAACGTGCGGCTGGCAAATATGAGGCAACTACAGGAGCATGCGCGATGACGGGAACCCGATGCCAAAAAAGAGAAAACATTTTCTAAAAAAAAAATTGTCGCCATGATCGGGAACATCTGGCGGGGGGAAGTTCGAGTACTGCATAACTTGGGGGTAAGCCAGCAAAAAAAAGGGACTATGAAAACTTAAAATCAGAATTGTTGATCCAAGGGTGCTTGACAGAGATCTGGTGCCGCGCGCCAATTCAATTCCAGATTGCAGGTGGAAAAAAAAAAAAGACCACTGGTTGAGGGGGGGAGATCAAGAAGAAACTGGGAGCGGGAGGCGCGAGGTAGATCAAATATACGGGTGGGGTAAGGGGGGAACTCGGGGGAGGGACGCATGCCAAAAGCTTTCAGTAGAAACGAGAACTGAGTCACACTCAGAGGGGAAAAAGAAAAGCGGGGGGAAATGACAGAAAAAGGGGGGGAATCAAAAAATTCCAAAGGGCATCTAGCGAAATGGCGTTGTCGCTTGCGAGAGCGAAACAAAACAAGGTCTAGAAAAAAAAAAGCGGCCAAAAATTTCTCAAAAGACAAATTCGGGAAAGGGGGTGAAGGGGCCAGAAAAAACTTCCTTGGGGGGGAGAATCCGCAGAAAGGAAAAAACTTGGCGGAAGGGGGAGAGGTCCAAGCGTGGGCAGGAAGAGGAAAGAAGCTGCCCGACCCAACAGCATTAAACTAAAAATTCGAAGAGGAAGCAAAAACGGAGGCCTCAGTCCAAGGAAGAACTCCGGAGACAGTAAAGCAAGTTTTAGGTAAGTTAAAAGGAAGAGCACGAAATGTAACGGAATCAAGCGTCACTGGGACTAACGGCAACAAAAATTTATCATGGGATTAAGTCAAGGGGGAGGGGGGTTTGTGATGGAACTCTCAGCAATAAGCGGTCGCAATCGGTACGTAACTCTGAGTCCAATGAAGGAACTAGTTTTGCACGGCTGAAGAAACCATGGGACCGAGGTATACGGGTTCCCTCAGGAGCATCAAAAAAACAAAAGGAAAAATAACCAGGGGGCAGAAAGGGAACTCGTATGGGAAAAGGTCCGGGGGCGGCAAAAAATCTAAGTCAAGCTGTAAAGAAGGCAGGGAAAGTAGAGAAAAACAAACTGGTGGCTCGAAAAAAAAACTTAGGGAGGGGAAAGTCACAACGGAGGGTTGAAAAACGTTTATTGAAAACATCGAAAAAAGAAAACCCAAGAATTAGAAAAAGGGGGGGAACTTCAAGAAAGGGAACTGAGGAAAATCCAAACTGAGGTTGCATTACGATGTCTGCACTAGGAGGGGAGGAGAAAAATACAAAAAACCAGAAAGGAAGAATTTGAAAGATCGCTCCAAAAAAACAAACTAAGGGGAAACCAGAGAAAAGGGGAGGCAGCAAGAGGAGAACGACCGGCGGATTGATTAGCGTACCATTAGAACCAAAAAAAAGAAGTAAAAGGGGAGGAAGGGGGTGGGGGGGGGGGGGGGGGGGGGGGGGGGGTTGGGGGGGGGGGGGGTGTTGGGGGGGGTGGGGGGGGGGTGTTGGGGGAGTGGGGGGGGGGGGTTGTGGGGGAGCTCCTAAAAGGGGAGTCTCGTCCATTTCGTCTTGAAGAGACACCTGGGGATTCTACTGAACTCAATCAAAAACTCTTGCTTGGTAACTCAAATCGATGGGGGGCGTGGGAAAAAAGAGGCGGGTTTTGACCCCCTGAGGGTTCTTAGCTCGACTCTCAGAAAGGACTTATGGACTTATCGTGGTCAAAAACACAGCAGAAAGAAAAGGGAAAACTGATTAAAGGGAGTAGCACGGGAACGGGTTGCAAAACATTGAAACGCCATGAGATCAAACCTCTGGAGACCCCTTCGTAGAGGAAAAACCACAGGAAGGAGGAAAAAGTTTCTTGGGATGTGGGACTGCCACAGTTCAATCGCCCATGAACGGCGGGGGAAAGGTCGAAACAAGCGTGCAGAGGAATTTAAAACCTTACGGGATATGGGGAAAGAGGGCGCCGATGAGAATCTTGAAACAAACGGAAGCCTCAAAAAAAAAAAAAAGTTGCTGAAAGCTCGTGAAAAGATAACCACGAGGTCAACAACACAACGGCGCGACCATTTGATAAAAACGAAAAAGCGGCGTAAAAAATTAATATGGGGGGAAGGGGCCGAAGAAAAAAATGGCCGATGAGGAACTTAAATGAGGACATGGAGGCGTGAATGAGAAAGACAGCTTGAAAAAAAAGACTGAGGAAGGTCCCCAGAAGAGAAAAAGGGTCGATGAAGGGGGGGAGCTCCGAAAAAGAGGGTCTTCAGGAAAAAGCAAAGAGACACCAACTCCGAGGGCAGGGACGAATTGGAAAAACTGCGTGGGGCATATAGGAAGGAAAAAACGTCTAGGTAAGAGGCACGGCAAGGAGAAGTGTAGGGAAAGAAGTTCAGGTGGAAAAGGGACCTAACGGGAAACGCACAGAAGGGAGATTCCCGAGGGGGTGGGAAAAAGAATGAGTAAAAAAAAAAACTTGATGCGTCGAAAAGCCGAAAAAAAACAGTTCCCGGAAAGAAAAAAAAGAAGACTCAGAAAAACCTGGGATAGGATGGTCAATCGCCGGGTAACTTCAATAGCGGAGGAACCAACCGGCCAAAAGGTCAAAAAAGAAAAAGTGTATACAAGATGCCAACACGGGAAGAAGTGCCGCGGGGTGCGGAATTCACAGAAAAAGTTCACGGGAAAAAACCACGGAATTCCCGACAGAAACACAAAGAGGAAGAATGACCAGCAGACGCCCACAGCCCAAAACAACTAGCACTAGTCCACGCAGATACCAAAGCCTCGCGGAGACACCGAGCAGAAAGGGGGTGAATGGGAAAAAAATCTATCTCAAGACATATTCACGACATTTCACGACTTCAAGGGCCGTTCAACTCTGAAGAGCCAAGGCAAAATAAACTGTGAAGAACTCAGAGAAAGCTGGCCAGGTAGTGTCAGGGCGAGAAGGGATCCATCAGTTGTCAAACGCCGCAAACGAAATAAAGAAAGAACACTAAAAATCAAAACAAAAAAAAAAAAAAACAATACTGGAGAGGGCCAGACTTTGGAAAAGGAAAAAAAAAAACTTATCTGCGAAGAACGGGAGAAGAAGAAAGAAGAAATTGCATGGGGCAAAAAAAACGAGAGGGGGAGGAAAGAGGAAAAAACCATTAAAGCTGCTGAAGGTTAAGAAAGCCGCTAGAAAAATTCTGGAGCGAGATATGCGGAGGGGGAAAATTTCAGAGTGCTGTAAGGAGAGAGGATTCTGGGGTATGCAAAAAAGGAAGAAGACCCGCAAGCTATCGACTGCACACATGAAAAACAAAAAAAAAAAAGATGCCAAAGAGAAGCTTAAGGAGAAAGAAGATTTTAAGGGGAAAAACGCATTGGAGCAGGGGGGTGAAAGTCGAGGCGCAATTCTGTCGATCTCGGTGAAAAACACGCGCTGCGCAAAGGGGAAAGCGCTGCTAGGAAAAAAAAGGGAAAAGACGGCGCCCTGCATACAAGACTTGGGCAGGCAAAAATTCTTGAGGAAGCGCACACGCAAGAGTGTGGTCGACCGAGAAACATCTCCAGGAATTGGGAAACCATGTAGAAGGAAGTCTTGATAAAAAGTAAGGAACATTTTCTAAGGGGTCCGAGGGGAGAAAGGTGAACCAGAGGAAAGCCTGGTGAGGGGGTCTCAATACGCTAGAGGCTACATCAAATCACATCAAAAAAACCAGAGTGATGAGTGACCCTTAGTTTGGAAAGACTGCAGGGGAGGACGCGGAGAGTAACTCATCAAGGAAAAAACGCTATGGCCGGGAATAGGTCAAATCAAAAGGTGGAAACCAATCGGAAGATCGATGCTCTGCCCTCTCCAAGGGAAAGACAAATGAAAGAACGCGCAGAAATCGCGGAAGAAAAAAACCTTCGAAAGAAGGGGGGGAGCATTTTCAGAGGAAGAGCATGTCGGCAGATGGGGGCTAGGACAGCCGCCTCGGAGGGAAAAGTCGATGTGAAACGCCGAAAAAAAGCAATCCAGGGGGAAGAACCCTGGGGTCAGGATTTTGAAGAACAGCGCCGAGCGGCATGGGTGGACTATGTCCAGAATGGGGATAACGCCAAGGAAAAAAGGCGATAAATGGAAAAAAGCACAAAAAGGGGTAAGGGATCATCTAAGAAAAGTCCGAAAAGTATTCGGGAAAGCGGATCCTGGAAGGGGACTGTTGTTGAAGGGGGATAATGCGGGGGAAAAAGGGAATCAAAGGTCACAAAGGAAAAAAAGCACCTGCGGCTCGGGGGCCAAAAAAGGGGTGGGGGAATAGTCATCGGCTAGGCCACGGAAAAGACACCGTCAGAAAAAAAGGAACATTGGAGAGAGGCAACACTCGGGGGGGGAAAAAACTTAGCGCAAGAGGGTTCCGTAAGTGTCAGAGGGACCCACAAGGGGCGCTTTTCGAGTCAGCGGAAGGGAGGGATATTAGGCCGAAATCCAAAGGAAAAGAATCGGGAGGAATCAATCCTCCGAAAAACTTGCACGCGAAATCCAATACGTGGGAAAGGGCCGTAAGAGTGAATGACGAAAAACGAAAACAGAAGAAAACGGAGAACAAATCCAATCAGAAAAAAGGCAGGACGAGGAGTAAGCAAAAACGCATAGGGGGCCCACAAAAAAAACGCCACTAAATCAGCGCGGACATCAGAAGGAGGGGGTGTAGCATCGGTAACTTTTAAGATCACGCGTCAACATCATCGATCAACGGATTCAATTGAAGAGACTAAAAATTGATGAAAATAACAGGAAGGTGATGTTTAGGGGGGATTAAGGCGGGCGTCAATACGACGGGAGCTTAGCGTAAGAAGAAGGGCCGGCAAAATGAGGAAGAGGGGGTCTATGGGCGGAGCTTGAACAAGAGGCTTCTGGTTTCCGACAGGAGCGAAAAACAACGCAAAGAAAAAAGGAGTGGAAAAAAAAAGGGCGCGGGCCAAAGACCGTGTGGACTTTTTGCCAGATCAAAGGAAGGAAAGAATCAGGAGGGCTGCCCAAAAAAAGAAGCCAAAACCGTGCACTGTCACAACAACAAAAAAGAAACAAAATTGTGAAAACGTTGTGCCGAAAAAAACCGCTGGCTTAGACGCGTCGCCTGGTGACAACACGATACACGTTGGAACGCATGGAACCCCAAAAAGTTTTGGAGGGAGGTTGGCGTGCATAAAAAAGAGGGTTTGAGAGAAAAGTATAAAGGGTAAAACCGATGCCGCGAACAAAAATAGTCAAGAAGGAAATGGGGGAAAGACGGAAAGGCTTTAACAGAGAAAGGATTCGCAAAACAGACAAAAAAACATGGCAACAGTAACAAAATATGTTAAACCAAAGGGGAAAACAGGGGGGGGACGCGATGATTTCGGACTCCGGAACGCGACGAAAACAAGGAGGGGGATAACTAAGAAGGGTAGGAGACACAACAAGGGAGATCTTGAAAAAGGGGACAGGGACAGGGGCTGATCTCGCGCTCGGAATCTAGTCGTAAAAAATCGGGAGGGGAGTTCCCACAAGCTCCAAGAAAAAAAAAAGTAAAAGAAATTTCCCCAGACCAGCTAAAACAGACTCGAGGAGGGGGGGGAAGCCGGATTCCCAACAAACCTCTGGAGAAATTTCTGAAAAAAAAAAATGCTTTCGGGGAAAAGGGGTGAAAGGAAAAAAATTGCTCCGGAGGGAAGGGGCCCTTTTAACAGATCGTCATAAGCAGGAAAAAACGAAGTTCTCTTCGGAGGATGTCCCCTTAACTGGTGGCTTTCAAAAAAAAGCTGATTGGCGCGGGAAGGGAGGAAGAGGAAAAACGCATAGGGAAGCTAGCAGCAAAAGTTCTCAAGATTCTCTTTCCAACAATTGGTGAATGCAACACTCTCAACACCGGACTCGGGGCGAGGGGTAATAAAGAGAAAAAAAAGCGCTCCACTCAGAAAAGAAAAGAGGGAAAACTCCGCAAAAAAGAAGATCTCGAAAGAAGGGTATCGACGACAGATAAGGGAAATGGCGCAAAACTGGAAAAAAAAGGACACAACAAAAAGGATTTGGAAAAAAAAGATTCAGCCATGGGGAAAGAGAAGGAAAAAACTAAGGGGAAGGAGCGAACTGGGGCAAAAGCAAAGAGCCTTGACGCATCGAGAGCCAGGACAAAAGTGGGCATCTCGAAGAGAAAAAAAAGAGCGGTTGAAAAAAAAAGAAAAAAAAGGCGCCTCGGAAAACCTATTTGAAGAGGGGAAAGCCACCGGGAAAGAACTCACGAAAGGAGTTGGGGCACGGCTAATGAGTAAAAAAGCAAAGGCGCCGGGAAGGCAGACAAGATGTTTTGAAAAAAGAACTAGAGGGAGGCAACCAGGGGATGCGGCACGGGGAGAGTATAAGAGCTCGGAAAAGAGACGATAGAAATTAAAGGAAACAAGAAAAAAGTGAACGCCTGGGGCCGGGGAAAGCACAACTATAAAGGGGGGGAGACAATAAAAGAAAATTCCGACGAAAAGGATTCACGCCCACGGCCGAATCTCTGCTTTGCACAAAGTCAGGAAGAAAGATATCCTGCAAAAAGGAAACCACAAGGATTAGAAAAAAGGAGTCTTTCAGGGACGAAAGAGGTCTCGCCAGCAAGGGAGGAGGACTATCAAGAAAAAAGAGAAGAGGGCGGAAAAGACTCATCCCAGCGCACACAGCGTGTTGAAAGAAATTTGTTCCAATCGAGCGCAAGAAAAGGAAAAAAAACTCTGGCGGGGAAGGAAAGCCAGGCGAAAGGAGGTTCCCAAGGGGGGATTCAGCGTTGCATGGCACGTACGCGTTACCATTCGGAAGGGGGCATAAACTCGGGAGTGCAAGGGGGAACTGGCGTGCAAAGAGAGGGAAAGATAAGGGAAAAAAACGGCAGAAAAGAAAAGGGAAAAAAAAAGGACACTAAAAAAAAACCGCATAAGAATCGCGCGCCAAGATTAGCAAGCCGTCTTATGCGGCGAAGAAACAAATAACGGATCAGCTTCATGTTAGTACATGAGAAAGGAGGGAGGCCATGCAAAGTCCCTGGGGGGAAAGGGGATAAGAAGGAAAGTATTTAAATTGAAATCGCTGCCAGTATGCGGAAAAGGGGTCCATTGAATGCTTTGTGATCACGGGGGGGGGGAGGTTATGCCAAAAGTAAAGAAGGAAAAAACTGCCTTCAACTAAAAAATCAAGGCCAATAAACAACTTCAGGAGAAAAGGTAACGTGGAGAAAAGTGAGGAAACTGGGAAATCGAAAGGGAACTGGGTTAGAAAGTAGCGGCAAGAGGGGGGCGAAGGGAAGATGTACCCATGAACAAAAAAAGATGATAGGGGCTTTGTCGCAGCGTGGTAGCACGCGCCTGACTCGGGAGAGGACGTACTTGAAAAAAAGCGAAAGAGGAGAAAAGAAGCCTTTGGGGGGAAAGTCGAACCGGAAACTCGCTGCCTGCAGAAAAAAAAAACTCCATTGACTCTGACCAGTGTCGGAGTGGAACAAAAGGAGCCTGCACGGAATTTAGGGGGGGAAAAAAGACCTCTTAAGTCGTCAGAGGGGTGGAAGGTGAGTGACTTCGACGCAAGGGGAAGTGTCCGCGATCTTCTCATCGCTCACTATACCAGAAAAAAGAGGATTAGGAATGTGGCCAGAAAAAAAAATGCGTTAAAGCGCTTCCGGGAAACAGCGGGGGAAAAAACTCAGTCACACGATAGACTCACGAAAAAGTAAACTCCATGGCAACTTCGGGAATCTCGATGCGGGGGGCGACGGTGCAAAGAAGAAAGCTTCAAAAAAGAAATCGGGGGAAAAAACTCGCATGAAGAGCTCTCGACGTTCTCAAAACCCGATGACCGGGAGAGGACGCGATTTCTCTTCAAAGGGGCCCAAATCTCGATCGAAAGGTGGTGGTGGGGGGGGAAGACCAGCTGAGGAGGTTTCAGGTTCTCCACCTGGGACGGAAAGATGTTGGGAAAATGCTTCCCATAGGCAAAAGTGCTTGACGAATGAAAAAGGGGGGGATTTTAAGAAAAAGAACACTTCAACGGGAAAAGGGCGTCAGGAGGGAAGGCCGGGCTCAAGCGGCACAAAAAAAGCTGTTTGCGGCAAAAATCTCAAGTGAGCACAACGCAAGAAGCCGGGAGAAGGAAGAAGTGGGAAGGGTGAGGGAAAATGCGAAACGGGAGGAAAAACGCATCCCTGCAACAAAACTGTGGGAAATTCCGAATGCGGTTGTGGGCTCCAGAGGGAAAAGGAAAACGACATCAAGAAATCAAAAAAAAAAAAACCATTTCTCATTGGGAGATCTCAAGAAAGGGGTGGGGGGGGTGTCCCGAGCAGGAAACGCTCCCCAGGTCCAGGGCTATTAAAGGGGAACGGCGCATTGAAAAAAAGCTTTGGAAAAAAAAGGTTGGCTGGGAGTAAGAAAGGGAAGAAGAAAGTCCAGAGGGAAAGGATCGGCCTGGAAGCCATCCGCACACCCGCAAAGGGAGAAAGGCAAAAAAAAAGTGGGAAAAGAAAAAAAAAATATTGATAAGGCGACAAGTCGGAAAACAAAAACGCGCCCGCCACCCCAAAAGCGCCGGAAAAAGGCCAAACGAAGAGGGAACAAAGAAAAAGAGGAATCTTAAACCCCCAAACGCCGGAGGCTAACAGCATCCTGAGTTTTGGATAGAAGGGGGTCGTTTCTTCTTGGGAAACGTCAAAGGTGGGCAAGCTCGGAAGGGTCAAAGGGAAAACCTCCCCACCGGCAAGGGTGGGTAAAAGGGAGATGGGGTTTCAGGGGGGGGGGGGGTGATCAGCCTATAGAAAGCCTTTCTTGTAAAAAGCAAAAAGCTTCAGGGAAAAAGAAAAAAAAAAAATCACTTCCTAGTGGAAACGATTGGCAGACATTGAAAAACTCGAGATCTGTGTCTCTCCAAACCATCGCAAAAAAAAGAACAACATGGTGAATGGGACTCGCTAAAAGAACTGTCCAAAAGGGGGAAAGGACTGTGGGTGGAAGGGCTTCTGGGATCCGCGGGAGAAGAAGCTCTGGGAAAAGTATTAACCGAGAAACAGGACAACAAAAAAAGAGAAAAGGGGAAAAAAAAGGGGACTCTGGGGTTCCAGGGTTCTAAAAAAAAGCCAAGGTATGAAAAGAGAAGCGCAATGGGGGGGGAAAACTTCATGAGTCCATAAACCGCGTGGGGGCAGCGGAATGACAGCATCCAACGGGGGAGTGGGGATTCTAGGGGGGGGGGGGGGGAGACTAGGGTGGAGCTAAGAACTCTTTATGACCTGACTTGGGGAAAGATTCCTGAAAAAAAGGCAAAAAACTAGAGCCCGCCTTGGCTGGCGCAGAAAACGCGCTTACAAAAGAAGATTAAATAGGACCCGGAAAAAAAAATCCGCGACCGGAAGAGCGTGAAAAGGTTAGGCAAAAAGAAAAAAAAAAAAAGGCAAAAGGTGGGAAGGGCGCGCATTACCGTGGCTCGCACGACTGAAGGATCGGTGACGAAAAAGGAAAAACGCGAGCCACAAAGCCCAAAATCAAGGGGAGGTTTATGGGAAGAACCTGATCGGGCGGGGGTGCTGGGCGGTGGAGGGCACCAAGAAAAGGGGGGCGAAGACCGCGAGGCTCGAAGAGTTTCTGAGAAATGCTCGCGACGTGAGGGCCGAGGCGGGCGGCCAGAAAAGACCTTCCCAGAAGGCGACGATGCCAAAGTTGGGGAAAAAGAGGGTTTGGGCAGGGTGAAGGGGACGTGACCGTCTTTGGCCAGAGGCCTTCGACCCCACCCTTCAGATTAAACGCCTTAAAGGGTCATTGGGGCGCTTCCACTCCCTCATCCGCCTGGAAAAAAAACGTAATGGGAAGGGGAAATTTCGCAAGTGCACAAACGTTCGAAGAAAAAAAAAAAAAGGGGGCTCATGCGATCTGCCCAATGAAGGAGGGAACACTGACGGGGGATCAAAAGGCCGTGGCAGGAAAAAAAGATTTGGAACCAACAGACGAGAAGCAGCCGCCACCGCATGGGAAAACGTCGCAGGGAAAGCCCATATCCGCTTTGCGAGGGAAAATCTCAACACCGAAAATGAAAAGTTTGAAAAAAAAGGGGACGCGGGAACGGCTCAAGCGACGGAAAGGGGCGAGGAAGGCTAAAAAAAAAAAATTGTTGCTGCGCGAGGACTGGAGGGAGAAAATCTTGAAAGAGTGGCGCTGGAAAAAAAAAAGCTGGAAGAGAAAAATTCCGAAGCGAAGTGTCCACAAAAAAATCAGCCATGGGGTGGAAAAAAAGGAACCGCTGGAGCGAATCTGGCAAGGAAAGAATGAAAAACAACGCCGATGAAGAGGGAAAGACGAATTGGAAAAAGGAGAATCAGACGGGAAAAAAACGCAAGCAGGAGGGGTTGAGCAAAACACCTGAGCGGACTTGTACGCAACAAGATTTGGACATGAGATTTAAACGCCCAGGAAGTGAGAAGGGGAAGAGGGAGATTAAGGATTTTGGGGGGAAAAAGGAGTTTCGATGAGGACAGAGTCGCGGCGGAAAAGAGAAACCCAGATGGTTTTGAAAAGAAGGAGAGAACTCCATGCGTTCCCGGAAACTGGAGCAATACGCATAAAAGGAAGAGGCCCCTGGAGCTTTCTTGTAAAAAAAAGAGAAACTGGGGTAAAGAGAGGGAACCGTGGAACCACAATGAAAGCCTAGGTTTCACGATAAAAAGAGGATGTTCTAACAAGAAAATTCAAAAGGCCTTGACGGAAAACCTGCAAAGGGAGGGGGGTGTCTCTGCTGATGGGGGGAGATGCCAGCGCATGCAAAGAAGGCTCGGCGTAGTCCTGGCTGACTCAGAGGAGGGTCGTGCTGAGAGCGCTTTCTTGGTAAAAAAATGTGCGCGAAAAAAAAAACGCCTAACAAGAATGGAACCGCGCGGATAAAAAAAACAATCAGCAAGAGCTCGTGTTGGGGTGAAATGGTCACCGCAGGCATCGAGGGCAAACTCTACGCGGGGGGAAAACCAATTGGCCGCTACAATGAGAGTGCCTCAAAGAGGAGTGATCAAGGACAAGGAAGAGAGAAGTTTGCATAAAAAAGAGGGAGACATGGGGGCATGGCGGCACAGGCTCAAATCCTTGATTCAGAAAAAAAAAGTGCGGCAAGGAAAAGAATCACTAAAAAAAAGAAAAAGCTAATTCCGTAAAGACTTAGATCAAAACCTTCTTGAAGGGGATTCGCGGCAGCCAAAGGATAACGTCATCAGGATTGCATGGGAGGAGAAAAAAAAAAACAACGCGGAGGAAGAAAAGAGCTCCCATGCACGGAAAAAACCTTGGGGAAGGAAGGGATTTAAAAAAGGGACATCGCTGCATAAAAGGCCGGCAGTGTGGCAGAGCAAAAGTTGATTTCGGTTATTCGCGGAGGGAAAAAAGGGGGATCCCGGCAGAGGAAAGGCAGAAAAAAAAATCAATTGCAAGAGAGGGGAATGAAAGGACGATGAGGCAAACTCAAGCAAAGCGAGGAACTGTGAATCGAAGGGAAAAACCAATGTGGAAGAGAAGCAGAGGACAGGAAAAAAACATTGCTGGAGGAAAATCAAACAGGGGGGAAAAAATTTGTCGCAGGGGGCCGAGATCAAGTGACTCTGGCAGGACTCGGGGCTGCGCGCCATCCTTGGCTGAACCATACGGGAAGAATCGCCGAAAAGTAAAAAAAGGAGGGGGTGCTGGAAAAGCCCGAAATGAACTGTCGGGCCTTGGGCCGCATCTCGAAGGGAAGAGGTCATTTGAGAATGGGATGGTAGCAAGGGGAAGAGGTCATCACGTGAATAAGACGAGGTCAGACTGGTTTGGGAAAGGAAGGAAAAACCGCTATTAAAGTTTAAGGGGAAATCGGCTAAAGCAACTCACAAAGCAACGCAACCGAGGAAAGGGTCCCTTTAGGGGGGGATGGCATAGTGGGATTTCAGGAAGATACTGAAAAGGGGAACGCAATGGCCCGCAAAAACTGACTCATAAGCAAAGGAAAACCTAAAAGGGTAAAAACTCGGAATAGAAAGGAAATACGGGTAAAAAGAAAATCCACTCAAAAAATCGAAAAAGGAACCAAATGAAAACGTGCCGGGGTACGAAAAGCGCAGGCGCGCGAATCAACCCGATGAAGGAGCGGGTGGAAAAGGGGGAAATATTAAGGCAACTCGAGGACAGCCGGAAAATCGGAGGGTGGTGGAGCGCGGGAATTGGACCTTAGAAAAAACCAGAGGACAGCCAGGGAAACTCCAACAGGTAGCCTGCTGGGGAAGGCTACCACTCCCGGAAAAAAATACGAGGGTAAAAAGGGGGGTCCGTTGACCGCGCTCACTTCAATGGAAAACGAGAATGAAGGGAAAAAGGCACAAGGTTTTCAGGGGGGGAGACGCAGCAAAAGAGGAGAGTATAAAAACCACGACGAAAATCTGGAGCAAGAGGAAACAAGAGAGTTTTGGGGGGGGGGACGTTGAGGAAAAAAAAAGAAAGAGGGGGAACGCGAAAAGAAAGTCAGGAAAGGTCTGGGACTAACCTCAGGTGGGGGGGTGCCAGATGCTACATCTGACGGCCACGATGGCGAGAAAATAAGGGCACGCAAAAGGGAAAGGGCACTCTAGCAAAAGAAAAGCTTCGGGTCAAAAAAAAAGCGCGCAAAAAGGGGGTCTAGGCCGTTGTCGGCGGGGAAGACAATTCCGGCGGGGAAAGGGCAGCTTAAAGGAGGAGAATCTTAAAGAGGTGAAGGACGAATTACCAAAAATGTTAAAGAAAGATCAGCGAACAAACAAACCCCGAAGTGGCGAAGGAAACACTCTTGGGAAAAAGATGATGATGGAAAAAAGGCCCCGACCAACCCACCTATCATAACCATCAAAGAGAAGAAGACTAGAAGGAGAAACTCATAAGGCGCCCAGAAATCAGCCGTCACGCACAACGCCGGAGTAAGAAAAAGAAGTTGTGGGGGGGGAAGAGCTTTCAGGAAGAGACGCAGGGTAAGGGGCCAAGAGGAAAGGAAGTAAACGCGGCAATTGACGACGCACGTAGGAAGGGGAAGAAAAAGGTCAAGAGGGAAGAAAAATTTTGGGGGGGGAAAGAGCAGTTTCTAAGCAGAAAAAAGGTAAAGCGCGTGACTTCTAGCCGGCATCCTGGCAAGGCAGGGAGGAAATAGGGGGAAAGCTATACTTCTGAAAGGGGAATCAAAACAAAAAAAAGAAGAGAGAACGAAAAGGGGTCGTGGAGAGGAGCATAAGCGCTGCAAAACAGCGGGGACCATTAAAAGGAAAGGGTCGAAACGGGGAAAAAGGAAGCAGGAACAAATTAACGGAGGCTCTAAAGCTCAACAACAAAAAAAAAGAAGGATGAAAATAGATTCACTTCAGGGCGAGGTGGGTGAGGGGAACGCCACAAAAAAGGAAAAAGAGCCCCAAGCGAAAGGGGAAAGGGAAAATCCTTAAATTGAAAAAGGGAAAGACCGCGGAAACCGTCTTCGCGCCCTCCACATGTGGATGAAAGGGACTTGCGAAAAAAAGGGGGGAGCTCATGAGGAAAAAAGTCTAGCAGAAGGGGGGCACCGGAAAAAGTCGCGCCGCAAGAGCCATTGATTACCGGCGCACAGAAAACTAACTCCGGGACATCGACCAGATTGATTAGAGAAAGGGAGATCAAAAAGCCCATAAGGGGGCCCTGACTCCAGCAAGGGGAGTCGTGCGGGAAAAAAGTGCCGCGGGGAAAAAAAGGCGCTGGGAAACAGGTAAGGTAGCGGGCTCTTACCAGAACGAAAAAAAAAAAATCAAGTTGAAGGAAGAAAACGCCCGGAAAGGTCGGGGGGGTGAAGGCTGGGCGTATGCGTGGAAGAGACGCTCGAAGGGCGAGTTCGATGGACTTCGCGGGCAACGTGGTCGGGACAGGAGGGGGAACATCATCACGAAAAGAAAACTGATGGGGCAAAAGGCCGAGGAAGAAACGAGGGGCTCGGAGGAGCAAGGCAGGATTCCAACACTCGGGAAAGGAAGGGGGAAAGGACCTTGATTCCTAAACCACCGTAACTAGCGGAAGAGGGGGGGAATTGCGCAAACAACGTGACAAGCGAAAGAGGCTCTTGAATGTAAAAAAACCGAAGGGAGGTTCCCAATTGGAGGGGGGGAGGACGGGTGAACGCCACTAGGGGGGAAGGGGACGCTCAGAAAAAGATAACACAGCTGAGATGAAAAACGCCAACAACAGAACGGGATTGGATTTCGGAAAAAAAAGAGATTAAGCAAGGGGTATTCACAAAAGGTCTTGAGAGGATCACGATGGATCCTCCGGAACAGGAGCGTGGGGAACTCAGCTCATAAGAAGGGGGAAGGCTGCTCACAACACGAAACTTTGTGCCGCTGAAGAGGAGTTATCGACGAGAAAAAGACAGTGAAAGGAAACTGAAAGAGAGTCACATTGAAAGGACGAAAAAATGCAGCATGTTGTCCCCGCGGCTGCTTCAGTCCAGGGGGAATGAACAAGGGGAAAAAAAAGCCGAGAGGGGCTTGGAATGAAAGGACGCAAAAAAAAACCGATGAAGGGCGAATTGGACCGGGGGGGGAGACTCTGAAGCTATGCCGTAGTGTCATCGGGTTAAAACGTCCGAGAAAAAACTTGTACGCAAAGGGGAGGGAAGGGGGATTGAACAAAAAGGGGGGAACCTTAGAGGAAGGGATTCAATTGTGGAAATTGAGGAAGAGAAACATATCGCAAGCCGTGAGTCGTCCAAAAAGAGTGCAGTACGCAGCCGAGGAAAAAAGTGCGTTACCGGAAAAAGGGGGGAAAAACAGGAATACTCCAGAAAGAGAAGCAGGATAGTGAAGGGCTGTAAAGAGCTGGGGCCATGGTAGGCGAGCGGTAAAGGAAAACAGAACCACGAAGAACGGGGACTATTGTTCACGAAACTGTGAACAAAAAAAAGGAAAATTCCAAAAAGAGGGCCGATGGGGCGGGTGAACGCACAATGGTGTCCCGAGAGGGGATTTCAAAAGAAGAGCACTCCGCGCGGAAGTGTATCAATGCCAGGCAGCCGGGCGGAAACAAAAAAGGAGGCCCGTGCAGAGAGGGATTCAGACAGAAGGAGAAAAAACATGGGGAAAGGGCAAAGAGCAAGATTGACAGGAGAAGCGAATCCCTCTCGCGACAAAAATTCACTATCGCGCGGGGGGGGGAGTTAACAGAGCAAGAGAGCGCCCTACAGAGTTCTGCAGGCATAGGGAACTTCACCAAGGGAAGCTACCAGAAGAGTTCCAGACAGAGGGCGGTGCAGTTATTCCCTTGAACGCTAGCCTAAATTGAATAAAACACTTGATGTGGTGAGAAAAGCGCACGAAAATCGCCGGAATCAGTCCTGGAGAACGCCATAACAAAAAAAGAAGGGGAAACATTCCTCACAAAAAAGAGAAAAAAAAACTTGCAAGCGATGAGACATAGACTCCAAATTGGGGGTCATTCATTCTGAGGAAGAAAAAGGATAACGGACATCAGGAGGGATCAGGGGAAAGGC
>Ga0179593_1571844_pt1 | contig 32845 bp, 34 predicted proteins | sample CZODoug2_1_08_16_FD_185931 | JGI IMG/M metagenome (GOLD analysis project Ga0179593, IMG submission 185931) | Vadose zone soil fungal communities from Angelo Coast Range Reserve, California, USA - CZODoug2_1_08_16fungal (PacBio error correction) | ecosystem: Environmental > Terrestrial > Soil >...
TTATACAGTATCTGGAGGGACTCGCTTGGGGCGAATTCACTTTCTCTCCTGAACTTCAAAGACTTATGTTTTTCTAAAACCTGGTTCGAAAGGGCTATGGGGAGTATCGAGGGAAGCTTATGCCCTTCGGAGAAAAGCCACACAATTTCTTAAAGCCAAAACGGCATCGTTGAACGATCGAGCCTCGAGACGAGAAAGGGAAAAATCCATGAAGGGTTCCTCCCCGGAGGAAACGTCTCAGATAGAAGAACTATTACTATACGGCGCACGGTCTTCAAAAGCTCTACTCTTTAAAAAGGGTCACAAGAAAGGGGCCTTCTCGTCATAACAAGCACGCAACCTGCCGTTATAACGAAGAAGTCCTAGAGGGCGTTCCCACCCGCAAAAGAAGGATGTTTAGTTCCTACAAAAAAATCTAGGGGGGGGGAGGGAAGCGCTATGAACTCTGTACGCCAAATCGTCCCAGAAAGCGGCGCACCGGCTCTCCCCGGGAAAGTAAAGCGGCTCGACAACATCCATATTTAAGCAATCCAAACCAGACGAGGGGGGGCGGCACGGATGTAGGGGGTCATAGGGGGGGGGGTTCACGCCGCCCGTTGCCATCAAGAAGGCTCCCACCACGGGTGCGCAAACCATCGCGAAGAAAACATGCCTGCCGCCAGCGTCATGCATGCAGACCACGGTGAGTCTGCCCTATCTCGGGAAACTAGGACATCTTTGTCATGGATGCATGGGCTAAGAATACCGCACCGATGGAAAAAGGGAAACCGCTCGGGAACGGAAAAGATTTCCATATAGCCTTGCCGATTCCGCGCATGGGAGAAAAGCCTCTCTCTGGCGTTCGCAAGAGGGTCCCCTCCTTGTGCAAAGGGAAGAGCTTCCGAGAAGTGCGCCCTTGACGACGCTACGCTTGAAGGCAATGATGTCGGGAAAAGGACCCAGCTCTCCTTGAGAAATCGTTGGATATCGGAAAGACCGGGCGAAAGGGGGAACATGTCGCCCAAAAGAGCCATCATCATAGAAGCATTCCTTCTCTACAATCAGAAAAGGAGGGGCGTTAGACATGAGGACCGGTGGAAATGCTGACGCTTATGAGAGCGGAGGGAGATCACAGAATTTCTCTCATAGGGGGAACCTAGTAAGGATAGAATAGCGCTGTGGAGTGTTGTGGGGAGTTGCCGGGCCGATGCAGGCTTTGCCAGCAGAAAAGTTTTTACGGCTTGAAGAGAAAGTAAGGATCGAGAAAAATGGCTGCATCGAGAAAAACTGGTCGCGTTAAGAAGATTTATCACGGTTCCAGAGGAGCATGGGAAAGACGAGCGATTAATTCAGGGTTGCACGGGCCAGGTTTCGAGGGCTTTGGCCCATCGGAGGAAGAATCATTTCTCAGAAAGGACGGCGGTCAACCAACAAAAAAGGTTTCTCTCGACGGCATCAGCAAAAGTCTCCGTAGACCTAAGCGAGGGGTGTCGCCTTCGGAGTGCAGGTTTCCCTGCGAGAAGGAAATCTGGAAGGGAAGCTGAACCCCAATAAAAGGCCTGTCTCCTCAAAGAGACGCCAGATCAGGTGGAACAGCGGGAGAGTTCGTTCTCGGTGGCTAAAAAAGGGGAAAATCTGGGAACGGTTCTCGCGGGGATCCCAGCCGGACGAAGGGAGCGCTGAGATGACAGAGTTCTTTTCGTCCTACCGTTTGAAAAGGAGGCAACTCAGCACTCCATCGGGGGGGTAGAACTCATCCTCGTGGAGGGAAAGGAAGAATACGACACCTCGGAGAAGTCGATAAGAAGAGTAACAGCGGTTTGAAGAGGTAAAAGGACCCTCTTTATACTTCGTCGGCATATCGTCCAAGAAGAGCCTCAGTCTCTTGAAAGGGGTAAGGGGGAAAAGTAGAGACTCTAAAAAACATCTACGCTTAAAGGAAAAAGTACAATGTCCTATCTAAGTCTCTTGAGGGACGCCATCTGGCTATCTGGATGGGAGAATGGCACCAGTACGCAATTTCCTTTCTTAAAGAAAAGGTTTGGCATGATTCTAGGTTCTGATTCTTGGCGGAGGATCGGTTTCGATCTTAGAGCTTGGACTTGGGAAAAAGAACTCCTAATTCAAATTCGGTGTTGGCCCTTGAGGTTTCTATGAAATCCAGGAGGCGCAGTCTAAAGGTATTCGACAGTGCAGAGGCAAAGAAGGGGGTTTTTAAAATGAGACTACCAAAAGCCCACCACCGGTTACACATCATAATTCAAATCGACAGGAAGCAGGAAACCTGAGTAAAAGAAACTCTCACTGTTTTTGAGAGCAAAACATAGGAAGTGGGTATATATACCGAGACAGGAGGGTCTATCAGAAGAAACAGCCGTACAAGGGCAAGAAAAATCGAGAAAAACAACAACGTATTAGGGGGGGAGGAGAAATTTGGGAATTTTGCGAGGCTGAGAGGAAAGACATTCTTTCAAGGGAGCTTCTCCGCAAGCGGGGGTAAATTGAGGAGAGGGGACGGTGTCCGTCTACTACGGAGGAAAGGGAGGAGGAAGGGGTCGTATGAAAAGGCTGTTTTCACTGGCTGAAGGGGGGTTTGAATTATCTGAAGGTCACTGTCACAGAAAAAAAATGGCTAGCAAAAAAAGGGGCAAATGTTTCGAGATACCATCTAAAAAAAAAAGAAAAAAGGGGGGGGGCCCGGTAACAGGGCTTCATCGCCCCGAACCTCACTGCCAGAGGTCGTCGTGCGGGGGAAGAGGGACAGCGGGAGGAACGCGCATCTACGCAAACTCCAGGCAAATCTTCGAGACTGGGCTTTGAAGTAACTAATGCTCTATTTAACAGAGTTAATTCCACGGTGGAGGTCTCAAGAAACAGCCTCTACGTCCTCAGAAAATCTTTCTCCGAGGAGAGACTTCGGGTAGCTTTTAGGGCATGGGCCGAGAAGATTGTTTCAGGGAAAAGCTCTCTAAGAAAGGATTCCGAAGCCGATTCCGACGGGATCGGAGTCCGTACTGCAGCCTTAGGAAAAGGTTCGAATCAGGGAAGCTGGAAAGACTTCATTCTCAGACCTTTTCGTGCAAGCACGAGAGCGTTACCTTTGAAAAGGCTGCAGTTGACAGGGGAAGGGCTACCAAACTCGCGAGGAAAAAAAAGTAGAGGGTAAAAGGTCCATAAAAGCGCCAGGGGAAACAGCCTGCTTACCCTTGGAAAAAACGGAAAAAAAAATGCGCGAGATCTTTCGTGATGAAGAGGGGACTTAGGACTACTTTGGTAGTCATGTCGATTCGAGTAAGGCATGCGACTGCAGCTGAGAAGGAAAAGAATGAGAGAGGCCACCCCGCTGGGCCCGACTTCTGAGAGGGCTATGTACTAGAGGCGGCAGAAAATGTGTGCCTTCGGGGGGGGCCACAGGGAGAAGGCCGATCCACGATGGCAAGCCCACAAAAGGGGGCTCACCGTGGGACATTCATGCAAAAAAAAGAGGGACGCGATTGGAAAAGGCATCCGAAGGGGTAAGCGAAAGACTTGGGAGTAACAGAATGGCTGTCTCGGATTAAACAGTGGAAAACGCGTCGCTACGTGAAAGCCGTAAAAGCATGAAAGAAGCATCTCCTCCCGGGGACCCACAACACGCGAGACAGGACATGTGGCGCCTCGACCAATGTCCGATCCAATCTAGAAAAATCCTGAAGCGACTAATCGCAGGGGGAAGCTCCACAGGGGAAATGCGTAAAGTGCTTACTCCAGGTAGGCGTCAGGAAAAAGAAAGGCTACTTCTACTATCCCTGTGCAGACAGTGGTAAAAAGGGGTTACCGAGTAGACAAGGGCCTAAAAAATCCAACTCTATAACAGAAAATGGTACACCCCGGAAAGCTCAGATCGTAAGTCAAAGTATGAGTGAGAACAGCTATTATCGGCTGCAGGAAAAAACATGGGACTTTTCCTCAAACACTCGAAAACGGCGGCGGCCCGGGGGCGCGAAAAACATTCGGCTCAGAGAAAGGATTCGAGAGAAGAAGTGAGCTCTTCTTCACAGAGTTGGGAAACGGAAAAGATCCGAGAAAAGGGGAGGTAGACCCATGTCCATCCATGACAAGAGGGAAAGCTGGCATATGGGAAAAATCTTTGCGAAGTGGACGGGGAAAACCTGGCTACTGGCGGACCAGGTAAAGTGTATGCGGATGGAGGGGTGCTAAAGACCACGGACTTGTGGCCCATGTCAACTGACGCTGAAGACGAGAGGGCACAATAGAACGTAGGAAAAGAGACGAGGGGGAAATGGCCTTTCGTCGGCTAAATCTGGGGAGGTTGTAGGGGGAAAAAAAGGAAGGTCGTTGATCTGGTTCGCCGCAAAAGGGAAAGGATCGTGTAGAAGATCTTTCCCTACTCAACAGACTCGAGGGGAACTCACATTGGTGAACGGGCCCGGTGGCACGATAAGGGGCGTTCGTAAAGTTCTTGTAAAGTAGCGAAAACCTGCGGGTGCCCGGTCGAAACGATAAAAGAGTCGCTCGAAAAGGGGCTCGTGAAAAAAGCGGTCAAGCTATTCTACCTGGAGGCGATCGAAGACTGATTGAGGATGGGGTCTCCTTTAGAAAAGTTCACTGCAAGCGTGCTTATTTCCAAGGTGTGTGGACGAACCCTGTGCGCACCGCAACTGGTAACTGAAAAGATCAACCACCCAAAAACAAGGTCCTAGCACCAACTACGTGACTTTAAACCCTTGCATTCACCAGGGGAGATAGAAATTTCTCGAAAGAGGTAACAGTCACTAGGAATAGATTTTGTTGTGGCTCGAAGATAAACTTTCGCACGACCGTCACGTGGCGTGTTGTCGAAAATCCAGTCGGTGGATTCAATAAAGGTGTCTTCTACTGGAGGTAAAAAAATAGGGGAGTCATTTAGCAAGCTTGCAGGGGTAATATTTTTGAAATAGGAGCCAGAAAAATGATTCGCCTCGTGGGGTGTTTAAATGAGGTTGGGGAGAGATAGGATCGAATCTTGTACCGGAAGGTCGGATTTCCTCAGAACTTGTGAGGAAAGGGGTGTAAAAAAGGGTCAGCTCGGATCGTCGGCATCGGGGCATTCAAGCTTGGTCTCGCGGCAACAATCCTAATCGGGCGAAGTCATAGGCCAGGCTTACAGGTCTCGGAAGGCGTGGGAAGGGGGGGGGTTTTTGCACGAAGCGAGGGCCGCGCTACGTCAATATCCGAGAAAGGGGCACGCTTGCGAAAGGATCGGATGGGAAGAATCATCAACGGAGGCGAAACGCTGCGCTAATTATGCAACGGGGGGGGAACTCTGTTCAGAGGGAAAAAGGGTTTTCGGAGGGGGAATGTCATCAGAGAAAAAGCGAGCTGCTTGCGCAATCAGAAAGGGTCGTCAAGTGTGTATCGGGGGAGGGGGTTATCCTTGGGGAGGGGGGGCCGTCATCGTCCAAGTGGGTAGCCAGAAGAGGGGGGGCGATTTCGGATGCCCGCGGAGGGGAAAGTTAAAATGAGGAGTCGAGGGGGCTCGCGAGCAGATCATAGCAGAGAAGACTCGAGTGGTGGGTGGGGTTGCGAAAAGCCTTTATTGCTCTTGTAAGGGACGGCGTCCTACGTAACACCCCCTCTCGGCATCGGACCAAAGCCATAGGGGAAGGCGCGGGGTAAGTACGGAAAAAACTCCCGAGGACGGGGGGAATTTTACTCCTGTAAGGGAAGTTGATGAAAAAAAGGGTTCGACGAGGTGCGAGCTGACATCTGAGAGACCAAGAAAAAGGGCCGTCATCTTCTGCGCGCAGGAGAAAAAAAATCAATCGGAGAGAAACACGTATTATTAGGAAAGGACTTGTAACGGCGCGCAGCAGATTGACGTCCCGTACCCTGCAGGGAAGACTCTCAGTTCACTTCTCAGGGAACCTTTTAGAAGGGAAAAGGGGGAGTTAAAAATCGGAGGTGAAAACTCTGAAGGGGGGGAGGAAGGGGCCGACGTTACTTACCTAGTCAAAGGGAGGTTACGACTATTCCGAGGGATCGACTGAGGAAGAAAGAAGGCTCTTACAATCTAAAATTCGTATCTCACTCAGGGGGAAACCACCATCGAGGACTGGAATTCCCCTCTGCACAGACTCTTCCTAAAGATCCCTACCACTTCTAAAGACACTTTCAGAGGACGTAGGGTGCTCTACCTAAAAAGAAGAAGCTATTGCGCACACCTCAACGCAAAAGACTTAGAGAGGTCCAAAAAGAAAAGAAACGAACTTGCAGCTCGGGATAAAGACGTGTTCGATCGCTTAGGGGAGAGCCTCCTACTCCAGCTTGAAATAGAGAGGATGCAACCGTCGCGCAAGTGGCAGCGCCCCGAAAAAATTTGATGGTACTGTTTATCGATGCAGAGCCCGTCGAAAGAAAATTCCAATAAAAGATCGGGGGGGGTGAGCGCGTGAACAGATTAACGCCACCAAACAAGAAAAGCGAAGGATTTCCGAATCGGGTCTACGCTCCCACCGACTCGGGGTGGAGAAGGCGTCTCCTATATGGAAACTATTGGGAAAAAAATTCAAAAAAAGGATCTGATCGCTTGATTACGAAAGTGGGAACCCCTAACATCAAACACAGACAAGTCCCGAGATGAACGATCTCTACAAAAAACACGAGCTAAAGGGAAAACTTCTTCTCCTGATAGTAAAAGTAAAAGGACCGATTCGTCGGAAAAGGAGCGCATGGTTTATTACGAGCGACACCTGAAATTGCTTCCAGGGGGAGAGTTCTTTTAAAGACGACCCAAAGGGAAGAGTATCCTCCCTTTAAGGAGTGTCCCGAGCCCACCATCTCGTCTCTTATCTGATTGACCTCTCGGAGGGGGGAGTACGAGCCAATCGCCGGCCGTGCCCGGGGGGGACTCGGAGGAAAAAGACAGTCTGATCGGACGACACCAGCTTCAGCAAGGGGAATGTAAGCGACTAGAGGGGTCTCCCCGAAGAAAAAAAACCCCTTGCGGGAAAAAATAATTCCAGGAACTAATGGGGGATCACTTCTACTTCAAAAGCAATCAAATAGTGGTTATAGCTTCCTTTCGGGAGCAAGGTATATCAGAAATGCTTTAAAAGGGGGGAGCACTTCTATCTTCCCAGAGAGCTCGTTATCGGATCAGGGGGAGGGAAAGCACACCCGCAAAAGGGCCTTCTAGGGGAAAGAAAGCCCCAGAAATGTAACTGAACGACGAAAAGGAGTCAGTCCAACCCACCAATTTGAAAGAGAGAACCTGATAAGGATTTGGAAGAGTTCAATCTCTTCTTACTCCACAAAAAATTCTCACGGCAGGAGACACCTTGCTTCTCAGAGACGTACGGAAGGAAAAACATCCATTATATCAGCCCTCTAAGAACTAGGGGAGAGCATTGGGAGGAAAAAAGTTACAGCTCTTCAGTCTAAGGGAACTTTGACAAGTAAGAGGAAAAAGAATTTTTCTAAGAACGACGCCAAAAAGCACTTCAGAACAACCAACATCATCAGTAAAAGATCCACTGTGGTTAAAGATCGCAAGGAAAAAAAGGACGCGATAGGGTGACATGTATTCAGGGGGGACAGGCGGAACCGGTCTCAGGGGGGGGATAGGAAGACTACTATCTCATCTCGAGAAAGATCTACTCGAAGACTATTCAGAAGGAATTCCGCGTGAAAAGAAGTCTTATTCCGGTTTGGGGGAAAGCCGCTTAAAAGCATGTTCGAAGATCCTCTCTGCCGGAAAAAGGAGCCTCGGCTACAGGACAGAAGACTCATTGAGAGTGGGTTCCATCTTCCATATGTGAAATGAAAATCGTTTAGTGGTCGAGGCAACGAAAGCCATCTCGTAGTTAGAAGTAACCTCCATCGAAGAAAGTCCTAATGAAAAAAATTCTGTTCCATGAAAAGGGAGGTCGCCACTGAAAAAAAGGTTTTCTAAAGAGGAGGACCGTATGGAGAAACCCATCATACGATACCGATGGAGAGAGGGGGGGTCTGGTCTCAGGAAAAAAAGAAGGGAAAGAGAGGACGTCTTCGAGTGGTGTCTGGGAAGTAAGGTGAGTGCCGATGCTGAGACTTCTTTTAAGGAGGGGACGAACTTCGTGCAGATAGAATGGTGCTCCATAGAAAAATCCTTTGTAGGGGCGTGGATCAGTTCTTGCGCGGGAAAAATATTCAAAAAGGGGGCACAACAACTTTGAAAAAAGCTCGAGGGATTTGGAAAGAGGATAGTCCTATCGAAGAAAATCGGGGAGAGGTGGCGGCACGACTACGCACGTTACAGCCCTAAGTAAGTACGTAAAAAATCAGAAGGGGGCCAAGCGAATTGTGTCGCCGGAAGGAAGGACTCAGGGACAGATAAGAGGTTTCAAGGAAAAGACGGCTACGTCCTAGATCGAAGGGGGGAAAGCATCCTTCCTTTTGCGGGAAGACTCAAGGGGGGAACAGCTGGGCCACCAGCGGGAAGGTCCCTCCTACAGAAAGAGATCCGGGAGAGAGGTATTGTCGCCGGACGGGAGGCAGTGAGAAGAAAGGCAGACGTCGGGAAAAAGAGTCAGCTCTTGCGCAAGAAGAGCTAAAGAGGGAAAAAGAGAACTTATTCAGATGGGTGGCGGGAATTTCGTTTAAGAGAGGGAAAAATGAGGCTGGAGGGAAGGACTCGTCCCCACCGAAGGAGGGGCAATCGCGCCTGTCGTTCAGAAAGACTTTGACTTGGTTTCTCGGAGAAAAACCAGAAGAGCCACCTGCAAAGACAAAAAAGGGGGGATCAAAAAAAAAAGGTCCGCGCAGCTGTCGTCATGGTCGAGAGAGAGAACCTTATCAAGGCCGTGGCCAATCACTCCAGGGTGAATCGCTCATTCTTATCTCTTCAGAAAGTCCTGCGGAGAGGGAGGGGGTCCTTGGAGTGCGATTAGTGCAGGAGACGTCCAGATCTGCAAAGAGTTTGGGCCAGGGGGGGGCTTCCTGTCGGGAGGATTAGAAAAGGCTCAGAAGGAAAGGACGTCCGCAGACGAACAGGTAAATAGGAGAGACTTTTTTTATTGGGGATCCGACAAGGGGGGGGAAAGAAGAAAAAAACACCTACATCAGTTAAAAAGTCAAAGGAAAATGAATCGGACGTCAGAAAACCGGGCCTTTTTGAAGAGGATGATGCAACAAAATGGACTTCCTCACGTGAAAAGAGACTCGAATGCAAAGAAGCTCCCAAAGGAAGGTCTTCAACTTTTCTCGGGAAAAACACCTGTAGGGAAGGAAAAAGATAGATATGCTCGCACAGTTAAAGGGTACTTCCTGGGTAGGTATTATGATAGTTCTATCATCCCCAGAAAAGCTGGGAAAGGAAGGGGAAAACGGTCTCGTTTTCAAGACGTAGGAAAAAGTCTGATGAAATCTAAAATGGTTTCAACTGAGGAGGGGGGAGGACTCCCTGGTCGGAGCCGCCTGAAGAAAAGGTGCTAAAGCCAGACCGAGTCCGCTAAAAAAAGGTACCCTTTCGCAGGGAAACATGGATGTAATCTCCAGGGCCGCCCGCAAAGGGGAAAAAAGGCGACTTTTCTTCGGTCATAAGGGGAAACAGTCGACGGAAAAGGACTACTCCTCGCAAGAAGGATCGGAGGCGTACTGGGAAGGCCGATATACTAGCGGATTTGGTAAAGGACTTCCACGGGAGAAAGTAATCCTTTCGCAAAGAGAAATAACGGGGGGCGGCCCAGGAGTCGTCGGAAAAAGTTCATGGAGGGGCCTGGGGGAAGAAGAGGCTCTCTTCCCGAGCCGAAACCGGCAAAGCTCCTGAGGAAATCGTCAGCGTGCCCGGAGGACTTGATGCCGTTGGACAGTTTCCAGCAGACCGCTGTCTAATCTGCAACGACGGGAAAAACTGCGCAGAGAAGGGAACTGACGATTCTTCTCTGAAAAAAACGGAAAAAAAAGGGGATCCGTGGACCGAGGGGGAATTTTCAGCGAACGTCTGCAGAAAGAACGAGGCTCAGCGAAGGAAGTCGCGGGGCGAGGGGGGAGAAAACACCGTCTTGTGGCCTGCTGAAGAGGAGAAATAGCCCAGCTCGAGAATGGCAAAGCAGGGAATCTGCGCGACAGAAAGAAGGGGTTCCTAAGGAACGGCGAGGTTCAGCTTTCCATGCAGGAAGACGAACAACACCAATGCCGTACACCTCTTAGACAGAAGGTGGACGGGGATGGAGAGGAGGTACGCAAGGCGTCGACGAAGGTTGCCGTAGGAAAGAGTTCACAGTAAAACCGAACCAAGGTTTCCTCTATGAAGTATTAGGCATTTAAGAAACCCTTCTAATAGGGCGGGGAAAGGGACCTTCTCCTCCTGCTTACTAAACAAGCCGTTGTCGAAAGAAAAAACGGATTTGATTTAAGAGCACCATTTTCTAGAAATCAAAAAAGAAAAAAAGGGCTGGGTCAAGAAGGAAAGGGCTTGGCTGCCCGAGCCGCAGGGTCAAGGCAACGAAAATCGAAGGGTATATCTACGGGGAAAACCCTACTTGTAAGCGTTTAGAGATCGCCGCGGGGGGCGACTCTCATCCGGGATCTAATGCATCATTTAACGAGAAACAACATTCCCTTAGAGACTTCGAAAAGGGAGAAGGGAGATCTATGATGCGGGAAAAGGGAGGGAGGCACCGTGAGGAGAACTTATCACTATTACGCGAGGGACTGGACTAGGACACTAAGAATGAAATCTCCGCGGGAGAACTGACGAGGAATTCGCTTCATCGGATGATCGTCAAAATCGGGGATCCGCGAAGCTCACTCGACAAAGAGCTCGGGGGAAAAAGGACTCTCAAAACGAAAGGGAAGGGAAAAGCAATGTCTAAAACAACGTGAGAGGTCGACTCTCGTTGAGGGTTTTAGAGAAACAAGGAAAGATCCGATACAATCAGGGGAAAAGGGAAAAAAAGAATGTCGTCCGCGGAGGGTTCATAGAATAAAGTTGGCACCGGGAAAAATGAAGACGCTACGCTGGCTTCAAGGCAGAGAAGGGTCTGCATTCGTTAGGCTCCATAAAAAGAAAAAAAGTTGGGGGGAGCGTAGGGGGAGAAAATGTCAAGAAGCCTAAGAGTGCCACAATATCAATCCGGGCGATCCACGGACCTCTTCGAAGGGGACTTTCTGGACAGATGTTTTGGAAAAGACCGTACTTTTCGTGGTGTCGGGAGAAAGCACGGTGCGAAAAGCTTTTGGCGTCAGGGACTTTCAAGGGGAGACCTCCTCGACGTTGGACGGGAAGGGAAAAAACATTTTGCACGTGAGGGGACGACGAGGCCTTCGGATTCTCACTCATGTGTGTAGTCTTCGGGTCCGATACGACCGACGGTCGGCACTATGCCTCTGAAGCTAGGGTAAGATCTCTTGGGGGAAGAGTTTCAGCAGAGGGGGGAAGGGTCTCCTTCTACGTCCGGGGGAAAAGCGACAAAGACTTTGTTTAGTAGAGGGCCCCCCTGGCGAGCTTCGGGGAGTGCTTGCATTAACCGGCAAGGGGGGCGGACTCCTTGCGCTCACAAGACTTAAGATCTGGAATCGGAAGCTTGGGAACACACGTACTATCAGCGGAAGTCAATCCTCACAGTCAATGGGGGGGGAAGATCCGCTTGCTCACAGAAGGAAAGTAATCTCTATCTGTGGTGACCAGCCTCGCCCACGGACCTACGTGTTCAAAGGGGGTTGGTGTCTTCGCATCTATCAGGGCGTTCACGTCTTTCGACGGCGTAGACTCCCCAGTGAGGGGGGGAAGATCCCGAATAGGGAAGAAAGAAAGGTTTTTTTTTCTAGCGTAATCCGAAAAGGAGCACTCGGTGTTGGGTGGGGTTATCTCTCGAAATCGGGGAACGACTTGCCTTTGTTCGGGAGGGTGTGCTTGGAAAGGGGAGAAAGCAGTCGTCTTCCAGATAAGGCATAGCCAACCAACGCGTTGCGCCATCAGGACCACTAAGCCCGGAAGGAGTGCGCTAAGTACACTGATAAAAAAGAAGGCCTAAAGGTCTGGTTATGGTGGGGGGGGGGTCCTAGGGGAGTTCGGGCGAGGTCGTTCATTGGAAAGAAACAACTCACTGGGGGGGGAATTGTTCCTGCGGTCGACTTCATCGGGGAAAAAAGCATAAAGAGGGAAGGCGACTTGTTCTCGGCGCTGGGGAATTGAAGAAGATTTGACCTCTTTGTGGGGGAGAAGGAAACTCTTCATCAGAGAATTCAAAAAAGGACACGAGCCTGCACTGTAAAATGGTTTCTCAGTATAGGACGAGTTCTTTGGTGAAACAATGTGTGACGAAGAAGTCTGAACCGCGTGGAGGGGAGACCCCTCCGTCAGGAAGATTTCGTGGTCGAATCTCCTTGGGTACTGGTCGCGGTAGGGACACGAGAGTTCATCAGACAGACTGTATAGGCTGGGGGAAATTGATTTCTATAACGTAAGATTGTTCAGACGGGAGAAAAGAATCGTCGATGCAACCGAACCTCTCAAAAAGAGAACAAAGGAGACCGTCGTTTAAGGGGGGGTTTTCTAAAAAGTCGTTCTCAACCTATATAAGAAAGGCAAAGTCGTGAGTGTAGAGAAAGGTGAAAAACACATAGTCGAAAGTTGGGGAATCAAACAAATAGAGGGCGTCGAACAGGGCTCTGCCGGTCCGGCGCCGACAACTTGCTTATCACTCTCTCGAAGAAGGAAAATAGAGAGATGGGGGAAAAGACCGTTGCTGATTAAATGCGCCGGTGCAGCAAAAGACGACGCCCTTCTGGAACGCACCGCGTCGACAGGATTGAAACCGTTTTATACCTTCAGAAGGGAGGGGGGAAATCTCGTTGCGACGAAGGAGGGGAGAACCCTATTCGAAACGCTTAACACAGGGGGCCTCTCTGTTCCAGAGAAGAGACGGGGCGGTGTGGCATCTACGAGGGAAGAGGAGATGGACAGAGGGAGAAAAAAAAAGGGAAGTAATCTCACTATCCGTGGCCAGAAAAAGCGAGAATGCTGAACAAGCGACACTACTCGCAGAAAAACGACCACTTTCATTAAAAGAAAGAGGGGAGGGAGCTTCCGTAGGGGGGGAGAGGGAGAGACCAACCGATTTCCTATCGAAGCGATGCCGGCAACTCAAAACTACGTATAACCGCGCACCTTGGCACCACTTACTAACAAAAAAGCGCAAGAGATCCGTTGCGATTTCTACTTTAAAAAATCGTCACTCGGGGGGGAAAAGAGTCTTCACAAAAAAAGATACATTCGCGCCATCACCGAAGTTTGATGAGTTTCGAGAACTCTTCCGCGGCCAAGACGTGTCACTATCTGGAAAGAAACTTGAAATGGGAAAGGAGAACGCCAAGGAGAAACAAAAAAAGCAGCCCGAACGACGAGCGCATAGCTTTTAATCGAGGAGAGAAAGGGAGGGGCTTCGCCGTAGGGGAGGTTTTTGGAGACCCTCTTCCCGGAAATCGCGGAGGCGATAACAAAGGGGGTGTGGGACGGAAAAATTGGTAAATGATGGGAAGCATTTGTGGGTGGGGAACGGGAGGCGGTAACAGGTAGGGGGGGGGTAGAGCTAGTTCTTCATCAAGAAAAATCCTACCAGTGAAGCACGCTCCAAAAAACGTAATCCCTTATCAGAGCCCCAGACTGGGGGTAGAGCCCTTCATCTGTCATTAGAAAAAAAAAAACAAGTGATACTGAAAAGGACACTGCACGCGGGGGGATTACTTCTCCCTTCCTCCGGAAACACCGGAGGGAAAGACAAATACTGATTCTATTCTGGGGGACTCCGTATCCCGTCCGAACGTTTTTTGCGTTCGCGGTCACCACAAAGAATACTGGAACTTTACCAACTCGAGGATGGCTTTCGGAAAAGAACGGGAAGGGCCAAAGAGCTGAACTTCATTCTTGGGGCGCGAAACAAGAATGGTCGATGGGGGGGGGACCCGATGGAACTGCGCCCATGGATCCCCAAAGGAGAGCCCCCCTAATCCTCACTAATGAAGCAGCATTTAACGATCGGGAAGAACTCACTAGACGCCAACATCAGCAATCAGGATTTCTTCGGCCTCCCGATCTGAAAGTCGACGGCGAATCAGAAATAGTCCGTCTGAAAAGAGATTAAGATCCGCAAGTCGAAAGAGGGGGGACTACCTTTCACACGTCAGGGGGAATCGTGATACGTAACCTGACAAGGAAAGAGGGCTAACTAACTCCTGCAAAGGGGACATGGGCCAAAAAAAAAACATTTATTTCGAGCAGGCAAAGGGGGGGGGGGAGGGAATCGAGGAAACCCTCTCGACAGGGAAAGGCGGCTCCTGCGGCGGAGAAAACTCACTTACGGGAGGGAAGAGCAGACAACATCCTGGTTATAAAACCTAGAGAGGGCCATAGGGAGTAGTGCACTCAGGTTGTCATATCTTCGGAAGAAAGAAAAAACTGGGAGGAGAGAAAACTTCCGCCTTGTTATTCTCAACGCTCGGAAGAAAGGAATCACCTCAGGGAAAAAAAAAAAAAAAGAGAAAAACTCATCCTCCAAGTCGAAAAGGTGCCAATTAAAGACCATCTGCCATCGGGAAAGCTTTTTCAAGGGGGGGCACGCAATGTCAGGGAGCGTCTCGACGCTAGCCCAAGCATGATGGCGCTCACGCATCTCTATGCAAGTGCAAGGAAGAGGATTTCGAAGGACGCCAATCCGTGGTGGTGCGTTCTCTCCAGGGGGGAAAAGGGGGAAAAGAAGGTCTCGGGCAGATGATCCTCTCGGCCGAAACCTATCCGTGTAAAATTCTCAAAGGAAAGACGTTCTCATGCTGGGGGATGTCCATCGTCCAGCTCAGGTGCGATTCCCTCGGATAGTTTCAAAAGGAAGGTGCAGACAGAAAAGAGCCCGAAACGTATCTGTTACGATCGCCAATCGGAGAAGGAAGGAGAGCCTAGGTCCGCACTGGCGTTCATGAATTCAGGGAAGACGTTATGAACCGGGGGAGACAACGGGGGCGTATCTCAAAGGATTGGGGAGCATCGTCTGAGCGAAAACCTATCGATCTCATCGGCTTGAAAAGGTGGGGGTTGTGGGAGGGACTTTAGGCGATGGTGTCCGGTCACCCTTACGTTTGGTCTTTAACCCAAAAAAGCAGAAAGAAGACACTTGTGCTACGCAATCCTGGCTCTTTGCACTTCGAGCCAAGGGCCCAGGGGGGAGACTAGGTCCTTCGCAGTGGCAATCTCTAGGGGGGAAAACTAACTGCCAAAGTTCTACATCCATGGTTGGAAAGGAGTTTATCGTGAGAGGTTCTCGACGGTTCACTAGAAAGGGTCGTCCTGAAAAGGGAGAGGGGCCTAGTCAACGTACCGTCTTTAAAAGAGCATTTTTGTAGCCGTAAAGCGTTGCCCTGCGAAGGAGGAGGCTAAGCGCAGGCGGAGGAACCACGCTTCTACTCCTGTTCTAGGGGAAAAAATCGGTGGCCCGAGAGGTGCCTTCTCGTTGCTGCGCCAGAAACAGCAGCTGGCCACCATCCGGAAGAAGATTACCAAAAAAAGACGAATCTCTGGGGCGATCGAGAAAAGCGTTGCATCTCTGAAAGCGTTTCAACGGAGAGCAGCTCTTGAAAATAACGGAGCAGGAGAATGAGTCTCTCAATGAGTGATCCTATGAGGATACTTCGGCGGGCAGTCAGAGGCAACCTTCTCCATCTCGTCGAGGAAAGCTTGACTCGCAGAAAGCTTTGAACGGGTTTAGGATGCATCGGGGAGAAGAGTCCGAAAAAGTACCGAGGAAAAAGGGGGAAAGGCACTAAAGGAGGGGGAAGACGCTGGCGGGAGGCGTGATGGAAAGGAACCCGGTCCGTTAATGAAAAGACTTCCAAAAGGGGAAGCAATGCTTTCTTCGAACAGTACTTCCCTGGGGAATATATGGGGGCCTGGAGTGCTGGGAGTAGGCCCCGTAGAAGGCACTACGAAGGTCGGGCGTCGTTTGTCCATTGGGGGAAGAATGAGAAAGAAGCAGAAAGGGAAATCGTGAGGAGAACATTTACTCGGTCGGAAAGGGAAGTGTTTGTGGTATGTGAAAAAGAAGGGCGCTCAGAAAAAAAGGATGAAACCATCATGCTGAACGAGGGACAAAAAGGGAGGTGAAGGGGAAGACGTAGTGAAAGGGGGCTTTTGTGCGGAAAAAATGAACCTCTTTGCGGCGGAGAAGGAACCGGAAGAGATCTCGATCGAACTCCAAAAGGGCTCTTGGCGCTATAAAAAAACCAGGAGGGGGAAGTCCGAAATTTTGCTCCCGATAAGGGGGGGATCGAGAGATTCGGGCCCCAGAAAATAACTCTTTGGTGCCTGAAGGAGGGGAAACTCGGTGTAGGAGGGAGTCCCGTTCCTTTCTGATAATAAAGGCTGCTGGTGAAGAGTTTCTGAGCTCCAAGAAAGAAATCCTCCTTCACCGAGGAGGGCCCAGAAAAGGAAAGGGCTACCAGCTGCTACAGATTTGGACCTGGGAAAGTGAGGACATAGGGCCTCCTCACTGGGCCAAACTACTGAGCGTAGGAAGAGTCTAATTACGAAAGAGACCCGCCCCCTATCTGCCGCCAGCAGTACTGGTGCTTTGGGGGGCAAGAAATGAGCGTGGGAAGATCTTTTGTCAGCGATCCAAGGATCCAGTCGAAAAATCCGACTCCATCAGCGCCCACCAGGAAAAGCTTACGTAAAGGAAGATGGTTCCTGTTCTTTAATAAAGGAGGGTCCTCGCCGAAAGTCCATCGACTTGGCGAGTAATTCCCAATCGAGAAAAACTCTGGGGCAGGGGGGGAGAGTCCGCTGCCCCACAAGGGACAAAACTCTGGTCGAGTCAACTCACTTCGGAAGCGCCTTCAGGAAGAAAATGCGTCTCGATTCTAGGCTATCTGGGATTGACCTCGGGGGACATTTGCACTACTTCACTGGTCATGCCGGAAGAAGAAACTAAGCGATAGGGAGAGAGGGGCGGAGGCATCGACCTCTCTAAACCTTCTGTTTCCCTTGGAAAAAGAGCAGGAAAGCACACTTCAGAATGTCTAGCGGCGCGGAGGGCCGTTATCCTAAGGTGGGGACCCACTTGGCGAGGGAATCTTTTCCCGTAAATCTACAGGTCAACAAGAAACAATGCGCTTCTTAAACCACCTTGAGTCCTTATGGGAAGAGGAGTAAAGGAGGGGAGGCCGCCACAATTTTCCGGCGGAAAGGGAGAGAAGAGATGAGTTCCCAATCCCCAAGGAGTCGCACGCGGAACGTTCACCCTGAGAAAGAAGTGTCTTGAACTCTCAGGATACAGCCGTTTAAAACCATTATGGATGTCGAGCCCAGTTTCTGAGAGGGGAACTTTCGGGGTGAGGGACGCAGGTCTTTCTTCCAAAATAGAGGGGCAACACCCACCAAGCACTCCGATTAGAAGAGGGGTTTCAAGAACAAGACGATTTCCCGGAGGAGGAGCGCCTCCTCATCCTTCCAAGCGGCCACTGAGAACGTGGGAGAAATTTCCTCGCGTCTGCGAAGGATGGGGCGACGTCTAAGGGGACGCCGATGTGCGTTACAGTGCTAGTAGAAAAATCGTCAAAAAAAGAAGGGAAGGATGGACCCCACAAGCGTTCGCGCCAAATTCTCGGCGCCTTCGCGGGGGAAAGGGAGGATCTGGCGCTGAACCAAGGGATTTTCCGAGTAGCGAAGCACAAACCGGCATCAGCTCATCTGAAAAACGGGGAAACGAGCGGCTGCCGAAATATGCGCGGACGCCTCGTTCCTCAGGGGGGGAGAATCGAGAAAAAAGGGAGGAGGAGAATACCATCCATTCCTTACCTACCAGGGTATTGGGGCCTTCAGGAAGGCACTTTAAAAAATTACTTGCTCAGGCGCCGGGATAGGTTCTCGGGGAGTCTTTAGCCAGACAAAAGCTTGCACTGGGGGGAAGGGGACTGAGAATGTCAACTTGACGGCGTAAGAAACAAGATACCAAACCTTTGCTAGCCAGCTCTGGAAAGTTCTGTCGGCTAGAGGGGGGGGAGATTGCCCTACTACGTGCCGTTCGAAAAGACGAGACTGTTCTAAGGGGATTTCCGAAGAAATACAAACTCGGAGTCATGGGAGAGAGTGGTGCTGGGCCGGTGGGGACGTACTATCTCTGGCAAGACAGTTGTGGTCTCACAAGAGCTGTCTTATTAAGAAATGCCGCCATCCTGCGTTTTACAAAAAGTCCGGTAAGGAAGAGCTCTTAAATCGGTGTGTGTAAAAATATGGTCTCCTGCGAGGTAACCTGGAGAAAAATTCGAAAAAGGATTTCTGACAGCGCCTGGGGTCACTTCTTGCCGTGGGGCGTGATATATTTGGAGGGGGGGTTGTGGGGGGGAAAAAAATGGGCGCACGCGAACGAGATCCTCTCCAGGATTCTGGTCAGAAGACTATCTCCCTTACTTTAAGGAAATTCAGGACAAAGGGGGGGGAGGAGCTATCCGTTTAGGTGAAAACGATCATCTTAGATAAGTAGCAGTTGTGGGGATAAAAGGAAAAATCGTCCCTTTCGTCGAGTGGAGGGTGTTGGGAAACATCCATTCTTGGAGGGACTTTCGGTTTGAAAGACGCCTTCTAAAAAGAGCGCAGTTCCCGACGGAGGACGCACGGTTTGTGGATCGAACAGTGCCGGATGCGAATCGTTTTTTTGGGTCTGTGGGAAAAAAAAGAAGAAAAGGAATGCGGTGGCCAGATGGGAGAGGGAAATCTTCTAGGGGGTCTTGGCTTCAGCAAGTAACTACTCAGGAAGGTCATCGGGTGGAGGGAAAGAACAACTCTGGGTTGTCAAGCAATAAGCCCGAGGGGAGGCTAATTCATAGAGAACGTTCGCCACTCCAGGAGAAATCTTGTGGTGTGTTTGTCTATTGGAGGGGAATTTCCCGCGAGCGTCTCCTCACGGGGAGAGGGGGCCTCTGGGGAAAGGTCATCTGTGAGGGAGCTACCGTCATCAAAAAGTTCTTAGACAGGCCTTTGCGAGCAGTGGGGGAAACATACTCGTGAGAGGGGGCCTCTTTTGGGTTTTCAGTCATATAATAAGAAGCTCCAGGGGAGCGCTACTATCCTGCACGGAGTAAGTCGAAAAACAAGGGGGAACTGGCGCGGTTTCTACGTCGATTGGGGGAAAGGGCATCTCCAAAGCGTCACTCTCGGTGGCGGTGCGTGTCGAGCCCTGAAGTCAAGTGGAGGGGCCGTCATCGGACGGGGTTTCAGATGAGTAGGAGGGGTTTAAGCCTCTAGTGGTGGTGGCTGGCACCTTATGTGGAAAAGAAAGGACCTTTTCATCGCGATAAGACTGTGAAAAAATCAATACAGAGGCATCGTCCTGACCAAGAAGAAAGTCTTTACGTAGTAAAGGATCTGTTCGTACCCGGAAAGGCAACAGAAAAAAAAAAGGGGGTGACGCTGTTCTAAGTCGTCTGTCCTCAAAGAAAAAGGAGTGCGAGGGGAAGGGCTTCGGAAAGTCAATCTGTCATGCGCTAAAGAAAATGCACTGTCGGCAGAGAAAACTCTCAACAACAAAACGAAGAGGGGATTAAAAGGGGGAAGGGGCTGGAAGGAAATTTCAGGGGAATAAGATTTACTTGCCAACGGGTGGGCCTCCGCCCTTAGGGGGTCATCAGGGAGGGAAGGGGTCGTCCGCGTTTTGGAGGAGGAAGAATTCGTCAGCTTAAGGGTTTCTCCTACTCGGGCCGAAAACCTATTTCGACGACGGAAGGGGGAAGGATCCTTTTTCAGAGGAAGGGGACCGAGAGGCGGGGCGTGGTGAAGCGGGTAGGGATCGCGATGGAGATTTCTTATCGCACATCCGTGTGGGCCATCCACCACCACTCTATTCTGAGGAAAAGCTTCACCAAATGAGAAAAAAGGAATCGCGAGCAAAGGACAGAGCCACTGGAAAGGCCCTAGTTGCGCGACCTAAAAAAACCTAGTTCCGCAAATTGACGGATGCCGGGGAAAAGCATTCGACGGAGAACAGAGGGGTACAGGGGAAAGCAAGGGGCGAACGAACTTGAGCTCCAATCTAGGCGAGCTCTTAATGAAAAAAAAAGGGGGGGACCGGCCGACCACCCCTCTGCCGTAGTGATAGCTTCGGGGACTTTTCGCGCCAGCTCCAAAAATTACCCAAAGGAAGGTAATCTCCTATCCCTGGAAAATGACGAGCCGTCGGAAAAAGGGAAATATCGGGGGGGTGGAAAAGAAGCGTCCCTCAGAACTCTAAAGAGGGAAACCCAAAAAAAAGCTCTCCCCTAAAGACATTCTTTTCTGAGGAAATGTTCCACGCCTCCGGGCACTATGTTCGACAGCTTTACTGCCTAAAATATATAAACTACTATTGCTTGCAAACCAGCACACGGGGCCTACAAGAAGGGGGCCACCTGTCATTCTGCGAGAACTAAGACAAACCCTATTACGCATCTGGCGTCTAAGCACAAAAAGCCGTTAGACTTGAACAGTCGGCGATGACTAAGAGGGGGGGGATTAAGCTTCGCCTACGCCGGAACTGTAAACCGGAGGGAAGGATACTGTCCGACAACACAGCGGAATGGAGCCTCCCGGGGGTTATTGTTCTCTGGAAAACCACCATAGATAGGAGGATGAGCTGACGAAGAGGGGGAGCACGAGATCTCCGCTGTTATGAAAAGGGTATCTCGCTGAACTTCTGAGAGTTTGGGCAACCTCAAAGATGCTCTTCAGGGAGGGGGGGCTAACACATGGAGAGGGGACTCCCTTCTGGAAAAAAACAACCATTTCTTCAATAAGAAGAGTAAAAAAAGTCATGCAATAGTGACCAGAATCACACGGTGGCTTTGATCTCCTTAGAGCGGGTCGTGATCATCCTAACTCGCTTGAAGATCCGGCGGACAAGGAAAAGAGCACGAGCTCGGCTCGCAGGTCGGGCTGGGGGGGTCCCTTACCCGCAGGAGGGAGGGCCGTCAGAGGCTACCAACATAGTGGAATGTAACTCCAGGAAGTACCCCTTCCGAAGATCAATGTGATTGTAAGGCTAGAGGGAATGCGCTTAGGGCAAGCTCCTGTCCAGAAGAAAGGGCCACAAAGAAAGTCTTCTCACAGAGGAAACGAATCCCTCAACGAAAAGGGCCTGATTTAAAGAAGGAGAAAAAAAGAGACGCTGTCCAAGGGTAGGGAGTAAAGGGGGGCAGATCTTCGTCTTCACTCCGCCAGGGAATGGGCGCAGAAGATCCTAGAAGGAAGAAGGGGGGGGAAACGAACGTGACAAAAAGAAGAAAAAGGGACGGCGCCGGCGCAAAAGTCGGACAAAACGGGTGCACCATTCTTCAAAAGTAACCATATTCACCAGCGCTGACTCTTGTCAAAGGGCTACCGAAAGGGGGAAAAGCTCGTTCTGACTCCGAGATGAAAAGAAAAAGATGCTCTCTGCATTTCTCCGAAAGGAAAGTTCGCAAGAACCGCTCTGTAACGGGTGTGGGAGACGCGGAAAGTGGTCTCATCAGAAAGAGAGGGACTCGAAGTCTCCTGTCCTGTCCTCGTGACTCTCTCTTCTAAGGTCCGAGGAAAGTAAGTTGTTCTAGGTCCGAGTGGGGAAATATAAAAGAACCTTCCCAGCTCGATCGTCCTCCTAAAGGATAACGCGTCAGAGAAAAAAATTGGACCTTATGTCCTTGCGCTCGTGATTCTTAGTAACGGGAAAACCTCGGAGGAAGAACCTATGTGATAGAAGAGGCGGTTCTCTATTCGCAACCGGAGTCTCTGGTTTTTTGGTTCTTTGATCAGATGCTAGAGGAGGGGGGCAAGCCCGCCCGAGTTGGAATGAGAAAAACGTCGACGCAAGGGTTCTCACTGCGAAACATGGCCGCGTTAAATTTAGCACAGCGGGCGACGGTGAGGGGCCGGGCTCTATGAATCAGGGGGCACGAACTGCCAAGTCGAAAACGAAGGGGGGGGGGCCCCATCTTGATGCGACGAAAAGGGCGCGACGTTTCAAATAAGTCTGTCTCTGACGACGTCGCCGAGGTCCATCCGGAAGACCGTGTGTGAAAAAGAGGTTTGTCGCCGTGTAGAACGGTGAGGGGTCCTCCCTGTCGCCTGCAAATGAAAAAAGGAAACTAAAAAGAAAAAACTGCTTGAGAGAAGGCCTCCGCATAGTTGGAGGGTGAAGGGTTGCGGGGACGTTCGAGGGGAGCATCTGGGGCCACCAAAAGAGTCGCTCGTCGGGAAAAACGCCGAGGGATTCTCTGCTGCTGTACGCGCACGACCGTTTAGGAAAACTTCCGGGAGCTGCGGTAAGAGCATCTCTATGCAAGCATCCGAACGGAACAGTCATGGGGGAGCTGGGGATCTGGAGCAGTGGCGTTGGGAGCACCAGAGGGAAGATTCGTGCGGGCATATCTGAACAAAAGAAGCTCCGGGAAGTCAATCTCCGCTTGACATAGGCAGAAAGTAGGATGGAATCTATTAGAGGGAAAAAAAGACCAGCCTATCCATCCAGGGACAGAATGAAACTTTTCCTCCTATTCTAATCGGAATGGTCCTCAAATTTCTATAGGATGGAAGGAACCCTGTAGCACGGGAGGGCGGACCATTGGTTTAATCTCTCCTGCGAAATTCCGGGGCATGTCGGGCCTTGTGATAACAGTGACGAGTTCTACTTTCGCATACTTCACGGCAAAATTAGGCGTTTGGTCCTTTAAGGGGAATTAAGCCCTTTCGCTTCATGAAGAGAACAGGGGGGATTCTAAAGTACTCGTCTGAGCATCACTTTTTGGGGGGGGTGCTCCGAAAGGGGCGGTCATCCTCAACGAACGAAAGGGTAGATTTCATCTAAAGGACGTATTAATCCTACAAGAGGCATTTGTCTGAAAGATGAGAGAGGAAAAGGGTGGATATAGACACCATTTCTAATAAAGGAAAAAGTCCTCCGGGAGAGTGTTTCTCGTATCTCTCTAAACAAAAAAAAGGAAAGATATAGATACTCGAAAAAAGGTACTGCTTGGTAGACGGAGAAGAGAAAAATGACGGTCTCTTTCTAACAAAAGGGAATTTAATTATCAACTTTAAGTGACTTCCTGCCCCGGTAAGGTAGGAGTGCGATCCGTGCCGCTTAGGAAGAGTTGGGGTGGTCAGCCTGGTCGTGCAGACAAAGGCTGCGCACAGGTAAAAGTTTCGACCTACCAAAAAACGATGGCCCATTGAGAAGTTCTTCAATCGAGAAAATCCTCCGCACATGTGCCACGAAAGTGTGAGGCGATCTGATCAGTCTCATCTACTCAAAGGAACTACCATGCCCGAAGCAGTCATTACTGTGCGTGGGTACTCCTTACCTTTGTAGTTAAAGCACGGCCTTTTCTCCCCCGGTCAATCAGCTCTCCATAAAAGCTGGAAGGACCATGCCGGAGACTCGGCGATCCCGTTTGGTACAGTAGGGGAGGTTCTATCTGCTTTCGAAAGAGACTCGCTTGGGGGACTACGTCACTGGGCGAGAAGGAGAGACTTTATTCCTTGGGAATAGTGGGGAAAAAGAAGTATCCCCTCAGGGGAACTCCCTTCTTGGGAAAGGAGAAGAGACTTAGGCTTTGTCAGTAGAGAGTCACGATCGCTTGACCTTATAATTGAATCTTGTGGAACAAGGAAGAAAACCAAACTCGCTCATCAGAGAAGTTCCTTGAGGAAACGACCTCTTAATGGAAAGAGGAGAAACCCATGAACTATCCCTTCACGAGAATCTATTATGGGAATCTGAAAGAGAGGGGAGAGAGCCGACTTTTTCCTGAATTTCCATAGAAAAAGGGGCCCTGCAGGAGAGGTCTACGTCTACACCGAAAAAAAGAATTCTTTTAAAGGCAGTCTTAAAAGGAAGGCAAGATGTACGCTGGATCCGAAGTAGGTATTTGCAAAGGTCCTATCCAAGAAGTGAAAAGAGGCACCGGGGAGTTCGGGAAACGGCAAGGGTTTCCCCTCTCCGGAATCGAAATTTTCTCACTCAGGGAGCACTCGCCCAAGGAAGGGGCTGGTACGATGATCACCATTTTCGAATCCGGCGGTAGGTGGTGACAGTTCTGAGGAAGACCTCAAGCAGCTTAGAACCACAACAAAAAGAAAGAAGAGGGGGGAAGATGTGTTGCTCCTATACGCAAAGCAAATGGTTAGAAAACTCTTTGGAGAGAAAGATAAACTAGCGACGGCATCCTTGTAAGACGCAAGGGAAGGCCTGATCCTGCTGCGACATGCGACGATGAATAGATGGAGTTAGGGTCGAAAGGTAGGCGTCCTTCAATCAGAAATAAGCTTTACAGGGGACCATCATGGACCTAAGGATCTTCGTCTCCTCTAAGGAGGATCTGCTCTAAACTTGAGTTATGCTCGAAAGGATCTCTCTTCTTCTTCCTCAGGAAACGCGCGGCATGAGGAGAAAATATATTTCGCGTGAAGAGAAGGGTCTAGAGCGGGGGGAAGTCAGGCTGAATAGAAAGGTCGCGTTAGAAATTACAAATATGAAAAAAGAGATGGCATACGGGGGTTCAGAATGAGTGGACTAGGACTTGTAACGGTATGGAGGAAGGCGCCAAGTTTCTTCTTTCTTTCTCAAATGCGGACGTTTGGAGGTCCACTTCGGCGTGTAAAGAAGAGGAAAACTGGGGATCAAGAAGAGAGAAAGACCTCTTCGATGTCCGGGATGGATAAAATAAGGATTTGTAAGGCGTGCGTTCGTTCGCCGCACGGTAGAAGAAAAGTGGAGGAATAGATCTGCCCTCCTCGAGGTCGACCAAACTTGTTGCTGTAAGGGGGATCTCCGAATTCTGAGTCTCAAGAAGGTGCTGTCTTTCTGTTACGAGACTGCGGTTTCAAGAACTTCTCGACTAGGAGGCTTCAAAAAAATCTCGGGTGAAAAATCGTTCAAGCCTAGGTTCAAAAAAAGAGACTGTCCACAGGGGGGACTAACAGAAAAGGGAAGGCTGAGGGGTGCTTCAGGGATCTCGATATTAAGCGATGAAATAGGGAGGACTCAAGTGGGGTGGGATGTCTGGCCTAACAGAGGGTAGATACTGACCAATACATCAGCTGTCGGGAACCTGAAGTTGAGAAGACCGTTATCTAGAGGAAGGAATCGGCATCTCACTGATATTCAAGGGTAAGGGAGAGGGTGGGGGGGGACATACCCACGTGGAAATGTCTTCTAATATTTTTGTAGGACTCTCATGCAGTACTGGATGGGAGGATTTCGAAATCTCTTCGGCATTTCATCGGAACGAGGCGCATTGGAGAAAGCGTAACAAACGGGGGGAAAGATGCAAGTTCTCCTCGTTTGGGTTTTGGGGGGGGGGAAAGCGGGAATCCTACTTCTAGGGAAGAAGGAACTTTGAAACGTGTAGCTGGGGGGGACTGCAGAAATCTACTACAGCTAAGGGCTCTGGGTCCCCAACCAACGGTGGCGCATAGGGGCCAGCTCTGTCGGAGTAAGACCTCTTCTGGGGGGGGGTCGGGGCGCGGGAGGGGGGGGGTGAGGGGACGTCGTGAGGGAAACGGACCAAGCCTGATTGGCCGCGAGGGCATCTTGATTAGAAAAATCTTTTCAGGGAAAAGGGGACGGGCCTGGTGCGCGGTTGTTGGGAGAGTTACGAGGGTTCCGATGTTTGTGGCGGAAGATTAGCTCGAGAGCGAGCTCGGCGAGACAAAAGGGGCAAAAATTCGCTGTTCTCCGTAAGGGGATGGCGTTTTCAAAGGGTGCCGCCATAGAGGAAGAGGGGGGCGGATTCGTGTCTAGCCGAGAGAAGGGGAGTCTTCAGGAAATCTTATTCATAGGGAATGTTGCGCGTGAAAAAGGTTGTTTAGGGATTGGACAAAGTTGCGATTACGAACTTAATTATTTACAAGAGAGGGAATAGATATTCACCCAAAACAGAAGGACCCATCTATACACATGAAGAGGGAAGTCCTGGAGGGGAAAATCGGTTTGACCCGGCCCATTAGGTCGGAGGGGGAAGTACGAAGTCTTAGGGCCCTCTTCTACTATTTGCTAGAAGACGGCCCCATAAAGGGGAGTAGAGACTGCTGGCGACGGGACGGAAGGATAAGCAAGAGGGCTGATCATCTCTCCACAAAACAACGAAAAAGGAAAAGAAATTTCTGAGGTGAGGAGAGTCAGCAGATTTACTGCCAGAAAACCTGACGCCCTTCTGGAAGAGTTCAGAAGCTCGCCGAAATCGTGCAACGTTGTTCAGAGAGGGAATTCATCTCGAGTCATGCGAAGCGGGAAGGGTCGACCCGATTAGGGAGCCTTTGGGGGGTCTCGAGAAAGGGACTATTCCGGGTGGTGAAGAGCCTCGCATTGATAGAGACCGTCAAGTTCGTATAGAAATGTTCCAAAATCCAGAAGGAGGCACCAGAGAAAAGACTCTGCTAGAGAAGCAAAACGGTCTATTACGAAGCAAATTTAAAAGAAAGTAGGGGATACTACCGGCAAATAGATCTTTCGCACCCTTTTAAGGAATACGCAAGCAATGACAAAAAATTTTCTAGAACCACTGGACGAACGAACGTTCAGGCATAAATCATAGGGGGTAGGAATAGGAATGGCCTCCCCACAGGACGGGCACTCTCAAAATGAAAGTCGGAAAAAAATTCAGAGATTCGAAAGAAATTACCACGAGGGAGATCCGATCAATGCGAGGAGGGAAAAAATCAAGGAGTAGGTACTAGAAGGCTGCCCTGCTAGAAAAACTCCCAAAAACACATCAACATCTATCCAAAAGAGCAAAAATTAGGAATCTAGACTTAGGAGCTTAAAGAGAGGGGCTTATTTGCGTCGAAAGACAATTTCTGTCCCATGAAAAAGATTTGAACAGTAATCTGAGGAGGGGCTGGGAAAACCATGTACGAGAAGTGCAATCCGGCCTTTACGGGCAACACACAGAAAAAAAAGAGTCAAAAAACCAACAACAACTATTAGAAGGCTCTCCGAAGCGACAAACAAACAACGGATAGGGAGAGACTGAAGGATTACTTCTCCTAAGACAGGATCCACCGACGGGATGAGACAAGCAGTACACACACGCCCGGCTAAACAAGGCCTAATGGGGTCTTTTTCTCGGAAACCCCATCAGCGGCTGATATAAGACGGAAGGTGGCTGTTCGAGCACGCGTGAAGAGCCGGGCCGGGACTGGCCTAGCGGAGCTGGGGGCGTTCCGGGGGTTGAAGAAAGGAAAAGCGGGGCGAATTTATCAGTGACAACAGTTGCGAGGCAGGCGGTGCTCGGGGGCCAAAAACACACAACTGGTCAAAAGAAAGAAAGGACTGGAGACCCTCACGGCGAAGATACATCAGGGTGACTGCAAAAGTAACCGTCGCGTGTTCCCGAAGAGGACCGCGCACTATAAAGACTCGCGACTCGTGATAGGGAATGCACCACAGTAAAAAGGGTCTAGTGCAGATCGACACCCATCACCTTGGAAACGGAAGGGACGGAGAAAAACAAACCGAAAATGTTATGGTCGGGGTGCAAAAGGAGGATGTCGTGCAAAACTTGAACAGATCGAAAACCTGGGCAGGCGGCGCGGAAGGGACGGAATCGACAAGCCATTATTTAGAGGAGAAAACCAGGCCCTACGAAGAGAAATCGTCACGGGAAGGGAGGTCTCTTGTGCAGAGCTGAGTAAAAAGGTGACATGTCGGAAGAATAAGCCTGGGGCGTCACGAAAAAAAGAACCCTATAAGACGACTCCGAATCGGACAGAAGATAAAAAGGGAAATTTCTGCCCAGGGGACATCGCGGACGGTTGTAAGGGATTGCAAGTGGGGTCGGACCGAAGGTCGTCTCTACAGCATCGCAAAACAAAAGGAGAGAGGACTCGAATAAGCTAATGTCCATCAAAGATTAAGATTATTGCCGGGGGTCTCCGGGAAAAAAAGGGCGGGAACTACCTGGTCTTCCAGAGAAGAGAGCATCGAAAGGCAAGGAAGGGTGTAGGGGGAGAAGAAGTCGGGGAAAGTCTCATGCTGGCGTGGGGAAGCGTCCAAGCTTCGGTCCGCGTTTGATATGGGGGACTCTACCGTGACTGGAAAGCGGAGTATGATCTCCATCAGAATTCTCTCAAAGGCAAATGGAGCCGAACGTAAAAGGTCCGACTTGCTTACCGGGACTGTCGGGGCCGCGAGCTCGATCTACGGAACTCAAAAGGCGCACCACACGGATATCTCATCGTCTTGCAGGGTGGGGGGGGGTCGTAATATTCTGAGAGGGGAGGCACTCCCATTCGGTGGAACCCTAATCCGCGCTCGCAAAGAAGAGAGCCATCCTTTGCGCGTGGAAAGAGACCAAGGATGGGGGGAGACTGGGGGCTCATTTCAAAAAAAAGAATGAAGCGGTTGAAAGAATCCACGTTTTCAAGCGTGGCAATCGTGGGGAAACTTCTGTCTCAGAGGGGAAACTCTACTACACTTCCTACGACGCGGTAGACGTGCAAAGAAAGTGTGGAGCATTTTTTCTGGACCGTATACCGGTTCCATGCGCCTGCAGAGTGAATCGAACCTGAGAAAAAAAGTCTTCATGGGGACGTCTTCCTCCATATGGGAAAAATCATCGAGGGGATTCTGTGACGAGCACAGAAAAACACTGGGGCCAAAAGATGGGGGAGATGAAAGCGGGGGATAGATAGGAGTTCTGCGAGTTCAGTAGGCCTGACACTGCAACGGGAAAATGAAGATTCAAAGAAACTCATCTCGTCAAGCAGCCTAGAAGGGACCTCGGCGAATGAATGACAGTGCAAAGGGAGTTATCAAGGGTACGGAGTGCGGAAGATCTCGCACAAGAACAGCTTGGTCAGGGCGGAAGATTAAAAAATTTCGTCTTTGGGGTGGTAAACTCTACCGTAAATAGTAGCCTCTTCCAGACTGAAAGGGGAGATGAAAAATCTTCCTAAAATAGGTAGTGTCTATCTTCTGAACGTTATCACACTAACCAGTGTCCCGCTGGGGAAAGCTAAAATTGGGAAGAAGATATCTAGCTTCCTGAAGGAAGCGGGCCTGTAGTGGAGATGCTGCGTGGGAAGCGGCTGCCGAAAAGGGTCCAAAGGCGACATTCTTCGGGAGGGGGAGGGGCAAACCTGGTACGAAGGAAGAAAAGTGGACCCGGGTGAGTGGAGAAGGGAAGGCGGCAGCACTTTTGGGGACGCGTGAGAAAGGTCCCAGAAACAAACAGCCCAAAAAGAAAGGATCTATTTCAGAGGGGGGTCGGTCCGGGGGAAAAGGGAACCGAGGCACTTTGCTAAGGATGAAGGAGGGCAGGGCAGGATATATACTCTAGAAAGTGCTCTAAGAGCCGGAAAAAACAGCCGTTTCTGAAAAGGGCGCGATGCAAGAGGAAAAAGAGAAGAAATCGCGACCAGGGACTTACTTCTGTTTCAGGCAAGAGGAAGAGCAGGCGGTATCGGGACTAAATCCTCAAAGCTGGGAGGCATTCTACAAAACAAAAACGAAAGAAAGGCTTAAAATATTCATTTCAGGAAATGTGCGCCTGCGATGGGTTGAACAATGAGGAGGGGGGGGGGGGGGGGATGATAAAAGGTCGCCTTCAAAAGACAAAACGTGCTTGCGAAAATCCTTTTGCTAATAAGGCGAAAGGAAATGGGCCTAAAGAGAAGGCCCAAGAATCTCACTGGACGGACGACTATTTGAAAGGCTTGGCACTACTAGGACACAGACGTGACACTCTACTAAAGGGAGCAATACATCATCTTCGCGCCGGCTTTGTCCGAGTAAGCAGAGAAGAGTAAACAGTTTCAGCAACACTGGGAGGTTTAGGGTCTAAAGTCTCCAGTGTTGCTTCCCAGCATCTCTCTAGGGAGTCGTGGGAGGGGCGGGCGTCGAAGCTTTTGGTCTCAGAGACGCAAAAGAAGGAAGACTTCAAGGCATCGGAGAGATTAAAATGTCCTATTCCGACAGGCAGGAAGTATCAATACGATCAACTAAGCTGGGGAGAAACTGCGCATCCCGGCATGAAGCCGGACGCGGATTAAAAGATTTCTCCGTTTGAAAAAAAGAGAAGGGCTGCATGGGAAAATTTCGTAAGGACCATAGAGCGAATGGAATAGGGAGTAAGGTTTCATCTACCTAGAATGCTGGTCCAGGAGAATTCGAGCAAACCGGCGACTTTTAAAAAAAGGGGTTATGTCAAACCCGATCGGGAGGGGCCAGAAACAAGGAAAAAAGATCCGCTGGCAACGTCAGAGAGATGTCAGCTCACAGGAAAAAGGGGACTTTACCAATGCCAGTAAAAACCAATTGGAAGGGGGTGTACTAGTTGCGAGAAGCGTCGTGGAGGTGAATGGGACCTTCGAGAAAGGCTGAGAAAAAGAGTGAACCCCGAGACTGGAGCACCGGGGCAAAAAAGGGAAAGGAAAATCTAGGGGTCTTTCCCCTAAAGACGGGGGCTTCCGAACGGAAGAGGGGTGTGGGCTCGATGAACAAAGGAGGAGTCGACTATAAAGAGGACGTCGCAAGGGTTTCACTCAAGGGGGAGGGGGGGAGGGCTGAAATCGGACAAGGCAACGGGCAGACCGAAGAAGGGGAGATAGCTCAATCCTCTATACCCGAGTCCATCGGTGGAAAAGAGTCGTGGGGAAGGAACGACGACTAGAAGAAAAAATCCCAGAACTTTAAGAATCTTTAGAGCGGCAGGCAGGATTTCTACGGAAAAGCGGGTTCTACATTTTGCGGGGGAGCAAAGGATATGACGACAAATTGCGAAAAGGAGATCCTGGAAGGAAAACATCATTCAAGAAAGGTCGCAGTCGGAAAGGAAAAGAGACTTCTCAAAACAACAGGAGTTCCCTCGTCGAACGAGCCACAACCGGAAAGAAAAGCTTCCTACGCGAAGGCATTAGCCGCATTCTCGGATTCAGAGGAGGAAGAAGAAAGAGGCTCTTCAAAAGGACAAGGTCTCTGTAGCATAAATGACAAAAGGGAGTATTGTTTCCTGCAGAGGCACCGTTTACGCATGAAGAAAAGACTTGCATTGCTTCTGGGCGCCGAAAGGCGACGGGGATACTAAAGTAAAGGGCTTCTTAAAACAATATACCTACCTCCGTGCAAAAAGGAGGGACTCTTCGAGTTGACAGGGAAATCATTTCTGTTGTCCGATTGGGTACTTGCGGGGGATGCGTTGAAAGGAGGAAAAATGGTCGAGAGGGAAGACTTGTCCAATCTGCAAGAAGAGCACGGGTCCGCCTCCGTGTGATGGAATTTTTTGGAGACGAAACGAGGGGAGGGGACTCACTGCTTGTCTGAGTATTCCGGGAAATCCTTCGTGGGGCCCGTCTAACTCAGGGACGTCAGGGAAGCTTTCTCCGTCTCGGAAAGGTCCTATTTAAAGGAGGATACGTGGAACCGCCGGGAAAAGAGAAACGACGGTTGGCTGGGATTAAGGGGAGGGGGGAAAGAGGTACAAGGATTTCTTATTCCTGAGGGGGTTTTTGTTTCGAAGGTGCAACTGCGCTACTTGAGAGAACGGAGCCATCTTAGTCTAACCGCAAAGGATATCCGAGCTCGTATGAAGCTTTCTAACTACTAGAAGTGTAAAAGTAATCGTCCTCGCAGAGGGGGTAAAACCCCGTTTCTTCAGCTACTTCTTAAGGTGTTTCTGCAAAAAGAGGAGGGTATCGTTGCCATTAGGGGGGGAGAAAGGGGGAAGGGTCTCCCAAGTTCATCGCCCGAGAGGGGGGGCTCAAGCAATTGGGGAGCTCGGACGGATGAAAGAAGAGGGAACCTCTGTGGGTGTCTCGGAGGTTAAGCTCTCTAAGGGAACCTACTTCCTTGAAAAGGTCCTACGTACCAAAGAGGTGGGGGAGGCGAGCACCGAAATACTCCGCTCGAAGCGGGGGGATCTGGGTAAGGACCAACCAGACTAGTTTCTCCACTCAATACTACAAAAGGCTCCAGCGATAACCACGATTAAAAAATAGGGATCATAGTCTTTTTATTGTGGGGTGGTGGAATCTTGTCGGGGGGAGGAAGGGGCGCTAAAAACGATCTTTAAACGTATTTGCCGAAGAGGTCACATCGGGAAGGGGGGAGTCATCAACTCGGGCAGACAGGCGCTTGCTCTACCTTGGCGAACGCAGGGAGGGAAGCTGTGTGGGGGAATCTTCTACTCTTCTCTCCCCGAGCGAGAGAAAGCCTTCACGTGAGGGGGTTCTCGCAACTGGAGGTCTCAGTCGAGTAGTATCCGAAAAAGGGGGGGTGCGTCCAGAGAAGAAGTTCGTTTCTAATCCCGAAAAGGGGGATATTGGGACTCTTTAAATTGGGAAGGCTGTCTCGCGGAAGGCAGAGTAAGGGGGGGCAAACGGGAAATCACGCGAATTGGGTGGGATTGCGATACTAACTTGCCCGGGGAGGACTGGGGAAGAGGCGATAAAAGGGAAAGTCTTGCCACACCAGCCCCTCCAAGGACAGAAAAAAAACAAGGGGGAGGGCTAAACTCGGGGTAAAAAATATTCATTTGAAGCTGTACGAAAGGATTTTATCAAGGGGGAGGTTCTAGCTGAAAGGGTCGCGGGAAGAGTCGGCACCAGGGCGCTTCAAGGAGGGGTCAGGAATGACTTATCAATCTCTCTCAAGGGGGAAGGAGGTAAAAGATAGAGGGGGAGGAGACTTGATTAAATGCCCGGAAGAAGCAGATGGAAAGGGCCAATGACAAACTCAGTGGGGGGAGACAAAATCTGAGAGGGAACCTTGTAGAAACTTCAGAGTAGTACAGCGTCAATGCAGAGAGGGACTCTGTCCGTGGCCAACGTATGGAGAATAAAAATGGACGGGACAAAAAAGGGTTTCGCCGGACTAAAAGGAAAGGCGGGGCGGGTCTACGAGTCCCTCATTGT
>Ga0179593_1574834_pt1 | contig 32840 bp, 43 predicted proteins | sample CZODoug2_1_08_16_FD_185931 | JGI IMG/M metagenome (GOLD analysis project Ga0179593, IMG submission 185931) | Vadose zone soil fungal communities from Angelo Coast Range Reserve, California, USA - CZODoug2_1_08_16fungal (PacBio error correction) | ecosystem: Environmental > Terrestrial > Soil >...
GCGAGCAAATCTGAGGGATACTGGATGAGCCCGCCTATCAACAGCTGTTCTGGGGTTCGTTGGACGAGTGCACCTCTCCGGTAAGCAACTTGCTGCGGGGGGCGTGAGGGATAAGAACAGATGGGGAGGGGGAGGTCTCTTTGCGCTGTTACCATCCACAGGCTGTTTACGTTTCACACGCGGAGAGTGGCGAAGGTTGAAAGGAACCCCAGCAAGAAGCGGGTCAGAGATGGCTGGAAATTGGTTGCTGGAGTGCGAAAAGGGCTGAAGGACAAAGCCGATCTGGCAACGGCGGAACATCTTCTGGTCAGAGTGATCCACGAGTTATTTTACTAAAAAAAGAAGGAGGGTTCGCACGGGACCAAAAAAAGAATGTCAAAAATCACCCGGGCAGGGCAGCTGGTTCACGAGGGAGGAAACCAAGCATGGGAAGGCATCAGGGAGAAAGACATGAGAAAATACCGCGCCGCGATGACATTTCGCTGATGCCAATGAACGTCATTCTGGGCGCTCTGCTCAAGAGGTTTGTGAGGCAGTGGGGAAGGCCGGCCACACTGGCGGCTTCGGAGTTTTCTCATGTTAGTTCGCGCCGAAAAAGGATCACCGCAGAAAAAAGGGGGCTGTCGTTGGAAGGAGACGGTCGACGGGCGACGAAAACGCTGGTCGATGAATCGAGGATAAGACTCCCCTATAAGCAAAAAACCAAAAAGAAAAAAAACACTTTAGGTTTTGAGAGAAGAATTTAGTCCAGTCTCGGGGGTTGGCGTTTGCTGGGGGCTGGTGAGCACTTGAAGAGACTAAGATACGTCCAGTGGGGGCCGTGAATGGCGGAGGAGGAATGGAAGGGCAAAAGAAAACTGCGCGGGCTCCAGTGCGGAGGGGGAGATTTCTGGGATGTTCCGATCGAGTAGGGGACGGAAACCTTAGACATCCGGGAATGCTGTGCTGATCCGGGTATGCAAAAATCCGGAAGAGGGGAAGAGAGATTTCGGAAGGTTTATCTGCGGGGAGTTCATCCAGCCAGGTCACGTGCGGGGAAGTGAAGATCGAGAAAAAGCCGGACTGGTAAAAAAAAATCGGTTTAGAGGGGGAAGCAGGGTCCTTGTTGGCAGGTGTATAACCCGGCTGGGAAGGTTATTTTCGCGACAAAGAGGGGTGCAGAACAGCACAAGTTGTTCCTGGGGGGGTGAGCTAGGCCGCCCCTCCCGGCAAGGGGAATACCTAATTCACGCGAAGAGCGAATTCAGCAAGGACGGGGAGAATGATCCCCTCAACACAGAGTAGAGATCTAGCTGTCAAAGAAGCTCGCCCGACTCTCGCGCCGCAACGTTGCAAAAAGCTAGGGACTAGGAGACGCCGAGGGGCGAGTGCATTGAAAGCGCCTTCTGCCCTTACTCTGTTTTGTCGAAAAAAATACCTTGCTAAAGGGTGGGAAAGCGAAAACCGAACCATAAAAAAAAAAAAAAAAAACATCAACCCAAATGTAAGGCGCCCCCCCCCCGGTTCCTCTTTGCGGTTTTAGGAGGGGGAAGACAGGCCCAACGACGAAGAAAACGTCGCGAAAAGGCTCTGAAGACGCATAGAACACCGCGTATTCGATGCGCTCAGCAGGCTGTTTCATTCTTATAGGAGCGGGAGGCGGAAGACCGTATGTGAATGCTCATTTCTAGCCGTCGGGTGAAGTCCTACATACCAAAAGAGATCCAGCAACACTAAGCTACTACTAAAGGGAGGGGGCCCATCAATGCGGACATCTATAAGGCGAGGGGCTAGCAACCATGGAATGATCGACATTAATCAAAAATTAGGGTCCGGATAACCCCACGCGAGACAATTAAAAGAAGCTCTCACTAAGGTCATTTACATATAGCTTGCTGTCGATGACCAAGCGAGAGTGCGTGTTCGAGACCCTCGGAAAAACTTTTGCTGACGGTCACCTTGGGATTTCACCGGAAGCATCTGCCGGCAAAGGGGGGAAGTCTATAAAAAGACCGAACATTGTGCAGGACAACGGCAAACAACTCGTCGGGAAGGCCGCACCGAACTGCCCGAAGGAAAAATAAGCCAAACAGATGTCCGCTTACAAAGGAAAATGAAAAGCGAGACATGTCGGCGCTTCCGGCCATGGGCAAAGAAAACTGAAACAGCGTGGTTGACTTCTTCTTTGGACATGAGCTGAAGGGGGAGTTAGCACAGAATGCTAAAACCTGGAAAAGGTAGGAAAGGAGGGCATCAAGCGTTACTTGCTTCTGAGGCAGATGTTCGCAACGAGAGCACACGCCCTCCGCGATAGCTCGAAAGCTCGCTTTGCAGTTGTAGAATCAGGGAGCCCATCGCCCCGAAAGCGGAGGCGTCCAAAAGTGAGGCCGGAGGGTAACTCTCACATTTGAAGAATCATACAAGCTCGGGAGTCTTGACTTCGTGAGCAACACAAAAATACAAACTGGTTCGTGATGAGGAGGGTATCCAAAAGCCGGCAAGTGTCCACGCGGTTCAATCTGTCGGGGGAAAAAAAAAGGGGGGGGCCCATTCCTAAACAACGGAAGAGGGGGACTGGGGGGGCCGATGTGGTCTTCGCAGTAGCGATATCTCACACAAGGGGAAGAGGCGAGAGAAAAAAAAGATCTTGAAGGAGCCCAATCAAAACAAGAGTTCTGGGGGGCGTTAAGGAAGCCGTTCCATAGCAATTTGAAAAAGAACAAACGGAGGTGCAGGGAACTTCGGAACAGATTTGTGGGTATTGGGAGGGTCGGAGTTGGAAGACCTGAAAAACTCAAATGGAAGAAATTTCTTAAAAGGGGCGCTGCGTCGGTCCTCCACTTGAAATGGACCCTCAACGCCCTAGGGAGAGGGGGCGACCAACAAAGGACGCCAAGGGGGGAGGGGCAAAGGATAGCTGGAAATATCCAAACATCGGGAAAAGGATCGTGGAGGCGGGCTTCAAAACCTCTGGAGAATGCAGACGGTAAAAGTTTAAATTTAACAAGAAGCGTTTCGCCTTAGTCTAACATAGACAAATGTCAACAAAGAAAGCAGCGAGGAAGAGGTTCGAGGCAGGAAAATCTCGAAGGGTTGCGGAAAGCTCCGACTTTCCCCAAACCGCCCCAAAATTTCAGATAAAAGGACGAAAGAGTATGCAGGTCTGGGTCCTAAGATGTGGACAAGCAATCTTGAGACAAAGGCTAGCTCTGGGGGAATAAACGGTCAGCACAAAAAATGGGTCGTTCTGCAGGTGAAGCGTCTATGGGTTCAGGTTCTTAAAAAAAGAGGAGTTAAAATTTAATGTGAGAGGTATGCTCTGGAAGAAAGAGCTCTCGATGGATCGTCGTGGCTCTACTGCTGAAAAAGGTATTGAGTGTGAAGAAGGGATTTGTAACACTGTGGGGGGGGCAACGTTCTATTAAGAGCCCCGACATTGCCGGTGAGGCTAAGTTGGAAGGGATTAAATGACTGGGAGCCCGGCAGCCAGCTGGACTCTCAGCAGTAGTGCTGGAGGAAGGGGAGGGCTGGGTCAATTACTGGAGGGGGACCCTGCGGCCCCTGACATCCGGCATCCCGCGGATGCTGAGCCCGGCTTGGGGCAGGGATAAGTAAGGCTTCATGAAGAGGAAGGAAGATTGAGACTTGGGAAGGCGGGGGTGCGGTTAGTTGTGAAAAGCCGTTACGCGCGTACGTACGTGGCGGGTCATGCGTCTAATTATGGGGACCGCTACAAGAGGGTCCGGATTGGGCGTAGAAATTTGTGGGTGAAGAAAAAACGTGGGGGGAAATAGAGACTCTGGTCGTACAAAGGAGAGAGAAGGTCAGAACTGGGCGAGAGGGAAGCCTCAAAAGAAAACTAGTCTGTTCTTCCAAAAATCTAGAGGAACGTGCGCTTGAAGACGCAAAATCGGAGCTTCTTCCGATACGTAAAAATGAACTCAAAAAAAAGAAAAGGAAAAAAAGAGGGAGCAGAAACTGGCCACGCGGGAGGGGGGAGAACGTCAATCGCATTTCATGCAACGTTAGTCTGGAACCAAGTGGTACTAGGAAGCAGAAACCTATAGAGGGGAGAGAATGTCTCATTCTCCGGAACAAGTTTACTAAGAGTTTAACGACAAAGGTAAATCCGTGGAAACCAAAAAGGCTAACCCCTCAACCGCCACATCAACAGACACAAGACGGGAGAAGATAAACGGAGGGGGTCAAAAGTCACAGAATAGGACTTAAGCGTACGATTGAGGAAAACTACCGAAACGCCGAGAAATTAAGGAGGGGTCGCTGGCGATAGGAGAAACCCAATGGCCGGGGTCGCGAGTGCGAGGGGGCATCAGGTTTGTCGAGAACAGGAAGAGTCGGGAATGCTAAAGCGACAGCGCAAGCTACATGGAGGGATCCACTGAGCAAAAAGATCGTACCGGCAAAAGTACTGCGTAAAAAGTCTAACATTCGATACGGCCGATTCTCAAACGGCCTGGGGAAAAGGGGAGAGGAAGGAAAGGTGAAAGGGTTCCAGGTAAAGAGGCAGCCAGCGATGTGGCAGACAATCCGGGTCCATCTCCTAAATAAAGTAAAAGCGTCCTGGATCCCGAGGGCTGTGAAAAGCTGCGAGGTGACACAAATCGGCTAGACGCTAGCGATCTTGCCCTTGAGCTGACAGCGCGATGAGGGGGGGGTCGCAACCCACTGAAAAAAAGATGTGTGGGGACGCCTTCCCCAACACCGACCCTCAGTCTAAAAGACGCGGAGAAAAACTCCGAAAGGAAAAAGGAGGTCAAAATAGGGGGCTTAAAAAAACCACTATTGATTACCAAAGGGGCCCAGCGAACTAGGTGGTCATCGAATCTACGCGCCCCCAAAAACCCCAGACCTCTGTCGTATCTGCAATCCCAGAAACCGGTAACCCGGCCGGGGATCGTCTAAGACATGTGGGAAACTTTTTAAGAATAGCAGAGAAGTTGAGAAACCTCTTCTAGTAAAAAGACATGGTGCGCGAGGAAAGGAGGGGGCCGATATACATCCCTAATTTAGAAACGTGGGACAGCTTAATCGGACGACACATTAACCAGCCAGGTGGGCTCTGATGTCAATCGAGGCGATTGTAAAAGCCCGATATCTAGGAAGAGCTGACCATTGATTGCCCTTCTAAGGAGGGCCGCCCGGAGTAACCTCTCGCTCGGAACTGAGGTAAAGCTCGCCGAAGGTTAATAGGGTCGGACTTGAAAAAAGGAAAGCCACAGGGGGGTAAAAAGGGGAAAACCAACACTGGGTGTGCTCAACGGGCAAAGCACAAGCCCGTAGGTCTTCCGAAGGCCGGAAGGACACTCCAAACAAGAACTACGCCGAGTAGCTTAGAGTGAAGGGAAAAAGGGTTTGTCTGGGAGAGAAATCGTTCTGAGCTAGGGGAATCATCACAAAGAGGAGAGATCAGAACGGGAGTGAGCCGAAAAAAATAGCCGAAGACGGAAGAGGGCTCGTTCGGCTTGTGTTGCGGGCGACGAAGGGGAGCCCGTTCATCGGAACAAGATACTCGCTAAGGAACTGTGGGTGAGAAAGGAACGCACCGAGGGGGGGGGGGGGGGGGGAAAGGATGAAGGAGTCGTTAGAAACGGAACCGTACGAACTCTAAGAAGCCGCTTGGAACAGATGAACGACGGTGCAGTGCGAGGAGATCGGTCCTCCAATGAACGGTCCCTCAGCCGGATGGCAGAGGGGGGCGAGCAGATCTAAACAAAAAACAAAGCGTGGAGTGGGTTATCCAGATTCTGGACAGAAAGCGCAGCCAGGTCTGGGGTCGATGCTGGCCCGGAGAACGCCAGAAAGCCTCAGGATGGGGGAAGAGAAAAAGGGGAAGGATCCTAAGGGAGGGTCCGTTAATTGAGCAAGAAAGCGAAAAAGACAAAGTATCAGCAATTTCCAAGAATCAACGGGACCATCGGGAGGCGCTACGGATTTCTGGGGCGGAATCGTGGTTGAAAGGAGAGCAGAGACCCAGGCTTCAGTAAAGGCAGCTAACGTTTCATTCTTACATCAGGCTTTCCATGGGTGATGTAAAAGCGGTTTCAGAATCCGCTGCGTCAATCGCCTAGATGTGAGGAAGCTGAAGGGACTAAAAAAAAAATTTCAGGTAGCAATTGAAAAAGAAGAGAACCGCCGGAATAGGGATCACCTCAAAGTGCTGAAGCTTTTTGACAATGGCAAGCTTGAATAGTCTCTATGGAGGGAACAAATCTAAGCACATGGACGAAAAAGCGATCGCGGAGCATCTACGGATACAACGGATGAATAGATTTAGATGGTGAATTTGTCCTTGGTAAACAATGTGCGCGTTTGAGAAGATGAATACGAAAAGGAAAAGGAACGTTACTAAAGACAGAAGGATGGACCCAGTTGGAAAGCGCCGTACGATGGCAGGGCTCTATATGTGCTACGGGAAGGTCAGGGCAACGTATCAGAGGGAGGGGGGGATAAAGAAGGATGATCGATGAGGGTTAACGGGGCACCTCGTGTAAGTGATTTGGTCCCGCCCTTAGAAAGAAGCTAATATTATGACCACTTGGGGGGATGTATACTATATAAGAAAAAGCGAAGGGGAAGACAAGGAAGGTCTGGATGTTCGGGGGTGTTCTGTTGATCCAGTACGCTCTTGGGTGACGGTACGTGACGAGAAGATCGTGTGGCTGAGCAAAAATGAGAATCAGGAACTCCCTAATGGGGGGGATTGAAAGGTGAGGGGGGGTAGCTTTTTGTTGCGGGGTAAAACAACCGGAAACTGTATAGGGTTAAAGGACAGAAACGGGGCATAAGTAACAACCTAAAAAAGGGGGAAACTAGCGCTGTTATTCCTGTTTTTTGCTCCCACAAGCAATACGGAGTCAGAAAGGGGGGACGAGGCAAAGAAAGAAGAGGTAGCGTGAGATTAACGGTCGAAAGGAAGGGGGAGAAGATAATCTCAACAAACAACTATTATGTGAGAGAAGCTCCCTTTCCTAATAATATTCATCCGCGTCAGGCGTGGCAACACGGGAACTCAAGGCCGGAGAAAAGAAGGAAATGCTCCATCCTAAGGAAAAGGAGTATTGTCGGAGCGCAGTATCATGGTAATCTCATCTTTTTTACGACATTACCGGTTAGGATAACAAGGGTATGAACCAAAAAAGAAAAACCAAGGAGACACATCAAAGAAACATCAGCTTTGGAACGCGTCTGAACGGCGGGGGTCGATAAGAAATCACATCATTAGCAGCAAGGGCGCGAAAACAACGTAGAGAAGGCCAGGGGAACAAAAGACTACCCCGCCAAAGCCGCCGAAAATCAAGAAAAAAAAATGAAAGTTTAGGGTTCTATGTATAAAAAAAAAAAATCGGCGAAAGATCCTCGCTATGGATTCCGGTAGGAAGGGGCCAGTGGCGACAAGTAAGGCAAAGGGAAGCTGACGGAAAACAAAATCTAACAAGTTTGGGGAGGGAAGGGAGGAACCGATCCTGTGTCAAACCGATCCGTCAAGTCGCCAACCGTAAAATGCGGGCTTTGCCGCAACCAGGAAATTGCCGGGTGACCCAATCAGAAGGGGGAAGGGGGGTCAGAGTAAGGCGCAACCCTGTACTCAGGACAACCGGAGAATCAAATCCTATAGCTGTAGCAGGAGGATCGTATAGGGAAAGGAGGAATCACCTACTGGTTTAACGAAGGAAGGGGGGGTAACCCATCGGCGGAGGATCTCTTTAACGAGTGGGACCAGTCTCATCAAAAAGTACGGTTAGAAGGAAGATTTAGCGCGGAAATCCGGAATCACTGAGCCTGAATGTTTTCCAAGAAAAGTCCCAAACTTCCGACCATAGTCGCAATCAGATCATATGAGTCCAGACAGGAGGGAAGGACAAATTTGAAAAGAAATAAATACAAAGGGGGGGGGGGGCATTACCCTTTCTCTGGACATGAAGAGAATACGCAGAGCAACAGGAGCAGGGCAAGTGAATATGGGAAATGGAGGTTGTCCCAAGAAGGGAACTTCCTCCGGACCTTGTGTTGGGACGATGTGGGGAAAATGTCTGCTTTTGAGGGGTTTCGAAGTGCTAAAAGCACTGCAGTTAAGGAGGGAACGGGAGAATCCTTGGGAGAGAAGGGAGCCGAAATGCCAAGAGGCCCGAATCATGCCACAAAACTGGGGGATATCCACTGGCCAGAAAAAGGAGGATTTGGCGATGTAGGGAATGTATTTGACAAAGAAGACCGAACCGGCTGAGGGACGTACAAAGGATAAGGGTACTTCTAGTAACATACTAACGCAGTCGTGAAGAAAGAGGATCTAAAACGGGAAGGGTATTCTGTTGAGGAGGTCCGAAGCAAGCGCAAATTGGAACTCCGAAAGATCCACAAGAGAGTGATTGGGGGGGTGTCACTAAAGCCGTGCAAGGGTAGAGTTTCAAAGAGGGGGACCGTGGAACCGCAATGACGAAAAACGAACAGCTGTGGTGGAATCTGATGAGGTCGCTCTCAGAGTTTCAACCCGCGGGTCCGAGAGGGAAAAAGAGTCTCTCAAAAAAAGGGGAATTATTAAAAGGGGACATACTGCTACAATAACCTGGCTGAGCAACCTCATGACCTGGAAGCAACGTATAAGAGTCTTCTTGAGTGGTCGTACTGAATAGGACAGGGAAAGAGAAGAGGTGAAAAAAAAAAAGAAAGGCCTTATGATACCCTGACTTCCTTGGAACGCAAGAAATTGTGGATCTTTCGGCAAGGTGAGGCGTGCCGGTCGAAAAAAAGTTTACAGACCTCAAAAAATGGCCGAGCTATTTCTTCAAAGGACAGGTGCGAGAGGGTAAAAAAAGAAAACCACGGGGAGAAGTGGGAGACAAAGGAGGTCAGGAAAGGAGATCCTTCAGGTTAAATACGACAACATAGCAGATACGACTGGATAACACAGGACAAATGGGTAGCGTGGCAAAGGGGGGGAACCCCGTCCTTTCAAGACCATTGGCCGGATTCGGATGCAGATCGAAAAAGTATTTAGGAAGAGACATGTGTGAATTTACTAGGGCATAGTAAGCAACACACGACAAAAAACAAACCATCAGGCCAGAAGCATGCGGAGGAAGAGGGGGAAACGTATGGAAAGGGGGAAAAACCGAATCTCGGAATTGACAAAAAAAAAGCAGCCGAGAAGGACAGGAACGCCTGCCATCGCCGCCAGGCAGAAATCAAGGCGGCATGTAGGGGGGAAAGCAACGTGGTAAAAGGGGGGGGATCAGGAATGTCGACTCTCTCCAGTTTAGAAATGTGGTAGCGGGGGGGGGGCAAAACACCGTGGGATCGATTTGCTCGGGGGGGGGGCGACCATCCGTGGAATTAAACATGGTCTTAATCAGGTAATAGAGTTGGAGGGAAGGAAAAGAATACGAATGCGAAGTTGAAGGGGAAAAAAAAATCAGATGCTCTGGCTCCAATACTCAAAAAGAGTGAGATGTTAGATTTGTTCTTTGGAAAGGAGGGAGGAGTGGCGGTGGGAGAGATTGCCTGTCAAAAAAGGGAACTCCGAGGACTGGGGAAAGAAAGGCAGTGCCAAGTGTGCGTACGTCACCGGAAGATGGCCACTTTGCGAGTACGGTCGGCGACAGTCAAAAGGTAGTGGAACGAGGAAACTCCAGTGTAGCTGTGGTAAAATTTAGGAATGAGGGGCACGTGACACGACTTCCCATCGCAGAGTTGCGCAAAGAAGGTAAAACGTCGACCTCCGGCATCCCGCGTGCTGAAAAACTTGGAGATAAGAATAGGAAAGGAAAAGAAAGTCCCTGAGCGAGAAAGAGAATAGTGCTCGACTGGTACGGGGTTGTAGGTGGGTAGTGGAGGTGGGGTGGGCAGTCAAGCCGCGGTGTAAGATGAGTGAAACGCGCATAAGGTAGAGAAGAATGCTCCGCCCTGGACTCGGAAAAGTCCTGACATGGGGTATAGTTGTTCGGTTAGAGAGGGAGCACCGTGGAGTGGGTTCTATAACCGGTGGCATGAGAAGAGGGGAGAGGGAGGTCCAAGAAGGAAACGTGGGGGGGAAAAAAAGACCTTAAAGCCGCGCCCTTGTGGATAGAGGGCGGGAGGCCTAAGAGCCCGCCCCTGCAGGAGGCAGAACAAGTGCACGGACACGGAGGATATTGCTTCTGGAAGGGCGGCAGGAAAGGCCAGACTCCACCAAGATGAGGAAAAGAGAGGGAGCGCCCTGATGAAGCCGGAAAGGAAAAGAGAAAAGACGATCCTAGGTATTAAAGGGGGAAACTTGATGGCCATTCTCCGGTCGGAAGGAAGAGAGAAGAATCCGATGAAACGGGCGACAGCATAGCCGGTCGTGCCCAACGTTAAGAGACAGATTGGGACCTGGAAGGATAAGAAAACGGGTTAAATTAACCAAAAGAAAAAAAAGGAAAAAGCCGATAACACGCCCATAAAGTGGTTACTAGGAAGAAGGCGGGTTTTGAGGGAATAAAGAAAAAAAGAGGAATCATTCTCGAGTAAGACGTGAAACGTTACTCGCTTCTGATCAAAAATCCCCGCCACCCCGCAAAAGGGGCCGCGAAACGCGAGGCAGAGAAGAGGGGTTCTGTGGGCATGAAGATCTAGAACCCAATGGAAGGAGAAGGGAACTCGAGGGGATCCGGATGTCAAGAATTTTGGGGTAAGCAAAGATACCGAGTCGTGTAGAGGCTTAAAAAAAGAACTAGACCAGAGCAGCACAGTCGACAAAGGCTTCAGCATGTAAAGAGAACGAGAATCATCGTTCTATCCCGGGAAGTGCGAGGACTTCTCTGAAAGGTTGCCTTTTAAGGAGAGTTGTCGTAGCGGCAGGTTTAAAGGGGGGAAGAAAGAAAACCCGCAAACTCAAGCAAAAAAAGAGAAAAAAACCTAAATAGTGGGGAGTATAAGGAAGCCAGGCAAACCTGCAAGCGATGATGCCAAGATGATGGACTAAGAGTGTCGAGAAGGACTAGACAACGGTCGGGGGGAAGTTAGCTTGCCTGGAATCATACTACGGAGGTCAGCTGGTCCTGAAAAATAAGTGAAGGTAACTTGAAAAAGGGGACCGCCTAAAAAGCCGGGGGAACCATAGTCGCCTCGAGAGGAGAAATCATAAAAAAGAAAGGAGGGATTAGGTCCGAAGGGAGTGCGAAAAGCCCTTAACCCGGATGAACAGATGACCATTCGCGTAAAAGAACAAGCTCAGGTGAACGGATCATTTTGGAGCTAGAGAGGAAAAGTATTATGGGGTGCCGGGGGAAAAATACGAACCAGCGCCTAGCCCTTGGTCCTTGGGGAGGATGGTTAACATTAGTTGGCGTAGGGGTTTTAAGAAGAAGGGAAACGCAGATTAAGGAACCAGAAAGAAGAGGGAAACCGTTTAATTGGGCTCAAAAAGCCAAAAAAGAGGGCGGCTGGGAAAACAGCCGGGGGAAGGAAAATGAGAAAAGAAGGAATTCTGCCGATTGGTTGCAAAGAGGGGGGAAGAAAGGCCAAAACGTGGGGGGGTAGAATCAGGCAAAACCATCTACCCGATCCAGAAACGGAAGGTTCGGCCAACCGAGGATACTGGAAAGGATCGGGCGCAGAACCGTAAGGAGAGAAGAGCTTGCACTCTCGGCCGAGGGGTAAAGGGTTTTTCAGGGGGGGTTTGACCGGGAACGCAGAACGAAAAGCACAAAAAACAGTGGAGTGCTCATGAAACCGGCAAAGGAGGGAAGGGTTGCTTAACAGGGGGGGGGGGAAGAGGGAAGGAAAGTTAGCTCATCGTACGCACGAAAAACCACGGGGAATAAAGGCCGGGTTGCTAAAAGGTCGCTCAACCAGGAGGGTGTTTCAAGAAGGAGTGCTCAAAGGAAATCGAAGAAAGGAACAAAAAAAAGGTTAGGGGTAAAATAAGAAGGAGCTGCAGCCAAACGGAGACAAACTCTGTAAGCCGCAAACAAGTCCTTTCTTGTTGAGGTGCGGGAAGGGGGGGATCCGTCAAGCGGCAAAAGGGGACCCGTAGGGTAAAAAAAACTCCTGCGGCCGTTAAGGACTCACTTGAACGAAATCGTTTATCTGAGGGGGGGTTGGGCGCTTGCGATGGAATCAAAAGAAAGAGGTACAGAAAGGACCGCAAGTAGCGTTGTAAATTATGACAAAACTGAAAGACGTTTGGGCTACGCGAGTTGGGACCCGGGACGAAACAGGGGAGAATGTTGTAAGAAGAAGAAGTAAGTTCGGGAATTTCGGACATACGAATTGAAGGATGACTCAACGCAAACTCGAGAGTTAGTTAAAAGGTCCTCGGAACAAACACAGAGGAATAAGGGGAATGTGAAGAGTCCATAAAGCTGGCATCGCGGGGAGGTAAAAACAAAACGGAGTGTCAGATTGAGGGAAATTTAAAAAGGTTGGCTGCACTAATCGAAAATCATAACAAAAAAGAAACCGAAAGGCAACAGTAATATGGAAAGGAAAAAAAAAAGAACGGCATCGTTTAAACTGAGACGGAGAAGGCCTTATTCGATGAAGCGGTCACGGACCGACAAAGAATCATGCGGCACAACTGAGGTTTCAAGAAGAAGCGGTCCTTAGAGGGAGGAGAAGAAAGGCGACTATGTGTCTAAGTGGGGAAGCGAGCACACAACACTGGGGGAACGGGGGGAGTTTTTCTCACGTCGTTTGCATTCCGAGGAAGGAACGATGAGGACATGACCGGGGGAAGAGAAAAAATGCATTCTTTGAAGATAGGAAAAAACAAAAAAGCAGACGTCTGCTGCCAAGCAGAAGTTGTCCGAAAGATCAAAGGGCAAGGCTGCGAATCTCAAGGGAAAAAAAGGGGGGACTAGATCTGTGGGGTTAATCAAAGTTGTGGGTCCTAGTTAAACAGAGGGGGGGTGGGAGAGCTGAAGCAAACTCCGGGGTAATTGACTGGAACCTCCGATTAACAGGGCCCTTTTTTGGGGGAGGAGGAAGGAAAGTAGGAGTAAAAAGGAGAAGGACGACAGGCGATCGGGCAGAAAGGTTTCCACCGATCTTAGCTGAAAGTCAAAAAGTCAGTGGGATTAGATGGGAGGGGCTTTGGTAAACGAGAGAGGGAGAAGGGGCGTAACCACATTAGAAAAGGAGGAATCAGAAACCCCGGATCTGAACCAAAGAACGTGGGAAAAACGGATATACGCATGACCAAAACAACGGAAGGGAGAGATCGAAGGACTGGAGGGGGGGTGAGCGGGTTGGCGGGGGGGAAAAGGGCTTTTTGAAAGACCAAGATACGCGCGTACGTTCGGTACGTGCGCGAAGGATTGTTCTTACGCCTAACAAATGGAGGAACGAGTGGAGAAATGTACAAGTGGAAGTTTGGGCGGGGGAAGAAAGAGGTTTTAGCACGGTTTGGGAGGGTTAATAACCCCGGGGGGGGGTCTGGGGAGGTTCGTACACAGTACTGGGGGGAAGAAAAGGAGGAAGACATTCCAAGTCAGAGAGGGAGGGAGGAACGGGTAATGAGCCCTATCCCCGGAAAAGTAGACAAGGGCATCCTGGGGAACTCGCAAAAAAAATCTGGTGAGCTCTTCCAGGCGGATTCTAAGCTAGAGAAAAAAACAAAAAGGAGTAGGACCTTATCAAGGAATGAACGACCTGGAAGAAGCTCGATCTCCGCCGGTATGAATGAGGGGGGGAAACGGTATTATCAGAAGACGGGCGGTAAGGCCATCAGACCAGAAGTTGAAAGGGGGGGGAATGCTTCAGGTCAGTCCCGCAAGGGGGAGAATCTTTTAAACGATACCGATTCGAAAAATGGGGGATCCCGCAAAAAAGAAAAAACTGACCCCACAGCACTATCAAAGGGGGAGGGGCTTACGCACAGGGAGGGGGGGGTTAAGAAAACATCAGGAAGACATGAGAGGGAAAAAAGGAAGACTAAGAGCCGACTCACAAACCCCAAAAACCTCTCCCTCAATAAAAAGAGGATATGCGCTCAGCGACTGTGGAATAGAGAATAGATTGCACCCAAGTTACTAAGCAAGATAAGAGTGCCGGGAGGGGATGTTTTGTGGGGTCGCAGCCCAGGTCCGCTTCGGATGCTTTAAATGAAAGAACCTAAATCCAGGAAAGGGGAGATGGGCGGTGAGCGCCCAAAAAGAGCAGGGAAAAAAAGGTAAAAAGACAAAGCCGCTTCAAGGGTAAATTCTTACTGACTTACGTCAAACCAAGGGGGGGGGGGAATGTTTCCGAGGGAGATTAAATAGGAAAAAGAAAAGTTGCCAGGAGTAAAGCTAAAAAAGAACACGGGTTTCACTCAAACATCCGAGAAAACCAAAGCGAAGTAAGGGCAGACTGGGAGGGGAACCTTGGCACTAGCGAGCCTAATTGGACTATTTGCAAATGCAATTGATGGAGGCATATACCAAAATACGGGAGGTAAAGTAGCTCTTCAACAGGAATAGGCCAGGGGGGGGCTTAGAAAGGACAACTACATTCCTTTTAATGCATCCACCGGGGAGAAGTTAACGGAAACCGACGAGAAAAGCAGGAAAAAAGAAGAAGAACTGAACCATTTTGTTAAAGGAAGGGAACTTCAAAAGAAAGAAAAAAAAATTCTGCCCTGATGAGAGCAAGCAGCGCACGATCCGGGGGAAGGAAGGGAGAACATTTTGAAATATCCATGAACTCCTGGGGGAAGAAGGAAAAGTGGGTCCTGGCTCATGCATCGAAGATGCATGTACGAAAGGAAAAAGTCAGATCCGCCTAAAGGGAGGGTGGGGCCCACAGGTAAAGAAAAGGGGACAACTTTACTTCTTCATTATTTTGTGAGGGAGGGTCGTTCCGGCACGTAATGAAAATATGTTCGCAGAAAAGTATGCATCTTAAAACCAGATTTTGTGAAGCGTGGACATAAGGCCCAATATACAGTCTGCCTAAGGGGTGGGGTTAGTAAGGATGGCAAAAGGAAAAGAAGTCTGCGATTTGTAAGAAGGGAGAGGATTAAAAAAAAAACCATCCGAGCCGGCATAGGTCGGGGAGCCGCAAACCTTCTAAAACGCCTAGAAAATACTAGAGAAAGGAAGACTTCGGAGAGGAAAAGACATATTTAAAGATGCCATTCAGTTGTTTACTTGAGGGGAGTCTGACAGAGGGGAACCTGAACCCTCCGAAATATCAAAAAATAGGGGCAATGGAAAAGGATGGGGACCCGGCAAAGCAGTGTCAATTGGGGGGAGGAAGAAACGTAGCTCTGGCCGTTACGCTCAAATAAGCACTCAACCAGGGGAGGAAAGAATCAAGGGGGTTGCCGACGGGGAGATTCTTCAAGGAGGGTGTCACGGTCAAGACCCGGTTCATTGTCAACTCAGAGAGGGAAGATCGAGAACAACACCGTGAGGGGCGTATAAAGAAGATACGATACTGCAGTCTACCCGGGAGAGGGGAAAAAACAACTGGATTTGAAAAGAAGAAGATCACAAAAAGGGGAGGCAGGGGGTAAGGGGTTGCGACGGAATGCAGAAGACAAAAGTTTAACGACGAAAAAAGCAATTCAGAGGGGGAAGTAAATGACCGCGAAGAGGTTGGGTGGGGGGGGGAGGGGAGGGTGCGCGGAACTGGAAAAAAAAAACCGGGAAAAAAACTATAACTGATGCCGATCTTGTTAGCACGTCAAGCCATTAAAGCAGAGTTACTCGGGGGAGAAAAAGGGAGACTTTGAGGAAAGCAAACTCCCAGGGAAAAGGGGAGGACTGGTCAATGCTGGAATCGATTAGGGAAAGAACAAAATGGCAAACGGGAGGTGAGGAGGGACCACAGAGCACAAAATAAGGGCATGCCTGTATAAAAAGGTGAAAAAGAGACGCCCTAGGCCTAGATTTATGGGGAAAAAAAATGGGATCGAGAACGGTAATTTAGAGGAAGGATGCTTGGGGGGGGTCGACGGGCGAAACGCAACTGGAAAGAAGGGGAGAGAGTAAGGCAACTAGGCGCGGGGGGGGAGGTGGGGTCAAAAGGAAATCGCTTCCGAGGGGGAGGAAAAGAGCCCCTCCCTCCATTCCCTGCTCATGGGAAGGAACGCGCCAAAGGGTAGGCCGAGCTTAAAAAAAAGGGCTGCTTGAAAAAGGATCATTTCCCGCCGTTAGCTTTCAGGAGGGAGCTAATATCGCGGGGTCAGGGTGCCGTTTGGGGAGGGGGGAGGAAAACACACTACTGGGAAATAAGGACAGTTGGGAGAAATAGGATTGCCCAGCTAACAGGAAAGATGCATGAAACCGGTCTGAAAGGGAGGCAATCACAAAAAAGGAGGTGGGATCGGATTAAGCTGTCTAACGAATCCAGAAAGGGGGCCAAGGAAGCCATTGAAGAGGAAGAGTGGGTCAGGGGGGAGAAAAGAAAAAGCTATGAAGACGATTGGTGGTATGAAGCCCGGCGTTGGAGGTGGGCAAAACTCGGGACAGGGGGGTCAAAATGAAACCACAACCGAACAAAAAGACCTACTGGAAGATAGGTCCAGAAGGACAAAAATCTATAATTGTCGTGGTCATCAAGGTAAGAAAAAGCATTTCAAAAGGGGAGCGAAAAGTTGTACGGGGACGATCGGAGGAATGTCCACGTTTAACGCAAGGGACTAAAACAGATTATTGTAGGGGGCTGTGTCTTGTCTTTGGGCAAGAGAAGGAAACGGAAAGCGGAGAAGGGCTTGCAAAAAAAAAAGAAAATGATCAAAGAAGACGAAGAACTCGAGAGATGGAGGAAAAAGGAATGGGGTGAGAATGCCAGGCAAACAACGGGGAACACTGTTAGCAAAGACGCTGCGGGGGTAGCGTTGTTGTTCAGGGGGGGAGGGGTTAGGGCCAGAGGTCCGAAATATGTCGAAAGAAGTAAAAGTGATTCGAACCAACCCTCAATAAAGGAACAAGGAACTGTTCACTAGGGAAGGGGGTCGGTAGCGGGGTTATCCTTTTTGGCGGGGGGGGGGAAGAAACCCGTTGAGGTTTGGTTCTACAAAAGGGGGAAAAAGATTAAACAAACAGACCGCAGGAAAGACGTGACTCAAAGTGAAGAATAGGCTGACCTGTGATCCAGCAACCGCTCAGATGGGATCAGAAGGTGGAAAAAAGAGGAGATGGAGGAAGGAAATAGAAAAAAAGGTGGACGGTCGAGAAAGCTCACAACTAAAAGGGAGGAAGAATAAAAGGAAAACTTAATAATGAGCGGATATCCGATCTCCCGCTCGCTAACGCTTGCAAAAAGGGTTGCGAAAGAAAGGTGTCTGGGATAAGGATAACACATCCGACCGAGTTGAAAAGGAAAGATAACATGTGGAGTAAAGGCACAGGCTGGACCTACTCTAAAGAGGGGTCAACAAAACGACCCTCTAAGCCCACGGGTTAGGAAAGAAAAAAAAAAGGAGACCCAAAAAACTAAAAAAAAATATCAAAAAAAAGGAACGTCTTCGCATCAAATCGGGGGGAACGGGAAAGAATCAATCACATCCTTCGAGACGCAACTCAGAAAGAAAGAAGAGAGCAGTACTCAAACACAAAACCCGCCACAAAAAGAGAAAAAAGAAAGAGAAAATACGAAAAATCAGTGGGGTTCTAGCGGGGGTGCAGAGGAGATAGCTCACAAAAAGGAAAGAAAACTCTTCGCAAAAAAAGTGGGCGAAAGGGGGAAAAGGGGGGGGGGGGCGAAGAAAACTTAGGCCTTATTCTTGATAGATTAATGGGAAAAAAAAAAAGCGAGAACAAGCACACTGGCTTAGCGTAACCTCTGAAAAAAAGAAAGCAGGAACCTAATAACACGGTAAGGAGGAAAAGATAAAAATAAAAGGAAATTCCATGTTATCGCTGAAGGAAAAAACAGCTTTGGTTAAGAATTTCAATAAGGGATCAAAGGTACCATCTTCAAGTTCGTTAAATAATAGACGAGGAAAAAAAACTGGAAACAATCAGATGGGCACTCATCAAAATCAAGATAAAGAAAAATCGAAACATATCTTCTAAGGAGGATACTTAGGTAAGAAAAGAAAACTACACACTGTCGATGAGCGAAGGGGAAGGTAGAAAGCCAATCTTCACGGGGACTGAAACGGTCTTCAATTTGTCTGAAGAAAAGGGAAGTCAGGTGTAAAACACTGCCAGGAAGGCCGCAACGGGAAAAATAAGAAAGGAAAAGGTTGCGCCGGACCACAGGGACGGACCCACAAGGAAACCTAAAAAAGAGAGGGAAAGAACGCCCTAAAAATCCATGAAGAACCTGAGGGGAGAAATAAGCCATGGACGCTTTCCGCATTACCAGCTCGGAAAAAGGAGGAAAGAATGCAAGGAGCATTTCGGTAGCGGTTCTAGGAAAAGAACATTCCCTAATGGGTGACCATAAGAAGTAAAAAGTCACGCTTGGAAAGTGCCTATTCTTGGGGAGGGAGGGAATTTTAGTCCGTTTAAAAAAAGGGGGGAGGAAAGGAGAGAAAAGGGGAAAAAGTGAAGACGGGGAAAAACAAACGTTTCTGGCTCTAAATCAAAGAGTGCCATAAGGGAGGAAATCCTAAGCAATTCTCCAGGGAAAAGAGCTGCGGGGGAAATGGACCAGAGCTGGAGAAAGAATAAAGAGTGCGATAGAATCCTGGGGTAATCAAAGATCATGCCCCAAATCAGCGGTATTGAGTGAAAAAGAAGGGATGACAAGAAGCTTCACGGGACAAGTGGACTTTAGAACGACCTGTACAAGCTAGAAGTGAAGGGTATGTAACTTTTAGGGCTTCTGTCTTAAGGACACAGCTCCAAAAAAGGATAACAACAAATCAGTTATGGGTGAGTCGGGGAAGACACGGCAAATCTTAAAGTGGCGTAAAGTCGTTAACTCTTGCCTATGGAAAATACGCAGTACGAAGAAGCACCCCAACTGAAAGAAAAAGGAAACAAAGCTGGATCGGAGGGAGGTCTTCCAAGAAGATTTGAAGTCCAGATGAAAGGGGAGGGAGAGAAGTAGAGGTCTCAAAAAAAAAAAAAAGGTCTGGAGTAAATAGAGGAGAAAGAAGACGGGGGCTCTTCAAAGGCGGTACATCAAAAAAATGGGGGGGAAGAAGAAGATACGAACAAAAAGTCACACTTGAGGAAGGGGTTTTAGTGAGGATCCGTTCAAGCTGCCCAGTTTAAAAAGGAACGGAAAAAAATCACACTTGCAAAACGTACCATGAAAGAAAAGGAAAAAAGAACCCGATGGGATCTTTCGGGGAGTGGGAGAGGGGACGGGCCTGCGAAGAACCTTAAGGAGAGACAGAAAAAAGCATACTAGAGGCAATGAAAAATGCAAAGCAAAGGGGACAATCCTTAACACACACTTTAGAGGGGGGACTAAAGAAAGGCATACAAAGAAAAGAGGGGGACAGGATGAAATATAGTCGGGTGGCAACTCGCACAAAGAGATGGTTCATTTAGAACTCATCCATATAAAAACAAAGGAGTCGAAGGGAGGGAGAGAGCACGCTGCAAATGGAGAGGTCTGTATGTCAAAAGAAAAGACGTGATCCGCGAAACTGTGAGGGAATGGAGACAAGAAAGGCGTTTCGAAAAGGGGAAGGGACTGCAAAACAAAATGAGTCAAAAAGAATGGGGGGAAAGGAAAGGGGAACAAGGGCCGAGGTAATGGCAACTGTCAAAAGGGAAGGTCTGGACCTGCAATCCAACATCGTTGAGGGGGGCTCAGCCTCTCAAAAATGCAACGAAGGAAGTATAGAAGGCATGCATCCGAGCAAAAAAGGACGCGAGCAAGGGGACAGTTCTAGTGAAGAAAAAAACTAGGTTAGGGAAAGACAGCAATGGGCTGCGCTGAAGCAAAAAAATTGGGAGAAGGGGGTTCGAGGGGATTCGTCGGCCAACAAAATGTCAATTAGGGACAGGGAGGGGAGAAAGAATCGTTTTCATGAAAGAAAGAAGACTTGAATTAACCAGCATTAAAAGGGGATTAATCTCAAAAGCAAGATAGGAGATCAATTGTCTACTCCTAGGGTGGGGAAAATCAAAAAAAGAAATATCTCAAGGCGGGGCAAAAAAAGGGTCCTAAGTACGCAACTATGAAGGAGAAGGGGAGGATTGGGTGATATCAGAGTTTCAATATTGAGAATAGACGGTTCGAATGCCGACGGCCAAAAACTACGCCGGGTAAAAGGGGGGACGATGCCAAAAAACGTACCATGGCCACTGGGGGAGGGACTGATCCAGGAAAGAAAGGGAATTTTTCCGGTAAAGGACACTGTTAAAGGAAGCCCAGCAAACCCGGGTGAAAAAGGACTCAAGCCAGGGTGCGACTGATCTATGGAGGTGAGGGGCAATAAATTAAAAGTCTACAGACTGCGCAACAGGGGAAAAAAGTGAGACGACCTTCATACAACTCGCAGAGATGTCACTGAGTGCAAAAGGTTTCTAGAGAGAGAAGAAAGGTAACACCTATAAATCTGTCGCAAGAAGAATTATCGGCTGGGGAGGGGGGGTTAGTTCTGTGGGATAAATAGCTCCCAAATCGGTAAAGCGCAAATGCATAGTTTTATGCTCCCGAAAAAAAGACGTAGACGAAAAAAATAAATGTTGAAAGAGGGAAGGGGGGTGGGGACGGGTTAGAGGACGGGTTAGCCTTGGGGGGGAGTTTGAAGAACAACCGGGGAGATAAACGTAGAGGTTGGAACGTAAAAGATGAATGAAACTGGGAAGAGTTCAAGAAGGCGATCAACTTGTTTTCAAACTATCGTCTGGTAGAAGGGAGGAGAAATAGTCAAAACACGCCAACGAAAGTGAGGAATCGAACTGGGGGGGACAAATGTTTTCTGATGAAAAGGCGAAAGTTCCAGAGGAGAGTTCTAGCTGAAAAGAAGTCAGCGAGCCCGGGATTAATAAGGGCAATCCACAAAACAAAGGGGGGGAGTGGGGGAAACTCTGATATAAAGAGCCTGGCCAAGACTACCCGGAGTACAGAAGAAAGAGACCCTCAGAGTCCGATTGAAAAGGTGAGAATGGACATCAGTCTACTTGGCGGGGAGAAGCAAGTCAATCCTGAGAGTCGAAACTTGAGAGGGGAGGACAAGTCCTTGACTGCCAAAGTTGAATAGAAGATGTGACACAAATATAAATTGAGAGCCAACATGTTATTAACCAAAAAAAAAAGGGAGAAAAAACCGCCAAACCAAGAAAAAGAAACTATCCAACAATTGTAGGGGAGTGAAGCATCTCAACTGGCGGGTTATGCGTGAGAAAAGAAAAAGAAAAAAAGCGGAAGAAGCAGAATACAACTCTAGAGGGGAGATGCCTCAAAAAAAAAAAACTAACCTCCAACATCTAACAACGGAAAGAATACAAGGAAAAAAGGACAGGTTTCTCTGTGGATGGAGTATAGAGGTAGATAACCCAAGGGGAGAACTACAGCAGATGGGGCGATTTAAAGGGAGGAAGAAGGAACATATGGGGGAAGCAAGAAAGAAGACCTGGGCTGGGGAAATTCACTAAGACAATCGATCCAGAAAAGATAAAAGGATGACCTCGAGAAAAAGAAACTGTGACGTGACGAGAAAATCAAGGGGCACAGAGAAGAAAAAGAGGCCATAGGGACTGCGAGTACTTACGAAAACCAAAGTGGGGCCCTGGTGGTAGCACGGGAGCTACATCTCAAGGGGAAAGGGAGGGGGAAAAGAAGCGCGCAACTAAAAAAAAGGGGGATGTGGTCACAAAAAGAAGAGAAACAGCCTAATATATTCACATCATTAGTCCAGGAAGAAAGAAACAATCAGGATCACCTAAAAAAAAAAAAGGGTGGCCAAGCTGAGGGTGAGGAAACAAAACAAAAGTCGAGACCTGGGGGAGAGAGGAACAACGATCCAGGGAAAAAAAAGGGAGCTGAAAGGAACACATTGCCGGGTAAGTCAGATGGCCACGACCTGGGATCTGTCAAAGGAAAAAGCTATGAAAATAACTGGAAAGAATGGACAAGGGTGTGGAACGCCCGCCTTTCAAACGCAACAAAAGAAGGAAAAATCAGGAGGAGGAGAAGACATCAAATCCCTAGAAAAAGGGCCCGGAAAAAAAGAAAAGGTGGGGAGGGAAACCCATTACACGCAAATTGATGTCCGCATGAACTTGGGGAATCAAAAGGTGTACTCATGAGGAGGAGAAATCGGAAAACGGTCCGGGGGAATGGGTACAGGTTTTGCACCAGAATCCCGGAAACAAGAGACGGAAGGATGGAAAACAGGGCGACTTATGGGGGGAAGGGGAGGTGGGCTTGAGGAGGGGTCCGGGGAGCAAAGAGGAAGGAAACAAGAGGCCTATTTAAAAACCTCAGAGGATAAACAATTCTTGCGTACAGACAGGACCGCATAAGAAAAAGGGAGGGTGGGAAGAAGCAGCAGCAAACAAAGGCTGTCAAATCGAAGGGTAAATCTGGGGCCAGCTAGGGATAAAAAGAATCGCGTTGGGGAAGGGGGGGGGGGAGCCTATATAGAACCAAGAAGAAACTAGAGAAACCGACAGTCGGGGATTGAGGAAACCCCGTATAAAGGGGGTGGTACAAGGGAAAGGGGATAACTCGCGCCAGGAAAGAGTGAAATCAGACTTTAAATAGCTCGGAGAAGGGAATGGATGATTGTAACGGTGAATTGTAAGGGAGAGACAACAAGGGAAACGAACAAGAAAAGAAATCCACAAAGAGGGTTAGTTTGAAGGGAGCATGGATCCGGGAAGAATCGTGCAAAGGGTGCCCGTACAGGAGGAGGAGGGTCAAAAAATGGCCGATTGAACCGTCCAGAAACCAACGCAAAAAAACTTAAAAAAAACGCCTATGGAAGAAGAGGGGGATGACATCCAGAGTGGGCTTCAATAGAAAGTGAGGGACTAGAAAAGGGATCTCTAGACAAAGGAGGAAGGAGAAAAGATAACTATCCCTAGGGCCACAGAACATGGAAAATCTGAATGAAACAAAGGGGGAAAGCCCGCAATCAGAACAAACTCATTCTCGTTGACGTAGAGGGGGAAAAATTATCCTGGAAATACAAAAAGAGTTACCTACAGGAAATCACAAGTGCAATTCGGGGCAAGGTTTGAGAAAAGAAAAAAAAAAGCACGAAAACAGAAGGGGGGTGGGATCTTGTGGTGAACGGGGAAACGTCGGGGAGCTGGACATGCTCACCGAAAAGGGACAAGAAGAAGAATAAAGAAAAATGGAACGAGGGGGCAGAGGAGTTGCGAAGAGGGCCGGAGAAAAAAAGGGTTCATCCTGAAACCACTTTAAAAGGTTTGTAAAAAGAAGAAACTGGAAAGGGAGGGGGGTGTCAGGAGATGTGGGAATCTCAAAGGAAAAGAAGGATGACCAAAGGCAACGATTTGAGTGTGCTGGGGAAAAAACTGCCTATCCAAAACGACGGCATCCAGAGAGTGCAGGTGGCGCAATGAGGCACAGGACTGCACGACCCTCTGCCTTTCAGGGGAGGAAAAAAGGAGGAAAACAAAGGGGGGGCAGCGCAGACTGTCGGGGGAATTAACCAGGACATAGAGGTTAGGACCGTCTCTTCTTACCAACTTAAAAGAAAAAAAGAGTCCAAAAGAAAAAGAACAGCGGGAAAAAGAGGGTAAGGATTGGATGGGGGGGGGACAAAAGAAAGAGCGGAAAAGCACGGGGAAAAAAAAGCTGAAGGAGAAAAAATCTAATTATTCTGAAAGAATGAACGCTTCAAGGGGAGCGGACAGAAAAAAGCGTTCATAGGGGGGTCCAACAAATCGACCGGAAGAAAAGGATATGTGACGAGGCTGTCCTATCCAGAAGAGGGGAGGGTGGGGAACATTGACGGGGCACACACACTGAACGGATTCAAGGGGGGAGAGAGAAGAGGGTTTCCGGCGGCTAAAACTGCCTGAAGAAAGGGGAACCGCAGGAAGGGATGAGGATAAAAAGGGAAAATATCGTGAAGAGATCGGTCAGAAGAATTGAGAACTCCCTCCCAAGATGGGGAGAACGAAAGGTCAGAAATGTCAGAGTTCCTAGAAGAGAAGAACTAGTCATATTTATAGGGGGTGACACTGAATTTGTCCTGAGGAAAGAGCTGGGCGGTTTGCGGACGGAAGACGGGGAAAACGCCGTTCCTTGAAGACGAAGGTGGGAAATAAAAAGAAAAAGACACTGGGGGGACTAGTTAGCAAATCAGGGATAATCATTTACCGGGATATGGGGAAAATGGGAAAAAGAGTTCTAGAGGGCCACCGATCGGGTTGGACCGGACAAAAGAAAAGGAGAGGGAGGTGGAGATGGGCGAGAACTTTCCAGGAGAGTCCGAAGACGTCATGGGCGGGACAAAGGTCTCAACCTCTCTAAGGACTTACCCTAGCGAGGAGGAAGCAAAGGGGGGTTACGATAATAGAAGACCAAATAAATGTTCCTAGAAACTCAGAGGGAAGAGGAAGTTCTTTCTCGGCAGGGGTAACGTGGGAGGAGGGGTTTTAAAGAAAAAAAAAAACTTGGGAAGGGAAAGGATGGGACGATTTATTAAAAGGAAAGATGAGGGGAAGGCAGAAAACATAACAAACGAACGGAGACGCGTAAAGAAATAGGGATGGAAAAGGGGGGCGGGGGGGGTGGGTTAGCCTGGGTTTGGGGGGGAAGAAACCAAAGGTGTCTACGATAATAAAATATCGTTGGTCCGGCAAAAATAGGCAAAGAAGAGTGGGCAGAGAAAGAGGAACATAAAAGAACGCATTTTGGCAAAAAACTGCTTATTCCTTTCAGTATCATAGGGAACCCCGCCACTTCGGAACTATGCCAAGAGGAAGGGGGGTCACGGAGGAAAAAAAAAAGGAGATCGGAGCCGCTGACAGGAAATTAAGGCGAATGAGAAGATCAAAAAAAGGAAGAGGCCAGGAGTCCCTGGAAAGTCGGACTGTTCTACTCTTAGAGACAGCCTAGAAAAAAAAAATGAACATTAAAGGGGGAAGAGCGGACCTGGGGCTGGCGGACTAGTATCAAAGGGAAGAATCTGATGGAAAAAGGCGAGGCTCGTAAGAAAAAGTCAGGAAAAATTTAAGGGCTCATCTTGAGAAAGACAAAGGGGAAAAGGGGACACGCTAAGCCAACGGGTGGGAACACACGAAACAAGGGAAACCCGAGACTCTAACCCCAACATCAACATCAAACAAGGGAAAGGGGAGGGGAAAAGCCTCCGGGCGGGTAAAGGGGGGCAATAAAAGAAGATCAGATAGAAGTACAACTAAAGGAAGAATACGTAATCTGACTCAAAAAACAAAAAACAAAACGGATCACCAAAAAAAGTCTTCGATGCGAAAAAGGAAGGGGGCACTGTCATGGGCTTATAGTAACGGAAAAGGGCCAGAGATCTAGGCGAGGAAACTGTATGTCGAAGGAGCAAGTGTCAAAAGGAAGGAACCCGGAGAGTCTGTCCTGGAACAGCACAGAAATCGATCCAGCACAGATACCGGGAGGGAAGCGGGCCAAAGGAAAAAAGATCCGTGGACGGGGGACCCGATCCGTCAAAAGTTTTCCATATGAGCCAGTAAGGAAAGTAAGGACGAAAAAGTAAACTGGAGACAACCAGTGTGGAAGGGAATAACCAATTAGGGAAAGAGCAAAGGTAACTTCGTTTTGACAAGATTAAGAGAGCAAAAAAGGACCCAGGTTCAAGCAAGAAAAATCAGAGAAACAGAAAGCAGGGTATATCAAGACAGTGCATAAGGAGTGGGAAACGAAAAAAAAAAACTGGGAGGGAATGAAGGGAAAAAAAGGAGGGGAGGGCCCAGAAAAAATCAGGGAGGGAAAAAAGAGATTACAACTGAGTTCCATGGTTGATCTTCAGCAACTGTCAGGAAGGGGGAGTCCTTAAAGGGGCATGCGCTGCCGGAAAGGGGATTGAGAAAATCCTGGGAGGAAGCAAAGGGGGGTAAGAAGCCTTCCCAAGGGCCGACCACATAGACCGCCTCAAATAGGAGGAAAGCACGAGAACTGAATAAAAAAAAACTGGGGGACGGAGAAGCCATGACCGAATATGAAAGCTACACGGGAGAAGGCAGTCATCTATACTTCATGAAGCTGAGCGGGACCGAGAGACGTCAAAAAGGAAAGATTGGCAGTTTGTGGGAAAAAAGAAGAACTTGGGAAAAATATCGTCATACAGATGGCCTTGGTGCCAGGGAAGTAGTGGAATGAGTTGCTGGGTTAATGGGAGGGGAGAAAGGGAGAAACGCCATAGGAAGAAGGAAAATCTACCGACCGTCAAGGAAGCACGAAGTTTCGGGGAAAGGAAGAAAGGGCCCGAATGGGGGGAGATCCAGGGTTGAAGAAGGGCGGAAAAGAGGGAAACCCAGTCTACGATGGTGGATAGGGGTAAAAGGAGAGGCGAACTCAACCATCGGTTGCGAAGTGTAGAAATCAATTAAAGATTAAAAAAAAAGGATCTTACCACAGAATCATGACGGGGAGGAAACAAAATGAGAACTTTGGGAGAACGTGGGGAAGATAAGACTCGCGCAGGCAAATTAGAAAAGAAGAGGGAAAAAAACTCAGGACATTTCAGGGAGGAAACTTTGGTTATACAGAAAGCCACCCTCGAAACGCAAAAGAATCCCCACATCGGGAGTAAAGGGAGTGGAATTTAAAAAAAAAAAAGCAAGTGGGAAAAGGTGGAGACCTACGACGTCGTCAAAAAGATTGGCCGATTTGGGGAAAAAAAAGGTCGAGTAATTACAAAAAAAAAAAGAATAACGAATCCGCTGGTGAAAAGGGAGGAGGAAAGAAAATGGGGGAAGGAAGACCCCGGTTCTGATCTATATTCAGAGTAGATAGACAAAAAACAAGGGAGGAGTAACAGAAAGAAATAAAAGTCTCATCAAAAAAAAAAGGGGGAGAACTCCTTGTGGAAAATAAGAAAACAAGGCGGAGTTCTGTCTTCCGTGGTTGAGGAGAAGAATGAGAAGCACCAGAGGCAAGAAAAGGGTGGTGAAAAATAGGATTCCGACACTTGCAACATGCATTTGAACGGTTAAAAAAACAAGGAATCAACGACCCTTTGGGGGGTCAGGAGGGTTCAGGGGGGGCGCTGCTCATTGACCTGGGAGGAACCGCACCGTTCCAAACTATAACAATGAAATGGCACGATCGGGGAAAGAAGGATCTTCACGACTTAAAGGGCTCGGGGGGGGAGAAGGGGTACCGGAAGGTGTCAATAAACAGGTAGAGAAGTTGACGACACGAACCGACGGGGAGAAAGTCGAGATGGCGGAATCTCTTCAAGTCTACAACAGATAAAAGGAAGAGGGTGGGCTTTAAAAAAAAAGAGGGGGAATCAGAAGAAGGAAGAAACAAAGTCGGGGGGGGGCACGGAATTGTAATAACTGGGTGGAAAGAAAACTGAATCCCCTACACGCCCATAGAAAGGAGGGTGTCATAGGGAGGGGAGAAACGCCAGAATCCGGTGAATTGAAGAGGGCAGAGGCTTTTCTGAACTTCGCTGAAGAAAACTAAAAGGAAAAGAAAAGATCATGGAAAAGAAAAGAAAGTACACGTATGCTGGTCCTTCGGGAACAACTGGGGCAAAAAAAAGAAGAAGCCTTCTCTGAGAAGAGCAGCCCCGACATCTAAAAAAGGAAATGAATTCTCAGGCAGGCGAAGAGGGACCAAGTCCCGAAAGGAAAAGGAAGGGGATTAATTTCCGCAAAAAAAGTGTCCATTCAAAATCGTTCGAAGGAGGATCACATCGCCGAGGCGAAAAAAGATGGGGTAGGGCCTTGGGGGGGAGGGGAAGCACAACACTGGAAGTCTTTCGGGGAGGGGGGGGGAGGAAAATAGGGGAGCGGAAGGCAATCGACAGCCGGATAGGCAGGAAAAGAAAATGTCTGAAGAAAATTGAAGAAGAGGGGAAAAGAAAGATCGTTCGCTGGCTACGATGGCCAGGAAAAACTCAAGTCATCAGGGGACCTAAAGCGGAATAAACAGGGAGGAAATCCAGCTCATCAGGAATTCAAATGGTCTTAATATGGGTAGGATGGGTGAGAAATCAAGGGGTAATTATGAAAAAATCCTGGGGGCTTTTGTGATGAGTATCACAGAAGGCAAAACTCATAGTTTCACGGAAATGACAGAAACTCCGGAATTAACATGAAATTGGGGGCGAAGGGTCAAAAAAGGCTAAGAAGGGCTGAGGAGTATATAGGGGGAGTTGGAAGATCGTCGAACGTAAACGGAAGAGGGTTCAAAGAACTCGGAACATACGCCAACAGTGTAGGCAGTGTGAGAGATTGGCATGGTCTTTGCAAGGCAAAGAAGTCCAACCGCGGATCTTATGGGTCGAACAAACAACTTGCGAAAGAAAGTCAGCAAATAGACTGGAAAAAACAGGAATGGGTGATATAAGCCTAGATAACCCTCCAGGGGGAAAAAAGAATAGCGCGTCGAGATTTCTTAAACCCAAGAACAAGTGTTAGAAGGGGTGACAGGGGGTTTTGGAGTGGGGGGGGGGGACCAGACCACGTTCGAAGCGACGTGTAACTGAAGGCGTTGGCCAAGAAAGGGTATTCTGAACCCGCTAAAAAAAAGAAGAACTATTACCAAGAACAGTGTGGATAGTTTAGGAAGAAAGCAGGGGGACTGTTTTGGGGTAAAGAACAACGTGGGAGAGATCATCTTAAAAGAGGGGGTCAATACAAGATGAAAAAGAAATGGGTCATAGAAAAAGGAACATGCTCGAAAGGGAATATCTCGGGGGCACGTAACAGGAGGAAAAAACCCATCACAAAAAAAAAAGAGTACGGGGGAGGGCAATCGTAAATTTCCAAAGCGGAAAAGAAGGGGGGAGGGAATCTTCTTCAAGCGCATGCAAGGTCAATCTGATCGAAACAAACAACAAGAGGCAGGAATATATAGGACTGAGCCTGGGCCAGAACTTTATAGCTCCTAGAACCCTACAGAGGGTGGAAGCGTGCACCCGGGGAGAGTGGGGTCCTAGTCCCGGGGGGAGGGGGTGACTAATCAGCAAACTCATCCTAGATTGAAAAAAAAACGTCCAGGAGGGATTCAAGAGGCCGGAGGACCAGGTTGAAGAAGTAACTTTGTATAAAAAAAAAGATTTCTCTGAAAAGGGGAACCCAAACCAAAAGGCTAACCCAAAAGAAAAAAAAAACCGATAAAAGAGGGCGGGACGAGATAAACCTTCGGGGGTAGAGGGAGAAAAATAACAGCAGGATGGAGGAGAAGGATACTTAAAGGGGGAGGAAAGCAAATCGGACTCAAACAAAAAAAACAAAAAAACACAAGCCAGAAAAGAGGACTAGTCACGAGGAACGTTTCAGGGGCTGTGATGGCCTTAGAAGCGGAAAAGACCAAAGAAGTTAAAGAGCTCGGGCTAAGGGCTCCGGAATGTTACGAGGGAGGGCAATGTGGGGGAGAAAAAGGAACTTGCCATGATGGAATGACATCGGCAGACAGACCCCAGGGAAAAATCAGATCAGCAAAGAGACACTGGAAAGTGCGTCCGCAGAGTGAACCAGGGGGAAGTGAAATGTAAAGAAGCCCGACCCTGCAAGTCATTCAAGAGAAAAACCGGAAGGCCATTCAATGAAGTCGCTGGGGGAACGGCCGCAACAAAGTTGGCATGTTAAAAAATTTAATATGAAATATCAAGGGAACGCGGTGGGAAAGGATTAATAAAGGCTCAAACAAAAAGGCGATGTTTCAAGACAGTAAAAAAGCACAATAGAAGGAACAAAGACAATAATAAAATCGCGGGCAGGGGTCACGGTATCCTTAGGTGCGTCCTCAGCGAACAGCCTCAGGGTAATACGCCAAAGTTGCTGCGGGTCTTTCACCGCAAGTAGAGCAAAGCAAGCAGCGGAACAACCGATCTTGGGAAAATGTGTGGAGGGTCAGAAAGTTAATGCACTTTGGGGGGAAACATGCCGATCCGGGACCAGGATCATCTGGGCCGACCACGGGTGCCGATGATAAAATAAGGGGGGGGAAAGACGGAACATTGGTGGGTGGAGGACGGGGGGCAAGGTACCAAACGGGCCGGAAACAAAGATCTTGCGCCAATAGGCGATACCATAGAAACAAAGCAAAAGAGGAAGGAGAACGCTTTGAAGACATCCCTAAGAAGGTTATGCCTCAGAAAAATGCATCGGGCGCATGCAGGAATAATATTCCTTATCAAAGAAAGGGGGCGAGCTCGTCACCGATGAAAGATGTGGGCGGTTTTGGGAAAAAAAGACGGGGAAACGCCCGAAGGATTGCGTGGGACGAATGGGAGTGTTACAGGAGGGGGGGTCGCTTGGAAAGGGGGATTGAAAAAAAAAGGGAGGAAACGCCTAAGAAGGAAAAAAAAGGGTTAAACAAAGCCTGCCCGCGGTCACAGGGGGAGTGGAAAAGAATAAAAAAAAGGGATTGGAGGAAGAATGGGACGGCTCCAAAAGAGACCACTGCTGAATTTGAGGGGAAAGAAAAGCGCTGCTAAGACAAGAAAATTGGGGGAAGGGTGGATACTGAAAATGCCAGCCTCATGAACACCCTAACAGAGAGGGGAAAACTGCCAAAATGATAAAAGCCCAGGGAAGCTTCCTCTCTCTCAAAAAGGATGACTAAGAAGGAAAAAGACTAGACATTTAGGTATATTATTTGATACGTTTTCTTCAGAAGTTCAATATCAAAGAGCACAACCTACTAAAAGGAAACAAACCAAAAGCGACTGTTTATGTGACGTGGGGAGGGTATAAAAGGAAAAGAGTGCAAGTGGTGTCTTGAAAGACAGCCGGAGGTTGCACTGGCAGATTTACGCTGAATTCAAGGAAAAAGCAAACCACGGAAGAACGAAGCAGAGTGGATGTTGGATATCAGGCCCAGCCTGAGGTGAAAGTCACAAGGAGGAAGGGGTCATTGCTGCAGTAACGATCAACTCGAAAAACAGTGGGAAGGAAAAGAGAAAGAAACATACACTGGGCTAGCACGAACCTATCGAAAAAGCTGAGGAGAAGCCGAAGAGAAGAATCAAAGTGCGTGGTGGAGTAAGTTGGGGGTTAGTCTCGGGAGAAAAGCAACATCGGAACCAGAGTTAAAGAATTGGGGGGAAAAAAAACTTGGTCACGGCTTTGGGGCCGTGAGAACACATAACTCACGGGAAAAACCAGATTTTTTGGGGGAGACTGGGAAGGGGGGGGGAAGGGAAGAGCTAAAAGGAAAGTTTAATAAGCTAAAAAGAGGAACGAGCTTGGCAATGATGCCTGAACGTAACTGTTGACCGAAAAATGAACCCGGGGAAACTAAAGGAGGGTTTTACACCAAAGACCGCCGACGGCTTCAGGGAATATGCAGGAATCGAGAAGATTCGACAACTAAACGATTAGTGAGGTGGAAGCCAGAAGAGGGCACCCTCCACCATCCGTCAGCATGGGGGCCATTGGAAGAGCCCCGCTACGAAAGAGAACGATTCGGGGATGTTAAAGCAAGAACAGAGGTTGAGAATCTCCTCAGGACCGGTAAGGGAATAGGGCATAGGATTTTAAAAGGTATCAGGACTAACTACGAATAAAAAAAACATCCAAAAAGAAGGCACAAGAAAAATTATGACAGGGGGGGAAGTATTAAAAAACTGGGGCAAAAACAAGGAATCTCACAGAGTGAACGGACAGGCAGGCGACCCGACAGGGCTCCAGGGGAAAGCGGAGAGGCAGGGCGAAGGGTCATGCGGGAAAATCAAGGCTTTTGGGGAGATTTGAAACAAAAGGGGGACGGACCATTCAAGGACGTGACGGGGAAGAAGCATCGGCCGAGTGAGACTATTGGTCAGGCCGGGGGGAGAAAAAACCCACTTTTAAGAGTGCAGTGATTTTCAAAGGGGAACGAAAACCGACGAGGAAAACAGGGAAGGAATAGCAGTTCACCAGGAAATTACTGATAAAGCTAAACGGGTGGGGGAAGAAAGAGGTGAACTCTGGGAGAAGAACGAGCGTTGACCGCCACTCAAAGAAGGAGTTCAGAGAAAAGTAGGCATCGCGTGGAGAGATCCAAAACTTGGGGAGGTGAGATATTCGGTTTGGTGAGTCCTGAGTTTGACGGTTAAAAAGAAGCTGGGCGGTTGATCGCGTGACGAAAGGGGAAAAGAACGCCGTTTCCCTTGAAACAGACCCATAAGTAACAGGCCAATGGGGGCGTGGAACAGGAAGGAAGAATGGCATTTACCGGCAGGAGAGAGGGAACTGAATTATGAAGGGAACTTCCCCTGATCGTGTCTGAAGATCGGGGGAACAGATCGAAGCCCAGTATCCTGTCAGGGGCAGAGGTTCAGGGGGCAGTTACCAACGACTTCCCGAAATCATAAGGGGTGAAAAACTTCAAAAAAAAAACTCTACATCCGGCATAGACGCGAATGAATGAAAACAAAAGGGGGTGCTCGTATACTATATCCAAACATAAAAAGTACAGGTACTAGAGAAGTCTAAAAAGAGTTTTAGAGGGTGGAGGGGGTGGAAAGGGTATTCAAGATCAACGGGGAAAGAGACTAAGACGTATTTACGTGCGCATAAGATAGTGATTCTGGCCCGCTAACAAAGACTATACTACTGACCAAAAGATGTGGATGGTGAGTGGGGGGAAGGATGCGGGGTGACCAAGTTTTTGGGCGTTGGTGAGAAAAAGTTAGGAGGGGAAGCGTATCAAGGGGTGTGGGAGGAAAAAAGAGAAGGCTTCCAAAATGGGGACGAAGAAAACATTGCCTCGGGGCCAGTTTGAAAAAAATATCGGATAGGTAAGTTCGGAAACAAAAGTAGTCCGAAAAAAAAGGGGGCGACACAAGTCCGAAAAAAAAAAAGAGCCTAAAAGGGGGCGCTTCAACGTACAGGATAGGGACGGGTCGA
>Ga0179593_1481350_pt1 | contig 32829 bp, 27 predicted proteins | sample CZODoug2_1_08_16_FD_185931 | JGI IMG/M metagenome (GOLD analysis project Ga0179593, IMG submission 185931) | Vadose zone soil fungal communities from Angelo Coast Range Reserve, California, USA - CZODoug2_1_08_16fungal (PacBio error correction) | ecosystem: Environmental > Terrestrial > Soil >...
CATCCATCGAGATCGAACCCAAAGGGAAGGAAGTCCGGTCTAAAAAAGGTCTCGAGGATGTTAGGATTAGGCTGGCGAATGGGGAACTGAGGAAGTAAGAGACTAGCAACGCCGTCAGCGAAGAGTGTTGGAAGACTAGTTCTCCAGAAAAACATAAGGTAACTGGTCATCGGTTCTAACTTATCAGGGATTAAGAGGGCAACTGTATGCAGGACTTCGGTCTCAATCACACGATCTTTCCTTTCGCAGGCGTCCGTGCTTGAAAGAACGGGTCAGGAGGGTGTTGATTAATCAAGACCGAAGGATAAAACCTCTGGTGGAAGTCCCATTTCCCACCTTGGGACCGAGGAAAAGGATGGTGTATCCGGCACGTTAAAAGGAAGGTTTGGTGGTGGAGGTGGAACATACTTGATAGCTAGTGGAAGATTCCTCCGCCCCGCTGGAGAGGGGGGTTTCTGAAATGCGTTGAGAAAACGAGGCTGGAACATCTTACTTCGATTGGCAGGGGGGGATAGGGGGAGCGGTGGGAGGGATGGAGGTTTATTTTGACTGTGTTCAGGGGAAGGTTTTAGGCTGTTTGGAACTGGCGGGCCTAGGAGGGCGAAAATAGGTTCAGGGGGGGGGGGATCGTGTGAAGTTTAGCCGGATTAAAACAGGAGGGAATTTGTTTCAAATAAAAAACATGCAAAACCACTGGCTTCGATGGCGAATCAAAAAAGGGGGGGACAGACGGAAGCGGCGGTCAAGAGTTAGAAGCTCCAGTTAAATGGGGGGGACCCGGGGGCATGGGTGAGTTCTGGTACGAGGTGCGGGGCCGTACCAGAAAGGGTAGAGTCGTTCCACTTATTTGGGCATAAGTCGAATCGAGATTAAAAAAAAAGGGGCAGGAAGGAGGAAGCGGGGTTCAGTAAGGGGGAAAAGCAAATCGAGATTTAGGGGTAGTACAGAGAGTTAGCTGAGGGAAAAGAAAAAATAAGGCGTGGAGCATTCGAACTCCAGTCGCGCTTGTTTCCAGCGGACACCCAGATTGGATGAAAACGGGGTAGAGTAGCTAGAGAAGAGAACGGGAGAGCGTCGTAACGGCCGAGTTCGGATTGGCGAGAGAGATCAAATGAATAACAGAGGGGGGAGAATGAGGATCAACACCAGGACAACGCGCGCGCGCTGGGAGAGGGAGAGCAATTCAGGAAGAGAGGGGGTCAAGGACCTCGGCCGTACGTGGCAGGGGAGTCACGTGCTGGGGTCGAAGTAACGAAGAATGGTTAATGAAAGTTAGTATCTATGGGTGTCAGCTATGGCTGGGCGAAAACCTAGACAGAGGGTTTAACCTTCTTGAGATTTAAAAAGGGGAGAGAGAAAAACGGTCACAAGTTCCGTGATGAGACTTCCAGAGTAAGCGCAAGGAGACTTGATTGGAAGGGGAAATACCCTTAATGTCAGGTCGGGAATAGTGATAATGCAAAGATATAACCGTCCCTGGAAAAGAGAAGGATGGAAGAAAAATGGTTTAATTCTTTGATTCCGAGGATTTTAAGGGGACGATGGAATCGGAGGAGTTCAAGGTTGCCGTCGAGATTGAGGGGGCCCTGGGGCAGGGACTACGGGGGAAGGGCTATAAGGTGGAAGAGAGGTTGAAGTTGGGCTGGGGGAAATAATAAGGGCAAAGGGAAGAAAATACTATGACCCGTTGCCAGGCGAAGGGGTCGGCCGACTTCATGTTGAGAAAAAGGGGATTCAAGACTGCCTCTCGTTGTGAGAGAAGGTAACCGCCAGAGCTTGCTTCGCAGGTAATAAATAAACTAACTAGTTTATACCAGGGGTCACGTGCTGGAGATTGAATCCTTGAAGGCGGGGACTGCTGGGTTTTGGGAGGGGGGGGGTACGCCGGAGCTTTCCCCTATCATATCTTTGAATAAAGAATCATAGATACATCACAAGTAAGATTAAGAAGCGAATCGGCATCCGGGCAAGAAGGTTGACCAAGGGCGCCGGATGGTGAGAAATTGAAGCCGGTGACGTGCATCGAGGGAAGGCGGTCGAAATGCGGACTTTCGGGTTGCGGCTGTAGAAAACAGGAACCTTGAGGGGGGGAGGAGAAAAAGGAGAGTGTGCCTGGACCGCGCGAAACGTGGTCTTCTACGGGGGTCCCCAAGGGTGGAAGACGTTGTAATAGGGTTGGGTCGCCGGATTCGGGAATAATGGGGGGGGAAGAAAGAATAAGGAGGATGGGCCTTTTGTCGTTTCCGATTTGTGGTAGATGATCGAGGAAACTCCGCATTCCCAGCGTGTACTACGGGAGATGGACAAATTGTAAGGGGGGGGAAATGTCATAAAAAAAAAATCCTTGACTGCGGGAAAAGTACATTCCCTTGCGTGACTGTGTAAAAATTCGGAAAAGGGGGCGGTATCTCGGGGAAGGGGGGCGGCAACACCCGGTTCTAAACGAAGGGTAGGCCAAGAAGCTCCACGATTCCCGAAAAGTAGATCCATGAATATTTGAAGAGGGGGCAGGCAGAAAGTGGGAGGAAAGAGGGGCGAATAAAAGGAAATGTGGCATTGCAGTTACGGCACTCCGCTTTCGAAGCGTGCCCTCAAAAGGGCGAAGATGGGGTGACGAAACAGTTGAATGCTTTAAATGGAGAATACTAGGTAACGGAACCTCACTGACTTCCTTCAACCAATACTCACAGTCGCGCTCTGCGGGGCATCCCTAAATATCCAAAACATGACTGTAATGACCACCGAAGCGTTGCGTCAATGAAGCCGGAACCGTCGGCGAAAAACCCCCCGCCAGCCCGCAGCCCTGCTCGTACCAAAAGGCCAACGCAACATAATTAAAAATCAAAGATAGCCGGAAGAAAGGAGAAAGCATCACCCGGCTTCACGAAAATAAAGCCCTTACCTCAGGGTGGGACAAAAACTCGAAAATAAAAGGGTTGGATGCCAAGAAAAAAGGGAAAAAAAAACCCAGCGGGCACATGACACGGCAATCCAAAAAAGTCGTGAGGAAACCGAAAGCCAAAATCACGGATGAAAGAAGATAAACGAAGAACTATCGAAGTTGAGGAAAAAGAAATACCCACCACCAAGCCCAGGGGGCAACAATCGCGCCTTTTCAGATTCCTTCCAGCAGACAACCTCCCGTTCGAAGGACCATCCGTTCGCAAAGGTAGTGGAAAAATAGACGCGAAGAAAAAAAAACTCGGGGAAAGAACTGGCCAGCAGGAGACGTCCTTGTTTCCGGAGGCGAAAAAAAGAGGAGCCCTGGGGAGGGGAGGTTGCTCTAGAGGGGTCGATCTAAATCCCTAAGGGCCAGGATATCCGGAGTCGGTGGGCTGCAAGGATTGGAGGAGGCTGCAACAAGGGGTGTTAGGAAATCTACACGTCAAAGACCGCCAGGACCTGCAAGCGTTACTGGCTTGAGGGCACCTTCAGCGAGAACTTTTTCGCTGGTAAAAAAGTATGGAGTAAAGCGCGGGGTGAAAGTCCAACGTCAGATGACAGGCCCCTAACTAAACACTGAAATAACGCAGCGAGTGGGCGTAAGAAGACTCCAGCTCAAACTGGGCGAAAGGACCCAGTCACGGAAAAGCGGGATGAAGGAAATGGCACCTCTTTAGATGGGTTAAACTTCCGCGGCCGAGTGAATCTCCCGTGCAATTGGGAAAGGAAAGAAGGGGAGTTAGGGTTGAGACGAGGCAAAAAAAAACACAATAGTCCAGGAGGGCTCCCTGCGAGAAGATCACGGGTTCACGCCTTACGCCCGATCTCGATGGGCGAAATAAAAAAAAAGTGATGAGGGTGGTACTCGGCAATGTCTAAGATAAGAGGGGAGAGGGGGCACAAAAATTGGTGGGGCCTCTGCCAGGCCAGAGGCCAAAGTCCTCCTCCAAGAAAAGATGAACGGCCAGAAAGAGAAGGAGAGGGGGAAAGAAAACAAGGTTGCAAATTTTGAGACTGGGTGAACTCGCCGCGGTTGGGAAGAGAAACCGCGCGATCGTCACGTTCAATCACCGGGGGGGGAAGGGACTGGGACTAGGGATTGAGAAGCGGTAGGATCTGGACGCAAAAAATCAAGATCGAGCAGCCTCAAGCTTTCGGGAGGAATGCAGCAAGGAGTCGTTGTGACTTTTCACACGGAGGAAGGGACTGCTAACCCGCACGCATAAAAAAAAAGGAAAATATGAACTGAGGGTGTCCCCCCGTCACGACCGACTGGCAAAAGGTTTACATGGGTGGGGGTAGGGGAGAAAAATTTACGTTTGTAATAAGCTAAGTGGGGTCGTTCGCACATTCGAGGCAGCCAAGACACAAAATATTTTTGCCGCAAAAAAAAGGTTACAGACAGAACAGATAGGGATGACGAGCAAAAGCAAATCCCCAGGGGGGAATTACAATAGTGGGGACTTCCGCTGGAGGAGAAGGCGCGGGCCTCATTAAGGGGTGAGAGGAGGGTCGGAAAGGAGAAGTGATGGAACGGTGTATGCCGCGTCGGGGGAGAGGGGGTCCGCTAGGGCCGGAGAGGCATGAGATTTTGGGCCAGTGGACTTTTTTTTTTTACAGCGATGCTCAATCTGCATTCCCGTTGGCAGGCTTGCCGTGCAGTTGGGAGGGAGGGGCAATTCTAAAAAAATGAGAATTGAACTAGAAAAAATCTGTGGATGGGATGATGCTTGAAGATGACAGCTTATGTGAGTGCGGAACAGAAGCAGTAGGCAGGCGTCGTCGAACAGTGGAAAAAGAGGGAGGGCTCAGGAAAAGAGGCGTCGAGTTTAGTTTATCATTGGCTACAGACGGCCTTTCGTGCTATGTTGCCAAGTTCATGAGGATGGAGACCACGCCGAATGGGGGGGGGGGGAGGCAAGTCCTGACACGCTGGTCAAAATACAGCGAACGCGCGGAAAGGCTGAGGCAGGGTACCCGAGGCAAATTATGGCAAGAAACTCCCGGAAAGAGAGTGACGGGCACACGTCAGAGACGGTCAAGGGGAAATGCGGAGTTCGGTCCCAGACAGGAAAAGCAGGTAATTTGCATGGTACACCCGACTAACCTTATGTCCTAATCACTAAATGGCCGAATCAAGGGACCTGGAAGGGAGCACGCGGCGATTCACCCAAAAAAGGGGGGTCAACCGAAAAAGGGACTACCAGCACTCCATCGTGGCGAGAGCTCGACTAACAAACAATCCTGGGATACGAAAGGGGGGGAAAGAGAGTCTTTCGGATCGCAGCGGGGGATAAAAGTCTTGGCGACCTCCTTCTGCATTGCGTAAATAAGAGGTCAAATGGCCGGATCGACGGAACCGAAAAAAAAGAGCAGCACGAAAAGAGAAGCCATCCGCACGCAATTCAAATAACTCTGAAAAAGGAAAGGGGCAAGGAACTCCTATCCAATGACGCAAACGACGGGCGGGGACACTTCTAAAGAAACAAGAGAAGGAAGCCACACAACAATGGCCTACCGAATCAAAGGGGAACTCTAGATGGGGAGACGCCTCAACACCGGGAATGAACTTTCAGGAGCACTAACTCGATCACGCACCGGCAACTGGAGGAAAAGGTATTCCAAAAAGACAAGCGGCACGGGGGGATAAGGGGGGAATTCTGGATAAAAAACGGAAAAAGGGTTTATCTCGCTTTCTTCAAAGAAACAGCAGCTGCACTGGCCTCACATCCACTCAAAGAAGCAAACAGTCCTGGCGCAGCCCGGGCACGGTTAGAACTCGGGCTTGCTCGGCACTGCGTAAAAAAACTCCAACACTGGGAAACATCAACGCTTAGGCCGTAGGTGTCTGCTCCTAAAAAGTCGGCAGCAAACACTGGCTCGCGGAAGGGATAGAGCAGGCCCGCCAACGCAAATCGAAAAAAACACCCTTCAACCTGCAGGAAACATAGCCTCCCGAAGGCACTTCCTATACCAGAAAAAGAGAAAAGAGTCTATCCAAATATGACGAATCTCGGCCCAGTGGATCAAAAAAAATCGGAAATATAACAAAACACGAGGACACCGGGTCTCAAACCGGGGTGGGCATTTGCTCGTTACGCTGTCTGCAGAGGAAAAGTCACAGACGCAACGGGCTGGACGATCCCCAGCATCTGCCCTTCCTGGTACGGGGACAGAAAAAACGACACTCTGTGAAGGACGGTTTCATCAGGCCCAGAAAGAGTCAATATCGTGGCTAGACCGGAAAAAGACCTAAGAAAAAAACCTCCATTCGAATCGAAACGGGCCCGCGCCAAAACGCAACCAGCCACGTGCCACGAAACAAAATAAACGTCCTGTCTAATCTTAATAGATTTTCGATGAGCGGGCACTCGAGCCAAAAAACGCATCGTGGCGCAAGGGGAAAGGGGGGGGAGATCGACTCAGCACACCCTTCGGCTCCGCCTGCTGCGAAGGAAAACTGGAGGAAGGGAAAAGACTTCCAGACCTTCTACTCCGGAGCGAGCAACATGCACCACTGGGTGTCGAGGGGAACAAGCCTCCTACCGAGGGACGGAGAAAAGAAGGGAAGGCACGTGCCGCTGAGAGTCGGACACCGAGCCTCTGATAGAGGAGTTGCCAGGTAAATACCTGGGCCGAGACTAACCGTCTCCCCTGCGCGAGAGCGATTGACATAAAAAAGCCCCAGAACAACGCCGCCTCAGGTCAGGGGGGGAAAGCAATCCTAAGACGACAAAGCCCACACCGTCTAAAAATAAGGACATCTACCGCAGAAAAAAAATTCGTCTGTCCAGAATGGGGGCGCTGAACTGCAAGCCAGGGGCAGGCGGGAAGGAGGGTCACAGGAATGTTTAATGAATTAAACCAAAAGGATAAAACCACCAACATCAACCGAGGTTGGAACGCCATGGACTAAATTTCACCGACCCGAAAAACCTTCCAATACACCGCAATAAGGGAGGAATTGAATCACCCCCAACTCTCAAACCCGAACAGTCATAAAGCTAGGCAATAAATCTTCTCACTAACAGGCGCCACCCACATAAAAATGTCTTGTACAGAAAAGACCCCGATCCCTCAACGCTACACCCAGTAAAAAAACAACCTTAGCCACATCCATTACGGAAGATGCAACAAGGGATCCCTATGGAAAAAATGAAAAAGGTCAGGCGAAGTAAGAAAACAAAAAAAAAAAGAATGGGGGCCGCACGAAACGAGTGTGGGGACGCGCCCGGGAATTCTGACCTCTCGGCTAACAAAGCGGTCGACTCCACTGATACTTCATAACGATCCCGTCCAAAAATCGAAAAGGGGGAGGGGGAGAAGAGAAAAACCAAATCAGCTTCATCTCTGGCGCGAGAAGGGGGAAAAAAAACCCCCCAGCTAAAAAAAAAGAAACACGTGGCGCTGAGCCATCAAAAACAGCAAAGTCACGGTGTGGTTCAAAGAAGGGCGGTGGATAGGATTATCTCTCTCCAACAGGGGAGAAAAGAATCACCAGAGAGATCTAAAAACGCCCCCTGTGACGTTCATCCGGAGTTTCATGGAGCGCGAAAAGGGGGATCTGGTGGGTAGCTGGAGGGGAAATGTGGCTTTCAGGGGGACGAGACGATGCACTATTGGGTTGTGTCCTCTCTTGCAAACAGTCAATTCTTGGTGTCTAACGGAGGCGGGGTTTGAGGAAGGGAGGATCTTCCGCGGAAGGAACCGGAGAACAAAGGGGCATTTGGCATCGCGGGAAAAACTATCGTTATTCAGTGAAAATCCGACTTCCGTGTAACCGCTGGTAGCGCTTTTGTTCTGGGTCTCGAAGGGGAAAGACTGTGTCCCCGAGTATGCCCACCAGGTGCTGCGCCATGCCGAAATGGCAATTGCGTGGACTTTGTTTGTCTGTGTCGGGGGGTCTACGTGTAGCTGGGATAAGAGCGATGGGAGTGAAGAAAGGCAAAAGAAAACGCCCCTTCGAGGGAAGGGGCGGACTGTGGTCAGGGTTCGGTGAAGACTATCGCCAAGCGTAATCGCGATCGGCGTGTCGGTTGAGGTACAGATTATTTGGGCTGTGTTGCGGAGCTGGTGGAAAAGAAAAGTTAGGGGTGACGTGGAAGCGGCCGAAGGTAGGAAAGAAGACCGATGTGGGGTTAGAGGGGGGGTTGAAAGGTCGCCTGATAGGAGTCAGTGAAGGCGGAAAGAACCTGCAAAAGGGCACTGTTTCATAGGGACGGAAAAAAGTGGGCAAGACAATCGCGCCCAACGCGTAAACACGAAAGGAGGGGGTTTGTGGTGTAGAGGGTTTGTAGGCGGAAGTAGTCAGAGGGGTAATCTACCTTGTAGGACGAGCGATGAAATGCGAAGAGACTCCATGGGCGAAAAGCGGAAGGGACAGGCAGCACGAGAGCCGAAGGTGAGAAGGAAGGGGGAGGGTAGCTCGCCTGCGTCCTGGTAGCCAAGAGAGGGCCCGGCGCTTGCGAGGGTCACAAGGAACAAGAAAACGTGGGATGTTCAGTAGCGAAGGAAGACGTTTCGCCGGCTAGATGAAAAGATCGGTGGATTGGCGAGAAGGCAGAAAGGTAAAGAAAAGGGAAATTGGTGGGTACGTCGATCGAAACAAACAGTTGAAGAAGCGCCCCGAACAGTACTGGAGCAGAGGAGGGAAGGCAAAAGGAAGGCGGCTTTCATCTTGTAGACAGGCGTGCTGGAGGTTGAAGTTCTTTTGGCGAGCGGCTGGTGCCCAGGGGGGGGTTAGTGAAAATGGGGGAAGCGGGGGATGTGTCGCGGCCAAAAGAATCGTGCTTCCCCAGGGGCTTATCAGGGGAAAAAAATGGAGATGCGGCGAACAAGTCTCGGGGGATTTGCGGTCCAACCGAAGGAGCACGGCTTGGAGGGAAGAAAGAGGCCAGGAGACGGCAGTTTTTCGGAATATCCCGCGAGAAAGGAAATCATTTGCTCAAGATAGATCGGGTGAGGTGGAAAGGGAGTAAAGGGGGGGGGGGGGGGCCGATTCGAATCGGATGGAGTAGACCGGTTGAACTCTATGCGATGGTTATATGATGGAAGAGAGTTGTCACAGAAGGTGGGAAAAGAGGGCTAGAGGGGGTGCATGGATATATGAGGCGGGCCTTTCCTCCACAGGCCCGGGGACCGAATGGGTAGGACGAAACGGATTCGTTAGGAGAGGAGAACCGCCAGCTCGTGATGGGGAATCGCCCCCGAAGAGGCCTTTGAACATTTCCGAGAAAACGAAAAAAGGGGGGATCGATTGAAGCCTGGGGAAGAGTGGATCGAGGGAGTGAACAGGTAATGCCCAAGGGAGCTTTGATAACTACCGCGATACTCAAGTGGGGAAACCGGCGAATCAGGGTCCTTGGTTACGTTCCAATTGACGAAGGTTGAAGAAGAATCCGGGGTGTCACGTTGAGAGTTCGAGTTCGTGAGGAAATTGCCTTATTTCGGTGTTTGTCTGAAAGATGAAGCGGCCATATTCGTATAGTGTTGTTATCCTGGAGTCAAGGAGAACGGAAACTAATTGCGAAGGAAGGGCAAGCAGGAGGGGAAGAGGCAGAAAAGTCTAACGTAAGAGCGAGAGGTGGGTTTTCTTCTGATTCGAGCATGGAATTGTCTCCGGGTGGGGGGGATCAGTCTCGAAGGAAAAGGGGGCGGGAAAGCTTTTTTTTCATTGCGGGAAGGCCATGGCCGTATGGTTCAAGCTCGATGACAGAGGGGAGGCAGGGGGAAGAAGGGGGTGAAACGGTATCCCTTCCGGTGCGTGGGAGTTTGCGCCGACTGTCGTCCAAAGAAGTGAGGGTAAAAAAGGCGCAGGTACACGCCAGTGAAGCGAGAAAGAAGAGATGCCGCTACAGTGAATTCGTCGGGTGGGTCATATAGTGACTTCTTCCGGCGTGAAAGCAAACTCACATAACAGGGGGAATTTCTGGTACGCCCAGTTCGAGTGAGAAGCAGGTGTTTTCCCAGGGGAATTTGTTAATAACTAGGTCGCAGGTGAGTAAGACCAGCCGTCAGCCTCAGGCGAGAAAACTGCACCAGGGACGCAGGGAATGGTCGGGAGGTGAATCCCGAACAGGCTGCCGATTCCATACAGTACGGGAGGCTTCAAATCATTCCCCGTGTGCAAGACTCCGCCAGGACGAAAGGCAAACGGGACAAAACAGAAGAACGCGAGTGGTGACAGAAGGGGGGCCTCAGGATCGCTGAAACAAACATGAAAAGAAGCACCTCGATACGAAAAGGCAAGGTACCATAGAAAGGGGTACGAAAACTCGCAAAGAAGAATTAACGGAAGACAGCATCGAACCGGAATGGAGAGCATGCTGCATAGGTGAGCATTGCAAATGAGGACAAAAAAAGAAAACGTAACTGCGTATGCAAGAGTAAAGGGAAAGTCAAGAAAAAGGAAGAAGGGAAGGGAATCCAAGGATCTTCCATTCGACATCCGCAATGGAAGCCAGACCCGTACGAAGTTGTCAACCGAGGAAACAATAGAAGAGGAAAAATGCACGACCATAAAAGCGGGGGAACGTTCGTTGATTTACGAACGAAAAAGAAGGGGAGGGGACGGGACATGGTGATTTGGGGAGAGAAAGGCCACTATCGGGAAATCGTTCGGGGCGGAGTCGAAAAATAGAGAGAGAAAAGGGGGCTGAGGCTGTCAGGATTGCACGTAACACTGCTAGCAGGGTGGAAAAAAAAAGAAAATAGTTCAAAATAGACCCCTGGTAAGTTAGTGAGATGGATGAGGGGCAAGACTCTTCGGGAGCGGTGCGTGGTCAAAAGTACGCCCAGTAATCGGTGAAAAGAACCAACTATATCGTGATATCCCTCCGCCGTTCGCCGGTCCTGCACAAAAGATGCGAGGGATAAAATCCCAGAGATAAAAGAGGGAACCAAGAACTGACCAAAGAAACAAAAAGGGTGAAAGGAACCACGGAGCCTGGAGGCGGGGGAAAAGGACCGCGCAAATTAGGAAACGGAGGGCACATTCCCTTCGGTAAAAGGGAAGGCGCCGGGGAGACCTTAGGCAGGAAAGGCCCGGAAAAACTGAACCTCCTTCGGAGTCCTGAGCAAAAAATATACCCAAAAAGGGGGTACGCCTGGGGAAGAAGATCTTCAACAAAGGGGAAGTTGGGGGTGGGGAGAGGATATCGTATCGGCGGAATTCAGAGGTGAATGTCGCGCGATCTCTGAAAATGAGTGGGGAAGGGGGGGGTTTTGGCTAAGAGGGACTGAAAGTCAGGCCCAGAATATATCATCTTCTCAATTTGGAAGAGAGATGAGACAGAGCCGATTGCACATTTGGCACTCTAAGCGGTTTCAAGCGCAAGAGATCCCGGCGGGGACGGATTCGGGGATCCGGGGTTGAGCTGTAAGGGGGACGAAAGAGAGGGGAAGAAAAGAGCGCAAAATTTCTGAGGGTGTCACAATGGATGCGTTGGAATCAACCAGATGCAGCGATACCGGGGGGGACGCAAACCGCGAAAATCGGGAGGTCAAGTGAAGACATCCATATCACGCTTTGAGGGAGGGGGGGGCAGATGTGCGATTTAAAGGTAAAAGCTCTTACCGGGGGGTGAAGAAACCGACATCTTCAGAAAAAAGAAGAGGTCAGCAATCAAGACAAGGGGAAAGAAGGTTAAACAATCTATTGACTTCGAACACGCAAGAAACAGTAATTCCGCGGACGTGCGATCCGCGGAAGAAACTTAAGGAAAAAATCATAAGGCTAGGGAGGAAGGCGAGGGCCAAGAAGGGGGGGTCTGGAAGAAGGGTATGCAGAAAAAGAGAAATGGGAGCAGGAGGGGGAGCTGGAAAGATCCTTAACAGAAGCTGTGGGGATTGTGACTTTGGTGGGGGCTCTGAGAGAGGGCGCAAGACGAGATTTACGGCTTCCTTAGAAGGGGAGGCTCGTTGCCTGGCATGGAGGGAAAGGGGAGACAATCCTGACGATTGACAGAGGAGGCCTATCGGGGAGTGATGCTGACGGTCAAATGGGAATTCGATGTTCGAGTGAGGAAAAATGGTCAGGAGAATGCATGAGGGCTTCTACTCCTCTGGGAAGGAGGGAACCTGATCCGGAGTTGGGATGACAAAAAAATTAATTCTGGGATATTATGGAAGGCCGGAGGGACCGGGTGAAGGACGAAGGGTCTTCGGCGGAAGGAGGGGGAAAAGAACAAACTGACTTTTTTTTCAGGGCAAAAGGGAAGACAGCTCCTCAAGCGAGATGGTGGCAAAGGCGGGACGAGGGGCGAACCAGACGCGGGAACCTCAACAAGAGTAAAACCCGTAAGGAAAACATTGTACGGAATACAAATGATCGATCGGAGGCCGTAAATCCACATAACACCAACTGTCTGTTCTTTGGCGTTCTATGAAAGACGCGGAATTCATGGCAACATGCTTCGTAGGACAACTGCCGAAACACCGTATTCCTGTTCTAACTCAAGCAGGCCTTCTGAAAAGTATTAAAACCTGCGTCTCAACACAGTTTTTCCGGTACCCCAGGAAAACCGCAAACATCCTCGTTGAGATCATAATACCAAAAACAGGTAAAATTCGTAGGGCGAAAAAGGGGTTTCAAAAGAAGGCTATCAAGCAGGGGAACAGCAGGACTCCGGAGGGAAAAAGCACAAAAAAAAGACCGTAAAAAAACGTGAGGAGTGCTAAACACATACGGAAGACAAAGAAATACCAGGAACGGAATCACGCATTCAGAACACAACTAAAAGGAGAAAGAAAGGAACCGCTCATTAACAAAAACCATGGAGAACCCATTTGGCAAGAGGAAAACGTCCGCGAATGGGATCAAAAAACGAATGCCGCATAAGGAGACATCAACTTTTGAGAAAAGCCGCCAAAAGGGTCGGACGGCTCGAAACTCGAGGCGGGGGGAAAACAAACCCAAAGGGGATAAATTACTCAACCAAGGGCAGGCACTGGAAACTACCGAAGAGGCAAAGCCGATGTGAAAGGCTGAAAACTGAAGGGTGAGCGGCGAGTTACAAAGAGAGGGGGAGACTGCCTGCAGTCCCAGACAAAAATCACCCAAACAGTCCTCAAAATCCTGAAGGAAAAAAGGGAATAAGCCATTGACTGGAACGAGGATGCTCGGATTCTTACCGCACGGCTGTGAGGTAACAAATACCGTAAGAGCCTTCTGAAGGGGAGAGAACGAAGAAAAATGCATCTCAAAACGTCACGGGGGGATCAGGAGAAGAGTTAGACGGGGACCAATAGACTCCAAGAACTTCAACCTTAATTGCCACCGATCGCCATCACGAGGAATAGCATTTTCTTCCGAAAAGAGGAAGGACGAAAACAGAGTCCGCTAATCAATCAGAAATCAGGCACAAATGAAAATACTCGGAAGGCAGGGAAACACCGATCTGGACGAAGGGAGAATTGGGATCTTCGAAGGGAGAGCAGAAGGTCAACGACGGAATCATCCGAAATAAGGGACGAGGTCGATCAAAAAGAAATCTGGGGGCGCATTAAAGGCAGGAAACGAGCCTAAGAAGGAAAGGAACATAAGACAAAAAAAGACCATGTCAATCGATGGAGTGGGAAAAAAACAGACAATCGAAAACACCGAGAGAGAAAAGACATCAAAGGGCCGGCACCCAATCAGGAACAGAAATAATCGGCAGGCTCAATCTGATCCGCCCTCTCGTTTCATTTAGAGAGCGAGAGCCAACAGCGATAAAGAAGAGGGGGCTGAAAGGAGGAGTGAGAAAAGAGACCACGTGAATCGATACTGAGGGGGATAGACGTAAAGGACAATCCGGGAGCCGTTCGCAGGAGAAACAGAAAACTCGCCTAACATCCAAAGGCAAGCGGGTAAAGGAGGAAAAAAGAGCCGCCCACAGAGAAGAGAACAGGACGAAAACGGGAGGCCGAGCGACAGCATCCGTCAATAAAAAGGGGCAATCTAGATCGATGCAGGGGGAAAAGGCACTCTAGACGCTTAGAAGACCAAACTGCGAGGAAGATTAAAGGCACAAGAGAAGCATTGATACTCCGCTAAAAGGGAGGGGGTGTGAACAGGGCATTCACCGAAGGAGCACACTAAAACAAGCAAACGTCACAGGGGAGTAAAGCGTGGGACAGCCGGGGGGGAGGAGGATGGTCAACGTTGGTGATCAACAAGAGGAAAAGGAATTTGGGCGGGAAGGGGCCAACCCAGAGCCTCGGGGAGAAGGCAGCACACGCAGAACCAACATCGCGCGGAAGACCAGAAAGGACAGTTCCAAACAACCAGGAACAAGAACAGCCCATGCCAAAAAATACCGCGCAATCCAAAAAACGCGCGATCAAACGGCGATCGCCGATTCCGCTGCGGGCGGAAAAGGGAAAGAATAAAGAAAACTGGGCCAACAACAACAAAACAGGGGCTGAGTGAAAAAAAGAGTCAGGGGGGGGAACAAGGAAATACGGCCGTGCCGCAAAAAGGACCACATCAATTGCATTTCGGAAATGCAAAGGGGGGACACTCTCGCCCGAAACAGATGAAAAAAGAAAAGAAAGGGGCGAGGAAGAAAAATACCCGCCTGTATCAAAAAAAGGAGAAAGAGAATAAAAGATCGGGGGTACCTAAGCTAAATAATCGCGGAACAGGCCCAGGAGTCATTCCAAAGCAGAAAGGTGCCCCGTGACGCCAAATATCGGAGACGAAAGAAAAGAAAATGACGCGGGCACTGACGCGCCAGATTAGACCGAAGCCCCGGAAGCAGCAACAAACCTGGGCGACGAAGGACAAAAACGTGCCCGTCACAAGTGGGGGACGATCCGAAGAGGGGGAGGAAGAGAATCACAACAGGAGGCGAATGAAAATCAGCAAAGAAAGAGAAAAAAAATGGACGGGAATCCGGGTTGGAAGGGGTCACGCCATTTTGCGGGAAAAAATGCCATCTAGACATAACGAGGAGGGAAACGAGGGGGAGGTGGTAGTGGGGGGAGGAATATCAAGAGACCGTTCGATATTGGTGAAAGAGGTCTGTATTAGGAAAGGAGATAGGCCGGGTACGAAAGGAGAAGTCAGCGAGAGGCGGGGGACTCTTTACAGGAGTAAGAGAAATGAAGCGGGTAGCGCTTTGTTCTTCGCGCAGAAAAAGAAAAAGATTGGTCGGGCAGGAGTCACTTGAAGCCTTCCGGAAGGGGAAAACACTTGAGGTGGCGCATAGCGCAGGATCAAAAGGAGGATAAAAAAAAGATGACGAGTCAAAAGTGAGGGAGGGGGGGGTGGGTGCGGGACCCGGGGGGGGGAAGGGGGCGGGGAAAACAGATCGTGAAGCGAATCAGCAGCGGCGTTGAGAGAAAGAAGGAAAAGTGCAGGGGAGGTGGGGGTGGCGGGAGAAAGGGGTAGAATGACGGTGGTCGGGGTGTGAGTCAATATGCGGGAAGAAACGGTTGTTTGTGGGGGATCGGGGAGGGGAAGGGACTGATTAAAGGAGGATGCAGGGGTGGCAAGGCGGAATCCACTGGCTGGGGCGGACAAGGGGGCGAGAAAGTTGGGGCGCTTAGCCCACGGGAAGACCGGGGGACCTGTTGTAACCAAACAACCCCCACCCCCAAGTGTTGGAGGGTGTAGTTCTGTTTTGAAAAAGGATGTGGATTAGTTTAAAATAGAACGTTACGGACGGGCAAAACGTTGGAATGAACTAGATTCAAAAAACAGGGAGATACTGGGAAGGCCGCAGGGGGGATGTACGGAAACGAGAGCTAGGAAGAGGTCGTTTAGGAAAAACGGGAGAAGGAGACGAGTCAGACGGAAGCACGAGGAAGACGAGGTGTGAAAAGAAGGACACACAGAGAGTCCGTGGATGTGGCTAAAAAGGAAAGAGAGACGGACGCCGCAACTGGAGCTCAGAAAATAAAGTAGGAGTGTGCGAAAAAGAAGGAGGGGGTGCGTTTCGGCGTCGAGAAAAGTCAACTGACGCCAAGGAGAGGGGCTGGTGAAGCTTCGACGAAAAAAAAAAAGAGATGTGGCGGATGAAAACAGATGTGCTGGGTAAGGACAAAGTGGTGCGGTCGAGACGGAAAGGGGGAAGGGGGTTGAGTGCTTATGAGTGATGTTAGCGTCACCGCGGGCGGCCGGGGGGGGGGCTGGATGGGGTCTAATGCCAAAAAGGGAAAAAGGAGAGGTGTCTGAAAAAGTCCCAGAGGGGAAAAGAGGATCCGTAGGGGTGAAATGGAATCGACCGTCGGCCCTGAAGAAGATGGCCGGTCGGCTAGTGATCACAGTAGAAACATGAAATGGCGAAATCTTGCAAGAAGTAGTGATTGGTATTGCCGAAATGGTGGAAAAATGTGGGTGAACGAGAGAAGGAGGATTTTTCGGAGGGGAAGGCCCGAGATGCGGGGTGTTAAGGGAAGTTGAGGGAAGAAAGGGGGGGTTGAGGCGAGAGGGGAGGAGGGGTCAGTGGGATGCTGGCGAATCGAGGGGGCCTTGCAGCGACTGAATGACTCTCCTGGAAAAGAGAAGGATTTATGAATAACGTATGGGATGAGACGAAATAAGGGCCGAATGGGGGGGAAGAGTCCTCACCCATATCATTAAAAAAGCGGGACTAAATTGAAAACGAGAGTTCGAACGCACGTGCTTCGGAGGGAAAAAGGTAGTAAGGTATTCGGGGGGGGATGTGAGGCGCCAGGATCTTCCTGGAGGGGAAAAGGCGAGCGCGTACAATAAAAGGAAAGGTTGAAAGCCGGAGTTTAGGACGTATTAAGGCCCCAAGTCACGGAAGGGGGAGAAGGGGAAGCCGGCCCGCATCGGTTAGTGGGGGGAAGGGGGGAATGAAGGCTTCGGCACAGGATGGACCAGAGAACCTGGGTGAGGAATGAGTCAGGTTGTGACGTATGCTCGACGTGTCATGGTGCGACAAAAGGAGGGGGGGGTGGTCAACCGGTATTTTAATGGGGCGCCACGTAGGGCGGTAGAGGTTGTCTGATAGCGGAAAGGAATTGGGGGCCAGAGGCAAGAGGGGGACAGCGCGAAAAAAAGAAAACCAGGGAGTTTACAATGCTGGCCCAGCAGGAGTCAGCCTCAGGCGAAATGCATGGAGAAGGAAACCATAAAGGTAGCCGGGCCCAGGGGGGAGAAGTAGAACGACGAGAAAAGAGAGTGCTGAACTCAGGGGTAGAAGACCACTGGGGGCAGCGGGAGCCAGAACAACAGAGAAAAGGAGGAGTCAAGGGCTTCGGGGGGGGAGAGAGGGAATACGTCGTGCTGGCAATACATGGCAAAAACAAAAAGTAACTGTGTAAAGGATGGAATGTTACGTGCTAGCCGCTATTGAGGGGTTGGTCTAAGTCCCGTTTAAAAACGAGGCCTGTGAGCGCACAAACGGGAGGGATCCAGGCCTTAAAGCCATTGGGCGGCAGCCTCACGGGCGGAAGCCTGCCACAAAAGGAACTACAACTGCTCTGGAGGGAGGAGGGAGTTGACCCCGAAAAAAGAACCTGGCTACCAGAAAAAAAAAAAATTTCAAGCGGGGGGAACGGCATCAGTCACCGAAGGAAAGAACGGGAACCAAACTGGCCCGCGAAAGCCATGAAAACTGGACGAAACGCAATGAAAGCGAGTGTCGAAAAAAAAAAAGGAAAGAAGGAGAGGAGCAAAACCGCTTCAAAGGGGATCGAAGACTACATGCTTCAAAGAGACAGTTTTTCCTAACGACAATAATGGGATTTAGGGCAAGAAGAGAAGAATCAAAGTCTGGCATTAAACTCGGAGGGACTACGCGGCATGCAGTGCCCAAAGAAACGGCCAACACTAGAAAATAATAGGGAAAGCTCAGTATTGCTGCATCCTGCGGGAAAAAACCACCAGTCAAATGCTCAAAGCGGGAACTGTTCCTTGGAACGGAGAGAGGGATCTCCAAAAAAAGAGCCCGGAGGGAAAAATCCCTAAAAGACTTCAGGGAAAAGAGGGGGAAAGAGAAAAAAGCGGCCGCAAAAAGGAACTGGCGAAGAGGTGGCCTTTAAGGAGGGAAGAGAGATCCAAAGGGAGGCTAAGAAGGGGATTTGCAGTTGTGCTCGACAAAAAAGAAAGTCGGCGAAATAGGGGGGAACGGGGGGGATCAAAGGGAGGACTGTCTGGGGATACATCTGAATGGGATGGCGCGGACCATAGACACGACCTGGTGAGAGGAGAAAGGAGATTGAACGACGAAGAAATTTAAACCCAGGAAAAAAAAGGGAGGGTGGCGATCATATCTTCGAGGGGGGGGGGGGGGGGAACTTAAATTCCTTAAAATATGGCGGGGTCGTTTCGACGTGAAAGCCCCACTTATCAGGGAGGGAAAAGCCCTCCTCAGACATTTTCGCAAAGGACGAGTCGCTTCAAACCGAAAAAAAAAGCAAACTAATACAAGAAAAGAATACCCAGAACTGACAAATTCAACCTCCCGTATTGAAAGGGGGAAAAAACGAATCAAAAGGGGAAACCGCGGATAGGAAAGTCGCAAGAGGAGTAGGCCTCTTCCTAGGCAGGGGAGGCCCTTGCGATTTTAAATGACTCATACTTGCGGAGGAGTCCTGAGGCGAGGAGAGAAAAGAAAGAGGTCGCAAAAAAACCCCAGGTCTCGAAGGGGAAGATCTATCACTCTCCGCCGGGGGAAAATTCTATCTAGACCACACAAGGGAAAAATAATGAGGGTCTAGATGCGGCAATTGGGAGGAAGAGGTGATCTCGGGATAGAAAGGGAAAGGTGAGGGGTTCACTTTGGGGGTGTCGTCAAGATCTGTCATCAAAGGAAGAAAGAAATCCTGCGGAATGGAAATCGATAGGGAGATCCTCGGCCGCGGCATCGGGGGGGGAAAAGTGAGAGGGGCCTAAGAGAGATTCCTCTGTGTTCGAAACCAAAGGAAGACGCAGGAGGGTTCAAGTTAGCTGTAGGATACAACTCGCTGCATAAAAAAAAAAAAAAAGAAAGGGAAAAAAAAAAAATAGCTCAGACAAAACTTGCGGAGGGGAGAAAATGCTTTTAATTGAAAAAAATCTGAAAGGGAGAAACGACCTCAATACTTGGTACGCATTCGACTAAAAGCTAATATCAAAAGAAGGGGACCCATCAAAAAAGAAGCTTACAGGTGAGGGAGTTAAGATGTTCGATGTTTTAATAACCAGCTACGTTTTTACGGGGAAAAAAAACCGACACAAAGCAGCTAAACCAAAAAAAAGAGGGGCCAAGATTTGCGCTTCAAGGGAAAAAAAAAAAAAGGGTTCCCGAAAAATCTTGATGCAACCGTGTCAATCACCAGGTGCAGTCGCAGAAGGAGAGTTAGGCAGGAAGAAACGGACCGGCGCTGAGAGTGCCGCGAGGCATCGCGGCGGGGGTTACAAGAAGGTCTTTAATAAAAAAAGAGGGCTTCGAATGATCGGAGGTGTCGGGAGAATCGGAGGCAAAAGGCTGTATTCTTGTTGAGTGGGGGGAAAGTTTGGTGTAAATTATCGCGCGAAAGAAAAAAATCACTCGCTTTGAGTGCTGGCGCTAGAAAAAGGGGGGAGGGTCCTCGGGGCATTGGCGCACAGAACTTGTTGCAGAATGACGTGCGAAGAGAGGGAGGGAGACCGTCTGAACAGTAAAATTGATTAAGGGGGTGTCGAGTTGGCGGAAGCGGGGAAGGGTCGGGTAGAAGATAGGGGGGAAGAAGGCGCGCAGAGGTCTTGGCCTATATACCGAAAAGACGGGGAAGGAGGGTAATGTGTACACGTTGGGGTACGGGGAACGCAGGGCCAGGGGTGTTTCCGTGAGGGCTTGAGGATTGACGCGACCACGGACCTTTTTTTTCAGGAAAGGGAAAGGGAAGTCAGTCGCCGTGGACAGGGTAGTCAGCCAGGCAGAACGTCAACGTTGGGGGGGCACCGGCCGCGCCTTCGGAGGGACGGACAGATGGCTTTACAACACGGCGAACCGGAACGTGGGGAAGGAAAAAGCAACGAGTTCAACTAAACGTTAATCAAAGACGAATGCGCCGTAAGGGGAAAAGACACAAAAATTCATTGGGAGTTGGCATGGCGATAACGCCGCTCCCGAGATGACAACTATGGAAAAAGAAAAAGAGCCGGTCTAAGGCTTCCATCTGGGAGAGGAGGCCTCGCGCATGGTGAAAAAAGAAAAGGGAAAAATGTAAAAATCCTCGTGGCGATACTCGACTACAAGTCACAAAGAAGGAAAGGTCGAAAGGACCTTTCACGAGGGGCCTGGGGGGGGGGGAGATATTCAGGTGTCGTTAAAAAAATACGGCATAAAGCCGCCTTGGGGCCAGCACATCTTAACCGGGAAAAGAAAAAAGGGGTATGAATGTCAGTTCTTCGAAATCTATCTGGGAAACACATCAAAAAAGAAAGGCAACACTTAAACGGACAAAACGCATTCCGAGAGAACCCTCTACCGCGAAAGAAAAGCGCCGAACTCCTGATGACTACCACCCCGCGGGGGGAGGGACCCTAAGAGAAAAGTAAGCGCCGGCTCCAGTAACGCTGCGCAATCCAAAGGGGGGATGAGAGGCGAAAAACAGGGGGAGGAAATCCGGACAGACTCGAACTCATAAAAAAAAAAGAAGCTTCCCTTTCGTAAAGGGGAAAGGGCGCCATTGGAACAATGACGAAAGGGACCGATGTCGCCGGAGGGAAAAAAGGGACAGGTTTATCACGGAGGGGATCAAAAGGATGAGTAAATCCCGCCGGGAAAAAAAAAATCAAAACTCACCCAAAAAATAAACCCAGTCTGCACTCAGAATCGCAGCCCGTTACGGGGGAGAAAAATCGCTAGGCGGTCTTCACTGGCCTAGAATGGGCGTGCGGCGCATCCTTGTGACAGGGGAAAAGGACACGAATAAGAGCTTCAGGGACAACGCAATGCGCAGGCATGCTCAGCTAGTAGGGGGGGAGAAACAAATCCCAAAAGAAGCAGCCAATGGAAAGGATAGGACCCACCGATCGCCACCGGAAAAAACGGACTATACCAGCAATCGAAAAAAACACTCTTCGCTCCGAATCAATCCTAGGGCATAAGGCACCACATCAACAACCCTCGGCATGACACCATCAAAAAGGGAAAAAGAAAAGAAATATGTGAAAGGGGCTCGTTTATGACGCTGCTAGAGACCGCACATAAACAGAAGATCTGGGTCGATCCCATCCAAGAAGGTCAAGAGGCGCTTCCCTCGGACGTAAAATCGAACCCTCTGTGAAGCAGGCAAGGGGGAAAGAAAAAAAGACTAAGGGAAAAGAGGGGAGGATTTTTCCCAGATCAAAAGAAAAAAACCAAGAGGAACGGGATGGAAAAGACAAAAAAACGTACCAGAAGAAAGAAGCAAAAATCACTTGCGACAGAACCAGCACGTACGTGTTGCTCTCTGAATCACCCAACCGAGAGGGGTGTCGAAAGGTCATCTCGCAAGAGGGAGGGAGAAACTCAGATCTGTCGACGGGAAAGGGGGGGGTGCTGAAACAGCTAAAAAACAGCTGCACCTCGATAAGATGGGCTCGCCTTCGTAAAAGAAGGATGAGGGGGATACTCCACTCTACTCGAGCTCCTTAGGACATCGTGAAGGAAATCGGTGTCCGCTGAGAAAAAAGTCAAAAAAAACTCTACTTCTGTCTACAGAGAAAGAAGGACGCACGGCGTTCACAGAGATACCTGCCAAGGCCCGAAAGGAGAAAAGGGGTCTAATCTCTACTGATGCATGAAAAGGACATTAAGAGGGAAGACCATTCCGGTAGAGGAAAGAAAATCATCGAAAGCTACGCTGGAAAAAGAAGACGTGATGTTACAGCGAAGCAAAGAAAAAAAGAACCAGAGCGCACACAAAGTCTACAACAAAAGTCAACTGAGCTTCTAAAGAGGGGACAAACAGGAGGGATAACTTTTTTAAAAAGAACCCAATCTGCCAGAAGCAGTGGGGCAGGCGCCTTTCAACCCGAGGGGAGGGGTCACGGACACGAGAAAGGGTACCCACACCCCACACAAGAAAAAGATTAGAAAAACGGCCATACCTAAGGACCAGTTCCACGTCACACCAGAAGGCCAACGAGAAAAAGAAAGGGAAAGAGGAAGAACTACACCAAAAAGGAGACCCCGCGAAAAGCTTCCAAACGCCGCAAGAGAAAAGAAAAATATGCGAGAGGCAAACTCATAACGACAACAACGGGGCTCACCAGTCCAGGGGGAGGAAAGAGGGAAGAACCATTCAAAAAGGGAACAGAACCTTCCGTACTCGGGAAGGAAAAAGGATCCAATCATCTTTAGGATATGCACAGCAAGGTGGGAATAGCGAGTCGGAAACAATTGGCTAAACCCGGTAGGAGAGGGAATAACCAATCGACCAGGAAGGTCAAGAAAGGATACCGATAAGGGGATCAACGATATAAGAAGGCAGGGCCGAGGCGTAACGGCCCGGCGGAAAGCTAATTAATTCATAACCTGCCCCGGAGGAAAAAAGATCGAGCTTGAGAAGACTATAGAGAGAAAGAGCGGCATCGGGACCGCGAGATGAAAAAAAGACCACATTCCAAAACAGGAAAAAAAAAAGAAGTTCAAACTACGCAATTTAGGATCAAGAAAAAAAAAAAAAAAAAAAAAAAAAAAAAAAAAAAAAAAAAAAAAAAACAGAACAAAAACAAAAAAAAAAAAAAAAAAAAAAAAACAAAAAAACACAAAGGAAAAAAAAAAAAAAAAACAAAAAAAAAGAAAAAAAAAAAAAAAAAAAAAAAGAAAAAAGCGAGAAAAAGAATGAAATCAACTCTTGATGCCCAGGAGGGGCTGGGGAAGTAGAGTATGTGGAGAAAAAACCAAACGGAGGAGGGGGAGACACATATCTATCTCACCGCCCCAATTGACGGTCCTCCAAGTTTGTGATGTAATGATCAGGGAAAAAAAAGAAGGTGTACGTTTGAGGACTGCTAATGGGAAAGAAATTATTCTCTCAGAGAGTCTCCTCATATTGTGTCTCGCGGGAGAAAAGAGAAGATAGGTTGGCGAACTTTTCATGGGGAAAAAGTATCTAGTGGAGGACTATCGGTAATGAACCTATAATTAAATCAGAGGATCGCTTCTGTCAAGCGCTATAAGAGGTACTCTTGGAAAAATAAAAGGAAGGGAGTTGTCTTCCTTAAGGGGGGGAGGGGACTTCGCCTACGTGAGCGAAAGCCGGTTCCCCGGGGGGGAGAGACCCCATGCAATTGGGGGGTCTTGAAAAGGGGGGGCTGCACGGGATCGACGAGTGTCCCAAAGGGGACGATTCTCCTATCGGGATGACTGGGTGGGTGCGGGCGGCCGGGGAGTTGTGTCGGTGAGACTCTAAAAAGGAGGATAGGAGGAGAGGGGGAGGATTTGGAGGGCTCTGGGGTTTAAGGGAAAAGGTTTGTATCGGCAGGGGGAGGGGAGGGGGCTTGGTGGGACGTGAACGCGCCGGGGGAAGGGGGAAACTCCTATGGGGTGTGGGGTTGAGGGGGGGGGAGGTGGACGTTCCGGGGGGGGGGAATTTAACGCCTGAAAGGCTTTTTTTGCCTCCAACCCATGGGGGAGAAGCAAAAGTATGGAACAAAGAACACTCGTTAGAACTGTAAGGGGTTGAGAAAGGGGGGGCTTGGTAGTGGGGGGAGCCGAGGAGGGAGTCTGCGGGCGAGAAAAGGGATAGGCGGTAAGAAGGGGGGGAGAAGGGATACTCGCCGGGGGGGGAAAGGGTTAGTCCTAAGGGATGTGATACTAAAAGCGATGCAAAAAAGAAGGTGGTCCTACCTGACTAATCGGTATAGAGAATGTGAAGAAAATGCGGCTCTTCTGGGCTGTAGGGGGCCGACGGAGAGTTCGGCGGCCAGCGGGGGAGGGAAATCGCCACCCAGGGGGGAATCCGGGTTATGTTTGCTTCAGGGAAGCGACGACGGTGCAGAGGTCAGTCTAAAACCGACCGTTCGGATGCTAGAGATGACAGAGAGCTGTTGGCAAGGGGAGCTGGCGGCAAGAAGAAAAACAGGGAAAAGAACAGAATCATTATCGCGTACAGGCGACGAGGGCGAAATCGAAACGGAGGGGAGGAGGCAGTAACCTGCGGTACGTTGAGGGAGAGTTTCAAACTTGCTGGTGAGGGGGAAGGGAACGCTAGTTGATGAGGATTCTGACTGCGGGGTGGCCCCCAGCGGGGGAAGTGTACTGGCATCGCCAGACATGGGACGTCAGGAAGGGAATGTTTCAGATTCTAGGGGAAGCCGGTTCAAATAAGTGTAGGATCGGAAAAAGGTGCAAAGAAGTATCAAAGGCGGGTCGACAAGAGCCCAAAGAGGGGGGGGAGAAAATGGGTCAAGAGGAAGAAATTGAACTCGATCCTTGCTCGAATTTAAAGGAGGGGGGAATTAAAATTGATTTGGTTGTAGGGCCCGAGAATGGGGTGGATGGTGGTGACGAGAAGGAGGGGTAGGTTGGGGGAGTAGACCTATTTTGCCGAGAAAGAGGAGGCTGTATAGAAGGGAGAAGGGGCCGGTATGATAGTATGGGAAAGAGAGACTGGAAAGGGTGGAGGCGATAGGGGTTGGGTTCCTTCGGAAAGACTCGATATGAAAGTAGGTCGAATGAAGGAGGTCACAATGTAGGAGGGCGCAAGTCAGTCCGCTCATGTTTGGGAGAGGAAAAAGGTCAAAAAACTTCTATAGGGGGAAGGGGGATAGCCAAAGTGAGAAACCGTTCAGCGGGGAGAGGGAGGGGTAAAGAGTTCAGGACTTTGGTAGGAAGGGTGAGGGTGATTTGGAAATTAATTCTTATCTTCCAGGAGAGAAGAGGTGAAGAGCAAGGGTCATCCACTTGGGAGAGACCGGCGAAAGGCATCCGGCAAAAGGGGAGGAGGGTTATAAACGTTGGTACGGCGCCGGACATTAAGAAGAAGCAGGGGGGAAGGGGGGGCATGCGAGGACTAGTGCTACCTAAAAAAGGCCGGGAAAGAGTCGGTTTTGAGCAGTGGAAGCAAATTTATGGGCTGAGAAAGAGCAGGTGTGACTCCGGAGCCGTCTCTCAAAGGGGGAAGAGGATGAACCCTGTCGGGGGGGGAGTCCGTTATTGGGTGGATGAATGCCACGGAAGGGGAGGGATTGTTTTATGAGGGTGCGAGGATGGCGGCCAATGGTCGTTGCAGACGAGAAGGGGGTGTTTGAGAAGCTCTCTAAGAAAAGAAGGGGAAATTGAAGCTGGGAAAGAACAGGCGAAGTCCATTGGAAGTCGTTGTCAACTCTTACATGACTTGATCTCAAAATGGAAGAGGAAGACTAAGACCATTATCTGAGGGGTTACTCCTACGTGATCTGGGAAAAGTATGGTAGAAAGGGGGAGATGCCACCTTTCGACAAGCAGGGGGAGCGCATCGCCAGAGGGAGAAGAAGGGGGGGGGAATAAGGGGAAGGGTTTCAGACATGGTGCCAGAATAATACGTTCAGGGAAAAACGAACATGACAGGTGGTGAAGGGCTGGAATTTACGGGAACTCCGCTATTGGAAAGAAGCTTGGGGCTGTCAAAACTCAAAGTGAACCGTGCCTTGTGAGCGGGAAGAGGGGGGGGAGTTCTCCTGATGAGGAAACCTCTGTCACGGCCTCACGGCGAGGAAGGGAAATGAACCGAGTCCACAGGGGCGCGGTACGCTGAAAAAGAAGGGACCTCCTTAAAAAGACTCGAAAAGGAGTGATCATCAGGAAGGCACCAAGTTCAAAGGGGGGGAAATCATTCCGAAGGAAGACTCGTCCGTGGAAAAAAAAAAACTCGCCCCGCGCGAAAACTTCGACCAGAAAAAAGGACTGGAAAAAAAAAACAGAGTGAGGTCAAACCGCAGACGATACGAGAAGCAGGTCCAACCTGATTGACGACCGACTCAGTAACCTGGAGTTGGGGGAAAAAAGGACATGAGGTTAAAAAAATACAAGCATAAACATACACTAGGAAGTAACACGTCTCTGCCTCTCAGAGGGGAAGAAAGGGAAAAAATCACACAGAAATCCATCCACAACTACGGGAGCAGAACGCTAAGAAAAAATCATACCAAACCACACCGAGGAAAAAATTCCAAAAGGCAGCAGCAAGGTCCTGTCCTCCGGACTCCGGGGGGGGGGAAGGGAAGACAATCCGCTACATCGAAGCCATCCCGTGACAAGACCTTCTTTGCACTAAGCATGAAAAGAAAAGGGAAAAGGGCTAGCCTAATAACGGGGAGGGACGTTCAAGGGGGAAGGAAAAGCGATCGAAAAAGATTTTAATGAAGAACTGGGGATTTGGGGTTTACAGTCACTCTGAAGGGGGGGGGGAGGGAAAACAGGCCGGTCGGGACAAAAATATTGAAATGTCTTTGACTAGCGAAGGAGCTGCGTAAACACGTAAGATAAGGGTTATTAAAATCGAAATTCACATAGAGGACAAAAGGGAATGCCCACTTATTGATCTGTAGGGGGGACTGCAGACGGTCGCTGTCGGGAAGCAGTATTGCGGGGGCGAACGTAAGCTTTAAAGGGTGCAACGATAGGACTTGGAGGGGAGGAAAATACAGGCAAACAGCATGACGTCTGCGCGATCGAGGCAGTCGGGGGAGGGACCAGAAATCCAGCCAACGAAAAAGGCCACCCTGAACAGAAAAATTTACTTAACGATAAGCGCCGTGAAACCGCGGAAGAAAGAGCAAAAGGGGGGAAAGAGGGGGGGAGAATAGGCCTGAAAGAGCCTTGGATCAGGTCAAAAGGTAATTAAGGCCTTATTCGAACCCGAGGAAGAAAAAACCACAATAGGGAAAACTCCTTAAACGAAAATCGCGGGTCTTCCGCCTTGCCGAAGAGAGGAAGAAGAGAAGCAAAACCAACGGGGAGGAGGTAAAGGAAAAAAGGACGGTATCTGCAGGACAAATAGGATCCGGAGATAAGGGGAAATCCTGTTTTTGGCGCCTAGGCCAAACTCAGGCCTCCCTCCGTAGTCTGCGGCCATTTGAACAAGAAAAGCAGGGGAAAAGGGAAATCAGGTTCCGCATCGATTGCAAGGTGACAGGGGACCTCTACGATTCCAGACGAATCCACGTCGTGGAAGGGAAATTTCTATAAAAACAGGGGGGAAAAAACTGGGGTCTTGGACGCAACTTCTTCAACATCGGCAGACGGCGAACACTAAGGAAGGGAGGGGGGAAGCAGTATTCGGGTGGTACATTTCAAAAACTTCACGGCGCGACCCGGGGTTACAACCCAAAAAAAAAAAAAAAACCCAAACAACACAAACCTGCCACAACAATCGACCGAAAAAGAAGGGAGGAAGGAAAAGAACAAGGCACGAAAATTTGCCTTTAGAAAAGGAGAGGGAAGGTGAAACGTGTTACGTGTAAAAAATTGTCGTCACCAAGCATAGTATTTGCGTCAACCTGGTAACATGAGGGAGAGAGGAAAGAGACGTGGCAACCTCAAAGATTCATAAATTACGGGGAGGCTGGAATCAAACGGGAAAACGAACGGTTCTGCGTCGAGGTCATCAGTCTAGAGGCGCTTGCAAAGAATGAGGGGACGTCCTAGAAGGGGAGGAGGGGGAGAGACTAAAGATACGAGTAACTGGAGATTGAGGGTTGAGTGGGGGGGGGGACAATACGCTTTCCGAGTACGAGAGTTACGTGACCGGCGTGCTCTGGAAGGAAATGTGTATGGAGTTTCAGGGGGACCAAATCATTGTCGGATCATGACGGGAGGGCCAGGGTTCTGGGGAGGCTGAAGAGGGCTTGCCAGTAAAGGACATTCTTTGGTAGGGAGGGCGGAAGAAAGAACTCTTTATGGAGGAGGGAGTCAGCCGCGGGGAAAGCCCGCGCATCATAAGAAGAAGATCTTACCTCACGGCGCGTTCATTCTGGCGTCGTAAAAGGGGGGGGGAAAGCCGGCTCGTTAAGCGGCCGATGTCCAAAAGACGTCGGAAGGGGAGATGCCGAGAAGACGAATGTGGTGTTAGTCCAGTCTCTGTGGGATCGGTGATCATGCATGTGAGCGCCAGCGGAGGGATCGCACGGGGAGGAGGGTTTGGGGAAAGGCGTCCTCGGGGAGATTCGGATTGAAGGAAAGTACCGGCGAACACAGGAGGGACTCGAAAAAAGGCAACCCTCATTAAACCACGGACGTGAACACAGTCGAAAGGGCGGGAAAGCGAATAAATTCCGAAAGAAAACAAGGGAATGTGCGTTGATCGAGAAAAACGACAGGTCGGGAAAAATATGACCACTATGACCGAAGATAGGTCCTGATCATGGCTGCATCTCGGGGGGGGAAGGGTAGGGAGAGCAGCCCAGTCTTTTAGAAAATCATTGCCACGCCATAGGAGCCAGAAAAAAAAAGTGATCTAAGCGTCTAAAAATAAACGTCACGCAAATGGTGCCGGAGACAGGGGGAAAAAAAGGAAGAAGCTAGGTCACGCCGCTGAACAACGAGGGGGAATGACTCCGGATTAAGAGCCCTTAAAAGAAGGAGGGACAAAAACATGCCTTTTCTTCAAGCACGAAAATACCTGGCGCAACAACATCGGCCTCGGAATTACCATTTCCAAAACGGAGGAAACAGAAGACCAAATCTACTAAAAAGGGGGCGCCTGAACCGCTATGAGAACACCGCTTGACCAAACCAGAGCTTCGCACTCGAATAAACACGGCGGCAACGGCTCCTTATAACGCCGCTGCTGGAAAAGGCAAGAAAGGAGGATATCCTGGCTAAAAACCGAAACTCCGGAGGACCGCCAGAAAAGAGAGGACAACTGCCCGGCTGGACCGTTCTTCACAGTTAGGGAGACCTGGACAAAGAAGAAGAAGGAAAAGATGAGCTTCGCGAGAACGGGACGTTTGATGGTGTCACGGAGAAGGGGGATGCAATGAATACGGAAAAGTCCTCCGGAGGCCCTACAAGCAACCCACTCCAGCGATCACAGCCTGCGAATCGAAGGGGAGAAAGGGGGGAAGGGGTGAAGAAGCTCTCAAGTTCAATCCTACTCAGAACGACGAAGAAAAAGAAACCTTCGTGGACATTCTAAGACCGAATCCGCCTCGGCACATTCTCGAAGGGGGAGAAAAAAAGGAGTCGTGCGGCAAAACCGCCATCTAGAAAAGAAACTTCAACTAGGGGGGCAACAACGGGGGGTCTACAAAGTCTTCAAAGGGCAATTGACTCCAGGAGGGGGAGGGGGAAAAAAAACGTCATCAAGAAATCTGAAAAGGGAAGGGATCCAAAAAGGGAAAAATGGCCTAGCTAGAAGACCACACGAATGTCAAACAATCTCAATATGGGGTCGCAATTGATGCGGGGAAAGGTAAGGCATGCCGCGGCAACACAGAAACACATTCAGAGATCAAAAAGGGTCAATCCTTACGGCAGCCGGCCTCTGGGACCAAAAGAAAAAAAAGAATTTGAAGGGGAGGAAAGGAAAAAAAGACCTCGTTAGGGTGTGTGGCAAAAGAAAGCATCCCGACTGACCCAACGAGAAGAATTAATCCATCAACGCGGGAGAAAAGAAGACAGCACAAGAACTTTCACAGAGACAAAAACGTCCGCAGAGGGACAGCCAAAGAATAGTGTTAAAGGGAAACAGCTAGCACTCGCGCATTAAAGAGAGGGGGGGGAGAAAAAGTGGTTGCTCCGTGGAGAGGGTTTTCGATACGCAAAGTGCACCAGACGGGATGGGGCGCGCCGGATCGCCAATCTCAAAGGGGAGGCGGGCGAAGAGCAACCTCCTTCTGCGGAAGGAGGGAGAAAGGTAGTCAAAGAAGGATGCAATCTGGGGTCACTCTGGAAAAGAAAACAGGCCAAGCGCAAGGGTACTCGGATCGGCTCAAGGAGAAAAAATGGCTGGAAGACTACCTCAAGAGTACTACACCGAACTAGGGATAATTACTAAAAGTAAATTAAAAACCCTCGGACTCTACCACCCAGGGGGGCGAATCCCGATTTCATGCCAAACTCCGGAGGGAAAAAAAGAAAAGTTAATGGGGGTACATCTAAGAAAGAGGGAAACATACGCAGGAAAAGCACACCGGCTAGACAAAAAGAAAGTATCTTCTAACTCTTGGGGAAAACCGCTTCGCTGTCTAGTTTGCGCCGAGAACCATAGAAAATGGTTTGGTAAGGTCCGCCTTAACAAGGGGAAGTTAATCCAGAAGAAAAAAACCGGGACCACCACATCGGGAAATCGTTGCCACGCCAAGAGCCGCAAGGGGAAAAGGACAGAAGGACCCTCTCAACGTCTCCATTTCCCGATACTAAATAACCGGGGAGAAGGGGAAACCAATCTCTCAGAAAGAGAGATAGAAGATTACGCTTCGGAATCGTAGTACCTCTAACGACAACAAAAGCGAAAGAAAAAACCATTCCAAACAAGGGGCTTATGAGAGGGTACACAGAGGAAGTAGACAGCGACAAGAAGGAACTATCCACAAACTGATAACCAAGGGGCAGTCGAAGGAACATTGAGACGGGGCCCGGTAAAAGAGGAAAGGGAAAAGAAAACAAAGAGTACCCTCCGGTGGAAAAAACAAGAGGCGAAAGAGAATAAAGGGGGGAGAGGGGTGACGACCGGGGGAGAAAAAGGAGATTCGACAACTTCGGTAACGCCCCGGAACGTCACACCACTGATAAGGCGACGGTCCGTGAGCCCCACGATACTACAGGTACAGGGAGAAAAGGAACTCACCTTCGGCATCTCCCGAATTAGTACTCCCTGATTGGGAAAGGAAAGACTCAACTCCACCTCCAGAAAAAGGGGGGGGAGGAAGGTCCATACATCAAGAAATCAAACTTAAAGGGGCGTTGTGACAGGTTCAGCTCTGTGGACTGATCTAGATAAAACAAACAAAAAAGTACGTAGAGAGAAAAGAGGAGTCAAATCCCATTTTACGGGCATTCCGCTGGAAAGGCGATGGAGCGCGCCAAGTGGCTGAGGAATTTGCTCAAGGAATGAGGAAAATGCCTGCAGTCTTCAACATCTGCGCCGGGGTCAGACCGGGCGATTGTAGTGATTTCAGGAGACCACGATATCGGGAAGGGGAAAGGAAGGTTTCTGAAATTATCATGGAAAGAAAAGCGGAAAATACGCCGAGGAAAGCAGGAATTAAAGGTCGCGCGATCACAAAAGAGGGGGGAGAGGGGCCCGGTCCGTGCGGACATTCCAGGAGGTAGAGAGTTTGGTTCTGAAGGTCGCCTATCTTGTTTCCGAAAGGGGGGGACTGTAGCAAACCAAAATTTGCTGCATCATTCCGAAATGCGTGGCCTTTGTGGCGGAACAACTGGGGAAAAGGAAGAAAAGAAGTAAGCGTGGGGATGACGATTCAAATCAAGAAAGAGAGAAGGGTGTCGATATTCGGGTAAAGAGAGGAAAGAAAAATCAGGCGATCGCGGGCGGTGAAGCGCGGTGATGAAATTACGGTTATTTGGTCTGTGGAATCGGAGAGGAGTGGGGCTAGGGTGGAAGTTGAACTTTGCAGAGAAAGCAACTCGTTTCACGGGGTGAATCACGGGGGAGGGGTTCTCCGGATTACGAGGAAATCCGGGTGGCAATGGAACTCCTTCCAGAAGGGGAGGGGGAGGTTCGGGAAAAAGTATGTACGAAAGACGGAGGGTCCACACGCGTTGAAGATCCCGACGCGGGGGGGAGAGTGGCGTTTGTAGGAGGTTGGTAGAAAAAAGAGATGTGGAAGTCTTTCGAGTCGGAACTGGTAGGGACGAGGGGGGGAAAAAGGAAGAGGCAAGAGATTCGCGCCAAAAAAAAAGACGGAGGTCGGGAAGGGGCTGAGTCGCAGAAAAGGGGAAGAGGCGTTGAGTCCGACCGGGGAAGGCGGTAGAGCGCCGGAGCGTCCTTCTGGTGACGGGAAGAAAGAAGAAAGAGGCTGGGCGGAAAAAGAACCCGATGGCAGTCCCGGAGTAGGCGTCGCGGTAAAAATGAGCTGCGCCCGGAAAGGGGGCGGGCGAAGCGAGCCCATGCAAGGGAAGTGCAGCTTGGTGTCACACAGTGTCAAGAGAAAAGGACGTGTAGAGCAGGTACGGCGCGAGTGGGAAGCAGTAGCGAAAACAGAAAAAGGTGGGGAGAAGGGAGCCTGCCTACGGTTCTTTGGAGGGGCACGTGCTGGGGTGAGGCACCGGTGGGGGGGGTGAGTGAAATCGCTGATGGTGAGAGGGCTTGCGCGGCCAAGCGACAGAGAGAAGGCAAAAGGATTTATGGACTGATGCGAATGCCGCCGGGGAGAGTTCGGCTGAAAGAAAGATCGTGATCCGTCTGGAGTGGGATAGACCAGCTCAGATTGCGGATGTGCCGTTCGAATAGGGAGCATCGTCATGGGGAAATCGTTGAGATCGGGAGTTACGTGATGTGGAGGCCGATTAAGGGGGAGGGGGGGGGAAAGAGAGATGGTAAAGTCAAGGTATTTCGGAGGGTAGAATAGGTCGATGCAGAAGGCGGGAGGAAGGTCTATTGACAAGCTATTCGGTTGGGGGAAAGAGAAGGGAGGGGGGGGCTTTCTCAGAGGGGGGGCAGGATTCCTACGCCGGGGGGGAGAAGGCAAAATCCCTTAGCCGGCTAATGGCAGATGTCCGGGAAAGGAGGATCTTTAACAAATCACGACGAAAAGCTAAGGAGGGTTTCTCGTCACATAAAAAATTGATGCCGTAAGGCCTGCCACCCAGGGAACACTGGGGAGGCGTCGATGCCTTGCAGTACGGGGGGGGGAGGAAAGAGGGGTGGGTTGGGTACCTTCTAGGGACCGGAAGGAGGGGGAATACTAGCGATACTCAAGGGAGGGGGGAATCGACTCGGGGGGGAAGAAGTCCGATTCGTTTAGACGGTAGGGCGCCTTAGGGGTGAAAGGGAGGAGGGAAGGAGCGAGTTAGCGGGAGGGGCGGACCGCGT